>Ga0316201_10000154_pt1 | contig 32073 bp, 34 predicted proteins | sample CS6wburrow_MG_FD_204516 | JGI IMG/M metagenome (GOLD analysis project Ga0316201, IMG submission 204516) | Coastal sediment microbial communities from Delaware Bay, Delaware, United States - CS-6 worm burrow | ecosystem: Environmental > Aquatic > Marine > Coastal > Sediment | place: USA...
TCTACGTGAAGAATCTTGTAAATGGCTGATTAAAGAGTCGTTTACAAAGTTGGCGTTGCCGGTTTTTAAACGCCTAAGAATTAATTCCACATTCATTTATTAGGTGCTATCTTTTTAAAAATTAAACCAATTTTATATTTGATGAATTCAGTGACGAATTTCTTTTGACCTAATATCGTGCCCCAGATATATAGAAGGACTGAAAATATCGGTAAAATCAAGATAATGAAAATAAATAGCTTAATCCAGAAACTAGTATCATTTCCAATGCCCAATAAATGGTTAATAAAATTATGAGCATATAGAGTTGAAAAACCTGTCAACGCAAATACAACAAGAATTATAATAACTTGGAAATTATTATCAATTCCCCAGCGTATTTTAAGTTTATTCCAAATGTTTTTCATTTAATAAGTTCCAAATTATTTTAAGTGTTAAATCTTTTATAATTGCCCAACCGATTTAAATTATACTTATTTCTTGTATCCTGTGGAGCCAGAAAAAGCCAAAATATTGGTGTATATGCCACTAATATTTTGGCTAACCATTTAACAGCAATAATTGCATAAAAAATAAAGGTCTGTGCTTGTACAAAAACATTCTTTCCATCAATTAATGCATAGATACAATCGCAATCTACCAGTTGCGGTGAAATGTTGTTTATACAAATAGCAATATAGTCTTAATTATCTACACCCTTTTCTTTTCCTGCTCTATTTTCGCAGCGATCGCAAAGATCAGTTATATTCTTCAATTCTCGTGCCTGTGCAACTGTACCTTCAAATATTTCATTAGTTCTATCGGTATTGATGTAGGAACAGTCCTGATATATGTGATAGCTCTTACCCGATTTTGTCCAATAAACATGATTCACACCATCTGTTAGAGCCTCGACTTGTTGCGTTTGCTCAGTGTATTGCTCTATAGATGCGGGATCAAAATCAACGCCAGTTAATCCTGCAATTACCAGCGCTATCACAGCGATTGAACCAACAAGACCTTTTTGCTTACCGCTCAAATCCTTGTTTGTGAAAATTAGAATAACGATAGGTAAGAATGCAATTATGGCTATGATTAAACCTAACTGATTCTGAATGAAAAATTTAACCTTATCTTTTTCTGAGGCAGGATCAAGCCTGTTTGCCTTTTTCCAATGTAGAGAACCAATAACGACAAATATCAAATCAACTACAAGCAGGAAGATGAGCCAAGTAGTACTGATTGGTGCTTTTTGAAGCACCATAATTGCACCAATTTCAAAACCAATGGCAACAATCCAGGAAAGGATTGCAAATATGCGGAATTTTTTTGCTTTTGTCTTGCTTTCAGCACTTGCAACAAATGGTTTTGTATCTTTAGGTGTAGATTGCGTTTCTCCACCGCCTACTCTGGTCAATTTTTTCTTTGTTTTTTTACCTTCCATGTGTTTTACTCCAAATATTAATAGTTAAATATAATATGGTTGCTTTCTTTTTCAATGAACATCTACAAACATTAAATATAATTGCAGATAATTGTATTGAAAATTAACAAAAAGCACTAATTATTTATATTATAATACATGGAAAATTGACAACCAAGAATATTATATTATTTCGTTTATTAGTAAGAATACAATTAATTTTTCATAGAATCTATGTTAAAAAAACTCACATTATTATTTATTGTCGTTTCTATAATAACCGCTCAAAATAAATATCCCATTGTATTGGTGCACGGTTTTATTGGTTGGGGACCGGAAGAAATGGTTGGATATAAGTACTGGGGCGGTTTTTGGGATATTGAGGAATTTCTTGAAGAACAGGGATTTAATGTTATTACAGTCTCCATTGGACCGGTATCGTCCAATTGGGAACGAGCTGTGGAAACATATTATCAATTAAAAGGTGGACAGGTAGATTATGGTAAAAACCATGCCGATAAATTTGGTATAATACAAAAACCACCCGGTAAAATATATAAGGGGATGTATCCTGAATGGGATTCAGATAATCCTGTACATCTGTTAGGACATAGCATGGGTGGACAGACAGTTCGAATGTTAGATTATCTACTTGAGACCACATTTTTTGCCGATTCATCGGAAACACAGTATGAGAATAGTGAATTATTAGGGGTGTCACGTTCAGGATACATAAAGTCGATCACTACGATTTCTTCACCACATAATGGTACTACCTACTTTGATGTAAGAATGAAAACCTTACCATTTTTTCAAAACTTTATCGGTTTAGCAGCCGTGATAGGCTCCGATTTTTATGATTTTGATCTGGATCATTGGGCTTTGACGCTAAATGAAAACGAAAGTTGGCAGGAATATTATGATCGCATGGAAAATCATACGGCTTGGGATTCAAAGAATATAAGCACTTGGGATCTGAGCATTCAAGGCGCCAGGGAAATAAACTCGCACATAAGAGCGAATCCTAATATTTACTATTTCTCATATGCCACCACCTGCTCACGTAAAGATCCTGAAACGGGTTTTTACGTACCTTCAGGTAAAATATTTATTTCACTACGTGATAATGTCAAGAAGATTGGTCAAGAAATTGCGACTTTTTCCGATAGCACAAAAACTGATTCAGCTTGGTTCGAAAACGATGGCGTAGTTAATACTAGTTCAATGTGGGGACCGACCACCGGTTTAAACGGGTCGGATAAAATCATTAAATATTCTTCTGATACAAAGCTGCTCCCGGGTCAATGGTACACATATGGTCCCTACGAAATGGATCATTATTATGTAATCGGCCAAGCAATAATGAATAAAAAGCAAAGAAGTGAGCTTTATAAAATCTATTCTGATCATTGTCAGTTGTTATATTCTTTGCCAAAATAAGAAATATTTAACAAAGTTGTTTCATTACCTTCAAATATCTAATTTATAAGTATCTAATTCACGCAATTGGTTTTACATTATTAAAATACAAAAAACAGGGATTCTTGATGAATATTAAATTGTCGTTTTTCGGTGCAGCAAAAAATGTTACGGGATCGCGTTATCTATTGGAAACAAATGAAAAAAGAATTCTTATTGACTGTGGACTGTATCAAGAAAGAGATTATCGCGGTCGAAACTGGGAACCATTTCCGGTTGAGCCATCAACTATTGACACGGTTTTATTAACACACGCCCATGTTGATCATTGTGGTTTTTTACCAAAGCTTGTGAAAGATGGTTTTAAAGGTGATATCATTTCCACGCCCGCCACTGTCCAAATTGCTGAAATCGTATTATTGGATTCGGCAAAGCTGCAAGTTGAAGATGTTGATTACAAGGCAAAACGTCACAAGAGAGAAAAAAGAGAAGGGCCATATCCTCATATTCCCCTTTATACAGTAGAGGATGCCAAGGACACAATCAAATTATTTCGTGAAGTAAAATATAAGACTGAATTAAAAATCACCGATAATATTGTTGTTACCTATTATGACGCCGGACATATTCTTGGTTCGGCAATGATTAAGATTTTCGTCAAAGATGGCGACGAAGAAAGAAGCATTTTATTTTCCGGAGATATTGGACGCCCTGACAAGGTTATCCTAAAAGACCCAACAGTATTTGATGAAGCGGATTATGTTATTATGGAATCCACCTATGGAAATCGCTACCACCAGGAAGTTCGTGATATCGACGATAATTTAGAAGAAGTAATTAACGAAACCCATCGGGCAGGCGGAAATATAGTTATTCCAAGCTTTGCTATAGAACGGTCGCAAGAATTATTATATGAACTAAATTCACTGCTCTTGGAAAAACGGATTCCGCCCCTGCTAGTATTTGTGGATAGCCCAATGGCGAATAAAGTAACAAAAGTATTTCGAGATCATTCCGAACTTTTTGATAAAGAAATGACTGACTTTTTAGATGAAAATCACTCGCCATTTTCATTTGGTAATTTAAAGTATGTGAATACTGTTCAGGAATCTAAGGCAGTTAATAACATTCGAGGCACGTCCATTATCATTGCAGGTTCGGGTATGTGTACAGGTGGAAGGGTAAAACATCATATAGCGAATAACATTCATAACCCGGCAAGCACGTTACTGTTTGTTGGTTATCAGGCAATAGGAACTTTAGGTAGAATTATTTTAGACGGTGCACAAGACATACGATTATTCGGAAAGAGTTTTCCTATGAAAATGAAAGTAAAAAGAATAGAAGGATTTTCTGCGCATGCCGGAAAAAATGAACTATTTGATTGGGTGACAAATATAAAAAGCGCTCCACGGCGGGTGTTTATTACGCATGGTGAAGAAACCGCCGCAATACATTTCAGTAATTATTTACAAGAAAAGACCGGTTGGGACACTTTTGTTCCTGACTATAAAGATACTGTTGTTTTGGATTAAAATGATAAACGTTTATGATTTTGGCAAGCTTGATCTGCGAACAGGAACTATAATTAAAGCAGAATTGTTGGAAAAGGCAAAAAATCCTGCTTATTTGCTTGAAATTGATTTTGGGGACTTTGGTATTAAAAAATCGAGTTCTAAAATTACTGAATTATATAAGCCAGCTGATTTAGTTGGTAAACAAATAGTCGCTATTGTCAATCTGCCACCCAAGAAAATAGCTGGAATTACTTCTGATGTTTTGGTGTTGGGAGCAAACAATAAAGATCAGGCAGTCGTGTTGCTTAAACCGCAGAAAAACATTCCCAATGGAACAAAGGTGGGTTAGTTCTCTAAAGTTATTGGTGAAAAGTGTTCTTAAAAATATTAGCAGCTCCATAATTGCGATTGTTATTTGGCCGTTTGCTTTAATAGCTTTTGCAATTGCAGCTAGTACATATTTAATTGCAGCATTTTTCATATCGCCTAAGCGATTACATCCATTAGCAAGATTTCTGTGCCGCGCAATGTTATTGAGTGGCGGACAAATAATCAAAGTAGAGGGTGAAATACCTAATCCGAAAGGCGGACCTTATTTATATTTATTTAATCACCAATCAATGTTGGACCAATTTTTGATAGCAAGCGTGGTAAAAGAATATATTTCTGCTGTTGGTGGCGATTTTCAGTTTTCGTGGCCTATTTGGGGTAGATTAATAAAGCGTTACGGAGCAATTCCTATTGTGAGGGAAAATATTAAAAAGGCAATATATAGTTTGAATTTGGCTGAAGATGAACTACGAAAAGGGACATCTTTTCTTATCTCACCCGAAGGGACACGAACACTTAACGGAAAGATGGGCGCTTTTAAAAAGGGGCCATTTCATCTTTCTTTAAATACTGGAACAACCATAATCCCGATTGGAATAATTGGGGCATTTGACTCCAAACAAAAGAACGATTGGAGGATATACCCAGGAGTGGTTACAGTAAAATTTGGAGAACCCGTGAAGAAAGATTTTTTTATGAACATGTCTGTTGAAGAATTAAGAGATGACATTCGGGAAAGAATTAGTGCGCTTTGCCAGGATGATTTGGTGGCTGTTTAAATAAATTAGCAAATGAAGAAGCAACTATTTTTATTCGATATCGATGGAACACTTTTATCTCCAGGACCTTCAGCCCGTAAGGCGATCAACCAAGCAATCGAAAATTTTACTGGGAGTCCACCCAACTTACAGATCAAGGACGTTGCAGGAATGACAGATAGATTAATTGTTAAAAATGCTTTGATTAAAGCTGGAACTAGTGGCGAAATATCTGAAGTTATAGATGATATTATTAATGATTATTTAGAAATGTTTAAAAACACTTATTTTGAATCAAAAGATGCATTCCTATATGAAGATGCTTTAGAGCTCGTTCATAAAATAAAAGGGACTGGTTCACCCCTAGCATTGCTTACGGGGAACGTAAAACGTGGTGCGCACATTAAATTGGATCGATTTGACTTAATGAAGCATTTTTCATTTGGTGCGTATGGCGATGAAGGCGAAACACGCTCTGATTTACCGGTTGTTGCACAAAAACGTGCAAAGGAAGTGTTAGGAAAAACCTATAAATTTGAAGACATAGTATTGGTTGGTGATACTCCGGAAGATGCAATTGCCGCGAAGGTCAATGGATGTAAATCGATCATCGTTTGTCGTCGAAAAGAATGGTATGGTGAAATTGTAATGGCTGGTGCAGATTTGATTGTAGATAGTTTAGATGCCCCGGCAATAAAAATTTAAATCTTATAGAATAGTTTTAAGCGCATTTCTCCAATTCTTTAACTTTTCTTCACGTATTGAGATATCCATTTGCGGGCGGAATATTTTATCACATTCAACGGTTTCATCTGTAATAAAATTATTATCTGAAATCCGTAATAGTTTATAAACACCCAAAGCAGTTCTGTCTTTCAGGGTTGTATGACCTATTTTTATTTGAAGTAAATCAGCAATGAATTGCAGTAGCGGAGCTCTTGCCCCACCGCCACTTACAGTTATCATGTTTGGAGTTAGATGGGTTTTTTCTATGATTGACTTGTATATATCATAAACTAAAAATCCAATTGTTTCCATACCTGCTCGAATAATTTCGTTCTCTGAAGAATTTTCTAAATTGTGAAAAACAGTTTTAAAGCCATCAACCCAATACGGAGAAGCAATCCCGGCAAATCCGGGAATTAAAACACCGCTTGTGGTTGTTTTTTCGCAACGTTTATCCCAGCGCATTTTAGTATGTGGAATATTTAATTCATTCTCAAGCCAATAAAATAATGAACTGCTTGTAGTGATTGTCCCTTCTAATAAATAATTACGCGTTGAGTATGTAGAGTATAATACATTGCTTAATAAGCCTGACACTCTGATTGGCATAGAACCTGTATTAAATTGAACAGAACCGGATGTTCCAAAATTCATCGCCAGTGTTCCCTGCTTGCTCCCACCCTGCCCTATCAAAGCTGCTTGTTGGTCGCCAATCACACAATTAAGTGGAATTTGAACATCATCAATTTCGACAACACCAAAAGAGTGAACAGTCGGTGCGAGCGGTGGCAGACAATTCATCGGGACACCGAAAAGCAAACAAAGTTCGTGATCCCAAGCTATTTCGTCGAGATTCATAAGCAGAGACCTACCCGCGATTGATTCATCTAATGCTGGAATTCCTGTAAAAGAATGCGTTAGATAGGCGCTCAGCGGACCAAACCACAGTTTGTTATTTTCGGACTTTTGTTTTAGTTCTGCGTTGAGTGTAGTTAAATGAATATATTTAGTTGCACCGAAATGTGCACTATGCGGAATGCCTGTAATGTCTTGAATTTTATTTGCATATTTTGAAAACAGATCTGATTCTTTTTGAGCACGACTATCCTGCCAACTAATTGCTTGAGTATAATGTTTTAAATTTTGCTTATCCCAAAATAAAAAGGTTGAACGTTGCACAGCCATTCCCATACTGATGATTGTACCTTTTTGACTTTTTGCGTAGCTAATAGCGGATGAAATCAATTTAGTGCAAGCGTGAAGTATATCTATCGGATTGCTCTCAACATGATGCTCTTGCGGACGAGTTAAATGATGCCGTTCCCGTTCAGAAAAAATGATATTCTGTTGTTCATCAAATAAAAATATTTTTGATGATGAGGTTCCTTGGTCTAATACTATATAAAAGTTATTATTCATAATAGATTAAGAAATATCTCTCAGCGCCTTATTCAAAAAGCCAACCACGCCGCACAACGCAGCGCCAATTCCGATGAATAAGAATATGATTTTAATATCAATATAATTTGCTGCAATTCCAACTACAGCTGCCGATAAAGCCGTAACACCAATTACTGATAGGTGAACCAATGAAAATAATCGTCCATGATATTGATTAGGAGAGTGTTTTTGGATAATTGAAGTGCGCGATATTGTAATCATAGGAATACCAAAGGCATGAATGATAATAAACAATAACACATAATTTACCGATCCGGCAAAATACATGAGTGAATAGGTGATGCCGTCGAGAATCATTCCAATCAATAATAATTTACCAATATTTATACGATTTTTAATACGGTAAACAAATATTGAACCTATCAGCATACCAAATGCCAAACCGGATTCTACAAAAGCATATTGACTCGCCGTTCCACCAAGCGAATCCTTAACAAGTATCAGCATACCTACAAATGCCGGACCCATTATAAAAAAATTATTAATAATGGTTAAAATAAAAAGTGCACCTAAAGGCTTATGTTCTTTGATATATTTTATCCCACCAAATATTTCTTTGATTGAAATAAACTGTTTTTCGGGTTTCTTTGTTTGGGCTGGCAGAATAATAAATGTAAGGATCAAGATAGCAATTAAAAAGGAAGTACTATCTAGTATAAAAAGATACTGAATTGAGACCACGCTTAAAATTAATCCCGCTGCTAGCGGTCCAATTAAATATGCCAATTGACCGGATGTCGCTAAAATGGAGTTAACGCTAACCAAGCGATCTTTTGATGTGATCATTGGAACAAAAGCATTGAGAGCCGGTGGGAAGAATGTGCTAAAGCTTGCTCTAACAAAAGCCAAGATTCCGATCAGCAAAATATTTTCATAACCAAAATACAAAATTATTGGTATTATAATCACCGTGAGCGCTTGACTAAGATTCGAGAATATCATTATCAGTTTACGGTTATATTTATCGGAGATAACACCGGCATATAGTCCGAACAGCATGGCAGGTAGGAATGCTGCCATTGCGATTAATCCGGTAGTAGTAGATGAGCCCGTGATGTCAAGCACTAACCAGAACAACGCGATTTGATAAATCGCATCACCTGCGGTGGAAATGATTTGAGCCAACCAAAGTAAACTGATATTTCGTTGCTGTTGCATTTGAGTATAATAATCCATAAGAAATTACATTAAAGGATTTCCATAATTTATAGATAAAAGTGTAATTTTAGAATGGAACTACTATATATATTTTGTAGTTTACGATTATTAACAAGATTTAATACAGGAGATTAGAATGGCATACATTATTGCTGACCCTTGCGTAGGTACTTGTGATACAGCTTGCGTAGAAGTTTGTCCCGTTGATTGCATTCATGGTCCCGATGATCCAACCGGTTCAGGCGCCGAAGCCAAAGAAGATGGTTTTGACGCAACCGGTAAACAGCTTTACATCGATCCAGAAGAATGTATTGATTGTGGCGCTTGCGAACCGGAATGCCCGGTCGAAGCAATTTTTGAAGAAAGTGAAGTACCGGCTGAGTGGGAAAAGTATATCAAGATCAATTACGACTATTTTGGCCGCGATTACGACGCATAATCTAAGACTACATAAATAATGGAAAAACGGTTGTTATTAAACAACCGTTTTTCTACATATAAAATATCATATTATGAAAAAATCAGAAGTATTAGAATTATTAAAAACAGTAAAATATCCGGGCTTTAGCCGTGATATTATTTCATTTGGAATTGTAGACAAAATTGAAATAATTAATAAGAACATATCATTAGAATTAAAAATTCCAACGCAAAATGAAGATGTCAAAAAAGAAATAATTGACAAGGTTCGACACAATTTAGAGTCAGTTGTGCAGTTTGATGAAATAAAAATTGATTCAAAATCTGGAGGCGCAGCACCAAATGCAAAACAACAGACGGTAAAACAACCCATACAAGCTCCCGTGCAGCAGCGTGTAAAACTGAATGGTGATATAAAACATATCATTGCCGTAGCAAGTGGCAAGGGCGGTGTAGGAAAATCCACTGTAGCGGCGAATTTGGCTGCTGCATTAAAGCAAAAAGGCAATAAAGTTGGCTTACTAGATCTCGATATTTATGGTCCATCTTTACCAATTATTTTGGGCATTCACGATATGCCGCACGTTACTTCGGATCGAAAATTAATTCCTTTAGAACAATACGGAATGAAGATAATGAGCTTTGGATTTATTAGTGGCAACGATGCACCGGTTATTTGGCGCGGTCCGATGGTTGCCAAAATGACTGAGCAGTTCTTCAGTGATGTGGAATGGGGTGAATTAGACTATTTAATTTGTGATCTTCCTCCCGGTACCGGCGATGTTCAACTAACTTTAACTCAGCAATTAGATATTGGTGGTGCAATAATTGTCACCACGCCGCAAGATATAGCATTAGCTGATGTCCGAAAGGGAGCTGATATGTTCAGAAAAGTTGATGCGCCAGTTTTAGGTGTCGTAGAGAATATGTCGGGATTGATAATAGAGGGGAAGGTTGTCGCAAGCGACGGAAAGCCAGCCAAAGTTAAAATTGAAATCACAGGAAAAGAATCTGTTGAAACTGATAAAGATGGTAAATTTTCCATTAGATATGATATATTCAAACGTGGCGGTGGTGAAGCCGAAAGTAAGCGATTGGGGGTTCCACTCTTGGGCGTGATTCCGATATCAGGAGAAATTGTTGATTCAACAGATTCCGGCGAACCGATTGTTTTGTCGAACCCCGCGTCACCGATAAGTGTAATATATAATTCAATAGCCAACCAGATTATAGAAAATATAAATTAAGGTATAATCAAATATTGTATCATATTTAAAAATGAGCACAGCAATTACCGCACTGAGCCTGATATTAATTGGATTTGGAATGCTATACCCGATCTTTTTTATTATATCAGCTAGGTTTATACCAAATAATAAAAGCACACAGCGCTTCTTACAATTAAATTATATAATACATTTAATTGCAGGTGGAATAAGTGTAGCGCTATTTTGGATTTTTAGCATTAATTATTCACTACAACTATCCGGACTTGTTTATTTAGCAGCAATAGTTGTTGTTGTGTTTTATTATTGGAGCTCACAAATCCCAAAATGGAATCTTTTCGGTGCTTCAATCATTTTTGGTTTTATTTTGTTTGTACGAGCAATACGAGAAATTGTACAATTGACGCCACTTTGGCCTGGAGTTTTAATGGGCGCAATTTCTACAGGAATACTTGCTATTACAATATTTTTGTGTGTTTTAACCGCGCGGAATAGAAATATAAATAATATCCGTTTAGCTATTGTTCCTACACTTCTAAATGGTCTGATTATATTATTGGGTGTCCGATTAGTTTGGGATATGATTGTATTGTTCAGTGTAAAAATTGGCGATCAGAATGGAATTATGATGAATGTTTTTCAATTTTTTATTAAGAGTGAAATTATTTACTTTTTATCAACAGTGATTTGCGGTTTGATTGTACCACTAATTATATTATTTATTTGGATGAAGCTACGTAAAAAATTGAAAAACAAGACAATCTTAATATTGTCATCTGTTTTGGTAACTGTTGTTTTGCTAGGAGAAATGCTTTATAAATATTTCATGCTTCAGTATGGAATAGTCCTTTAGTGCAACAGTAATAAATTATTAATAATAAACTGGAACAGTTAGAAGAAATCTACGTTGAAAGCGAACAGAGATTGTCTTGATTTTATACAGGAGTATTTGTTGACTGCCAGGTAATGCAAGGGTAATTTTGCGCGCTTGTTTTACATCGGTATTTAATCAAAGCTATGAACAAAGAAGAGTTAAGAGAATTAATTAAAAAAAATGCAAACATACCTATTCATATCGCAATTATTATGGATGGCAACGGCCGATGGGCCAAGCAGCGATCACTCCCAAGAGTTGCAGGGCATCGGGAAGGAATCAATTCTGTTAGGGAAATAACGCGAATTTGTGGAGAAATCGGAATTAAACATTTAACATTATATACTTTTTCTACAGAAAATTGGCTGCGCCCCCAAACTGAAGTATCCGCGCTGATGAAATTGCTTTTGACAACAATTAGAAAAGAAGTCAAAAGTTTGCATAAAAACAATGTAAAATTAACAACAATTGGCGCATTCAGCGATTTGCCTAAGTCTGCAAGAAAAGGTATTGAAGAAGGAATGGAGATTACAAAAAACAACACAGGGTTGAATTTGAATCTTGCACTCAGCTATGGGAGCCGACAAGAAATTATGCAGGCAATTCAGCAAATTGCTCATAAGGTTGAAATTGGCGAATTAAAGGTTGACGAAATCAATCAGGAGCAATTTGAAAATTCACTTTACACAAATAAAATGCCTGATCCGGATTTCTTAATCCGTACCGGTGGCGAGTTCAGAGTCAGCAATTTTTTATTATGGCAGATTGCTTATACAGAAATTTATGTAACCGACACTTATTGGCCGGCATTTAGGGAGAAACAATTGCTCGAAGCAATCATAGATTTTCAATCGCGAGAACGCCGGTTTGGGAAAATAGCAGAATGATTTTTACGAAGAAATATATAATTATACCACTAATAGCTTTAATATTAGTTAATGCTACTTTTGCGCAGGCTAATGAAGAAATCAAGATAAACATTATTGAAGTTGAAGGAAACACTTTAACTAATTCTGATGTAATTATTTTTACCTCCGGGTTAAAAGAAGGGAAAGTTTTAAAAGCTGGTGATTTCTCGCGCGGTGTAAAACAATTGTGGAAATCCGGACTTTTTAATGATGTGCAAATTTTTGTCAAAGATGAAACTGATGAAGGGATTTCAATTACAATTGCAGTTGAAGAAGCACCAGTATTGGGGAAGATTATTATTGACGGCAATAAAAAAGTAAGCAAAACAAAGCTTGAAAAGGAAATCGGCTTAAGAAAAGGACAAAGAATCCCTGATTATCAAATAGAATCCGCCAAATCTAAAATATTGGATTTATATTCTGAAGATGGATTTCTTTTGGCGACTGTAGGTGTATCCTTAGAAAAGACTAAAGTAGACACCACACGTATAATTCAAAAAATAGTTGATAATACATTCAATTTAAAGTTTACTATTAATGAAAAATATAAAGTAAAGATTGATGATATAAACTTTATTGGGAATAAAAATATTTCTGATGCGAGATTACGCAGGGCACTAAAGGAAACAAAACAACAAAGATGGTATTTTTTCTGGCGTTCCTCATTTGATGAAAATAAGTTCCAAGAAGATCAAGGAAAAATCAAGGAGTTTTACCAAAAACGAGGCTACCGGGATGCTGTGGTAATCTCAGATTCGCTTTCATACAGCACAGATAAAAAGAAAATGAATTTATGGCTTATGGTAAACGAAGGGCCAAAATATTATTACCGCAATTTTAGCTGGGATGGGAATGAAATATATACAGCTGAGCAACTTAATAGAGCGTTAGGAATTTCAAGTGGCGAAACATATAATGAAGAAGACTTACAAAAAGGAATTTATGAGCGCGCTCAATCTCTGTATATGGACAAGGGCTATATTTATAGTAATATCATTCCGAAAATCACCCCAGTTGGTATAGACTCCCTTGATGTTCATTTGTCTGTTATTGAAAATCATAAAGTTTATGTACGCAATGTCAGCATCGCTGGTAATACAAGGACGAGAGAAAATGTAATTCGACGTGAATTGAAGTTGTATCCCGGCGATGTATTTAGTAGGCAAAAGTTAATACGCAGTCAAAGGGAAGTGTGGATATTAAACTATTTTGGGAATGTTGTACCTGATGTAATCCCTGTTGATGATGATAAAGTAGATTTAGAGATAACCGTAGAAGAAAAATCTTCGGAACGAGCAAATTTAAATGTTGGATACACTAAAGAATATGGAATGACAGGCGGTGGTGGCATCGAGTTTATGAATTTCCGCGGTATGGGTCAGCGCTTTGTATTAAGCGCATCAACCGGACTTTCGGGAGGTTCTTCGTACAACTATTATGCAAGCAATCGGTCAAAGTATCATTCATTTAGTTTAAGCTTTACTGATCCTATGATAAAAGACACACCTAATCTGGTTGGCGGCTCCTTATTTTATTCGTTTCGCGGTGCATCAACACAATATTATTATCCATTGGATTTAACTGTTATGGGCGGTTCAATAATGTGGGGTCGCAGATTCCGATGGCCCGATGACTTTTTCCGAGGACAATGGGGATTTCAGGTTACTAAAAAAGTCTATGATGGTTCACCAGAAGATTTGAAGCTTTATACTGGTGGGTTAGAACAGTCGGTCGGTGTTAATATTTCCCAGACAGTTTCAAGAGATAGTAGAGACAGACCAGAGTTCACATCTTCGGGTTCGCGAATGGTGTGGAGCGCGACGGTATCGGGTGGAATATTAGGTGGTAACGAAGATTTTCATAAAAATGATCTAACTTTAGAATGGTACTCGCCATTAGTTAGTAAATTTGTTTTGGTGAACTCTTTTAAAATGGGAGTTATCGGTAAATTAGCAGTCAATGATGACGAAACCTCAATAATCCCTTATGATGAAAGATTTATCATGGGAGGAAATGGAATTCCATATGGTAATATGCTGCGCGGATACGATGATAATGCTATTGGTCCGTTGTCAGCTTCTGGCAGTCCAATTGGAGGGAATTCGCTACTTAGATTTACCACAGAATTGCGCTTTCCACTGTCTCAAAATCCAGTAATATATATGCTTGCATTTGGTGAAATGGGCAATGTTTGGGCAAATAAAGATATGACAGAGCCATTTTATTTATCGCGTACGGGTCCGCTAAGCTTAAAGAGGGCGGCAGGAGTTGGAATAAGATTTTTTATGCCTATGATTGGTATGTTAGGTTTTGATATTGGTTATGGGTTTGATGATATAAGAGGAACAGGTAAACCACAAGGGTGGAAAACAACAATTACATTTGGACAACAATTCTAATTACGAAATAGGAGGAATTAGTGAATCTAAAACGAGTAAATATTGCCTTTTTAACAGTATTCATGCTGTTACCAATGTTTTTATTTGGACAGGTAAAAATCGGATATATTGCATCTGAGCGTGTTCGAGCTGAATTTGAAGAATTCAAAGAAGCTGAATCACAATTACAGTTAGAATTCAGAAAAGTACAAGCAGAATATCAATCTATGTTAACTGAGCTTGACAGTTTGACACAAGCCTATGAAACGCAGAGATTAATGAGCTCACCGGAATGGCGTAAAGAAAAAGAGAAAGAAATTAGCACTAAAGAACAGCGCCTTCAGCAGTATCAAGCTCAAAAAGTTGGACCGGAAGGTGAGTTATATCAAAAACAATCACAAATGGAATATAAATTATTAGGAAAAGTGAAAACTGCCGTTGATAATGTAGCCATTTCAAAAGGTTATGATTTTGTTTTTGACGGATCGGTTTCCTTGCTTTACGGTAAGCCAACTCATGATCTTACTGATGATGTTCTGTTTGAGCTAAGAAAAGTTAAAAGTACTAAATAGCAAAATTTGATTACCCTACGCAAATTAGCGTCTATCGTGGGGGGCAAAGTTATTGGCGCGCCTGATCTGGTTATTCATGGAGTATCCGATATTAAGAGAGGCGCGCCTAAAACAATCACTTTTCTGTTCAATCCAAAACAGAAAGAGTTAATCAGCCAAACCTCCGCATCAGCCATAATAGTGTCTGATGCTGCATTATTAAATGAAAAGAGTGGCATAGTTGTAAGCAATCCGCGCTTAGCAATGGCAAAGGTTCTTAAGTTGTTCGAACCCTCTAATGATATAGAAATAGAGATCCATCCTACTGCAATAATTCACAAATCCGCACAAATTGGTAAAAATGTTAATGTAGGTGCTTTTACAATTGTTGGAAGGAACACGCAAATTGCAAATGGTACTACTATAAAAAATAATGTTTCGATCGCTGAAAATGTAATTATTGGGAATAATGTAACCATTCATCCACAAGTTGCAATCTATTCGAGAGTAAATATCGGAGACAATGTAATTATTGATATGGGTACAGTGATAGGATCATGTGGATATGGTTATGAAACGGAAAACGATATCCATCATAAAATACCACAGATAGGTTCGGTAATAATCGAAAGGAATGTCGAGATAGGTGCCAATTGTACAATTGATAGAGGTACAATTAATAATACCATAGTCGGTCAAGGAACAAAATTAGATAATCTTGTTCATGTTGCACATAATGTTAAAATTGGGAAAGGATGTTTACTCATGGGGCTTGTAGGAATTGCGGGCGGGACAACAGTCGGTGATTATTGTATTTTAGCCGGACAAGTGGGTGTTACAAATGGTGTTATTATCGGTGATAGGGCGGTATTTGTTGCAAAAACTGGAGTTACCAAATCCTTGCCTGGCAATAAAATATATGCAGGGATGCCTGCCAGAGAAATACACGAAAAGAATAAACGTGACGCGGCGTATTTCCAAATTCTATCATTAAAAAAACGATTAAAAATATTAGAAGAAAAACTTGCCGATTAACTATCAAAAAACAATTCGCAACAAGGTGTCAGTTGATGGAATTGGTTTACACACGGGAGTAAAAAGCACACTAAGCATCGCGCCTTCCATAGAAAATAGCGGGATCGTTTTTAAACGGATAGACTTGAAAGGGGAACCAACTATTCCTGCTGATGTTGATTATGTAGTAAATACTAATCGTGGGACGACGCTTGAACGAAATGGCGTAAGTATTCACACAGTAGAGCATGTACTTGCGGCATTGAGAGGGTTGGATGTTGATAATGCTACAATCGAATTAGATGGTCCGGAGCCACCAATAATGGACGGTAGTGCATTACCTTTTGTTCAGTTGTTGAAAGAAGCAGGAACATTCCAGCAAGATGCTATCAGCCAAACGTTTAAAATCGTTGAACCTTTTCATTACAAAGATGATAATTCCGAAATAGAAATACATATTTTACCGTACAATAATACTAAAATAACATTTTTTATGGACTATGGTCTGACAAAATTTGGATTACAATATGCTTCAATAGAAGATGTCAAAAACGAATTTGTTAAAGAAATCGCTCCGGCGCGCACATTTGGGCTATTAAGCGAAGTCACAACGCTTAAACAAGATGGATTGATCAAGGGTGGCGAATTGGATAATGCAATAATAGTTGTAGATAAAAAAGTAAGTAAGAAAGAACAAGGAATATTGAGTAAATTGTTTGGTTTGAATGAAAGTCAAATTTTTAAAAATGGAGAGGTTTTAAATAAAGACGGGTTGCGGTTTGAAAATGAACCCGTACGGCACAAAGTATTAGATTTAATAGGAGATTTGACATTGTTCGGTAAACCAATAATCGGACATTTTATCGCAACGCGGAGTGGGCATAGATCAAATATTGAATTAATTAGAAAATTAAGACAAATAGTTAAATCATGATGTACGATAAAAATAAGAAAGAATATAGCATAGAAGAAATATTAGCAATACTACCCCAACGCTATCCATTCGTTATGATTGATCGAATCACTAATTTTATTCCTGGTGAAATGTGTACGGCCATTAAAAATGTTTCCGTAAACGAACCATATTTTCAGGGACATTTTCCTGGTCGTCCAATTATGCCCGGAGTTTTGATATTGGAATCAATGGCACAAGCCGGAGCATTTTTAATTTTGCACGACTTAGAAGAACCGCTAAAAAAGGGAATGCTATTCTCGGCTGTTGAAAACTCGAAATTTCGGAGAACCATTGTGCCAGGGGATCAAATTGTATTGAATATGAAGTTGTTAAAATTCAGACTCGGCACAGCAAAAATTAGAGGTGAAGCCTTCGTAAATGATAAATTAGTTGCTGAAGCCACACTTTTAGCAAGCCTTGTAGATCGTTAGGGGGATATCATTACAAATAAAATCCATCCCAGTGTTATTCTTGGTGAAAATGTTACAATTGGTGAAAATGTTACAATTGGACCATATACCATTATTGACGATGAAGTGATAATCGGCGATGGCACGATTATCGGCAATTCGAATACGATAAAAAAATATACTGAAATCGGCAAAAATTGCCAGATTTTTCATAATTGTGTTATAGGTGAACTGCCGCAAGATATAAAATTCAGCGGTGAAAAAACGACCGTAAAAATTGGTGACAATACAATAATAAGAGAATTCGTTACCATTCATCGCGGTACAAAAGCACGCGGTGAAACCATAATTGGTAATAATGTATTTTTTATGGCTTTCGCACATGTTGCGCATGATTGTATTGTAGGAAATAACGTAGTAATGATTAATCAGGCAACGTTAGGGGGGCACTCAGAAATTGAGGATTGGGCAATGCTTTCCGGTGGTGCTATGGTTCATCAATTTGTTAGGATTGGTGCGCACGCTTTTATTGGTGGATTATTTAGAGTTACACAAGATGTACCGCCCTATGTAATGGCCGTAGGTGAGCCGTTAAGATATGGTGGATTAAATAGTGTAGGGTTGCGTCGTCGTGGTTTTTCATCTGCAGATAGAATGAATATTAAACGAGCCTATCGTTATTATTTTAGATCAGCATTAAAACCGTCTGTAGCACTGGAAAAAATTAGAAATGAATTCCCGGATGATAAAAACATTCTGAAAATTGTAGAGTTTATTGAAAATAGTAAACGCGGAATTATTTAATTCCGATTTTTAATATATGAAAGTCCTTCAACTTATTTTTAGTATATTTTTTTTATTTTCTGTTCCTTTAAATGCCCAATGGACATCCTTCGATTTGAGTAATATAAACACCGAAGAATTTGAAAAACAAGTTGCCCCACTTCTAAAAACCACTTCAATTTTGATTAATAGACATTTTTTTAATCAGATTAACGAAAATGGGAGATTCAACCTTGGGGTTTCATACTCGCAGGGTATAAGTTTAACAGGAGAGAGTCAATCATCAGAGCTAATCTGTGGATATCCAAATGTAGCCGGTTCAGTGGTTATTACAGATAATCTTTTACTAAAAGGAAATATGAGCACATTTAAGTCTAATAACGATATTGTGCAATCTTTTGCTTACGGGTTTGGATTAAATTTAACAAATAGAGAAAAAAACAATTGGCGATCATCTGTATTATTTTCACAATTGCGAGGTCCTGATGATATAAAAATTCGCTCTATGGATGCGGCAATTATTAATGAATTTGAAGTCGGCAAAGTTAGTTTATTTGCAGGATTTGGATTGAACAGCTATAATGCAAAGATATTAATTAACACTTCAGATTCAATTCCAAGATCAATCAAAGATAATGCCAATCATTTACTATTTGGAGCACAACTTAATACGGGCAGGATAATAATTGTTCCAATTTTGCAAGTAAATTTTGATGTGGTAATTATCAGTATTGAAATATCAAGAGCATTTAAATAATGAATCGTAAAATTTCGATACTTGGTTCAACAGGCTCAATTGGACAAAATGCTCTTAAAGTTGTTGATATTTTAAAAGGCGATTTAGAAATAGTGTATCTTACTGCACATTCAAATCATGAATTATTAATCGAGCAGGCTTTAAAATATAGACCGAAGGCAGTTAATATAATTGATCCAACGTCCGGTAAAATTGTTGAAAGTAAGTTGAAGAATGAAAATATTGAAGTTTTAATAGGTCGAGCAAGTTTACTCGAAATATCAAAACGAAATGATATAGATTTGGTTCTAAATGCACTAGTTGGAACTGCTGGTATGGAGTCAACGCTTTTGGCGTTAAAATCATGCGTAGATGTTGCGTTAAGCAACAAAGAAAGCTTAGTAATGGCGGGAAATCTTGTTAAAAAAATTCAAGAAAAAAGCGGTTCGAAGATTTTTCCTGTTGATAGTGAGCATTCGGCAATCTGGCAATGCTTGCAAGGTGAAAACAAGGAAGATGTAAACAAAATAATTTTAACCGGTAGCGGTGGGCCATTTAGGAATCGTGATATTAGTACATTTTCTAATATCACTGCTGACGAAGCACTTAAACACCCGAATTGGAATATGGGAAAGAAGATCACCATAGACTCAGCAACTATGATGAATAAAGGTCTTGAAATTATTGAAGCATATTGGTTGTTTGATATACCTATTGATAAAATTGATGTAGTGATTCACCCGCAATCGATTATCCATTCCATGGTAGAGATGAAAGACGGTTCAGTAAAGGCTCAACTTGGTATACCGGACATGAAAATTCCAATCCAGTATGCCTTGACATATCCGCGCCATATCGAAACAGATTGGGAACGATTAGATCTTGTAAAACAAAAAGAATTGACATTTGAAGCACCCAACTTTGAAAGATTCCCTTGCATTCAATTAGCTTACGCCAGTCTTCGACAATTAGGGACAGCTCCTGCAGTTCTAAACGTAGCAAACGAATTTGCAGTATATCGTTTTTTAGAAAACAGTATACTATTTACCGATATTCCTAAAATTGTGAGCAGGGCTTGTGAAAAACATGATTGGATCGAAAATCCAAGCTTAAATGATCTGCAAAATCTAATCATTTGGACAAAGGAATTTGTAAAATCATTTAACTTATAAAACCATTAAAAACATATTTATAAACTTGAAACTTTAGGATAATATATAAATGATAACATTATTGGCAACAGTCTTCGTAATTGGCGTTATAGTATTTGTTCATGAATTGGGGCATTATCTTGCGGCGCGTTCAGTGGGTGTACGAGTAGAGAAATTTTCAATCGGCTTTCCACCAAGACTAATAACCATGACATCGGTTAGAGGTGGGTGGGATTTTAAGATATTCTTTTTTCGTAAAGACGAAAAAGGGAAAAGAGTTTGGGGACCTGTTTATAAAAAACACATCTCAAAACATGGACGTAAAGGTACACAAACTGAATATTGTTTTGCGTTAGTTCCGTTAGGGGGATATGTTAAAATGGCAGGATTGATCGACGAAAATCTTGATACAAAAATTGAACACAAACCTTATGAACTGATGAGCAAACCGCGCTTAGCCCAAGCTTGGGTTATGAGCGCAGGTGTAATTATGAATGTATTGTTGGCACTGGCTATTTACACGGGCATTGCTTATAAACAGGGGAATCCCATAATTAGTGAAGAGCCCGTGATTGCCCAATTAATGGAAGGACAACCGGCAGAAGCAGCTGGATTAATAGTGGGCGATAAAATTGTGGAAATTAACGGAATGCCGATTGAGACTTGGCAAGAAATGACTAAAATTATTCACGCCATACCAAATACACCTATCAATTTGCACTTTGAACGTGACAATTTACGATTTGAAAAAGATATTGTAACATCTTTTCAACCGGCACTTATTGACGGTAAAATTGATACTTTAGGCGCTATCGGTATTGCAGCACAAGTTACATACGAACCGATAAATATTTTTCAAGCTATGGGTAACGGTTGGCAAGCTACAAAAGCAATTTTTGAATTAATTGGTACTACATTGAAAATGTTGGTGACAGGCGCAGCTAACATGAAGGATATTGGCGGTCCTATATTTATCGCTCAAATAGCTGGTGAATCAGCACGAGCAGGATTGGCACCTTTGTTATTTTTAATGGCGATGATAAGCGTAAACTTAGCAGTAATTAATATTCTGCCAATCCCTGGGCTAGACGGCGGACATCTATTGGTAATTGTCATTGAATCAATTATTAGAAGACCGCTAAGTATAAAAGCAAAAATGGCAATTCAAAAGGTAGGAATGGCGTTTTTGTTGGTCTTAATGATAACAGTGATTGTAAACGATATTGGAAGGTTATTTGCTAATTGATATCTTTTAATTGTAGCAACATAGAACCATATTTAATTTTTATTTGAATCTGTACCGGTAAACGCCGATTATCATCGCTGAACCATATAGTCATATCACCTTCATTCTTTATTAAGGTTTTACCTCCTCGATAGGGCTTCACAATTATACATGGAATTCGACCTACCGGAACATCGATTGTCTCTTTGCCATCTATGATAACTTGAAATTTTGTTAATTTATTCTGGTCAAAGGTTGTGAAGTCTAAAATTTCTCCAATATTAAGTGGGATAGTACGGAAATAATAAAGTAATGAATATGGATCACGCAATGGACCATCAATTTTTATAGTATCTTTGTTAGTTATTGCTAATAGCTTGGTATAATCTATTGTTGTATGATAATCACGGTGAAAGCTACCTTCGTTTAATTGTTTGACCAATTTGAGTGTAGTCAGGTCTGATTTATTTAGCCAAATATCAATTTGATCTCTTACTCGATAAATTCTGTCAGCAAATTTACTTGTATTGGCTTGGAATTTAACATGATAAGATTGAGCACCAGACACATTCTCACTTGATTCAACCGACAAATAACCACGCCCCATTTTTAATACATTGAATTGTAATGTATAAGTTAATTTTTCACCAACCTTAAAAGGTATGTTTTGGCTGTAAATTAATGACATTAGAACAGAAATAATTACCAAAGTGCGTCGCATATTAATCTCTTAAAATTTTAATTTTATTATCCTTATATTGATAAACTGTTGAACCTTTCGAATACGCTAATGTTCCGGCATCAATTAATAGGTCTACTGCCGAGCTAAATTCAAGAGCAATCATTTTAGGGTCATTCATTGGTATTTCTCCTGAGCGGTTAACACTTGTGGAAATTATTGGCCTGCTAAAATGCAATGATAATTCATTGCAAAAATGATTGTCAGGAATTCGTATTCCTAAGGTGTTTTTTTCGCCGAGTATTTTAGTGCTTGCGATTCCAGATTTGACAGAAACAATTAAGGTTTTTGCACCACCCAAATATGAATCTATAATTTTTATTTTGTCAGATGTGATATTCATCCACTCAAGAGCCATGTTTTTATGAGCCGCAATTACGCTCATTGATCCTGATCGACCTTTAATGTTATTGATTTTATCAACAGCAGCATCATTGGTCGCATCGGCGCCAAAGCCGTAGAGTGTATCTGTTGGATAGACAATTATACCACCGCTATTCAGTACGGCTAGTGCGCTAGATATAGCATTCTTATCGTTTTGTGAAATTATTTTCAATGAAATTTAGTTTTTGGTAAATTAAATAACTGTTCAAACTATGAATGGTTTCTTTTGTCACAAAAGGGTTTTAATTGTATTTTTAAAATATTTAAAAAGTGAGTTGCTTGTGCGAACACATAAATTGTTTTTAACATTTATTATATTATTACCATTCACAGTATTTAGCCAAGTTACCTTTGAGGTGTATTTTGGAACACAGTATAATGTGCCAACACCGCTTAAGATCGAATTGAATACACCCGAAACAATATTTGTAAAAAATGCAAAGTACGATCCCGATGCGTTTACCGGCCTTAACTCACCCTATTATTCATGGCGGTTGGGGTTTTGGAATGAAAATAAGGCCTGGGAGCTAGAATTAGTTCACGAGAAAATAATTCTGATAAACAAACCTGAAAATGTTCAACTTTTTGAAATATCACATGGTTATAACTTGGTGACATTAAATCGAGCCTTAGAAAAAGAATATCTTATTTATCGGTTGGGCGCGGGATTTGTTTTGGCGCATCCAGAAACAAAGATATACGGAAAGAGCATGGGTAATAGAGGAGTCGAAAAAGAACCACCCCTTGGATTTAGCATTGCCGGACCAACACTACAGGGATCTTTGGGAACAAAACAATTACATGTATTTAAAGGATTATTTGCAGTTTTAGAAACAAAAGTAACAATGTCATATGCAATTGTAAAAGTGGCAGACGGAAAAGCATATGTTCCTAACTTTGCCTTTCATGGATTGTTTGGATTTGGCTATGAGTTTTGATTATTGCTTTCTTGTGTTTTCCAACGCCGATGGAACCAGAAGTATTGTTCTGGATAACGTCTAATAAAATTTTCTAAAACTGAAGTATAAGATTGCGTTATCGATTCAATGGTGGCATTTGATCCAATAGCTATTGGTTCAAATTCAATTGTATAGGAATTCGGTTTGTCTTGGTAGCAGATTGTAAAAATAATTGGCGCACCATTCTTTAAATGAAATTGAGCTGCACCCTTTGGAGTCGATGTCTTCATGTTGAAAAATTCTATAAAAACACCACTTTTTCTAGCGTCTTGATCACTCACAAGAGCGAGGATTCTTCCGTTATTAAGAATATTATACATATTGTCTAAAGATGATTTTCGATAAATATGTTTCATCCCAAAATGGCTGCGCAATTCTAGGAAGAATCTATCTGCGCCTAAATTCCTTTGTTTGGTAGCAACCGCCGAAACCGGATATTTATGAGATCCTAACCAAGCAGCAAGAATTTCCCAAGCTCCAAAGTGACCCGAGACAAAAATAACCCCATTACCACCTTTTAATGTATCAATTAATAATTTTTCACCTTTTATTTTAATATTGCTCCGTAAATACGATTTGGGGAATGCAAAGAATTGAATAAAATTAATAATAAAGAATCTATAACTACGCTTAGCAGTTTTTTTGTACCAATCAGATGGTTTGTCAGGGAATGCTAATTGTAAATTTTTTAATACACGTTCTTTTCGAATTGGAACAAGATAATACAAAATCACAAATAACGATGTTGAAAATATTTTCTGAATCCATTGTGGAGAAATTCTTAAACAATTAGATAGGAATTTTAAAAATATATAAGTTGCTTTATGTGATAGTCTCATTTTGGGGTGTAATTTATTCCGACTAAAGACGGTGAACAAACCAAATTTATTTTTAAATATATCGACTTCTGTTCTAATTGTATTTGAATATGAGTAAATTTCCAAACATTTTTGAGGAACTTATGAAAGTATTATCATCCGGAATCGGAGAATTGATTCAACCGCCAGACATGAATGCATTTCGTGAATGGAACCGCACCCAAAAACCCAAAGCTTTAATAGATAAAAGAATGTCTGAACAAGAGGCAATCTCAAAATATTTAAAAGATGGACATTACATAGGTATTGAACTTTATGGAACTGTTCGGGCACCGATGTCGCTCACGCGAGAAATCATTCGGCAGGGAATTAAAAATTTAAATTGCGCAGGACAAGGAGTGTACGAATCCGATTTATTAGTAGCTGCAAATGCTATAAAAAAATTAGATTGGACATATATCGGTTTCGAAGTTTATGGATTATCCAATTCAGCTCGCCGGGCTGTTGAAGGAGGATTTGTTGAAAAGGTAGTGGAATGGTCAAATGCGGCATTGTCTTGGAGATTTAAAGCAGCTGCTATGGGTGTTCCGTTTATTCCTACCCGTGTGATGTTAGGTACGGACACTTACAAATACAGTGCGGCTAAGGTCGTAGAATGTCCGTTTACTGGAATGAAATTATGTTTATTGCCGGCATTGATACTAGACGTAGGTCTTATTCACGTACATCGTGCAGACAAATATGGTAATTGCCAAATTGATGGTATCTCAGGATTTGCAGCAGAGATGGCACGCGCCTCTAAGCGATTAATCATTTCTGCCGAAGAAATAGTAGATGAAGATGTAATACGCTCACATCCTGACCGCACAAAAATACCATACTATTTAGTTGATGCCGTTGTTGAAGCACCCTTTGGCTCTCATCCTGGCGAAATGGCTGGTTTGTATGAACGCGATGAACGGCATATTAAAAATTATGCTAATAACAGCAAGGACGAATTGCTAGTAAAAGAATATTTAAAAAAGTGGATTTATGATGTAAAAGATCATAAAGAATATCTTGATTTGGTTGGAAATAATAAATTGGAATCAATGCGGATTGTAAGGGGTAAAAAATGAATAGCATAAAATACAATCCTAATGAATTATTGATATGTATTGCATCAAGATTGATGGAAGATAACGCAACCTGCTTTATTGGAACAGGGATACCGATGTTGGCGGCATCGCTTGCACAAAAAATGCATGCACCAAATTTAATTTCAATATTCGAATTTGGTGGAATTGGTGCCCAACTCGAAAAACTTCCATTGGCCGTTGGTGACATGCGGACATTCAATCGTGCATTAGTGGCGGCAGGAATTTGCGATATAATGGAGGCTGGACAATGCGGTTTTGTGGATTATGGCTTTTTAGGCGGTGCGCAAATTGATATGTATGGCAATCTAAATTCTACAATGATTGGTGATGACCATGATAAACCGAAGGTGCGCCTTCCCGGCTCGGGTGGTGGAAATGATGTGGGCTCCACATGTTGGAAAACGATTCTGATTATGCAGCATGGAAAACAAAGATTCATTCCTAAAATCGATTTTATCACAACCCCCGGATATTTATCAGGTCCTGGCGCGCGAGAAGAAGCAGGGCTGCCGCCTAATACAGGACCATATCGTGTAGTAACAAATTTATGCACATTAGGGTTTGATGATAAAACAAAACGGATGAAACTATTGGCTCTCAATCCTGGTATAATAGTAAATGACGTGGTAGAGAATACGGGATTTGAGTTGATAATTCCTGATAAAATCAAACAAAACAAAGAACCATTGGTTGAAGAATTACGCATATTAAGGCAAGAAGTTGACCAAGACAAATATTATATTTAAATAGGAGTAGCAAATGACTAATTCTAAACATAATCAAAACAGCTGGGTAGGACTTACTTTGATTGCTGTTGGTATTTTATTTATCCTTGATACTTTTAATGTAATGGATTTTGGCGACATTATTTCGGATTGGTGGCCGGCAATTTTAATTATCATAGGGTTAATAAAATTGCGAGGTCAAGATAGAGGTGCCGGACTAATATTTATCGTTATTGGTGGTATCTTATTATTGACAGTCCACGATATATTCCAATGGAGTAGTGTATGGAAACTATGGCCACTAATATTAATCTTTATTGGAATGTCTATGATTTTTAAGGGTCGGCATAAGCATTGGAAATTAACAGATGAATCAACAATTGGAGATGATTATATACACTCAAATGCAGTTTTTGGTGGAGTTGAACACACTGTAACTGCACAGAATTTTAAGGGTGGTGAAGCAATGGCACTATTTGGCGGGGTAGAGCTTGATCTGCGTCAAGCAAAAATTTCTACCGAAGGTTGTAAAATACATCTTACAGCATTGTTTGGCGGGGTGGATATAACCGTTCCGGATGATTGTAATGTAATTATTACCGGTACACCAATATTTGGTGGCATTGAAAATAAATCAAGAGGTAAATCTGAAGTAAAGACACTAAAAAATATTTACCTGCATTGCACCGTAGCTTTTGGCGGCATTGAGATCAAACAATAATATGTATAATATATTGTTTTTAAATGTATTTACAGGTAATATCTTGTCATGAAGAAATCAATAATATTTTTAATTCTTTTTATTTCATCGCTATTCTCAGAGTCTAATTCATTAGTATATCGTGTGCCGATTGAAGGTACAATAGACTTAGGACTTCCTCCATTTATCGAACGGGTACTAAAGGCTGCTGCTGAAGAAGGTGCAGAAGCAGTAATCTTTGATATTGACACCTTTGGTGGTCGAGTTGATGCGGCAACGCAAATAAAAGATGCTATCTTAGATTCTCCCATATTAACCGTTGCGTTTATTAACCGCAGAGCTATTTCAGCAGGTGCTTTAATATCGCTTTCCTGCGATAAAATTTATATGACTAGCGGTGGTACAATAGGCGCGGCAACAGCAGTTGATATGCAGGGCGAAAAAGGCAGTGAAAAGGTAATATCTTATATGCGTGAAGAGATGGCCTCTACCGCCGAAAGCACTGGGCGAAACATTGAAATAGCCAAAGGGATGGTGGACGAAGAATTAAACTTTACACATCTTATTATAAACGGTGATTCTGTTGAAGTAACTGATTTAGAAGGTCGCAAGGAAGGCAAGTTAATTACTTTAACAACAGAACTTGCTACAAAATATAAAATTGCAGATGGCGAAACTGAAACATTTGATGATTTGCTTGCCGAATTAAATCTATCGGATGCTGAAGTAAAATCAACCAAGGCGAATTGGTCAGAATCAATCGTAAGATTTTTAACAAATCCAGTAGTAGCGTCCTTACTAATGACATTTGGATTTTTGGGAATTTTATTTGAACTACAACAGCCCGGCTGGGGCGTGTCTGGTACAATAGGAGCTGTTTGTTTAGCTTTAGCGCTTGGTGCAGGTTACATCGCTGAATTAGCGTCAATGACAGATTTCCTTATTATCTTTTTAGGTTTATTACTTCTATTAATAGAAATGATAGTGATACCGGGGTTCGGTGTGGCAGGAATAGGGGGAATTATACTTATGGTTTTTGGTTTATATCGACTATTATTACCGGATATTCCGGTTGGAGAGGAGGTAGCAGATATGGCAATGACTGGTTTAACAATTGGAATAATTGGCGGGTTGATTGGCTTGGTATTGTTATTCAAATTAATGACAAAGACAAATTTTTGGAAAAAAATAGCAACACCCGATGTTCAAGATCACGAACGCGGCTATGATACATCTTTAGGATTAGAAAATATGGTTGAGCAGGAAGGCGTTGCTGAGTCTGACCTACGTCCATCAGGATGGACTGTTTTTGGCGAAAAAAGGATTTTCGTTGTTAGCGAAGGGACTTTTATTGAAGATGGTGAAAAAGTTAAAATAATCAAAGTCGACGGCAATCGAGTTGTCGTGCGAAAAATTAATAAATAGAATTTTAGGAGGATAAAATGAGTATAATTTCATTGATATTGCTTGGTTTTGTAATACTATTTCTATTGGTACTATTCTACTTTGTACCAGTCGGGATGTGGATTCAAGCAGTTGTTAGTGTTGGTTTAGGTAAAATTACAATTCTTGACTTAATCCGTATGCGCTTAAGGAAAATACCGCCGAAGTTAATCACTGATAGTGTCATTAACACCCATAAAGCTGGTCTAACACACATAAGTACTGATATGTTGGAAACACATTTCTTAGCCGGTGGAAACGTAGCAAATATTGTTTTTGCATTAATTGCTGCAGATAAAGCAAAAATTGATCTGTCATTTGAAACCGCAACAGCGATTGACCTCGCAGGGCGCGATATTAAGACTGCTGTTCAAACGAGCGTTTATCCGCGAGTTATAGATGCTCCAAAAGATGGTTATCTTTCTGCAGTGGCAAAAGATGGTATCGAATTGAAAGCGCGAGCGCGAGTTACAGTTCGAACAAATATCTCCGGTTTAGTTGGTGGAGCCACTGATGAGACTATCATAGCGCGTGTTGGCGAAGGTATTGTTAGTGCCATTGGTTCGTCAGAGAAATACTCTCGCGTTTTGGAAAATCCGGACAGTATTTCCAAAGCAGTATTAAATAAAGGATTGGATGCTGGAACGGCTTATGAAATATTATCAATAGATATTGCCGATCTTGACGTTGGAAAAAATATTGGAGCACGTTTGCAAGCCGATCAAGCAGAAGCCGATTTACGCGTCGCCCAGGCGAGAGCAGAAACCCGCCGTGCGATGGCAGTGGCTGAAGAACAAGAAATGAAAGCACGTACACAAGAAATGCAAGCAACTGTAGTAAAAGCAGAAGCTGAAGTACCTAAGGCAATGGCACAGGCTTTCCGTGAAGGCAATCTTGGTGTATTTGATTATTATAATTTAGGAAATATTAAATCTGATACGGGTATGCGCGACAGCATTGCTGGGACGGACAAAAAAAAACCTACAAAAGAGATAAAATAGGAGCTTAAACTGATGGAAGGCATGGGCATTTGGATATTTTTACTTTTATTTTATCTGTTGCAAGCATTAACAAAGCGAAAGCAGAAACAAAAACGTCAGCAACAGACCGATGCGCCTAGCCAACAAACAAAAAGGGTTCCGAATTCGCAAGAAAGAAGTGAGCCCCAAAAGAACCAAGCTCCGCAGCGTCCGCAACGACCTGTTTCGTTAGAAGATCTTTTTAACCCGGATAAGTTGCGGGACATATTAGGTGTCCCGCAACCGGAACCGGTTGAGATACCGCAACCTGAACCGATTCCAATACCTACCCCAAAATCAGTTAGGGTACAAAAAGAAGGTACAGAAATTGGTGGAATTTGGGATGACTTAGATCAACCTGAACCACTAAAATCACCAAAACCTCAACAAGTAATAAGAGATACAGTATCAAAGGCAGCTTCGGCGGATATTACTGATGTTGATGAAACAACCGCTGAGTTCAAATCAAATCGTTTAGGTAAGTCTGATATAACCAGTGACCATTTTGATAAGCGTAAAACTGCACCGGGAGAAAAGAAAAAGGCCTATACTTTAGAGTATTTTGACGAACCTGAAGATATTCGTAATGCCGTAATCCTTAAGGAGATTTTAGATAGACCGCGAGCATTTAGGCGGCAAATCAGATAATTATTAGGTATTAAAATACCTATCCCCAAAATCTCCTAGTCCGGGAACAATAAAATTATTTTTATCTAAATGCGAATCAATCGCAGCGATGTATAGATTTACATCCGGATGTTCATTTTTCAGTTGTTTGATTCCTTCAGGCGCACCTACAATACACACGGCATTTATCACCTTTGGGTTTTTTTGTTTAACTGCGGTTATTGTGTCAACTAAAGAACCCCCTGTAGCTAGCATCGGATCAAGGATTAGAACATATTTTTCACTCAAATCTTTAGGGATATTTTGATAATATTCACGTGCCTTTGCTGTTTTTTCATCTCTTTCTAATCCAATAAAACCTACAGCAGCCCACGGTAAAAAATTTTGCGCCGAAAATAGCATAGAAATTCCCGCTCGTAAAACCGGAACCAAGACTATTGATTCCTGAACTTTGTACCCCTGGGCAGAATCTAAAGGTGTTTCAACAAGAATTTCCTTTGTTGAAATGTTATTTAACACCTCAACAATCAAGATTTGCGAAACAGTTGCTGTATGTCTTCTAAACATTTCTGTGTTAGTGTCTTTATTTCTTAGAACGGAAAGCGAATGTTTAATTAGTGAGTGATTTACGATATTTATCTTACTCATGTCTTTACCTTGATAATTTTAAATAATTATTCAAAGCTTTTACGCGTTTTTCTAATTCACTATATTGTTCTTCAGGGACAAGCGATACACAAATCCGGACGCCTTCACGTTTTGTTCCGGTAGGACGCATTGGAATTCCGGACATGCCAAATAATAACATGACATATAATAATTCACCCCCGGTCATACTATTTCGCTTAATAGTGAAATAAAATCCATCAGCAATTGGTTCTTCCAAGTCTTTATCGTATAATAATTTAAAATCATTATTTAAAAATATTTTCTTTGCTTCGCTAGCGCGCTTCCCGTAAGTACGGACCCTACTTAGGTAATCATACTTTCCTTGGCAAGTCGCCTCAAATAATGCCGATAAAGCATGTTGCGGTGATTGTGGCACACCGGCAGTTGTGGGGTAAATTCCACCATGCACATAAGCTTTTCCAAATGATTTTGTATCATAGTAATTTTTAAGATTGCTGTATTTCTTTTTAAATAATTTGGGTGCTACGATTGATACAGCAATTCTTTGTCCGGCATAACTAAACATCTTTGAACTAGAAATTATGATAATATAATTATCTGTATAATTGGCGACGGTTGGTTGATATGGTGGTTTGTTAGGAACGCCATAATCAAAACGGAAATCCATACCAAAATAAGCCGAATCTTCGATTCCAATAACATCATACCTAGTTAACAATTCCCCAATTATCTTTAGTTCTTCAGCCTTTAGGCATAACCAGGTGGGATTGTTTGGACTTGACCATAATACTGCTCCAATCTTACCATTAACCAGTTTCTTCTCAAGTTTTTTTGCTAATAATTCACCTCTATAATCAAATAAATCGACTGAATCACATTTTAGTCCTAGAAATTTTGTTTGAAGTTTGTTGACCGGGAATCCTGGGTCAAGATATAAAATTGTATCTGCCTTCTTGAATCTGCGACCGGCAATTGCTTGCGCAATAAAACCGCCATGCATTGCCCCAACCGTAGGTATACAGTTTTCCGGTTCTACATTAATATTTAAAAATGCTTTCACAAAGTCAGCAGTTGCTTTTTTAAGTCGTGGTATGCCATCAAATGGCGGGTAAGTTGAAGGTAATTTCATATCTTCGGTAAGCACTCGGATTTCTTCTTCGGGGCCCATTCTATCAGCAGGTATGCCGGGTACACCAAATTCAAAATGTAGAAAATCAACTTTATATTGATCAGCTAAATCATCCACAAGACTTTTTAACTCACGAATGCCGATGTCATTGAGGTCAACTTCGTGATTTTTAATGATATTATTCAGGACAGTTTTATTAAGTGGAAAATTTGATTTGTTCATGATCATCTCATTTTAAATTGGTTATGATAAATTAATAACCCAAGCGCGATGGAATTCAGTTTTGTTTCCATCGTATCAGAGCGAGAAAGTAATATAATTGGAATTTTTGCACCGATAATCACTCCGCCACCTGTAGA
>Ga0316201_10000155_pt1 | contig 32042 bp, 26 predicted proteins | sample CS6wburrow_MG_FD_204516 | JGI IMG/M metagenome (GOLD analysis project Ga0316201, IMG submission 204516) | Coastal sediment microbial communities from Delaware Bay, Delaware, United States - CS-6 worm burrow | ecosystem: Environmental > Aquatic > Marine > Coastal > Sediment | place: USA...
GCGCACCCTACGCGGCAATGAAGCTTTCGTAGGGTGCGCCGTGCGCACCGGCAGATCACACCGTGATGAAGTTTTCGTAGGGTGCGCCGTGCGCACCACCGATGTACACGGTGATGATGTCCTGGCAGTGCGCGCCGTGCGCACCGATATGCGACTAGTCGTAAACACTGGTCAGGGTCTCAAACCGCAGTGAGCTTCCGGCGATGATTCCCTGCAACCACAACAGTCCTGCATCCGTGCCGGTAAAAGGGTCATCGTCTGCATCAGCATTATCGCCATCGTAACGCGAAAGAAATATAGTGCGTGTTATCTGGCGGCCATCCGGATAAGTAAATACATCAGAATAACTCGTTGGTGTTGTCGGGCTGCCTGCGGCGATTGCAGCGGCATCGAGACTGGCGAAGGGTTCGGCCAGTGTTTCTTCGATTTTGGCCAACAACTGGTAATGATCTTCACTGTGGGTTTGGTGGATACCGCCACCCTGGATACCCGGCAATAAGGCATCCATGGCAGGCACCAGCACGATGGCGATCAATACCATGGAGACCAGCACCTCAACATAGGAAAAACCGGCCATGCGCGAGTGTTGGGGTTTGGTACGCGTGGCGCCCCCTGCGATACGTGGTTGGGGTGTGGTGCGCACGGCGCACCCTACGATATGTGGTTGGGGTGTGGTGCGCACGGCGCACCCTACGATATGTGGTTGGGGTGTGGTGCGCACGGCGCACCCTACGATATGTGGTTTGGGTGTGGTGCGCACGGCGCACCCTACGATATGTGGTTTGGGTTTGATGCGCGCGGCGCACCCTGCGATACGTGGTTGGGCTTTGGTGTGCGCGGCGCACCCTACGGGTTGTGTGGTGTGTAGGGTGCGCCGTGCGCACCGCGCGTTAGCGATGGCTTTGATCACTGCACTGTCACCCGGCCGGTGATGCCCTGCAGGGTAACCACCCGTGTGTGTTTACCCAGGCTAACGTCGATAGCAAACTTTTCAAGTAAAACCGTTTCCGGGTCTGTGCAGCGCGCAATGCCGTTACGGTCAAAAGTGATATTGCCATTCTGGTTACATGTGCCCTTAAATATGACTGTACGACCCACGTTATCGGCCATGGCAAAAGGATGGGTATTGAGGTCAACATCATAGAGGTTTTTACTGACCGGGTGATAAACATCGTAGATAGGAAGCCAGGGAGAAACTGCGGTATCGGCCCTAAAAACCCGCATACGTTTGGCAGTGGCCTGCTGGCGAAAACCATGTGGCTGACCGCTGCGCATGGCCTCGCTGCGAGCATAACGCATCGCCTCGGCGAATTCTTCTGCAGCGAGATCCAGTTTAGTTATGCTGGTAGTAGAAATATCGGGGATCGCCACGGCTGCGACGACCCCCATAATTGTGACAACAATCAGTAATTCTAGAAGACTGAAACCCTGCTCATATCTGCGCATGTTAAGAAACAGTCGTCGGAAGTATTATCCACGTCGCTTAGCGATTCTGTTCAGCAGCGATGTTGATAATGATCTTGCCGGTCCTTGAATCGTATTTGAAACCACCTGGATCACCCGCAGTCGCGGTCATGTTGAGATCGCCTACCGCTACCACTTCCAGCGCAGAAACACCCAGGAACGGATCGGTCGGGATATCAGGTTTCTTCAGGTACGGGCCGAACTTGTGCTCAACAGCATCGCTGATCGAACAAGCACCGCCACTAGCATCACTATACAGGCTGAGCTGTTCCATGAAGGCTGTTGTTGCAGTCGCACCGGCACCGCCGGTAGCAATACCTGCACCCGGTGTACCAGTACAGGCAGCAGTTGGTACAGCCGTCACTGCGCCCGGGTAGGTATTATTATGTTGCTGGAAATAAAGATCGATGGCTGCTCGCAATCCGGCCAGGGTACTGTCGGCAGACGAACTGCGTGCATCGTCCGTGGTAGACGCAAACTGCGGCACAACGATGGCAGCCAGAATTGCCAGGATAATGACCACAATCAGTAATTCAACCAATGTGAAACCCTTCTCAGCCGTGCGATATGCATGACCGGGCAATTTTTGATTTCTATTCATGAGTTCTTCCCACTGAAAATTAATTAATTAACATTATTCTGCGTATAGTTTTTATAGCACGTTTATCTTATATTGCGTCTAAAACCACACTCTGTAATACATATCCTTACATTAGACGACTAGCCCACAGCGCGTGAAAGTTTGAAGATAGGCAGTATCAAAGAGCTGACCAGTAACCCCACGACCGTGCCCATCACCAGCAGCATCACCGGCTCGACCATGCGGGCGAACAGGGCCAGCTTCTTCCCCATCTCTCTTTCGTAATAATCGGCAATGCGCGCCATTACTTGAGGCAAATTACCGGTGTCATCACCGGTTTTAATCATCTGTTTAACGGTTGGCGGTATGAAATCGGCATGCTCAAATCCGGTAGAGAATCCGGCGCCTTCTTCTACATTGGACTGGAGCTGCGCGATAAAGCGATTGAACACGTTGTTACGCACAACCTCCTTGCACGCATCCAGGGTATCCATCACACTCACACCGTTGTTCATCGACATCGCCATCAAGCGCATCGACTGCACCAGGTAGAGCTGAATAAAAATGTCCTTGATCATGTATACAGATAGCTTGAGGCGGTCCATGGCCTCGATGCCACGTGCTGAACGCAACCAGTAATGCGCGGTTATGCCAGACAGCAATAATCCGGAAAGGAACAGCCACCAGTAATTAATCAGCGCATTACTCGCAGCCATCAGAAACAAAGTGGTCCCTGGCAGCTCATCACTGATGCGTTCGAACATAACGGCAAATTTCGGAAACACGACCACCAGCACAAAAATCACTACAGCCAGGGAAAAAACGATAAGAAAAGCCGGATAGATCAGAGCTGACACCACGGTGGCCCTGAGCTTTTCTCTTTTTTCGTCCATTTCCACCAGCTCGGTCAGCACCTTGTCGAGAAAGCCGCCGCTTTCAGCAGCAGACACAAGGTTGATATAAGCCATTGAAAAAAAGTCTGCGTGATTTCTCAGCGATTCTGAAAATGACCTGCCTTCTTCAACATCATCCTTCACAGAAACAATAATATTTTTCACCAATGGTTTTATATCCAGCGCACTGAAGGCTTTCAAAGCCTCATGTAACGACATACCGGTTTCCAGCATGAGGGCGAGCTGTTCAGTAAAAAATATCCTGTCCTGGACAGTGGGTGGTTTTTGCATAAAACCACTGAACGCTTTTGGCAGCGTAAGGCTTCTACCAGTTGGCTCAGGTTTTGCAGCTGTAAGTTCGATTGCCATGGCGTTATTCAGGTATTCACAACTCGAGAGACTTCCTCGATGGTGGTAAAGCCTTCTGCGACACGTTCCATGCCATCCTTGAACAGCGACTGGTGGTCGGACACGCGCATGTAATTTTCAAGATCGTCACGCGAAGGATTTCCCGTGATCAAATCTTGTAACTGGGCGTCGGCTTCGAGCACTTCGTGAATGCCGATACGGCCTTTATAACCCGAATCGTAGCACTCTTCACAGCCCCTGCCCTGTACCAGTTTCATACCCTTGCGATCATCCCAGCCATAGCGCTGAAGAATTTCGGGTGATGCGATGGAAGAGGTTTTACACGCCGGACAAACAGTTCTGACCAGGCGTTGTCCGACAACACCGATCAATGCTGTGGATAGCAGGTAGGGTTCGACACCCATGTCGATCATGCGCGATATCGCGCCTATCGCATGATTGGTGTGCAGGGTGGACAATACCAGGTGGCCGGTCAGTGCCGCCTGTACTGCAATCTCGGCGGTTTCCCGATCACGAATCTCACCCACCATGATGATATCCGGGTCCTGCCTGAGTACGTGCCTGAGAATAGAATCGAATGTCAGGCCGATGTTTTCCTTGACTGCATTCTGGGTGATGATATCCATCTGGTACTCTACCGGGTCTTCAATCGTCACAATATTTTTTTCGATGGAATTCAGATAATTCAGTGCTGCGTACAGGCTGGTTGTTTTACCACTGCCGGTCGGGCCGGTTGCGAGTATCAGGCCGAAACTTTTGCTCAACAGCCGTTTGTAAGCGCCGAGATTCTGCTCACGCATACCAAGCTTGTTCAGATCCAGCAATGACTGATTTTTGTCGAGTACACGCAAAACTATTTTTTCGCCAAATAGACCAGGCAATGAACTGAAACGTAGATCCACCTGTTTACCGCGGGTACGCACCTGTATGCGTCCGTCTTGCGGCAACCTGCGCTCTGCGATATCAAGATTGGCCATGACTTTCAAACGCGACACAATCGAGGGGTGCAGTTCAAGACTCAAGGTAGCTGATTCGTACAACACACCATCGATACGCAGGCGTATACGGCTCAGGGTTCTGGCGGGTTCGATGTGTATATCACTTGCGCCGTCGCGTATCGCACGCTGGATGACAGAATTAACCATGTTGACAACAGGGCTGCCTTCAGCCATTTCATCGATCAGGGAATAATCATCCGGTATGATATTGTCGACGACCTTGAAATCGTCATCGACAGCGTCAAACATGCCCAGGCCGAGGTCGTTATTATTTCCCTCGTAGGCTTCATTGATCATTTGCATGACATCACTGCGCGATGCTAGCAAGGCCTTTATTTTGCAGCCGGTAAGATCCTCGATCTCATCATTGACCGGTATCGACAACGGGCTGGGTGTGGCAAACAGCAAGACGTCGCGCACTTTAAATAAAGGAAATACGCACAACTGGGATGCCTTTTCCTTGCTGATGATCTTGAGAATGGCAGGATCATAGAGTTGTGGTCCAAGTTTTACGTATGGCACCTGGAGTTGCTGCGCTAGCACGGGCAGTAATTGTTTCTCCTTGATCCATTTATGCTCGACAAGAATCTGTCCGATGCGCTTATCGCTGGTTGCCTGGATTTCCAGCGCCTTATTGAGTTGTTCTTTTGTAATCAGTTGCTGATGCAAAAGCTCATCACCGAGCATGCGCTTCTCAATAATGGACTGCGGCAGAAAAACGCTGGTTGACTTATTATCGGGCGGGTTTAGTTGCGCAACATAATCGGACACCCCAGCCATATCGATAATGTCACGAATTACTGAATTAATATTGGCAAGCTTTATCCAGCCACCTTCACGGATAATTTTTTCTGCACCATCCAGTATCGCGCCAAGGCTGACACTATTGAGCGTCTTAACGTTCGCAAGATCAACAACCAGGCGCTTCTCGCGTTCTGCAAGGCAATACTCGATTACATTAACAAGCTGCGTACAAGTACTGGCATCAAGCACTTTAGATTTAAGTACGAGATAAACCATTACACCGACACGTGTCAGCTTGATATCGGGCGCTATCTCAACGACATGCACGGCAAGTGCGTCTTCACTATCCTGTAATGATTTTTCGACGATAGACATAGGTACTATTTATCTACCGCTATGCGCAAGGAATCTGCGGCAAGCGCACATTCATTTTTAAGTATCAACTCGACAGGTTGCGGTTTCATAATTCCGTATCCCTGCACATAGCTGATATTCATGGACTTAAGTACATCCTTAATCGCATCATTCTCGACATACTCAGCGATGGTTTCGACACCCATCACACCGGCAATATCTGCAATGGCTTTTACCATCGTCTGGTCGAGACGGCTATTGACAATATCTTTTATCAGGCTACCGTCAATTTTAAGATAATCAATCGCAAAACTTTTAAGATAACTGAACGAACTCAGCCCGCTGCCAAAATCATCAAGCGCGAATTGCACACCCATGGCATGCAATTCATTCATGAAGGCGACACAGGCGTGATAGTTCTTTATCGCTGCCGTTTCTGTAATTTCGAAATACAAATTAGTGGGTGGAAAATTAAATTCTCGAAGATATTTCGATACGTATTTGTGGAATCCAGGGTCACTGACCGTTGTGCCCGAGAGGTTTATCCCCCATTTATATTGCAAAGAAACCGCCCGGTACTCTTCACTACTGAGTATTTGCAGCGCACGCCATAATATCCACAGATCCAGTTTATGCATCAGGTTATAGCGTTCAGCGACCGGAATAAATTCGTCTGGTGGTACGATTTCACCATTTTCAGATAACATTCTGACCAGGATTTCATAATGAGTATCAGTACCTGACAATGGCTCGATACGCTGGCAATAAAGTTCGAATCTGCCTTCTTGTAAGGCATATTTGATATTTTCAACCTGGGTAAGCTGCTTTTTGCGAGTGCTTAATGCGGTGTTACCCGGCACGTTGACAACTACCCGGTTACCTGTTTCGTCTTTTGCAGTTTGTACTGCCAGTTCTGCCGCATAGAGGTAATCTGCCAGCGCAGTTTCTTTCGAACTCAATGCAATGACGCCGGCCCTGGAGGTGAATGATATTGATTTACCGTCTACTGTAATTGATATCTTGTCAATTTCATCACAAATGTTTTTTACAACATTGAGAATGTCAGTGCTCGCACATTCCACCAGAATGGCAAACATGTCAGATTCCAGTCGCGCTACCAGCTTGAGGCCATCCAGACTATTGACTATTGCCTGCGCTACTGATTGCAGCACAAGATCACCAATTGGGGCCCCGTATACTGTATTGATGACGTTGAACTGATCAATATTGAACATGGCAAGATGCCATATACTCGAAGAATGCGATAGTTCCTCGCAAACCGAGTCCTCGAATCCTTTTCTGTTTAGCAGGCCGGTCAGCGTATCCTGGGTATCCTGCAGGTGTTTGAAGGTTTCACGTGCCACGGCTTCCAGTGTTGATTTATCACTATTTGAGAAATCTTCACCAAAGAATTCTTTTAGACAGCAGAGCACTCCACAGGGTTTGTCGGTCGTGTCGAGCACTGGCACGACCAGGATTTTTTTGTCTCCTGGTAAGTTAATCGCATCACGTAATTCTTCGTCTTTGTCATTAATGCCAAAACCGTCATGACCTTTCTGAAATAAATCAAAGGCTGCATTCGACAGCTGTTCGAGCCGTGTCAACATATCGCCAGAACCATGGGTATATGCAGTGCCCCCAGGATAGATTGCGGTTCTTGCAGGTATCCAGATTGCCGCATAGTCGACTTTTAAATGTTCGGCACAACTTCGGATATAGCGGCTTAGAATATGGCGTGATTCATTGTAGCGAGATAGCGCGTGATTTGATGAGCGCAGCATGGAGAGCTCGTCATAGCGCTGACCAAGCTCTATCGCCATTGTATTCATTTCATAAAGATATCTTAGCTCTGTTTTGATTGAAGCCGCGATATCGCTCAAACCTGATACAATTTTGCTACCGCTTTCCTCAGTGCATTCCATGCCAGTGGTTGTATAAAATACCAGCTCGCCCAGAGACTCACCTGTCAGCTCGCCGAGCGAACAGTAGATGACGCTCGACGACCCATTCTGATCATTGTCTATGCATATACATGGTTCTGTTACAACATCAGCTTCCAGCTTTGCGCGATTGTTTGAGATAATGTCAGCCTGTGCATCGGTCACTTCGTCACTCGACCAGATCATTTCGCCACGACTATCATAAACGGCCAATAGAAAGCTGCCAGCAGGTACACAATTGTGTAGCATTCGCGCATAGCGGCTCATATCAAGCTCATTATATAAGTCTGTAAACGACATTTCGATTACCTGTTATGCTGGCGCATCATTCGCCAGCTGGTTATTAACAACCCTTACAAGGTCACGTGGGCTGACCGGTTTACCAATAAATGAAACATTACAGATTTCACCTACCCAGTCCCTGTTTTCGCTTTCGAGCGTTGAAGTCATGACAATGACCGGTATATTTCTATCGTCATTCGATCCACGTATGGATTCAACAAGTAATTTGCCACTCATTTTCGGCATTCTGACGTCCGTCACCAGGATATCAGGTCGAAATACCTCATAGGCATCGAGTGCCTCCTTGCCATTATTGACGCATGTCACTTCATAACCCGCCTGCTGTAAAACCAGGCGGAGTACGCGTGATATATAGGGCTCATCGTCAGCAATCAATACCTTGTATATGCTCATACTGTTTCCTGTCGCATTATATTTTCATTTTTGAAACTCATAATAAATTCAGAGCCCTCGCCCGGTGCGCTGATTAGCTCGAGTGTGCCGTGGTGAAGTTTGACAATTTCACTCACCAACGAAAGTCCAAGACCATGGCCAGCACGCTTACGCACCTCGGAATCTTCAGACCTGTAAAACTTGTTAAATATTTTTTGCTGGTCTGATGTTGATATGCCAAGACCGGTATCACGTACACGAATGATGACTTCATTGCCAGTTTCTTCAGCAATCAGTTCAACTTTGCCGCCAGGCTTGTTGTATTTTATTGCATTGCTGATCAAGTTATTAATGGCCACGCGCATTAGATTCTTATCCAGCTGCAAGGCGCCAAGATCGTGCGGGATATCGATTTTGAAATCCAGCGACTCAACTTGTTTGACACGTGACATAGTTTGATAAATATCGTCGAGGAATTCGCCAAGCTTTACACGCTGGCTGCGCATTGCAACCGTACCCATTTCGATCATCGCCAGGTTGAGCAGGTTATCTATCATCTGTGCGAGGCGTTCAGTTTCATCATGAATAACGTTGGCCGCATCAATAGTTAGCTCGGGCGATGCAACAGCATTATCAACTATCGTCTCACTGTACATATGTAACACAGTAAGTGGTGTTTTAAGCTCATGCGCGACATGCGCAATGAACTCTGCGCTTAGTTTTTGATCCCCACCTTCGTTGCTGATATCACGAAACGTAATGACGGAACCGATAACCTGATTTTCGTTCTTTTGAGAAAATAAGGGGTAGGTATTAATCATTAACCGCTTATCGGTTTCAGCAATGAAAATATCGTCTTCAGTGTTTTTATAAGCGTTTACCCCCTGGCCCGCGTGACAACTAGCCAGGTACTCTGATAACTCCCTGTTAGGACAAATGTCCGGCAGATTGCGACCCAGAATTTCGCCTTTTCGCGTGGCCAGCAAACGATGTATTCGGTTGCTGGTATAGGTAACGTGACCGCTTTCGTCAGTGATAATTATTGCAAACGGGAGCGCATTCAGAGCCGATTCAAGTCTCGCCATTTGATACATCAGCAGCTTGCTCGATACCACCGAATTCGTCTGCTTAAGTTCAAGAGAATCAATGTGCTTATACGCAGTTTCAACAACCGCGCTAAACTGATGCATCAGGTCTTTTGAACCACCCGCTGGTGTTACATTTTCATCTTTCGGCTCAGTTTTTTTGAGCAGTGCCTGTAACTGGGAGCTAATCCCGTTCAATGGCTTGATTTCTTTTTTTATCAGAAAATAAAATATTGGCGTCAACATGAAGATCGCCATAGACAGGATTGCAAGCAACCTTACCTGCGATGACTTCAGGGTGTATCCGGGTTCGTGGTAGCCCAGCCTGACAAAGGCCGCTAATTCACCGCCTTCGATAATCGGTGCATAGAATTCCTTGTATTGAACTCCACTATTTGAACGATATTCGTGCTCTCCCAGCCAGTGGCTAGGCTGGCCTGGTATCAGCATTGGCGCGACAATGACACCCGGGGCAACGACTTCGTCCAGCGCCATGCCACTTGTATTCACCACAGCAACGTAGGCGAAGTATGGGTTTGACTGGTTTTCCTTAAGAATTCTTAGCAGCCCGGCGCTATTGCCATCACCGACCAGCTGGTCCGTGGTCATGCTGCCGAGTAAACGTACCAGGCTGACACCCTGCTGCTGAATTTGCCCCAGGTCTTCATTCTTCTGCTGATACAGAAATAATCCAATCGCGAACAAAATCACTATCAATGTGGCGGTAATCATCCCGATACCGATCATTTCATTGACCATATTCAGTTTTAGCTTCGGCTTATCAGTCATGGAATATATAAACTCGGCTTATTTATTAAAGGTTTAGTCAACCCGCGGTAGCAAGTCAATTATCGGCAGCGATTAGATATAATTTAGATACGAATGGCTAATATACGGCGACGAACGTCCTACGGGGGCCGCTACTCAGCAGCGGCACTACAGGCCCATTATGGCAATTCGCAGCGCCTGCTGACCTCAGGATCCGGCAGTTTATAGTCGATTTTGCTGACACGAGGACCTGGCTGCTATCTCGCCAGGCGGGCCCGAAAATCAACTGATTACCGCGTACCGCGCCTTATCGTATACATATATATAGTGTCAATTAGTGCGAAGGGTCACTATGTGTATACAAACGGTAGCTATAGCGTGTATCAGCGGTGGGGAGAAACAGCCGAAGGAACCCGGTACTATTCAACAAGCCAGGTATTGATATTCTCAACCGATTGCAGTGTGAGCCTGCCCGCGGCGGCATCCAGCTTCAACTGGCTGAGCAGGGTGTTATAACGCGATTGCTGTAAATCACGCTTTGCGCTAAAGAGTTGCTGCTGTGCATTGAGCACATCGACCGCGGTACGCGTGCCCACTTCCCAGCCGCGTTCGCTCGACTTCATCGAGCTTTCGTTTGATATTACCGCCTGCTCGAGCGCCTTTACCTGCGCAATGCCGTTGATCAGGCCGAGAAACGCCTGGCTACTGTCAAACGCGGCATTTCGTTGTGAATCTTCCAGCAAATAACGCACCGCTTCTTTTGAATGCAGCGCTTCACGCTTGCGCGAGCTGGTGGCGCCACCGCTGTATAAAGGCACGGACAATTGCACACCAACCGATTTGGTCGTGCTGTCTGACGCAATTCCGAAGGTAGCACTGCCATTGGCCGAATCCTCCTGGTAACTGGCGACCAGGTCCAGTGTCGGGAAATGCCCCGCCTGCTGGCGCTCCACTTCCATCGTTGCAATATCGAGCGCCGCGCTCTGGCGAATAACGTTCGGATTAGACTGGCGTGCCAGCGTCATCCATTGTTCTTCAGACATCGGATCAGGATACGTCGGGTCCCAGTTCTCACCCAGCTTTGCCAGCGCAGGCGGTGCAGCACCGATGATTTTCCCGAGCGCGCGGTTTTTAATCAGCACATCATTTTTCGCCGTGATCACCTGTGATAACACCAGGTCAAAACCGGCCTGGGCCTCGTGAACATCGGTAATGGTATTGGTGCCAACTTCGAATTTGCGTTTCGCCTGTAATAACTGGCGTTCGATCGCCTGTTTCTGCGCGGTGACAAATAACAGGCTGTCCTGTGCTGCAAGTACGTCGAAGTACGCCTGCGCCGCGCGCAGGATCAGGTCCTGTTCAACCGCTTTCAACTCGGCATCGGCCTGCTTGAGCAATAACTCTGACTGTTCGTATTGCATCCAGTCCTGCTTGCGGTAGAGCGGCTGGGTCAAAGTCACACCCACGCCATTGGTATTAAATTCCTGCACGCCGCCAGTAATGATACTACTGCCCTGTATTTCAGTATCCGCACTGGTGTATGAACTTGATGCCGAGAGTGCAATATCGGGCCTCAACAATGCGCGCGCCTGCGGCAGTTTTTCCTGCGCTGCCGCCCAGGTCGATTGCGCCGCGGCATACACCGGATCATGTTGTCGCGCGGCCTGGTAGAGTTCAACCAGGTCAGCCGCCTGCGCAGCGCCCTGCCAGAACATCGCGCTGAAAAACAATAGCCACTTTCCCAAACCCGGTAACAACATCTGTGTGCTAATTTCTGTGCTGATCGTATTAATGCGTTTCATGATGACCTTCCTCGAACTGCGCCAGTGGTTGATGTTGTGAAGCGACAAAGGTGTACACCACCGGCAACACGAATAAAGTGAACAGGGTACCGATGGACAAACCGGCAACAATCACCAGGCCGATTCCAAACCGGCTTTGCGCGCCCGCGCCATCGGCGAATAATAACGGCATGAGCCCGGCCACCATCGCGGCCGTGGTCATCAGGATTGGACGCAGGCGGATACGCGCTGCATTGACCACTGCGGTCAGGCGATCGGCACCCTGGTTGAGTTGCTGCTCCCTGGCGACTTCACAAATCAGGATGCCGTGCTTGGTGATCAGGCCCACCAGCGTTATCAGGCCGATCTGGGTGTAGATATTCATCGTCGCCAGCCCCAGCCCCAACGCCAGCAATGCACCGCAAATGGCCATCGGCACCGATACCAGGATAACCAGCGGATCGCGCATGCTTTCAAACTGCGCCGCCAGTACCAGGAAGATGATCAAAAGCGCCAGCACAAAAGTTATATAGAGTGCACTGCCCTCCTGGATATACTGGCGTGATTCGCTCATGAAGTCATAACTGAATCCTTTTGGCAGGCTGCGTTCAGACTCTGCACGCAGAAAATCCACTGCTGTACCAATACTGGTGCCGGGTGACAGCACTCCACTCAAAGTTGCCGAATTGACCTGGTTGAACTGGGTAAGGGTGCGCGGTTTACCGCTGAGGCTGAGCTTTATCAGGTTACCCAGTGGCACCGGCGTACCGCTTTTGGAGCGCACATAATAGCCACCGAGTGATTCCGGCGTGAGGCGGTCCTTGCGCATGATTTGTGGAATCACTTCGTAACTGCGACTTTCTATACTGACACGATTGACGTAACCGTCCCCCAGCAACAACGCCAGCGTACTGCCGATGTCTTCCATGGTGACACCGTACGCGCCGGCTTTTTCGTTATTGATTTCAATCTTGATATCAGCCGAGTTAAAACTGAGATCGAGCTGTGAAAACATGAACAGGCCACTGGCGTTCACCGCTTGCTGCATGGTCTGCGCAACTGTCAGCAGGGTTTGATAATCCCCCGGCGTGGACATTACGAACTGGATTGGCAAGCCGCTGGAGGCGCCGGGTAATGGTGGCAGTGAAAACGGCGTGGCCGATACGCCCGGCATTTGTGTTATCGGCGGCGTCAGGCGTTGCAAGATGTCATTCACGCTGGATTCGCGTTCGCCCCAGGGCACCAGTGGTGCAATCGCCAGTCCCTGGTTAGCGCCCGGTACACCGGCTATCGACAGCGCGGCAATCACCTCGGGTTCGCCCTTGGTGATTTCGCTGATCGCTGCCATGTGGGTTTCGATGTAATCGAGATTGGCATTATCAGGCGCAGTCGCGATGACAATCACCACGCCTTCATCTTCATTCGGGGCGAGTTCGGCGGGAATAATCATAAACAGGAACGGCAGGCTGCCGAGCACAATGAGTGCAAACACGATAAACACCGGGCGTTTTGCCAGCACTGCATCGAGCATACGCGCGTACACATTGTCGACGCGATCAAGTGTGCGATGAACGCGTTTTTCAAATCCATGTTCGTGTGCGGAATGGCGCAACAGGTACGCACTCATCATGGGTGACAGCGTCAGCGCAACGATGCCCGAGATTACTACCGCACCCGCGAGCGTCAGGGCAAACTCCTTGAACAGGCTGCCGGTGAGGCCACCGAGAAATGCAATCGGTGCATACACCGCTACCAGGGTGATAGTCATGGTAATTATCGGGACAGCGATTTCGCGGGTACCGAGGATAGCCGCGCGGAACGGTGTCTCACCATGGCGCAAATGCCGATCGACATTTTCCACCACGACAATTGCGTCATCCACCACCAGCCCAATCGCCAGCACCATTGCCAGCAGGGTCATCAGGTTGATCGAAAACCCCATGAACTGCATCGCGAGTGCGACCCCGATGAGTGACAGCGGTATAGTCACCAGCGGTATCATCACCGCGCGGAACGAGCCCATGAAAAGAAAAATCACCACCATGACAATCAATACCGCTTCCGCGATGGTAAGCATGACTTCGTTAATAGATGCCTGGATGGTCAGGGTTGAATCATAGAGCAGTTTCATCTCGATGGTTTCCGGCAGGTTGCGTTGCAACTCCGGCAATTTTTCCCGAACATTTTTCGCAATGGTCAATGGATTCGCCCGCGGGGTCTGATCGATACCGATAAGCACGGCCTCACGTCCGTCTGCCGTGGCGCTGACCGCCAGGCGACCGGCGTTCATTTCCATTTCGGCAATGTCGCGCAGTCGCACCACGGCGTCATCGCGCGTGGCCACAATCATGCTGGAAAACTGCTCGATGCTGGTCAGGCTGGTCTGCGCGTCGACACTGTATACAAACCAGTCGCTTTTCACCTGCCCCGGCGCAGACTGGTAATTGTTCGCACGCAGCGCAGCCATGACTTCAGCCGCGCCGAGGTTGAGTGCTGCCATGCGCTCCGGGTTCAGCCAGATGCGAATCGAGAATGGACTGCCGCCAATCAGGTTGGCCTTGGCCACGCCCTCGATGGTCACCAGCTGTGGCTGAACAACACGGTCGAGGTAATCGGTAATCTGGCTGCTGTTGAGTACGTTGCTGGAAAACGACAGGTACACGATTGAGGTCGGCCCGCTGGTCTGGCGCGCGATCACCGGCTCCTGCACATCCGATGGCAGCGTGGCACGCACGCTGTTGACCTTGGAAAGCACTTCGGACAATGCCGCATCCGGATCGGAATCGAGTTTCATCTGTGCGGTAATAACACTCATGCCCTGCATGCTTTGCGATGTCACGTAGTCAATATTCTCGACCTCGGCAATCGCCTGCTGCAGCGGCTGGGTAACAAAGCCCTGGATGAGTTCGGCACTGGCACCGAAATATGCCGTGGTAATCGAAACCACGGTATTGGTCAGTTTTGGATACTGGCGCACCTGCATATCCAGCAGCGCCTGCGTGCCCAGTAACAGGATCAGCAGGCTGAGTGAAATTGACAGCACCGGGCGACGAATAAAAGTATCGGTAAATTTCATCGCATCACCTATAAGCGTGGCAATACAGCTGGTGGTGCCAGGGTATCGTCTTCAACGATCTTTACCCGCGTGCCGTTGGCCAGTTTGAGCTGTCCCGAAGTCACGATACGATCGCCCGCTTGCAAGCCAGCACTGATCAGTGCAAGGCTACCGCGACGTTGCGCGACTTTAACAGTGACCTGTTGCGCTACATCGATCGTGGCTTGCGCATCTTCCGGTGAAGCTTCGGATTTGAGCACGTATACCGTTTCACCATAGAGCGCAAAACTGATCGCACGCTGCGGAATGACCACCTGTTGTTCCAGCTTCGGCTGGTAAATATCAACTTCGGCATACATACCGGCGCGCAACAACTGGTCACTATTGGGAATTCTTGCCTGCAGTTGCACCACGCCGGATTTATAATCAATCGCCGGTTCGATCGCATTGATCGTGCCTTCAAATACACGCTCGGGATAAGTTGACACCGTGACCTGTACCGGCATACCTACCGCCACGCGAGGATAATCCTTCTCGCCGATGATAAAACGAATTTTCATCAGCTCTAGATTTTCGACCCGAACAACCTCGGTACCGGTTTGCAGGTATTGTCCAAGCTGCACCTGGTTAATACCGGTGACACCACCAAACGGTGCACGTATCTCGCGGCGTGCAATGGTGGCCTTGAGACTGTCGATTTGCGCGACCAGCGACTGGTAGTCGGCCGCCGCCACGTCAGCCTGGCTCTTGGTAACAAGGGATTCGCGCGCTAACTTGGCGAGACGGTCACGCTCGGCCTTGACCGAAGTGAGTCGACTTTGTGCACTGCGCAGATCGGCGATTTCCTTGTCTGAATCCAGCTGTACCAGCAGCGCGTCCGGCTCCACCTCCTGTCCGGACTCAAACAGGATTTTACTCACCACGCCGGGGCCGGCGGCACTCAGCATGACACCATTGGCGGGCTCAATAAAACCAATCGCATGAATCACCGGGGTCCAGTCAACGGCCTCGATTTCGACTGCCGTTACCGGGATCGTTGGCACCGGCATCGATGCCATGTAATCGCGCATCATCACCTGCTTGAATTGATAGAACCCAAACACACTGCCGAACAGCAGTATGGCCACCAGCAACATCCAGAACATCCACTTTTTCACGCTATGTCACCCCTATTTCATGAGTCATGCCCGATTTGAGCATTTAATTTATTTTTATTAGCCAGTGATGCGTCAACATCACCTGCTGTGTACTGCCTTGTGTGAGACTGTTTATTACGTTCAGTTACGGCTGAACATTAAATATCACCAGCACGCGGAACCTGTTTGTAATGTTATTTACTGTCGATCTGTTCCATCAGCCGTTGCAGATGTTCTGCCGCGGCCTTGTGAAAAGCATGCATGTCACGCAACTGGGAACGTGTCGCTTTCATACTTGCAGGTATTTCTGCCTGCACGCTCTTGACATAGGCTTCGAGCATTTTCTGGCGTTTGACAAAGCCCTCTATCAGGTGCACGAAAGGACTGTCCGCCAGCTTGTAATACACCTGCCGGTCACCCGGCATGGTCATACGCGCCAGCACACCCAGGCTTTCGAGCAACCGCGCATTGGTACTGATACTGCCGCGGCTGACCTTGAGGCGCACCGCCAGCTCGGCAAAACTGACCGGCTCAGCATGCATAACAAAAAAGCCCATGATACGCCCTGCGATGCGCGGCAAACCGTCAGATTCAAACGCCTGGCCAATGCGCTCGATAAAATTATCAATTACTTTATCTATGGATTGTTTCGTCATGCACGAATGCTAAGCCTTTGCGTTTGTTTAGTCAATACTGAACAATATGAACAAACTGACCTGCGACAGAATTTGATGAGTATTTCGGCAGCAATGCTTAATGCCCGTCTACAGGCTGACAATGACAGCAGTGCGTAGCCGAGTTCGGCCAAACAATGACATGGCATCAAAATCTTCCAGCGCAATCGGCAAATACTGGCAATCGAACAGGTCCTGATGCTTTTCATCGGGATCGGGGTCATGTACATAGAAGCACTGTTCATCGTAACCGCTCACAGCTACCCAGTGCGGTGCTTTTTTACGATCCATGCGGAAAGTGCTGATCAGGATCACCGGCACGGCGCCGCTTTTGCAGGCATCGATCAATGACGCCTGGTTGATATTGCCATAATTGATCGTTATGCCAACGGCCTTGCTCTGTTCAACAAAGTCGTGGTGCACGGTTTCAATAATTGTTTTTTTCTCGATATTGCGCACGCCTTCGACAAACAACGGCTGGCGCTGGTTGATCCAGACTTCGGCGTTGAAGCCTCGGTGTTTTGCCGCCAGCGCCAGCCCCAGTGGATGACAGCCGCCGTGCCCGGAGGTCATGAAAATCGTGGTGGCTTCGCGCCAGATCTGCAGTTCTTCGCTCAGGTCCGGTTTATAGCCAGGTTTTAATCCTGCCATCGCCATCATCAATGCTGCAGGCCCGCAGGTAAAAGACGTGCGCTGTTGATACCAGGGCAGCACGGTATGGACATAGGCCTGGTCATGAAAACGTATACGTTTTTGCATGCGCAGTGCATCACTATGATCATCATAATAATCATGCAGCAGGCCAAACTTAATAAAGCCGAGTGACTCGTACAGGCCGATTGCGCGCGCATTGGTGTTATTCACTTCCAGTCGGAAATACAGCGCACCGCGTTGCTGGGCTTCGGTTTCACCACTGATCATCAAGCTGCGCGCAATGCCCTGCCCCTGCCATGCCGGTGATACTGCAATCGAGTACAACCGCGCCAGCCGGGTGCCACGGTGAAATATGATAAGCAAATACCCGGTTATTTCCTGCTGATGCAGCGCTACCTGGAATACACTCTGGTCGCTCGCCAGGAAGCGCCGCATACTGCGACGGCTGAGCCGGTCTGTGGCGAACGCCTGTTCTTCCAGTGCTAACAGTTCTTCAAGATGATCCAGCGTTGCCGCTTCGATCGTAATGCCCGGTTTAGCCATGTGTCAGCCCGTCCAGCGCCTGTTGAAACACCTGGCGTGCCTTGACCAGCACCAGTTCGCGCCAGTACACATCCTGCGGGCAAAAATGTGCCTGCATGTCGCGCGCACTCGCAGCTTTGGCCTCGGCGTCGCCCGACTTCCAGCTACGATGGTCCTGCAACACCACGTCAAATAAAACCTGTGTGGGATAACTGCCAAATTCCAGCGTGACATAACAGCCCGCGGATGCCATCAATTCGTGCCAGCAATAATCCAGCAATCCCAGTTTCATCACCGAACTTGAGTCACCGCTCTCAGGTGTTGTCACACTGGCGCCATACCAGCGATGCGCAACATGAAAACCATGCGAATCCAGCGGGTGGTCATTGATCACCTCGCCGTGTGCATAAGGCCCGAGGCCCGAATGAATATCAATCACCGCGAGACGTCGGCCTGCTAACGAGTAACGCGCGATCACCTGTTCGATCACCCGGCGGCCATGCGCGGCTGCCTGCCCGCCATAAAACGGGCCCGACGGATCGCAGTATTGACCGCCGCTGATAGCAACCTCGTACGCGGTCTGCCCGTGCTGTGCCCTGAAATCATCGAACAGCTGCTGGCGCTGACCTGCGTCATCGTTATAAATCGCCGCCTGTAGCTGGGTATACCCGGTGTTCTGCGGCAGTGCCTGTTCAAAATCGATGAAATTCCGGTTCAGGTCAATACCGGCTTCATCGCAGCGCCGACACCAGGAGAAGCCGTAGGGATTGAGCGCAAAAATTATCAGCACAGCCGTCTCCGCCGGCAGCCGCAATCCCTGCGCCATTCGCCGCAACAGGTCGGCCTGCACCGCTGCGCCGACAAAACCTTCTACCCCGTGGGTCGCCGAGATCAATACCACGACATTCTGTGCCGAACGCGGCCCCAGCCACAGCACATCAGTCACCAGCTGTTCGCCCTCAATGCCTGCGCTAGTGTCGATGGCATATTCGGTTTTATCTTCGAGCACGGCACAGTCCTGCGCCAGCAACTGAATTTGCGCACCTGCGGCACGATAGTCTGGCGGGAAAGCCGCGAGAGATTCGGCGCTCATAGCAACGGGACGGGTCATAGTGAAACTCGAAAAATCGTTAGTGGTTCCAGGTTCGGCTCAACATGTTTGAACAAACAGGGCTGTCACGGCTTTACTGCCAAACGCCCGGCTCGACCCGGGGGGATCAGGCGATCGTACTGTCAGAACAGCATACAGTCGCGAATCCTGAATTGCTAGAATACTCCTACCAGGCCTGATAAATAATAAATTTTCGAAAATTTTTATCAAAACACATTGTCTGTTATCGTCCGTGGCCGCACACTACGTCTTTATTTTTTTGCTGGACCTGCGATGTCAGAAACACTGATCATAATTGACAACAAGGCCGCCTGGGAACCCTACTATCCCAGCGATAACGTTCTTACCTTCGAAGAGTACCTCGAAAGCAGCCAGTCAGAGGATACGAGTGCGACAGGATCGGTCAGCGGCAAAGGCGTGCGTCTGCGTATCATCAACCTGTGCCGGGCAAACCATTACCTGTCGAGCGGTTATTACTGCTCGCTGCTGGCAGAAGCCCGCGGCCACAGCGTGATACCGTCAGTGCGCACTCTGAACGATCTTAGCCAGCGTGCACTTTACCGTCTGCAAATTGACTATATGCCGGCGGTGCTGGCAAAAAAACCACCGCCTGCACAGGGTGATGGCCAGTGCAAGGTGCTGAGTTATTTTGGCACCACGGTCGACCCGCAGTACAGTGAGCTGGCGCGCAAGCTGTTTGAAGTTTTCCCCTGCCCGGTGCTGGAGATCAGCCTGCGCTTCGAGAAAGGCTGGAAAATAGACCAGCTCAAAATCCGCAGCCATCGCGTACTGGATGATGAAAATGAAACCGTATTTGCCATAGCGCTGGATGATTTCAGCCGTAAAGTCTGGCGCAAGAAACAGTCCCGAAAACAGTTCCGCTATGACCTGGCAATACTGGTAGACCCCGAAGAAAAAATGCCGCCCTCGAACAAGACCGCGCTGAAACGCTTTATCGCTGCGGGCAGGTCACTGGGCATTGATTGTGAGCTGATCACGCAAAAAGACTACCTGCGCCTGCCGGAATATGACGGACTGTTTATTCGCGCGACTACATCGATCAACCATTATACCTATCGCTTTGCCAAGCGCGCTGAAGTGGAAGACCTGGTGGTCATCGATGACTCGACATCGATCCTGCGCTGCACCAACAAGATTTACCTTGCAGACCTGTTCCGCACCAATAAAGTGCCCGCGCCGCAGACGGTATTACTGCATAAAGGCAAACCACGCCAAATAGAACATCTAGAAGCCACGCTGGAATATCCGATGGTACTCAAAATTCCCGATGGGTCTTTTTCAGTGGGCGTGGAAAAAGTCAATAACCGGCAGGAATTGCAGACCGTGTTACAGCGCCTGTTTCACAAGTCGACGCTGATGCTGGCGCAGGAGTTTCTCTATACTGATTTCGACTGGCGCGTCGGCGTGCTCAATAATAAGCCCTTGTATGCCTGCCGTTACTACATGGTGCGCAACCACTGGCAAATATATCAGCACGGCGTGAGCAAGACCGCCTCGGGCAATTTCGATACGCTTCCTGTCGCAGACATTCCCAAAGGTGTGCTCGATGCCGCGCTCAAGGCAACGCGTCCGATCGGCAGTGGCCTGTACGGTGTCGATATCAAGGAAAAAGACGGTGTCGGTTATGTCATTGAAGTGAATGACAACCCCAGTATCGAAAGCGGTGTCGAAGATGCCGTACTGGGTGATAAGTTATACACCACTATCATGTCAGAACTGCTGAGCAGAATGGAAGCGCGCCGCAGTTAATTTTCTATCCACGCATACAGGTTTAGGCACTATGACTTTTTGCAATGATCGATTATCAGCAATTAATCTAAGAGATGAATTTCCGGTATCGTCCGAAGAACAGAACCTGTTGAGCAATGAACGTGGTGTGCGCTATCGTGATGCGGTATTGATCAGCCTGCCAGGCGGCGAGGCATGGGTGTTTGATTATGGCGTCGTGGTGTTCTGGGCCGTCGAGGAAGACAAACGTCTGGACCTGTTGCAACGACTTCGGGTTAATGAAACCCCGGTGGATAGCAACAGCCAGGAACATTTTCATTTTGTTACTGATGGTCACGAAGTGCGAATCAGCCAGGACACAATCAGCCTGCCTGAGGATAATTTACTGACACGTCTGGCGATCAGCCATGCGCTGGCGCAGTCATTAAAACTGAACGAGTACGAGTCACAGGCCCAGGTCACAATACAAAACTATTCTGACCTGCCCCGGGCACTGGCCGAAACCGGCAAGATTGCACTCAACCGCCACGAGATCGCAAAAATCCGCGGTCGACTGTTCAGCACCAAAAGCGACATTATTCTGCACTACGGACTGCTCGATACCCCCGAGTTTTTCTGGGAATACCCGGAACATGAGACCACCTACAACACTGTCGCACGCTACCTGGAAATCCACCAGCGCGTTGACCTGCTGTCAAAAAAACTGGAAACCATCCACGAGCTGTTCGAAATGCTCGCCGATGAACGAAAACACCAGCACTCCTCATTTCTCGAGTGGATCATTATTATCCTGATTGCAATCGAGATCATCATGTTCGGCGCCCAGGAAATTCAGCACCTGTTGCGTTAGTGCCTGGTGAAAAGAAGAAAATTTAATTATCCACGGATGAACGCAGATGAACACGGATAAAAGCAAAGTTATTGGCTGCGAAAAACGCAAAGGGCGTAAATAATAAATAATTCTTTATTTGCGTTCTTTTTTTTCGCAAACTGATTTATCTGTGTTCATCAGCGTTCATCCGTGGATAATTATTTTTGTACACCCCTTCTAATCAGCGCGACTTGCGCGGTGGCAGGCCGGTGTGCTGGGTGAGTATTTTTTTACCCGCGGTGCGGCGTTTGTGTGCTGCCGCGGTATTTTTCCGGCGTGGCGCGTGGTAGTCCTTGTCGCCGCGTGGCTGGTCTTTCGGGATTAACTGGCGCTCGCCATCGCCGATCAGGTCGGCGCGGCCCATGCGTTTGAGGGTTTCGCGCAACATCGGCCAGTGTTTTGGATCATGGTAACGCAGGAACGCCTTGTGCAACTTGCGCTGTTCCGGATCTTTCACGCTTTCCACTTTCTCGCTTTTATAGGTCACTTTACGCAAGGGATTTTTTGCCGTGTGATACATTGCTGTCGCGGTCGCCATGGGCGAAGGATAAAACGCCTGCACCTGGTCGGCGCGGAAACCGTTGCGTTTTAACCATAGCGCAAGATTCAGCATGTCCTCGTCCGTGGTGCCGGGATGCGCAGCGATAAAATACGGGATCAGGTATTGTTCCTTGCCTGCCTCTTTGGTGTATTTTTCAAACATGCGCTTGAATTCATCGTACGCGCCCATGCCCGGTTTCATCATTTTTGACAACGGGCCGTTTTCGGAATGTTCCGGTGCAATCTTCAGATACCCGCCGACATGGTGGGTGACCAGCTCCTTGACGTATTCCGGATCGCGAATTGCCAGGTCATAACGCAGGCCCGAGGCGATCAATACTTTTTTAACGCCGGGCAGCGCACGTGCTTCGCGATACAGCTGCGTCAGTGCAGAATGATCGGTATTCAAATTCGGACAAATGCCGGGATAAACACAACTCGGTTTGCGGCAGGCGGCTTCGATCTCGGTGCTTTTGCAGGCAATGCGATACATGTTGGCGGTGGGCCCGCCAAGATCTGAAATCACCCCGGTGAAGCCAGGCACGGTGTCGCGGATCTGTTCAATTTCGTGCAGGATGGATTCTTTTGAACGGTTTTGAATAATACGGCCTTCGTGCTCGGTAATCGAACAGAAAGTACAGCCGCCGAAACAGCCGCGCATGATATTAATCGAAAACCGGATCATGTCATACGCGGGAATTTTCTGGTCCTTGTAGCTCGGGTGCGGCACACGCGCAAACGGCATGGCAAACACGTAATCCATTTCATCCGTGCTCAGCGGTATTGGCGGCGGGTTCAACCAGACATCGACATCGCCGTGTTTCTGCACCAGTGCGCGCGCATTGCCCGGATTGGTTTCCAGGTGCAGCACGCGATTGGCGTGGGCGTACAGGGCGGTATCGTTGCTTACTTTTTCGAATGCGGGCAACCGAATCACGCTGCTGGCGCGATCAAGCTTTGGTGATTTCAGTTCGACTATCACTTCACCCTGTTCGTTATACTGTGCACCGTAAAACGCATTATTGCGCCGTTCGCGTTCGCACTCGCTCATTTCCTGGGTGTTGATATAGGGATTAACAATACGATCGATTTTGCCGGGACGGTCGATGCGGCTGGAATCAATTTCCATCCAGCCCTGCGGGGTATCATGCCTGACAAAGGCAGTGCCGCGCACATCGGTGATGTGTTCAATTGCCTCACCCTGCGCAAGGCGATGCGCAACTTCGACCACGGCGCGCTCGGCATTGCCGTACAGCAGCATATCGGCAGTGGCATCGACCAGCACGGATCGCCGCACTTTGTCCTGCCAGTAATCATAATGTGCAATACGCCGCAACGAGGCTTCGATACCGCCGAGTATCACCGGCACGTCGGGCCAGGCTTCCTTGCAGCGTTGTGCATACACCAGCGAACAACGGTCGGGACGCTTGCCACCCATACCGCCGGGCGTATAGGCATCGTCGGAACGCGGCTTGCGGTCCGCGGTATAGCGGTTGATCATCGAATCCATGTTGCCGGCGGCGACACCAAAAAACAGGTTGGGCTTGCCGAGTACTTCGAAGGCGTCTTTGGAATTCCATTCAGGCTGCGCGATGATGCCGACGCGGAAGCCCTGGTTTTCCAGCAGGCGGCCGATAATCGCCATGCCAAACGACGGATGATCGACATAGGCATCACCGGTCACAATAATAATGTCGCACGTATCCCAGCCGAGCGTGTCCATCTCGGCGCGGCTCATCGGTAAAAATGGCGCGCTGCCAAAGCATTCGGCCCAGTATTTCGGGTAATCGAACAGCGAGGTTTTAGCAACAGGAACTGCGATGGCTGACATAGGGTACTTCAAAGATCAAACTACAAGTATACCAAGTTATGCGCCTGGCCATGCCGGGTCAACGCCCGGCAAAAATACCCTGCTGCTCATATGGATAAAAAAACCACACTGGGAAGGCGGCAAAAGCATGACACAAATCTTCCAACCCCGTATTTAACCTGGCGCTGCGCAGTCCTTCGCTCCGTGCGCTGCAGCGCTTTTGTTGCCAGCCTGCTCCCATTCCCAGAGCGCGGCACGCGCTTTTACCAGGTAAATATCGTTTTCCGGCGCGAGATGGATGAAGGTTTTCATTGCACCACGCGCAGCCGGGAGATCGCATAATTGTTCAAGACTGATCGCCAGTCCCCAGTAGGCATTCAGTTGCGAAGGATTGAGTTCCAGCGCGATGCTGAATGCTTCAGCAGCCAGCATATAGTGATCCTGTGCATACTGCGCAAAACCAATATTGCTATACGCTTCAGGCATGCGCGGCTGTTGCTGAAGCACTTTGCGAAAACTGTCAATTGCCTGCGAATAATGGCGTGCACGTAATAATTGCACACCGGTTTCGAATAAGGTTTCAGTCCCGGGTCTGATCGTTGTCACGGTGTTATTCTCTGGTTCTGCCGAATAACCAGATTGCGGAACAACTCGCACCAGCACCACAAGCATCACAACCAGTAGAAAAGTTATCAGCACGGCACGTGTTCTGATATCGGACAGCATCACACGATCCCCCGGTGTGGACCGATGCTGCTGAAAGGCACCCCGAAAAACGTCAACAATGCCAGGCTGAAGACAACAAATATCATCAGCCAGCCTGACCATGCGGGCAGCTTCCATGTCAGGCGCGCATGCATACTCAGGCCCAACAACAACCAGGTAATAAATGCCCAGGTCTCGAGTGAGTCCCAGGCCCAGAACCGACCCCAGGCATCCTGCGCCCAGGCAGCGCCGGCAATCAGCATCAGGCTTTGAAACACGAAAGCAATGGCCATACAACGCCAGGCCAGGTTATCCAGCGTGTGTGACTCAGGTATAAAATCAAAAAACCGTGATTCACTGACATGGCGTAACAACAGCACACCGGCTAATGCGGTTGCAATCATGCACATGCCAAGAAATATTTTACCGACACCCACGTGCAACCATAACAAAACCGTGTTGTACGTGGCCGGAAGCTGCAATGCAGCGGTATCTTCATTGGCCGCCCAGAAAGCCATCATGCTGAGAAAAGGCAGCACCAGCAAGGCGGCCGGCCGGGCGTTTGTTATCCAGATATATACCAGGGTAAAGATCAACCCGAGACTGAACAGGTTACTCAATAATACTTCGTAAAGCGTGAGAAACGGCCCGCTCCCGGTCGCTTGCCAGCGCAGTGCGATGCTTGCGCTAAACGCTAAAACAGAGATGATTGAAAGTATGATCAGCAGGATATCGCGTCTGGCATTTGTTAATAATGCAAACCAGGCAACAAGCGAGGCCAGCACCAGGGCGAGCAGCCCAAGATAAAACAGTGCAGTCTCAGGACTGGTTAGAAGCGTTGACATGGTAGTGCTGCGGCAACAAGTCGCCAGCTGGATTGTATTGTACGGGTTGTGTTTTAACTGCTGAAAAAAGTTTTATATAAAAGTGCCAGCCCAGGCCAAGCACACCCACGATTGACACGGCAAACAACCAGTTGAGATATGGGTTATAAAAAACGTTGTAACCCATCCACATACGAACAGCAACAAATTTCAGTGCCATGCCATCGATTAATATAGTGTCACCTGTTTGCAGTATAATTTTTTCACCCGATGCCCACTGTAACGCCAGGCTGGCATTTGTGTTTGCACTATCGAGCAACCAGTCCTGTGAATAATCAGTCGCTTGTGCCAGTGCCAGCTCAAGCTGTATCACTTCACCGGCAGGCGTGGTCCACTGGTTTTTCTGCTTCCAGTCGTACAGGGGGAAAGAAGGGAAATGAATAGCGCCCTGCTGCACCTGTCCATCAGCATCGCTGAGCGCCAGCACGGCTGCAAAACCCTTGTTCGAACTGGTATAAAAACGATAATCGCGATACCTGAATGGCAGGTTGTCACCGATAACCATTGATTCAATATTATTAAACAACAGCCGTGACTGCGTTGCTCCACGGCGTATGCCCGGCGCAAAAGCAACTTCAATCTCATGCTGTTGCAATTTTAACGACTCTAATGTTTCGAGTGAATGTAACGGGCCCTGCTTTATGACACTAAGTTGTGCGGAATCGAAAGCCTGGCCTTCGCTTAACTCGAGGCGCGCTGTCATGCTGTCGAGCTCACCGAGTGCGGCCAGCACTGCTAATGCGACCAGGCAGATATGGAACATCAGTAAGCCGCTGTTTTGCCTGATTCGTGGATTCATAATAATAGCTGCCACGAGATTGAGTGACAATACCAGCAGCGGTAAGGCAATCCACAGCACAGGCTGTGACGGATTGAAGTAGCTGATTAATACGCCCGCGATCAATCCCAGCATGCCAGCCAGGCTCAATTTTAATGATGACAATAGTGTGAACATGCTCATGGCGGATTCGAGCACACGGTGCCCATCCATTCCTTGGCTGTTTGAGTATCGTTACCGGGAATATTGGTGCCGGCTGAACCGCAGTTGGTCTCTTCCCAGTTGCCGCTTTGGGCAAAGGTTCTTACTTTTAACTTGGCATTCAAATAATAAGGTTGTTGATTATAGACATCCGCGCTGCTGTCACTGGCGATCTCGGTGTTCGGCGGCAGCCCGGCTTCAGCACCGACATCATTCAGGTTGACCAGCAGCGCCTTGTTCTTCCAGCCATGGGGTACCGCGGTATGACACCACGTACAATGCATGCTTTCGATCCTGTCTGCATGGAAGGCGTGCAGGTTGTTACTCTTGCTGCCGCTAAAGCCGCTGTCGAGATTGTCACCATTGCGATCGGCATAGGTCTGAAAATTATGGCACTTGAGACACAGGCCGTTGTTCGGATCAGTGGCGGGCACATCGCGCGTTTGACCACCAGTCTGATCATCCCAGGTGCCCTTGAGAATAAAATCGTTGGCCGAACCATGCGGCCCCCAGGGATTGTTGCCCAGCGGTACCACTGAATTGGCGGCGGTGTTGCTGCCATGACAATCCGAGCAATACATTGTCTGGTTACCGACCGATGTATTCCATGGCGACAGCCACGCGCCTGCACTCGCCTGTCTTATACCCGTGGTTCTACCTGTTGCTGCCATCACGGGATGCCATGAACGGTGATTGAAATGGATCGGTCCATTATCTCCGGGCGCAAAACTATTTGCACCTTCGAATAAACTGCCGGCACCCGAACCGGTGAGCCCGCCCGGCTCGCCGGAATGAATCAGCGGTGACTGGAACTCGACCGCCTGGTTGGTATATTGAGTCAGGCCATTGGTGGTGGAAGGTGTACCACCCGTAGCAGCACCAAGATTGGGACGCGTGCCAGTGGGAAACGCATTGTTATCGCTGTATCCATAATCAGAATGACACTTCAGGCAGATTTGATATTCGCGCGTCACCCAGCTGCTGCCTGCCGCAGTACTGGCTCCGGTTCCACCATCACCGGTTTTTTGCTGGTAGCCTGTCGGCAAACTCGGAAACGCCGTAGCACCGTAGATCGGCTCGACACCCCAGCTGCCGCGCAGCGCGCCCGATGCAATATTACTGTGCGGCGCAGCATGGTTGTGCGTTGCCAGTAATGACGACCCGGTTTCATTGAACAGTGAATTCTTCAATACCCGGTGTGGATTATGACAATCGGTGCATTCAGCATGGCGGTTGGTAAGATTGAATTTACCCAGCGTCTGCTGTGACTCGGTGAAATTGGCATCGGTGATATCGTGCACCTCACTGCCTGCCGGCTGATCTGCGCTGGTGATGGGCATATGCCGAGCCAGTAAAAAATCGGACTGTATATTTTTTACATCACCAGTTGCATTACTCACAATCGGAATCGATGAGTGACATTGATAACAGGTTTCTTCAATCGCCGGGCTGCCTCCGGATTTGGGTGTACTGGTACTGTCAGTGCCTTCGCGTAATAAACGCCGGGTGCCGTGTACCGCGTGGGTATCATGGCAGTTCAAACAGGCAACTTGCCACACCGGTTGCGCGAGTGGAAATTCACGTTCGGCCGCAGCCGCAGCAGTGTAGGTTTCATTGGCCACTGTCGGCAAGGCGTGCGCCGAACTCGACCAGCCCTGTTTTTCATGACACGCGAGACAGACAATGTCCGACGCCGGATTAAAACCGCCACCGACAGGTGTCGATTCCTGGAAGCGGTTGAGACGTAAAAACTTGACCAGCTTGTCGGGATCGGTATCGCGAATATGCGGATCATGACAGGTTGCACATTGCAGCTGCGGCGCGCCTGCGTTGCCGGTGGCTTCAAGTGGCACGGCTGGTTTAAAACCCGGCGCCCGTACCCCGATATGTGCTGCGGAAATCGGGTCGACTAATTCAGTATCGGCACTGGCAAGGGCGCTGCTGTAAGTTAAAGAAATCGGGTGATCATTCCCCAGGTCAGTTCCCAGGTCACGGGTAAAACCGGTTTGCACACCCGCACCCGGCGGCATGCTGCCATCAGCATCGGTACCTGAAAGCGTGACCGTCACATTCTGTTCGCCATCGAGTACATTGACTGTACCCAGCGCCAGTGTACCGTCATGACATGACAGGCAAAGTTTTGAACTACCGCCCGGCTGATCGAGCTGACCCATGATGTCTTCGGCATCGAGTGATGAAGAGGTATAGGTGGTATAGGACTGGTTAGACAGGGCACGATTCCACAAGGGTGAGCCTGGAAAATTTGTTGCCCCGTGCGGGGTATGACAAAAAACACACATTTCGTCTTCAGTCGTGGCGCTGACACTGCCGGCACCGCTGATAGAGAGATTATGTTTTGTATTGGCGATATCAGAAATGCGTGCAGCATTCACCACGGCAAGCAGCGACAGTAAAAATAGCAGAATGACAAGCACACTGTTACGCACGCGTTAGCCCCCCAATGCCTGGAAGATCATGACGCGAGCGTTATACATATCGGCAATATATATTTTGCCGTTGTCATCGGTCCACGCACCCGCGGGTAAAAAGAACTGGCCGATAGCATTACCCGAGCCACCAATCGGTAACAGGTATTCGCCCTTTGAGTTGAACACCAGCAAGTGATCATAATAGGACTCGACAATGTAGACATTGCCTGCATGATCAACAGTCACGCCCTTGGGACGAGTCAGGTTACCTACATAGAGTCCGCGTTGACCGATGCTGGACAGGTATTTGCCCTGGGTGTCAAGCACCTGTACGCGCGCATTGAAGGTATCGGTGACGTAGAGTTTGTTATCACGCAGGCTGATATGCGTCGGCGCATTAAATTCACCCGGCGCAGAACCATGGCGACCAATCGTGCGCAGCAGCTGCCATTGGCTGTCGAACAGCTTGATATTGTGTTCAGCCGTGTCAACTACGTAAGTCAGCCCGCTTTGCATATCGCGCGCAACACCCGTAGGCCGTTGCAGACTATCCTGGCCGAAGCTACCCAGTGGCTCACCTTCTGCAGTGAGTATAACCACGCGCTTCAATTCTGAATCTGTCACCAGCAGTGTGCCATTATCACCCGCCGCGATACCCACTGGCGAGATGAAGACTGCGCTGTCATCCGCCTGCTGCATGACCCTGAGTGTGGCATTGCGAGTATCGAAAGCAAAAACCGCGGCTCGACCCGCATCGGTGACATAAATCGTCGAGTTACTGACCATGCCTGACTGCGGGCGAACCAATGACTGCAGTTTTGCTTTATCACTGCCGAGGCCGGTTATCCAGTTCAGCAGCACGCTAAAAAATCCGGGCTCGGCGCTGTCAGCATCGGTAAAATTTTGTTCGCCTATGAGTTGACCGGCATAGCGATACCGCGGCACTGCGGGTAACTGCGGCCAGAGCATTCCAGCACTAACGGCATTATCGACAAAATATTCCATTCGCTGTGGCGTAGAGCTGCACGACTGCAGCAACAATGTCAACATGAGCATTGCCATCATTGCTGGAGAATAATAGTGTAAAAGTCGATGTTGTTTCATACACACGGCGGCAGGATTTTGTATATCTTGATGCTGGCGCTGTTTGTATCAGTCAGGTAAAGCAGGTCTCCGTCAATCCAGAGACTGTCGATTGACTGAAAATCTGAAGCGATTGCACTGCCCCTGGCGCCTACTTCAGCCTGGTATTCGCCACCTTTGAAAATTTTCAGGGTATTGCTGGCAGTATCCGCCACGAACACACGATCATGGCTATCGACAGCAATCGCCGAAGGTGAAACCAGCTCAGCGGTGCCAAAGGCATAGCGATATCCGCCAGCAGGTGCAAGCGCATGCACCTGGTGTGCGAGTTGATCGACAATATATAACTGGTTATTTGCCAATGCCAGCTCGGTGATACTTTGCCACGGGTTGACCATGCCTTTTCGCGAGCCAATCACCTTGTTAACACTGGCGGTTCGATTAAACACCATTACGTGCGCACGCAACCTGTCGGCAATAAATATTTCGGCATTGACATCATCGACCACCAGGGCAACGGGTTTTGGCAAGTTGAGCGGACTGTTGAATCTTTGCAGAACGCGGCCATCAATATCAAACTGTGTTGTCGTCGCTGAGGCCTGGTCGACCAGGTAAACAGACATACCCCGGTCGACGTATAAATCAACCTTGTTACCCATTCTGGGCACAGAGGCAAAATTGCTAATGGTTTGTGTTGCGCGGTCAAATTTGAATATCAGGCCTTGCGCAGTGTCAGCGATGAACACGCTGGTCGAAATAGCAGCAACAGCACCGGGTGAAATCAACCTGACACGCTCGAGAGACGCCGGCGGCTGGGCGCCTGACGTTGCAGGACGCGCCTTGAGCGTACCAGTGATACTGCCCCAGGGGGTCAACACCTTTTGTTGCTGCTCGCAGGCGTTCGCCCGTTCTTTTTCATCAGTGGGTTGTCCGAAACCAATGAGGCCAGCAGTGGTCGCGCATCCAGCAATACATAACATAATGATAGCGTTATGGCAGCTGCGCAGCAGGCGGTATAAAACTGTATTCATCACCAGTTACCCGGGCCCAGGGTCTCGTGGCTGCCATGAATACCTGGGGGCGTTCCCGGCCTGGCAGAATGACACAGGTCACAGTTGTCGACCGCCCATGCGAGTTCGCCGTTATGACAGGCACCACAAAACTTTCCATCGATAATCCCTTCCATGGTCACTGTATTCGAACCGACACGCATTTCGAAGCCCAGCTCATCATGGCAGACACGGCATTGAAAACGTATACGATGAAACCAGTGCGGAAATATTACGGGACGAACACCTTCTTTATCAGAATTCTTATTGAGTATGACGTCGGCATATTCAGCACTTGCCTGCATGAACCACGCGGGCGCAATAATCATCAGGATGACAATGCCCGGTAAAACAGTGCGGAGTGTAGCGCTGATCATCATACATGGCACCGTTCACATCAACGCGTGCCGGTCTGGTTCTTGCCTGTCGCAGAATGGCAACGATTGCATTCTGTCAAAGGGAATGAAACTGCGCCGTGACAAACACCGCAATATTCACCATCGAGTATTTTTTGCATAGTCATCGGCGTTGCTCCTGCTTTAGATTTAAATATCTTTTCATGACAATTACTGCATTCCAGCCACTGCGTATGCTGTTTGTGCGGAAATATCACGCCGGGCAGACTGCCAGTATCGTTCAGCAGGATTTTTGAATCAAGCGTCCTGACAGGCTTGTCGCCTTTCAGGCTGCTGCGTGGCCTGATATAGCCATCATCGAATGCACGGATCCAGTCGACCCGGTTACCCGCGCTGTCTGCTGGCAAGCGCATCAGTGCATCCGCCGGGTTTTGTAACCACTCAAGGCCTGCATTTTCCGGATCATGCAGACCATCGTGCTTTAGCGGCGACCACTGGCTGGCACTGGCAAGCTGCGCTAATGCCTGGTAGAGGATCAATGCGAGCACTGCCAATAATGCAGCAAAATGATAAGGCGATGGCTGAATCAAGATCGCCTCATCCCGGAATATAGATGCCAGCGCTTCTGATCGCGCGGACAATTTCCCTGGTCGATAGCTCCAGCGTTGAAATTGCAGTTTCATACTCACCTGCTGAAGCCTGTTTATCTGCTTTGGTGCGCAACGCTGATGCCTTGTTCATAAACTGGCCGACCATGTTTTCTACATTACTGTCAGATCCCATT
>Ga0316201_10000156_pt1 | contig 32030 bp, 23 predicted proteins | sample CS6wburrow_MG_FD_204516 | JGI IMG/M metagenome (GOLD analysis project Ga0316201, IMG submission 204516) | Coastal sediment microbial communities from Delaware Bay, Delaware, United States - CS-6 worm burrow | ecosystem: Environmental > Aquatic > Marine > Coastal > Sediment | place: USA...
TCGCCCGATACGCCTGTTCCATATTGAGACAGCCCGTGAGCACCATGATGCTACCGCCGACAACCGCTGCGACAGAAATCGGCGCCTTTCCCATCATGACGGACACGACGACTGCGAGCATGATAAACGCCGCCAAAGGCGCACGGCGCGTGTCCGGTGGTTCCTGGCCAAGCGGTGTCAGAATCAGGAAGTCAGAATCCGTCGCCAGCAGTTGCAGGCGCTCGCGCGGACCGAGCAGCAGCAACGCGTCGCCAATCTGTAGTCGCTCGTCGGCGATATCGGTGCCCACCGTCTCGCCCTCGCGCCAGATCCCGGCGAGTTCGATACCGTAGCGCTCACGGAAATTGAGTTCTCCAACGGTGAGTCCCGCCAATGTGCTACGAGGATCGAGTGTCGCGTCCATGAGGGTCAGGCGCTCCGACTCAAACGCACCCAGGTTGGCCGGGACCGAGGTTTCGATTTCAAATTCCTGCAAACCTCGCAGTACATCGAGGTCACCAGGTTGCCCCTCGATCAAAAGCAAATCGCCGCCGACGAGAATTTCATCTCCGCGAGGCATTACGGTCAAAGCACTGTCGCGGAAGATCGCCACAACGCGAAAGTCGAAAACATCGGGCAGCCGGCTTTTTTCCAGTGAGGCACCGGCAAGATCGCTTTCCTTCGGCAGTCTGACGACGAACATGCGCTCGTCGGTGCCGTATTGCTCGTCGAGACGCTCGCCTGTCAGCAACTCCACTTTAGTGAAGTCGGAGAACTTCTCCAGCTGAGCTACCGCATCGACCTCGCCCTGCACCAGCACTCGCTCACCCTTGCGCAACGGAACGTAGGCCAGATTGGTTAGTCGGTACTGGTTGCGCCGCCGCAATCCGACAACGGAAACATCGAAGCGCGTCCTAAACGCGGCGTGACGCACGAGTTCCGAGACAAGTGGAGATGTGTCCGAAATAGTGACTTCCGCATAGGCTATTTTTGCGGCAACCATGGATTTCAGGACCGGCGCTTCGCGCTCGATGACGAGGTCACTCCAGCGCCGCAGTTCGCGGAATTGATCCACGCGGCCCTGCACCAGGATGCCATCCCCCCCGCGCAGGATGGTTTGCCGGCTCGGCAATGGTTCGCTGCGACCTTGTCTCACGAGCGCAAGAATAATCAGTCCGGTCGACGTGCCGATGCGGCTCTCGGCGAGAGTCTTTCCGACCAGGATAGAGTTTGTCGGCACACGCATCATAAAGGTGCGTTCGTGCAGCTTATATTGCGCGCGCAGGCTGCGCTGACTGACATGCCTGCCGTGTTCCGCGATCTGCTTGGGCAGAAGAAATCGGCCGAAGAAAGCGACGAAAATGACGCCGACCGCCATGACCGCGCCGCCAATGGGCGTGAAATCAAATAATTTGAAAGGTTCGAAACCGAAACGCGTCAGCGACTCACTGATAAGCAGGTTGGGTGGCGTACCGATCATGGTCATCAGGCCGCCCAGCAACGTAGAGTACGCCAGCGGCATCAACAAGCGCGACGCGGGAATGCGCGTGCGACGCGCGACATCGACGACGACGGGGAGCATGAGCGCGGCAACGCCAATGTTGTTCATGAAGGCTGACAATACGGCGCCCGTGACCATAATGACCAGGATCATCGAAACTTCGCGGCGCCCACCCAGTTTCATGACCTGCCGGCCGATGATGTCGGCAATCCCTGTGCGCGTCAGGCCCTCGCTCAGAATGAACATTGCCCAGACCGTGATTACGGCACCGTTCGAGAAGCCGTCGAATGCCTGCTCGGCCGTTACGAGGCCCGTAAGAGCAAGCGCGCCGAGAACAAGCAGCGCGACGAGATCCATACGAATGACTTCGCTGATAAAGAGTATCAGCGAAATGCCGAGGATGATCAGGACAATGGCAATGTCGAGAGTCATGAGCGCATTTATACAGACTACACGGCGTGCGGAATAGGGCATCATGCATTCCCATGTCCGAAGAGCAGATTTACGAACCGAAAGAAGCGCCGCGTATGGCGCAAATTAATGTTCGCGGCATCGACTATGCCGTGACAGAGTGGGGCGACAAAGAGGCGCCTTTGCTCGTCTTTCTGCACGGATTTGCTGATGCCGGAGGGACTTTCCAGTTCGTTGTCGACGAATTTCGGCAGGACTGGCTGGTGGTCGCGCCGGACTGGCGCGGTTTTGGTCGCACGCAGCCCAATACAGAGGCATTTTGGTTTCCGGACTACCTGGCAGACCTTGATCGCCTGCTAAGCCATTACAGTGCGGACAGCCCGGTGCGCCTCATTGGCCACAGCATGGGTGGCAATATTGCTGGACTATACGCCGGGGCATTTCCGGAGCGTGTGGCCGCACTGGTCAATCTTGAGGGCTTCGGTTTGCCTGACAGCGCACCGTCGGATGCACCAGGCCGCTACCGGGAATGGGTGCAGCGCGGTCGCCATCTGCCCGAACCCACAGTACGTGCTAACTATTCGGTGTTGGCAGAGTCGATCCGGCACAGGAATCCGCGCATGAGCCGGCCACAAGCGGAGTTCGTGGCGCGGCAATGGGCCGAGGACGTCGGTGATACAACGGTTCGGCTGCGACTCCACCCTGCGCACAAATTACCAAACCCCGTCCTGTACCGGCTCGCTGAAGTTGAGGCCTGCTGGCGTGAGGTGACGGCCGATGTGTTGCTCGTGGCAGGGCGTGACAGTGACTTTGCGTCACCTGAAAACCTGCCGTTTCCGCGGCGCCGCACCGCGTGGATCGACGACTCCGGGCACATGCTGCATTTCGAACAACCGGCCGTTCTGGCGCGGCTGATAGAAGAATTTCTCATAAAACCAACCACCTGAACTTGTAAATCCATCCAGTACTGTATAAAAATACAGACTTTTCCACGGGGAAAACAGGTGCAGGCGGCCGAGCGTATCGAGGATTACCTGGCGTTGCTGAATCCAGCACAGCGCCAGGCTGCCGTATACGGCAGCAAGGAACCGAATGAGCCGTTCCGTTCCGGGCCGCTGCTCGTCATCGCCGGAGCCGGCACGGGCAAGACAATGACGCTCGCACATCGTGTGGCCCACCTGATTGTCGAAGGCGTGAGCCCCGAGCGCATATTGCTGCTGACTTTTACACGGCGGGCTGCGCAGGAGATGACGCGTCGGGTCGATGCCATCGTGCGTCAGGCGCTGGCCGGCAGGAGCGCAAATGCGATTCCAGCAGGAATTTTGCCCTGGTCCGGCACATTCCATTCGGTTGCCAATCGACTACTACGACGATTTGCTGCGAATGTCGGTCTTGACCCGGGCTTCTCGGTCCTCGATCGAAGCGACGCGGCGGATGTCATTGACGTAACAAGGCATGAGCTGGCGTTGACAAAAAAGTCGCGGCGCTTTCCGAAAAAGGATACGTGTCTCGCTATCTACTCGCGTTGCGTCAATACGCGCAAAACGCTCGCCGACGTTCTGGACGAGTCCTACCCGTGGTGTGCCGACTGGGAAGCCGAACTGCGGGAATTGTTCAGGCACTACGTCGCGCGCAAGCAGCATTGCCAGGTACTCGACTATGACGATCTGCTGCTCTACTGGTACCACCTGGTTGCTGACGAAGAGTTTGCCGGGCAGATCGGAGCATGGTTCGATCATGTGCTCGTCGACGAATACCAGGACACGAATATCGTGCAGGCAGAGATCCTGCGTGCGCTGAAACCGGAAGGCCAGGGTGTCACTGTGGTTGGTGATGACGCGCAATCGATTTACTCGTTTCGCGCGGCTGATGTCGAAAATATTCTCGGCTTTCCGGACCAGTTCATGCCGACCTCAGAGGTTGTGACACTCGAACAGAATTATCGCTCAACCCAGGAGATTCTGAACGCAGCAAACGGTCTGATTGCCGCCAGCGAGCGCCAATATCGAAAGAACCTGTACGCCGATGGCAAAACGGGTGGCAAACCGTGTTACGTCACGGTCGAAGACAGTGATGCCGAAACCGAGTACGTTGTCGAAGCGATCCTGGGCAACCGCGAGATGGGCATGCAGCTTATGGACCAGGCGGTATTGTTCCGCGGCGCACACCACAGCGATCGACTTGAGCTCGAACTGGTGCGGCGCAATATTCCGTACGTGAAGTACGGAGGGCTCAAGTTTCTCGAGGCGGCGCACGTCAAGGACATGCTGTCAGTGCTCAAGTGGGCAGAAAATCCTCGCAACCAGGTTGCGGCATTCCGGATATTGAAATTATTGCCAGGTATGGGGCCGTCGAATGCCGCACGCTGTTATGAGCAACTTGAAGCGGGTGAGTTTATGTTTCCGGCGCTCGCCGGTTTCAGGCCGCCGGCGGCTACCGCAGGAGACTGGCCGGATTTCTGCGAGTTGATGAAAAACCTGTCTGGCGCCGAGGCCGATGACTCTGGTTGGCAGGCACAGATAGCGGCCGTGCGTCGCTGGTACCAGCCCCATCTGGAACGACTGTACGATGGCCTGGACACGCGCGAGGCAGACCTGGAACAACTCGAGCAAATATCGGGGCGCTATGCGACACGGGAGCGCTTTTTGACAGAGCTAACGCTGGACCCGCCCAGCGCTGCGGGTGACCTTGCCGGGGACCCATTGCTCGACGAAGATTATCTCGTGTTGTCCACTGTGCACTCGGCCAAGGGACAGGAGTGGGAAGCGGTGTTTGTGCTCAACGTCTCCGACGGCAACTTTCCCTCTGAGTTTGCGACGGGCAAACCGGCGATGATCGAGGAGGAGCGTCGCCTGTTGTACGTCGCCATGACCCGAGCTAAACAATCGCTTTCCCTGGTCGCACCGCTCAAGTACCACGTTACGCAGCAACGCCGCGATGGCGACAAACATGTCTATGGGGCTCGGAGCCGATTCCTGACCGATGCGTTACTTGAGACGATGGAGCGTCGGTTTCATGGCCGGGGTGAAGCCAATGCGTCGCGGCAACAGGTGCAATCCGACAAGCGCCTCGACGTAGCGTCACGCATGCGCGAGATGTGGTAAAAAAAGGCGGTGGCAAATGCCACCGCCAATCGTCACGAAACAAACCGCATACATGGGGTTCAGTAGTTTGTTTTCGCCAACTATGATTTGGTGTGTTCAAACCTTAGATGCGCGCACCGTCGAGTTGGTTGCAACCGAAAAGGCATAATGCGGTCGCATATGCCGAAACCGGAGTTTCGAATGAAACGATCCAGCCCGGTCGGTTGTGCGACTTAGCTCAGGAAAGAAACATCGCGTACGCGGGGTTATCGCTTTCTTCCCAGTGAGCGTACCCGAGTTCGGCGAGGTGCGATTCCAGGCGGTCGGTGTCGCCTTCCGGGACATCGATGCCCGCGAGAATGCGGCCATAGTCCGAACCGTGATTTCGATAATGAAACAGGGTGATGTTCCAGTCGTTGCCGACCGCGTTGAGGAATTCGAGGAGCGCACCCGGCCGCTCCGGAAATTCGAATCGAAACAGGCGTTCGTTCTCTACGCCGGTGGAGCGCCCTCCGACCATGTGGCGCACGTGCAGCTTGGCCATTTCGTTATTGCTCAGATCTTCGACAGGATATCCGCCATCGCGGAGCTGTGAGACGAGCTCGCGTTGTTCCTGTTCACCGCGACTCAGTTGCACGCCAACGAAAATATGTGCCTTCTGCGAGTCGCTGTATCGATAGTTGAATTCGGTCACGCCTCGTCGACCAAGCATCTCGCAAAACTGTTTGAAACTGCCCGGCTCTTCTGGGATTTCCACGGCAAGGAGCATTTCGGTGTGCTCGCCCACCGCAGCACGCTCTGCGATATGCCGCAGGCGATCGAAATTAACGTTGGCACCACAATTGATTGTAACGAGCGTTTGCCCGGAGATGTTGTTATCGGCGGCATACTTCTTGAGTCCCGCAACGCTGAGTCCGCCGGCCGGCTCAACAATAGAGCGCGTGTCTTCAAAAATGTCACGAATGGCAGCGCAGACCTGGTCGGTATCGACCGTGATGAATTCGTCCACGTGCTGCTGGCAAAGCCGAAACGTCTCATCGCCGACGCGCCGCACCGCTACGCCGTCCGCAAAAATGCCTACGTGATCCAGAACGACAGGTTTGCCGGCCGCAATGGAATCGCGCATGGCCGACGAGTCTGCGGGCTCTACACCGATTATGCGGACGTCTGGCCGCACGGCTTTGACGTAGGTTGCGATGCCGGCGATCAGTCCACCGCCGCCGACCGGTACAAACAGCGCGTCGATGTCGCCGTCTATCTGGTCAAGAATCTCCATGCCAATCGTACCCTGGCCCGCAATGACCTCAGGATCATCGAACGGGTGTATGAACACGTAGCCGTGCTTCTTCTCCAGAGCGCGCGCATGCGCATAGGCATCGTCATAGGCATCACCGAACAGTATGACATCACCCTCCAGCGCCTTCACTGCATCGACCTTGATCGACGGCGTCGTTACCGGCATTACGATGACAGACCGAACACCGCGCCGCTTCGCAGCCAGGGCAACACCCTGCGCGTGGTTGCCGGCCGAGCTACAAATGATTCCGTTCGCCAGCTCGCTGTCAGGCAGTGATGCGAGCTTGTTGTATGCGCCACGAAGCTTGAATGAGAAGACCGGCTGCAGGTCTTCGCGCTTCAGCCAGACGCGATTATTGAGTCGGGCCGACAAATTGTTTGCAAGCTCAAGCGGAGACCGGATTGCGACGTCGTAGACTGACGCGTTCCGGATCCGTTCCAGGTAATCGATTTCGCTCATTGTCCGCCCAATTCCGGAGTGCCACAGCGGTTATCGCACACAAGGGCAACGCCCGCAAACAGGCATGAATTCGTCGAAATTGCTCGTCGCCGTTGGATGGGCATACATTTTCGTCGACGACCGACACGGCAAATTGACGGATGCGATCGCGGGTCAGCGGCGCGAATTCGCGCGTTCCCGCTCGGTCGAACTTAAGTATTTACTTTCCGGCCGATCCCGTTATGCTAGCGCCATTCAAGGGATCGGACCCAAAGTCGGCTGCATGATCATGACCGGCACGAGCATGGAATGAAACCGACTGACACCTCCAACCCTGAGTACTTCCACAAGGTCGTCGATTGCCAGTGGGCCTGTCCGGCCCACACCGATGTCCCTGAATATATTCGGCTGATCGCCCAGGGGCGCTTCAGCGACGCGTATATAGAGAATCGCAGGTCAAACGTATTTCCAGGCATCCTGGGCCGGGTCTGTGACCGACCCTGTGAGCCGGCGTGTCGCCGCGGCCGTGTCGAGGACCGTCCGGTGGCCATCTGCCGCCTCAAGCGCGTGGCCGCGGATCATCGTGACGATGTCACTGCCTCGTTACCCAAAGCCCCACAGCAGACCAATGGTAAGCGAATTGCCCTGGTCGGCGCAGGCTGTGCATCATTGACGGTCGCCAATGATCTCGCACCGCTCGGTTATGAGGTCACCATCTTCGAGGCGCTCGAGAAGACCGGTGGCCTGATGCGGACCAACATCCCGCAGTTCCGCCTGCCGCCCAAAGTGCTTGATGAAGAGATTGGCTACATTCTCGATATCGGTGTCGACCTGAAGATGAATCACCGCATCGACAGCATGAAGGCCTTGCTCGACGACGGCTTCGACGCAGTTTTCGTGGGTACGGGCGCGCCCAGGGGCAAGAACCTCGAAATTCCGGGCCGTTACGACTCTGAGAACATCCATATCGGCATCGACTGGCTCGAGTCGGTTGCATTCGATCATGTTGAGAAAATCGGTGAAAAGGTCCTGATTATCGGCGTCGGCAATACGGCGATGGATTGTTGCCGTACATCGCTGCGAATCGGCGCCAAAGAGGTCAAGGTCATGGCGCGCAAGCCGCGCGGCTTTTTCAAAGCGTCCGACTGGGAGCTTGAAGATGCCGAAGAGGAAAACGTCGAGATCATCGTCAACCACTCGCCCAGGGAATTCGTTCTTGAGGACGGCAAGCTCGTTGGCATGACCTTCGAGTTGATGGAGTACAACGTCGATGAGCAGGGACGTATCGATCGCGGCACCGTGACAGGCGAAGTGACCATTCCCTGCGATGACGTCATCCTTGCTATTGGCCAGGACAATGCGTTCCCATGGATCGAGCGCGACATCGGCATTGAATTCGATGAATGGGAATGCCCGGTCGTCGATGAAGAAACGATGATGTGTTCTCGCGAGGGTGTTTTCTTCGGCGGCGACTCCGCGTTCGGTCCGAAAAACATCATTTGGGCTGTCGCGCATGGCCACGAGGCGGCGATCTCGATCCACAAGCACTGCCAGGGTGAAAGTCTCAAGGACAGGTTGCCAGTCGGCATGAACCTGGCCACCCAGAAAATGGGCATGCACGAATGGAGCTATTCGAACGATTACGATCCGGCAGCCAGGCGCCTGATGCCGCACGTCGACCTCAAGGAGCGCTTCAAGAAGCTCGATATCGAAGTCGAACTCGGATTCACTGCGGAGCAGGCAGTCCAGGAGGTCGAGCGCTGTCTCAACTGTGACATCCAAACGGTATTCGCCGCGAAGCTTTGTATTGAATGTGATGCATGTATCGATATCTGCCCGGTCAATTGCCTGACTATTGCCGAAAACGGTGATGAGGCCGATTTGCGGACACGCTTGTCCGCGCCCGCGGAAAATCTCGAGCAGGCCCTGTACGTTTCCGAGAATCTGCCACAGACGCGCCGCGTCATGGTCAAGGATGAGGACCTCTGCGTTCACTGTGGCCTGTGTGCGGAACGCTGCCCTACTGGTGCGTGGGACATGCAGAAATCAACAGTATTGCTGCCGTATGCGAGCGACGAAGCCGCCGGTGAGCATCAGGATGCTGCGGCGCCGGCCGCCTGACAGAGTATTCACGTGGCCTCAGTCAACGACGTTGTCATAAAGATAGGTACGGTCAACGGCACCGGATCAGCGAGCGCCAATGGCTTGTTGATGAAGTCGATCTTCCGCATGGGTATCCCCGTCGTCGGCAAGAATTACTTTCCGTCCAATATCCAGGGACTACCGACCTGGTACGAGATTCGTGTAACCGGCGATGGTTACCAGGCACGCTCAAATCGCGTCGACCTGATGGTTGCGATGAATGCACAGACCTACGCTCGGGACCTTGCTGAACTCGCGCCGGGCGGATGGCTGGTCTACGACTCGACCTGGCCGCGCAGCAAGCTGCTGGATCGCGATGACGTAACCGTGCTCGGCATTCCTCTGTCGAAAATGTGTAATGAGAATTTCGAAGGTGCGCGCGCACGCATCCTGATGAAAAATATCGCGTATGTCGGTGCGGTGGCGGCGCTGCTCGACATTGATCTCAACACGATTACGGCGCTGCTCGAAGAGACATTTGCGTCAAAGCCTCACCTCATCGATTCGAATATGAAGGCGATTCGCCTCGGTTACGACTATGCGACGGAAAATTTCGTTTGCCCGTTGCCGAAGAAGGTCGAAGCGATGGACCGTACCAAGGGACATATCATTATCGATGGAAATACTGCAGCGGGACTCGGCTGTATGTACGCCGGCGCGACGGTCGGCGCCTGGTATCCCATTACACCGTCAACGTCCCTGATGGATGCGTTTCGGTCATTCTGTTCCAAGTACCGGGTCGACGAAGAAACCGGCAAACGCACCTACTGCATCATCCAGGCTGAAGATGAACTCGCCGCCATTGGTATGGTTCTCGGCGCAAGCTGGAACGGTGCCCGATCGTTTACACCGACCAGCGGTCCCGGCATTTCGCTGATGAGCGAATTTCTGGGATATGCCTACTATGCGGAACTGCCTGCCGTTGTGTTTAACGTGCAGCGTACCGGTCCATCCACCGGTATGCCCACGCGCACACAGCAGGCCGACATAGTGAGCTGCGCGTACGCCTCCCACGGTGACACGAAGCACGTGCTGCTTTTCCCGGGCGATCCGGCTGAATGCTTCACGATGGCTCAGGACGCGTTTGATCTCAGCGAGCGCCTGCAGACACCGGTCATGGTGTTGTCGGATCTCGACATTGGCATGAATGACTGGATGGTGCCTGATTTTGAGTACGATGATAGCCGCGTTCCTGACCGCGGCAAGGTGCTGACTGCCGAGGATCTCGAGAACATGGAGAAGTTTTACCGCTATCTCGATGTCGATGGCGACGGCATACCTTATCGCACGTTACCTGGCCAGCACCCAAAAGGGTCTTACTTCACACGCGGCTCGGGCCACACGAAGTACGGCGCTTACACAGAAAATTCAGACGACTATCAGGACGTTGTCGATCGCCTGTTGGTGAAGTGGGAAACGGCACGATCGATCGTGCCCGAGCCCGAAATTCAATATTCCAAGTTCAATAAAGCCGGAATATTGAGCGTCGGCAGTTCGGACGGCGCATGCAGGGAGGCGCTCGATCTGCTCGCTGCACAGAACATCTCGATGAACTACTGCCGTGCCAAAGCATTCCCGTTCAACGACTCGGTGAGAGAGTTCATTGAACAGCACGATGTCATCTACGTCGTCGAACAGAATCGCGATGCGCAACTGCGTACCTTGCTGATCCTGGATTGCGACGCGGATCCGAAGAAACTCATTCCGGTGCTGCATTACAATGGCATGTCTCTGAATGCAGACTTCGTAGTGAAGCGGGTACTCGAAGAGCACTCCAAGGGGCAGGCCGCATGACGTATATAGCCAAACCAAAGATCTCCCATCCCGGCATGCCGCGAAATTCGCTTGGCCTGACTGTCAGGGACTACGAGGGTGCGGTGTCGACACTTTGCGCGGGCTGTGGCCATGATTCAGTAACGGCCGCGATTATCCAGGCCGTGTTCGAGCTGAATATCGAACCACACATGCTTGCAAAAATGAGTGGCATCGGTTGTTCATCCAAGACGCCGGCCTATTTTGTGAGCCAGTCGCATGGCTTCAATTCGGTTCACGGGCGTATGCCGTCAGTAACGACCGGCGCGAATGCGGCAAATCGCAAATTGACCTACATTGGTGTTTCAGGTGACGGTGACTCGTTGTCGATCGGTGCCGGCCAGTTCGTGCATGCGATCCGGCGCAACCTGAATATGTGCTACATCATTGAGAACAACGGCGTTTATGGCCTGACAAAAGGCCAATTCTCGGCGTCGGCCGATATCGGCACCAAGCCGAAGAAGGGCCTGCCCAACCAGCAGGAACCTATCGACCCGGTGAGCACGGCAATCGCGCTCGGCGCAACCTACATCGCGCGCAGTTTCTCGGGTGATAAAGATCAGCTGATACCACTGATTCAGGGTGCGCTGTTGCACGACGGGTTTGCACTGGTGGACGTCATTAGCCCTTGTGTAACCTTTAATGATCACGAAGGCTCAACGAAGAGTTACGCGCACACGCGCCAGTTTTATCATCACGTTGTCGAAGCCGACTACGTCCCGCCGGCAGAAGAAATCAAAGCGAAGTATGACGAGGGGTCGGCCATGCCGATCGAACTGCATGACGGTAGTAAGATTGTGCTGCGCAAGATAGAGAGTGAGTACGATCCGACGAGCCGTGCCAAGGCCTTCAAGTACTTGCGTGATCGTTTCAACGCGGGAGAGATTACGACCGGGCTGTTGTATTTCGATGATACGCGCAAGGAAATGCACGACCTGATGGGCAATATCGAAACGCCGCTCTCTGAGTACCCTCTCGAAAAGCTGCAACCGGGTAACGCCGAGCTGAAAAAGATCCTGTCGCGCTACCGTTAGTTCAATCCGGTGCATAAGAAACCCCGGCCAGCCGCCGGGGTTTCGTTGTTATCGATCTGATATAGCCGAATTGAATTCACTGCCAGAGACGTTTCCACCAGGGTGCGTCGTCGGGCTCGGGAACCACTCCATCGATATAGTCGATCTTGCCGCGGATGGCGTCGATGTCCCAGCCGGTCAGGTTTGCGAGTGTCTGTGCCTCACGCTCCTGGCGCTCTTTGACGGCGGCCTTGTAGGCCGATGCGTCGCAACTCGAGTTACCTTTCCAGGGGTGGCGAATTACGTAGCGACCCTGGTAGTTCTGCCGGTCGCCGGTTTCCTGGAACATCAGATCCTCGGGGAAATGGTCCTTGTCATAGCGTACGTGCAGGCGTGTAACGAAGACATTCTGTGCCTGACCTCCGTTGCCGATTCGACCGCCCTGCGAACCGTCGACCCAAAACACGCCGAGCTGGCGCAGCTCATCGCTGCTCAGCGGGTCGGCGGCGCAAGGGTCGCACCAGGCCATGTCCCAGGCGTACTCGAGGAACACACCGCGCTCTTTTTCCTTGAGTGTCTGTTTCTCAAACATCGCACGGTAGAACTCGGAAAACTCGGCCTGCACGAACTCGGGCACTTCCGTGTCGGTCGGTAGCTTGACCGTACGATAGTTCGTCGTCTCAACCCGACCGGTGCGCGTCAGCGCGTAGACATACAGTTCCTGTTTGCCGTTGGCGTTCAAGGTGCCGAGCCGGATCGGCAGCATGAATTTGTTGCTCTCGTAGGCCACCTGCAAGGGACGCAGGTATGAGTAGCCGAGCTTGGCCTGTTGCTTGAGATTTACCTTGGCGACGAAGAAGCGCATGTCCTGCTTCAGGTAGCTGTCGACAACGGCTTCAGCACCTTTGGGGATGCGATAGTCATTTTCGTCGAGCCACTCGATCAGCCCACTGCTTTCCTCGGCCGACAAGATCAGGATGTCGTACTCGCCGACCGTGTAGCTTGCCTCGATCGTGACGCCGCGGGACCGGCCGACTGACTCCTCGAGTACTTGTGCCGACCTTGGATGCGCAGAGTCCATGGCCATGCTCTTGAGTTCGTATCGCGAGCACGGGTCCGGGTCATGGTATTCGACGAGTCGCGGCGCCGTATACGCGTCGAGATGCTCTACCAATGCGCGATCTGCAACGTTGATCTGTTCACGTTCGATGAACGTTGGCACCGGGATTACGACGGCGAAGTCCTCAACCTCTCCCTGGAAGTCATTCGCCATCGTGATGACAGTGCGATCGTCGTCGCGCACGAGGACCACCTGTGAGGCGCTGTTAAACAGACTTGTATCGGCGCGGGCGACGTAAAAACCGCAAAACGCCTGCGCCGTTGTCGAGATCGCGATTGTCAACATTGCGACGGTCGCCGTGATTATGAATTTCATCAGTACACTCCTTTGAATTGACTGGCCGAACCTGCGGCCGGTTGCTCCCAGCGGTAAAGCTGGCCGCGGGAAATCGCGTCAATCAGTGGCACGAAGGGTGCCGACATAATCAAGGCGAGGATCGGCCCGTTGGGTTCATAAAAAACGAACTGAATGCTGTAAGCGACGGATGCCACGAGGGCGCCGAACGCGATTCGTCCAACAGGCGAATTGGGTGAGGTTTTGGGGTCCGAGATCATGAAGAACGCGAATATGAGCAGTGCGCCGTTCTGCAGCTGGTGCAATGGAATGCTCAACGGATCCCCGAGCCAGAGCGCGCGCACCAACAGCAGCAGGCCGTAGGCTGCGATGAACGCAATCGTCGTCTCAGCGCGTCTTGCACGCGTCAGGACAAGGAAACCGAGGCAGGCAAGCGCGAGTGCGCCGATCGTAGCGCTGCCCCACTGGCCGGAGGATACCCAGGCGTTGTCACTCAGCAACATCAGTGAAACGAGTGCGACGTTCGCAGGATTAAAGACATGCTTGCCGCGCACCCTGACCAGGAACTTGCTGCCGATGGCAATAATGGCTGCAATCATCGCAAGGGAGATCAGGTCTGTGCGCAGCAGCAAGGTCAGCGAAAACGATGTGATCAATGCGCTGAGTGGATCAAACGGTACGCGCGCAATGAATCGTGCGCCGACAAGCTGTGTGACTTGCGCGCTAGCGAATATCGCGATGGCATTCTGCCAAAGAATGCCGAAGTCCAGTATCAGTATGCCAAAACCCAGCAACAGGCTGAGTACGATGACCTGGTACCAGCGCGGGTCGCGCAACAACAAAAAAAGGCGGGCGAATACTCTCATGCCCGATACAAACGCATCGGGCGCCGGTGAGGGGTTAAAGACCTCTAGCTGCGAACGATGTCCCGAATGGGCGGCGCGGACTTGCTGTCCGGAAAAACAACGCGTGCGAGGTGTGTTTCCGGGACTTCGAGGTGTTCGGCCAGCACCGCCTTGAACACGCTGCGCAAGTCAGTGGTCGGTTTGAGATCACGTCCCTGGTAGAGGTCTGCGCTGCGCAATCCCGGCCAGTCCGTCAGGACTCTCCCACCGTTCACGGCGCCTCCCAGCAAGACCGCGGCAGAGGCTGTGCCATGGTCCGTGCCGCGCGTGCCATTGACGGCAACCGTGCGGCCAAATTCCGTGACAACCGCGACAATTGTTTTCGACCAGGCATCACCGAGCCCGTTCTGCAGCGTCAGCAAGCCGTTGTCGAGGCCTTCCAGCCGGTTCGCCAGCGACCCGGTGGACGTTCCCTGGTTGGCGTGGGTGTCCCATCCGCTGGCTTCAAGCACGGCAATGCGCGGGCCATTCTCGGCAGTCAGGAAGCGCGCAGCTGCCTGCATCATCGTTCGCAGATGCTCTTCGTCATTGCCGCGAGAATGCATTTTGCCCATGCCTGTCTCGCCATCGGCGATGGCCTGTGCGTCGAGAGCCTGTGTCAGGCGCGTCGCGAAGAACGCGTCACTTGCATACAGGTCCTGCAGGCGGCGCAGCGTGCTCTCTTCGGCATCGGGCAATTGCGATGGCGCCCAGCTCGTCACCGAGTTGCCGCCTCGCAGCACCAGCGGCGTGTTCTGTGCCATCGCTATGGCCACTTCGTCGCCCAGTGCTCCGCCCAGTGGCTCGAGCGCCCGATTCAGCCAGCCGTCGCGCAGGGAGCCAACCTGCGCAGCACCGTTCTCGAGTATGTCCTGACCATCGAAGTGCGAGCGTTCGCGATACGGGCTGGCCACCGCATGGACGATCAATGCCTGGCCTTCGCGGTACTGCTCGTAGATGTTGGACAGGCTCGGATGTAGTCCGAACATGCCGTCGAGTTTGTTGAGCCCATCGCTGTCACCCGGCACAGGCAATGCGAGTTCGCCACGTATCTTGCGATAGTTGCCGTCACCGTACGGCGCCGCAATGGCTAGTCCGTCGGCCGCACCGCGCAGAATGACGAGCACGAAGCGCGCGTCGCTGTCGGCCCGCGCAAACGCCACTCCGGGAATTCCGCTGGTCATCGCAGCGGCACCTGCAAACCTGAGCATATCTCGTCTGCTGATCATGCCTACCTCCGTTGAAAATCGGGAGACGCTAACAGTAACGTCATGCCCTGCACGTTACTCTCCGCGCGCGAGACCGCTTTTCGCGATTCGGCGCTGAAAGTCGGGCCGAGAATCTCATCGCCAAGTTCGACCGGGCTCACGCGTGCCCCGACCAGCCTGGATACGGTGTTGGACCACTCAATGCGTTTGTACAGTGCGTCAGCGCCACCCCAGTTCTCAGCGGAGTCGGGCCAGCCCGCTGGGCTACCCGGTCGAAATGGCGGCTGGCCCATGAGGTCCAGTGCACCAACAATGAAGCGCGTGTTGTCGGGGATGTGATCGAATGCACGCAAGGTCGAAATAACGAAGTCGTGGGGCGATTTATACTTGCCATGCACCTTGCTCCAGGCCGTGTCCGCGCTCACCAGCGCTTCATAGACGGGCACAAGTTCACCACCGTTCTCGAGGTAGGTCGCTGCCAGTTCGTCAACAAAATCCAATGGTGGCTCGTCCGCAACGAAATGCGTAGCGAGCTTGGTGGCCAGGAATTTTGCGGTTGAAGGATGCACCGCGAGGTCGCGCAAGACGGATTCACCCTGTTTCACGCCTTTATCTGCATAGCTCTTGCCCAGAACCTTGTGGTGTCCGGGCTCATGAATCGTGTCGCGAAACTCGAACGTCCCGGGCGTGCCCGCGGAAAACCGGCCTGTGTCAGAGGCGCCACCGATCGACCAGCCCGTGATGACTTTTGCGAACGTCGTCACGTCATCCTGCGTGTAACCACCGCCGACACCGAGCGTGTGAAGTTCGAGAATTTCACGGGCGAGGTTCTCATTCAGCCCGATATTTCGTTCACTTTGCCGCCGATTGGCACGCCGTCCAAGTGTGGACTCGGGACCAATTGATCGCTGGTTGTCGAGATAGGTGATCATAGCCGGGTGCTGTTCGCAGGCGATCAACAAGTCGGCGAAGTTGCCCGTGATGTTCGGCCTTACAGCTTCGTTTTCGTAGAGACCTGCGACGGCGGGCATTGGTTGCTTGTCAGCAGATACGGCGAAATGGTTTGACCAGAAGTGCACGAGGCGCTCATGGAACGGATAGTCGCTGCGCGCTGCATGCCGGTAACGGGCGTTGGTCTGCTCGAGGTAGTGACGGCGCACGATCTGGCCGTATTTCTGCACGATGTCGGGTGCGGGTTGATCCGCTGCCGCATCACGCATCTCGCGTTGTTCACGCCTCAGTGCCTGTATCTCGACCAGGACGTCGGGCGTCGCCGGCAGGTCCTTTATCTCCGTCGGAAGCCGCGACGGACCCTCGAGCTGGTCGAGCAACCAGGCCTGCGGATTGCCGTCGATCTTCTTCAGTTCACCGGGCCTTGCCCCGAGTCCGAAGCGGTTGGCGGCTATCGCTGATTCCATTTTCATCTGCAGGTCCCTGTTGGCTATGCCATCACCGGTATAACGTGGTTCCCGGATATTAGTTGACCAAAGCAGTCGCTCATATGACCGGCGGAGCTCGAAATTCCCTGGAAACGAGCTACACTGGACATAATAAAGTCAAAAAAATCAATAATTTAAAATTTTGCATCCAATCGCTCAATCCGGAGCATCTACCGGGTGAGAGCTGCTCAGAGAGCAGCAGAATAAATTTGGAGAGAGCACAGTGAACGAAGAAGGATTATGGGTACCAATCGCAATGTTTGCGGCAATGACTATCATCATCAGTCTCTTTTTCTGGTTTCGTTTTCGCGCCCGTAGTGAGATGCAGAACACAATTCGTGCCGCGATCGAAAAGGGGCAGGAATTGACTCCGGAACTCGTCGAAAGCCTGGGCAAACCGCAGCAACCATCTAAAGACAAGGATCTGCGCCTGTCGTTGATCTGGTTCGCGGTCGCGTTCGGAATCGCCGCTTTCGGCTCGGCGGTCGGTGCCGCGGAGGCGGAAGAAGAGGTGTTCCTGATCATGTCGGGCATTGCAGCAATGCCGTTACTGATAGGTATAGCCTACCTGATCATGTGGAAATTCACGGAGCGCACGCAATAACCCAGCTAGCAACATCCGGCGACGATCAGTACCTCGTTGCCCTTGCCGTCGCGTCACAGGACACGGCGGCGTTCGGGGAACTGATCCGGCGACACCAGTCGCAGGTTAGAAATTTCCTGCGCAAGCTGGCGGGTGGCTCCACCGAGGATGCGGACGATCTGTCGCAGGAGTGTTTTTTACACGCTTGGGACAAGCTGCAGACGTACAGTGGAAGGGGTTCCTTTATTGGCTGGCTACTGAAAGTGGCGTATACGACGTTCCTGCAATCGAAACGCAAGTCGAAGCGCTATGCCGAGGTCATGGATGAGGTGGGTCACGTCGCGGAGCTCGAGTCGAGGAGCTACACTAAGAGTGCAGAAGAGGTTACTGATCTCGACAAGCTCCTCGCGGTACTGACCCAGGAAGAACGGGCGATTATGGTTATGTCTTACGCATGTGGGCTCTCACACCGGGAGATTGGCGAAGCAACGGGTCTTCCGGTTGGCACGGTGAAATCCGTAATATTTCGTGGTAAAGAAAAGATCAGGACCAGTTTTGACATCAAAGATCATCAACATGGCTGAAAAACTCAAAGACGCTGAAGACCGGCTCCTCGAGGCGATGTTCGCAGCAGAACCGATCGCGGACGATGGCTTCAGCAGTCGCGTGGTGAAACGCATTCGTCGCCGACTCTGGTTGCGGCGCCTGACATTGCCGGTGGCATTGGTCATTGGTGGCGCGATTGCAATTAAGCCGGCGTCCGAGCTCGTCATAGCGGTATCGAAACTGCTCGCGGTTGTACCAGAGGGGATCGTGGAAGCGCCGGTGGCCTGGCTCCCGCAGATTCAGGGCGTCGCTATCGATGCATCGTTTGTACAGACCGTTGTGTTTGGCGCGGTACTGCTCGTCGTCGCCGTGATTGGCTCGCGCACGATTCTCGAATAGTTGAGCCACTCGCGTTGTCACGCCTGTAACGCTCGGTTACATTGCGTGCATGAACCTTCGCGAACAGGTGGAAAAGCTGTTGCCCAACTGGGAACGTTGGTACCCGAGCCTGTTCGACGCAGCCAGTGATCTTGGCCTGATCAAGGCCGAAGTCTGCGATCCCAATTCACTATTGTTGACGCGCCGTCACGCGAAGGTCCGGCAGCGCGCCGAAGACGCCCATCGAGAGAAGTGGGGCGGCAAAGTCGACAAATAAATCCTGAGAACCCAGCAATGACCATCAATATTGACCGAATTCGCGGCCAGTTCCCGTCCCTGTCGGAAACCGATGGCGGGAGGGCGCGCCTGTACCTGGACAATCCCGCGGGCACCCAGGTACCGCAAATGGTTGTTGACCGTATGGCTGATTGCCTGCTGTACAGCTGTGCCAACATCGGTGGTTACTTTCCTACGTCGATCCGCGCCGGCGAGGTTGCCGACGGCGCGCGTGCGGCGATGGTTGATTTCCTCAATGCCCCGTCACCGGACGAGGTCATTTTCGGACAGAATATGACGTCGATTACGTTCCACGTATCGAGGTCAATCGGCAAGCTGTTACAACCCGGCGATGAAATCATCCTGTCGCGGATGGACCATGATGCGAACGTAGAGCCATGGAAACTTATGGCCCGCGACTTCAAGCTGAAAGTCAGGTGGCTGGAGTTTGACACCGAGACGTTTGAATTTGACCTGTCTCAACTGGACGCATTGCTGAATGACAGGACTCGGCTCGTCTGCGTCGGCGGCGCAAGCAATCTGACCGGCACGATCAACGATGTTAAGGCGATATGCAGCAAAGCGCGCGACGTGGGCGCATGGAGTTTTATCGATGCTGTGCAGTCCGCGCCACACATCCTGAGTGATGTTCAGGACATTGGCTGCGACTTCTTTGTCTGCTCGGCGTATAAGTTTTTCGGTCCCCACCAGGGCATCCTCTGGGGCCGCAGGGATGTCCTCGAGAAGCTCGAGCCGTACAAAGTTCGTCCGGCGCCGGCTGCGCTGCCCTGGTGTCTTGAGACCGGTACACAGAGCCATGAAGGCATGGCGGGTACGGCTGCCGCCGTGGATTACTTTGCCTGGGTCGGCGAGACCATGGCCGGTGTTGCCGGGAATCGTCGCGAGCAGCTCGAAGCAGGACTCGAGTTGCTGTTCGACTATGAGAAACAGCTCGCTGAGCGGCTGATTGCAGGCTTGAAGAGCATTCCCGGTGTACGCGTGCTCGGCATCTCCGATCCAAAGGCATCGGACAGGCGCGTTCCTACGGTCTCCTTCGTACATGAACAGCACGCACCTGCGGAAATCGCGCGGCAGCTGGCTGCGCGCAACATTTTTGTGTGGAGCGGACACAACTACGCATTGGAACTCGCTAAGGTACTGAATATTAACGACTCTGGCGGAGCTGTGCGCATTGGTGCGGTGCACTACAACACAGCAGGAGAGATCGAAGCGGTCGTTGCCGCGCTACAGGAGATCCTCGCTTCCTGAGCTATACTTCCTCTATGCCGGCGCAAGGCCGGCTACTAATAACTACAAAGAAAACAGGGGCTAACAATGAAGAAAATTCTGACGGCAGGTGTTTCTGCCACGATGTTCTTGCTTGTTGCTGGAGGCGCTGCGATTGCGCAGGACGAAGAGGCTGACGAAATGCGGGCAGTCCCCGTCGAGACGTACACCTGCAACTTTCAGCAAGGAAAGGGTCCGGCTGATCTTGAACCAGTGATCAATGAATGGAATGAATGGTTGGACGATGAGGGTGTGGATGACTATTTCGCAGCGACAATATTGCCTCAGTTCTATGGCGAGCTGCCGTTTGATATAGGCTGGTTGGGTGCCTGGAGCGATGGCAATGCGATGGGCAGAGGCACGGATCAGTGGGTCTATGAGAGCGGCGATCTGCCGGCGCAATTCTTTGAAGTCATCGACTGCAACAGCCACACAAACTTTGTTTCGATGCAGATCAAGGAACAGGTCGATACCGGTGCTGAGCCGGATGATCATTTCGTACTGAATTTCTCGAACTGCTCGTTCAAGGAAGACGGTGGCGGATACGACGCGATGATGGCGGCGCAGAACGAGTGGAACGCGTACGCCGACGAGCATGGATTCGTGAGTTCCGCCTGGTTATGGTGGCCGATCGCCGGGGAGACCAACAACGACTATGACTTCAAATATATCGTTGGTATGCCAGACAATGCGACCGCCGGCGCAAACTGGCAGTTGTTTGCTGACGGCCACTGGCGCAAGTCCGAGGAGATGTTCGAGGGTATTCTCGACTGCGATATCAGCCGCGTCTACGATGGCACAGTGCGCAGGCGCATGACTGCCGAAGATTAAGCGAGTCTGACCGAGCAATAAAAAAGGCCGCCCCTCGGGGCGGCCGCTCGTCAGAATAGACAAAGGCCGCTCAAGAGCGGCCTTTGGTGAGATTGGGATTGGAAAACCGGGTCAGGCAGAGTGTAGAGGTCGCTCCATAATCAGCACAAGACCCAACGGTTTTCTCAACACCTTTGACATCTCACTAGACATGAATCACCTCCTTCAACGTTGTTTGCCCGGCCTCAGTATCCAAAAAAAATCTGCCGTTGCCAAGAAAAATATCGACTAAAAACAAGGGTATAAAACGCTCTATTGATACGCTATGATATCCAGCTCGGCCGGCGACTGGCCTCATAAAAATTGGCGTGTATACTCCGATACTTGCCTCAGTCGCGGCAACCGCACTGAAACAATAATCAAGAGTGAGAGCACAATGGCAATCGCAGATCTAAAGAGTGTATTGAAAATATTCAGCGGCTCGGACGTGAGTGAAGCGGACCGCAACGAGTTATACAAGGAAGTGCTGCTGATGACCCTGTCACGAGCAGCAGATGCTGACATCAACATTCAGAAAGTTGAGATCGATCGGATCCGCGAGATTCTCAAACAGCACACTGGTGAAGATTTCAGTGCGGGTGACATCCGTATGGCGGCGCGCGCAGAGCTCTATGCTGAAGCATCTCTCAGGAAGTACCTGGCGAGCGTGCGGGATAAGATGGCGAACGCAGATCGCGTAGATACTGTGCATGCTCTCGCGGACGTCTTTCGCAGCGATCAGGAAATCAGCGTACTCGAGATCGACTTCTTCAATGGCGTTGTTGCCGCATTGAAAGTTACTCCTGCCGAGATCGCCGGTCTTGTTGCCGGGGAAGTGAGCTAAACCACTTTCTCGAGATCACACCGCCTATTTCGCGGTACACGACAAACAGGCCCGACGCGATGATCACCGTCGCGCCGAATACGACCCAGCGGTCGGGTATCTCATCCCAGATCAGGTAGCCGGCGACAGCGCCACCGATAAGAGCCGTGTATTCGAAGGGTGCCAGCATCGCCGGTGACGCCCGCCGATAGCCGCCGATGATGCCGATCCAGGCGATCACCGAGCACGCACCCGCACCCAGAAACAACAGCCAGCCGTCGAGGTCGGGGACTTGCCACGATCCTTCTCCCAGCAGAGAGAGCGACACGATCATCGGACCGGCGATGACGTACACCGACAATGCATAACTGCTCTCGGTTGTAGACAGCTTGCGTGCCGTGATGGCCATGCAGGCGTAGCAAAATGCTGCGAACAGAACCGCGATCGATGCGAACGATACGTCACCGCCACCGGGCCGCAGAATAATGAGCACACCGACAAAGCCGACAGTAACGGCAATCCACCTGCGCCATCCCACGTGTTCCCCGAGCATGGGTACCGACAGTGCCGTGACCATCAGCGGTGCAGTAAAACCAAGGGTTAGAGCATCGACCAGCGGCATGCGCGACAGGCCGTAGAAGAAACCAAACATGGCGCCTGTCGCGAGCAATGTACGCAACAGGTGCCAGCGCCACTTCGCGGTTACAAGACTCCGAATTCCGCCAAATTGCCGCCCGATCAGAATGAAGATCGCGAGGCCGATAAGGCTGCGCAAGAAAACGAATTGCTCAAGCGAGTAGTTCGACAGCAGACCTTTGGCGCACAGGTCCAGACCGAGTCCGCCGAGGACCCCAACCAGCAGGTAGCCGACTGCGCTACCCGTCGCGTTTTGACGGATTTCCTGGGTCATTCGTGAATGCTTCGCTATGAAACTTAACGACAGCTGAACATGATCGCACTAAATTCTCCGGGTTGCCCATGAGTTCAGCCGCGATTCAGAGAGACGATCGTCTAATAGTAGTCAGGATGAATCACCCGAGGAAGGACGAATGATTACTTACGCAATGTCTGTCACTCGCTCAAAGGTATCCGCCTGGGTCTTTTTGAGCGTCGGTCTGATCGTGCTGTCGATGAACGCGCTTGCAGCCGAGACGGAGGAGCAGGGCCGCGTGTCGGTCTCGACACAGAGCACCCGCGCTGAGCGTGACAATGGTTTCCCGGGCAAGACCCGCGAGGATGAGTTCACTGCGCTTGAGCTTGCTGGTGACCGTGTTGCGGCGAAAGGATCCTTGTCACGCTCGAAGCCCGTTGCGCAGTCAATGCAGGCGGCCAATGCGGACTTCTGGTTCTATACTGCCGATGTTGAGTTGTTCAATGATCATGACCGTGATGGTTACTACCACGGAATAGACCTGTTGTTCGATGCGGATACCTACTTCGCAGTTGCGAACGTTTATGCCGTCGTCTACCTGAGCCTGGATGGCGGACCGTGGAATGAGTACGCGGCGACAGACGACTTCACGCTGTTCGGTGCGAGTAGTGAGGATGACTACGTCATCGTCACCGAACTGCTGTCCGGATATCCGTCAGGAAGCTACGACGTCTTAATTGAACTATTTGACGCCTATGACAATACCTTTCTGGCCTCCTACGGACCGGACGACACGCCAGAGCTCTCGTTCCTGCCGCTTGAAGATGCCGATCGTGATGTGGCGGATGTGCCCGAGGTCACTGTCGTGAACCACCATCATGGTGGTGGTTCGACCGGTGCCGCGTTTATCCTGGTTCTTGCGCTGCTCGTGTTGCGGCGACTTCGCGGCGCGCCGTACGCATGACTTTGCGGCCCCAACCCGAGAGGTTGTCGAAGTAGACGTACAACGCCGGCACGACCAGCAGCGAGACGACCGTGGAGAATGCCAGGCCACCAATGATCGCCCGGGCCATCGGGTAGTAAGGCGGTCCATCACCGCCAACCTGTGTCGTACCCACAGCCAGCGGAGCCAGGCCAACGATGGTGGTGGCGACGGTCATCAGGATTGGGCGAAGCCGATCCCGACCAGCGTCGACAATCGCCTTGTCTCGCGGAAAGCCTCGCTGCCGCAGGTTGTTAATATGATCAACGAGAACGATGCCGTTATTCACCACAACGCCGATCAGGATCATGATGCCGATCGAGGCCATGAATGAAAACGTTGTGCCGGTCGCGGCAAAGAACAGGAATACACCAAATATCGAGAACACGATCGAGCCGAGAATGATCGAGAATGGCAACAGCATCGACTCGAACAGCGCGGCCATGACAAGGAAGATGCACGCAATTCCGAGCAGGATGTTCGTCGCCATCATCTGCTGGGTTTCGTCCTGGCGCTCGAATCCCCGACCGAACTTCCAGCTGTAGCCGGGCGGCAGTTCGATCTGGGACATCATCTCTTCGATTGTTGGCTGAATCTCCTCAAGGCTCATTTCCTCATCGAGATTGCCCGAGAGCACTACAGAGGTTTGCCTGTCCGTGCGGCGGATCGCATCGGGCGCTTGCCCAATGTGCAGGTTCGCGACGCTGCCGAGCGTAATGCGCTCGCCGTTGGGCTTATAAAGCGGCAGGCTCGAAAGCTGTTCAACGGTTTGTTTTTCGTCGTCACGGAACGCCATACGTACCGCGACCTCGCCAGTTTCACCCCGGAACTCCCGCAGGTTCTCGCCACGCAGAGCGATGCTGACATTCTGTGAGATATCCGCCGCTGTTAGCCCGGCTGCTGCAGCTCGATCCCGGTCGATGATGACCCGTACTTCCTTGTCGCCGCTGTCGGAGTCGCTGCGAACGTCCTTCAGGCCGTCGATTGAAGACAATGCTCGGGCGATTTCGTCGCCCAGTGCATTCAGGACCGTTGTCGAATCGCCGGAAATCTGGACGCTGAATCCCTCACCGCCGCCTTGCTGGTCGAACTGGAAGCTGGGTTTGCCTATTGCGAGTTCTGGCAGATCTGCTTCTATACGCTCGATGATCTCTTTCGTAGACAGCGTCGCATCTTCTTCGTCGGTCAGAAGGATGGTCGACTCCGCGCGTTCCAGATCGAAGTAGCTGTAGACGCTGCGTATATTGAATTCCTCTTTGCGCGCGTACAGGTAGTTTTCAATCGTGTCGACCGAATCCTCGATTCGCTCCAGGGAGTGCTGCCCTTCGACGTGATAGGGCATGTACAGTCGTCGCCCCACATCCTGCGGGAATGCATCGAATTTTACGAGGTCAAGCACAAGTGGCATCACGCCAATCACGCAAGTCAGAAAAATACCAAGAGCCGTCCACCACGGGCGATCCACAATCCAGGACAACGCGCGTTCGTAGCGGCGCGTCAGTCGCGACATCATTCCGCTGGGCCTGGGCCGTGGCGGAACAGCGACACGCTCAGCCAGCATTGGCACAAGTGTCTGAGCGATCAACAACGAGGCGAGCAACGCCACGATGATGGTTACGGCAACATGGGTCAAAAACACCATGATGTCGGCCTTGGTACCGAAGATAATGGGTGCAAATACAATGATCGTCGTGGCAGTGCCTGCAATGACGGCGAGCCCGACTTCGCGCACGCCTTTGAGTGTCGATTCCCGCGGACTCAGGTCGCTCTCGGCGCGCTCCTTGAAAATGCTCTCTGTTATTACGACGGCGTTGTCGACCAGCATTCCAACCGCCAGCATCAGCCCCATCATTGACAGAATATTCAGTGTCAGTCCGAAGAAATACAGCGCACCCAGGGTGATCAGTATTGAGAACGGCACCGATGCTGTAACGATCAGGGTTGTGGAAACCTGCCGCAAAAAGAGATAGAGCACGACAATCGCGAGCAGGCCGCCGATCAGGCCCGCGCCCAGAAGATCGGATAGCGAGTCTTTAACGCTGTCACCCTGGTTGTCGAGCGAGAAGATGTTTATGCCTTGCATTTGCGGCAGTTGACCGATCTTTTCAACTTCGGCGATAACGCGGTCCGTTACGTCTACCAGGTTCGAGCCAGTTGATTTGCTGATCGCAATGCCGATTGCGTAGTTCTGGTCGAGGTGACGACCGTAATTTCGATCCGGAGTGCGCAGTTCAACATCGGCGACATCCCTTAATCGCAAGCCCCTGTCATTGATCGCGAGATCGCGTATTTGCTCTACCGAATCAAACTCACCGCGTGGCCGGACATTCAGACGCTGGTTCCCGGCTGTAATTTGACCGGCACTGACGGCGAAGTTGCTGCGCTGCAGCAGGTCGCGAAGGGCTCCGATGTCCACGCCATGTTGGGCCAGGCGATCAGGTTTCATGAGAATACGAATTTCGCGCCTGTCCACGCCCTGCAATTCGACGCGTGACACGCCTTCGATACGTTCCAGGCGGCGTTTCAAGAGCCGGTCAAGCATGTCGTAGCTGTTGGACAAGTCGCGATCGCTCGAAATGCGTAACTGCAAGACAGGTTGGTCGCCGAGCGATCCGGTAAAAATAAATATGCGGCGGATGTCGGCGGGCAGCAAGTGCCGAATACTGTCCACTTTCGCACGCGCCTCTATGCCCTTGGCGCCCATGCTCTGGTCCCAGCCGAACTGCAGGAAGATTTGCGCCTGGCCCTCGTCGGAAGTCGAGAACATCTGTTCGACCCCCGACAGGGTAGCGAGCGCCTCTTCTACAGGTCGCGTGATCAGGCTCTCGACTTCTTCAGGCGTCGATCCCGGGTAGGGTACCTGGATGAATATTCCCGGGAACTCGATGTCCGGGAACTTCTCAAGTGGCAACAGCCTCGATGCAATGAGACCGATCAGCGCGAGCGCAACAAACGTTACAACCGTTGTAACCGGACGCCGCAGTGCGAACTCAGTGTGTTTCACTGCGCCGCCTGTACCGCCGCAGACGCCGCGGGCCATTTCTTGCGGTCCATCAATGAGTAGACGACCGGGATGACTACAAGTGTCAGGAACGTGGAGACGAGAAGGCCGCCAATTACGGTTATCGCCATCGGCGCACGAACTTCGGCGCCTTCGCCAACACCCACCGCCATCGGCAGCAGGCCGAGAGCCGTTGTGAGTGACGTCATCAGGATTGGTCGGAGGCGGGCAGCGCCGGCCTCCATGATAGCCTCAATGCGGTCTTTGCCCTCGGCGCGAAGCTGATTGATCAGGTCGACAAGTACGATCGCGTTATTGACGACGATGCCCGCAAGCATGATGACGCCAATCAGGGCAACAATATTTACAGTAGTGCCGGTAAGGAAAAGCGCAAGGACCGCGCCAACGAGCGCGAGAGGAATCGTAAACAGAATCACGAACGGATGGATCAGGGATTCGAATTGCGACGCCATGACGAGATAAACAAGGAAGATGGCCAGCGCGAGTGCAAATTGCATCGACTGAAATGATTCAGCCATTTCTTCGCTTTGTCCGGAGACGAGCGCAGTGATTCCGTCCGGCATCGGCGTGCGATTGAGTATGGCGCCGGTCTCAATCGCGGCGGCACCCAGATCGCCATAAGCGAGATTCGCGGTGATGATCGCGACGCGTTCCTGCGCCACACGCCGAATTTCAGCAGGCCCCTGAGAGACGCTGATATCGGCAACGGCGTCAAGCGTCACGGGCCTGTCGGATGCGGGATTCACGATCAGGCGGCGAATTTCTTCGATGCTCGACTGACGGGTGTCGACACTACGTACAAGTACATCGATCTTCTTATCGCGCCATGTGTATCTTGTGGCTAACTCACCGCGCACATTTGCAACAACACGATTCGCAATATCGCGAACAGCCAGTCCGAGCTTTGCAGCACGTTCCTGGTCGAATACGATCTGAATCTCCGGGTTGCCGCGTTCGACAGTCGTCTTGATATCGGTAAAACGATCTGAAGCGGACATCGCTTGCACGACCATGGCGCTTACACGGGAAAGTCCTTCAAGATCGTAACCGGAAATTTCTATCTGCAGCGGGCTCGCAAATGACATGAGCGCCGGTCTGCTGAACTCGTACTGCACTCCCGGCAGTCGCGAAAGCTCCGCGCGCATCGCCTCCATCGTCGCATTTTCTTCGGCGCGACCTGCGCCGGCCTGCAACGTGATACTGAGAGTTCCCGTGTTGTCACCAGCGTCGACCGGATTAGCATCGAGGCGATTGCCGGTTCCAGCCACTGAATAATCGAGAGCGACCGCGGCAATGCCATCTGTCGCGCTTTGCGCGGCCTGGATAGCCCTGTCCGTTTCCGCCAGCGGAGCCCCGGGCGACAGCCGAAGGTCGACGTTGAATTCGCCCTGGGATAACTGCGGAATCAACTCAGTGCCCAACCTCGGGATCAGCGACATCGTGCCCGCGAACACAAGAGCTGCGACGATAACGACGGCAAGTCGGTGATGCAATGACCATCGCAGCATGCCTGGGTAGACTGCGGCGATCATGCGGTACAGGCGCTGCAGCAGCCAGCTCGGTACCCAGAGGATTGCCCAGAACAGCCATTTGAGTCCAACAAATACAAAGCCGAGCATGCGCACAACAAACGCGACACCGCGGGTGAACCAGCCCGGGGGCGTTGTTTCGCTTACATTGTGGTAGCGATTGTCCGCGCCGAGAGACGCGAGCATCGGAATCAGAGTTAGTGCAACGATCAGGGAAAAGACGAGTGCGAACGTCACCGTTAGCGCCTGGTCGCGGAACAGTTGGCCGGCTATGCCCGAGATGAACACCATCGGGAAGAATACGGCAATCGTGGTCAGCGTGGCGGCAACGACAGCGCCGGCTACTTCGGTCGTACCGTTTCGCGCGGCGTCGACAATTCCTTCACCTTGTTCTTTCTTGCGCACGATATTCTCGAGTACAACGATCGAGTTATCGACGAGCATGCCAACAGCGAGCGCGATACCGCCGAGCGACATGATGTTGAGTGAAACGTTGTTCAGATACATCAGCAGGAACGTGCCAATGACCGAAACAGGAATCGCGATTCCGGTAATCGTTGTGGCCCTGGCATCACCCAGGAATCCGTACAGTACGATGATGGCAATGATACCGCCGAGAATCGCCGCGTTTCTCACGTCGTTCACGGATGCCGAGATGAACTTCGATTGGTCGTATATCGTGATGACTTCGATTTCTTCGGGCAGGGACTCATTGAGCGTCGCGAGTCGCGCAGCGATTCGACTCGCTACCTGCACGGTATTGGCATCACCCTCTTTATAAACGGCAAGCTCGACCGACTCCCGGCCACGAACACGCGTAATGGCTTCGCGTTCTTTGTAGCCACGTTCGACCGTTGCAACATCCCGCAGGTAAACGGGCCGGTCAGCGACATAGGCGACAATCGCATCACGCATTTCATCGACCGACTGGAACTCGTTCAGTGTGCGGACGAGGAAGCGCTGGTTACCTTCTTCGAGGCGCCCACCGGAAAGATTGACGTTTTCCGCTCGAATGCGGGCTGCTATCTCGTCAATACTGAGCCCCAACTGTGAAAGTTTCTGCTGATCGACGCGGATCTCGATTTCGTCCTCGAGGCCGCCGCTGACTTTGACAGCTGCCGTACCTTCTTCGGCCTCAAGGTCTGTCTTGATTCGATCTTCGGCCAGGCGGCGTAGCGATTTCAATCGTGCCTCGGCGGATTCCGCCAGCCCGGCCGCATCCTCTTTGTACAACAGGCCAAGTCGCATGATCGGTTCCGACGACGGATCAAAGCGTAGCAACAGAGGCCGGCTCGCCTCGAGCGGCAGGGTAATAATGTCGAGTTTCTCGCGGACATCGACACCGGCAATGTCCATGTCGGTGCCCCACAGGAACTCCAGCGTCACATCGGATTGTCCCGAACGTGATACCGAGCGAACGAGGCGTACGTTGCGGATGACGCCAACCGTTTCCTCGATGGGTTTGGTCAGCAGATTCTCTACTTCGACCGGGGCTGCCCCTGTTAGCTCTGTACGAACCGTCAAGGTCGGGTAAGAGAGGTCAGGCAGCAGGTTCAATTTGAGGCGAGATAATGACACCATGCCGAAAAGCACGATCGCGACCATCAGCATGACGATCGTGACGCGGCGTTCTGTCGCGATCTCAATCAGTCGGCGCATTGTCGCTCACCTGTGCTTCTTCAGTCTCGTTAATGATTGTGACGACCGCGTCATCCTTGAGACCCGACTGGCCGACAGTGACGACTTTGTCGTTATCTGCAAGGCCCTCGGCTATCTCGATCATGCCGCCGTTCGAGTATCCGGTCTCTACTTTGCGGCGAATGGCTTTGCCGTCTTCAATGACGAACACGTTTGTTTCGCCACTATCTTCGAGTATCGCACTGCGCGGAACCTGCAGAACATTCACGTGTTGGTCGTAGACAATACTGATTCGGCCAAACATGCCTGGCTTGATGCGCCGCTCCTCATCATTGATTTCTATCGTAATCTTGAATGTGCCTGTCTGCGGATCGACGACCGGGCTGACACGAGTCACGGAGGCGATGATGCGTTGTCCCTGCAGCGCGTCAATGTCGATGCCGACGATCTGGTCTTCCGCAATATTCCGGTATTCGCGTTCGGGAACATGCAGGTAGGCAACCAAAGGATCAAAACTCGTGACCCTGAATGCGATTTCGTTAGCAGATACCGTTTCGCCAAGGCGGACAAATCGGTCGGAGATGACGCCGCTGATCGGTGCGCGAATCTGTGTGTAGTCGAGTTCGAGTTTGGCGAGGTTGTAGGAAGCTTGCAGTGCCTCCAGGTCGTAGCGAATCTTGTCAAAGTCGCCTGTCGAGATCAGACCTTTTTCCTTCAGATCGACGTTACGCTCAAAGTCTCTTTGTAGCTTGCGCAAGTTCGCTTGCGACTGGTCCAGTTCAAGTCTCAGGCGATCGCCGTCCAGGCGTGCCAACACCTGGCCCTGCTCGACGTCGTCACCTTCTTCGACCAGGATCTCTCGAACCTCACCGGCCACTTTGGCAATGACATCGGCCTCGGCAAATGCCTCGATCGGCGCTGTGCCGGAATATACAGCGACAATATCACCGCGAGTTGGTTTCCCTATCTCGACCGGAATTGCGACGACTTCTTCGTCTTCAGCCTCGTTAGTTCCGGGCTCCGCTCCTTCCTGTGCGCATGCGCTAATTAACAGCGTGCACGCCAGTACTGCTGGACCCAAGTGATTCAGCGACATCCACTCCTCCCTTTGATTGTGCCGCACCTGGAGAGTCTGTGCTCTCGTAAGGCGGCGCGACAGATCAGCCTGTAAAACTACCCACGCCTGGATTGCTCGCCAGAACCTTGCTGCCATCGCGAAGGCCGGAATGACCGACGACCACAATTTCCTCTTCGTCGGCAAGCCCGTTCAGTATTTCGATCTGGTCGCCGGACCGGATTCCGGTTTCCACGGTGCGTAGCACAACAGCTCCGTCGGCGACGACATATACCGAAGATTCTTCGTCTTCATCGACAACGGCATTTCCCGGAATGAGCAGTGCATCCTCATGCTTTTCGTAAGCAATCGTGAAGCGCGCGAACATGCCAGGTACGAGATCAGCGGCCGCGTTGTCGATAACTGCGGTTGCGCGGAAAGTACCGTTGCGCATGTCGATCGTCGGACTGATGCGCGCGATTATCGCGTCAAAATCTGTGCCAGGCATGGAGTCGACCTGCAAGAGAGCGGTGTGGCCGGACGAAAACTTCGCCAGCTCAGATTGGGGAATCTGCAGGTAAGCGACAAGCTCGCTCGTATCCGTGATCCGGAACGCGACGCTATTGGCTTCGATACTCTGCCCGAGCTTGACGTCACGGGACGAGACGATGCCGCTGATGGTTGCGCGAATCTCGGAGTAGCCGTCATTGAGATTGGCGAGCTCGTACTTGGCGCGCAACGCATCCACGTCAAAGTTCATTCCGTCATACATTGCTGCGCTGATAAGACCGCGCTTGGCGAGGTCGTCATAACGATCGAGTTCTTTACTGGCTCGTTCGTAGTCTGCCCGAGCTGACAGCATCTCGAGGCGCAGCCTCTCTCCGTCGAGGCGCGCGAGCATGTCGCCGGACTGGACCCGGTCACCTTCTTCGACGAGGAGTTCCACCACTTCGCCGGGCACGCGTGCAAGCACTGGCGCGTCCGCATCAGACTCGATCGTAGCGGTTGCCAGGTAGGTCGCGAAAATATCTTCGCGTACCGGCATAGCGACTTCGACGGGGACTGGCGTTCCTGCCCGTACTTCGGCTTCATCAGTAATGCTGGCCTCGCCGGTACCGCAACCGGGGATAACTGCGATGCTCGACAAGGCTAGAACGGCGAGTAATGGGTTCGGTGTTTTCATGATTGACTCTGCAGTATCTGAGGTAACTTAGTGTTGTAGTGAAGTATAACACTAGTGCGGTATAACGCAACCCCCTGGTTCTCACGTTCCATTCCAATCGCCTTTCAATAAAATCAGTAACTTAGGGTGACAAAAGCGCCCTCGCGCCGCCGTATGTCTATTAGATGCGCGACGACGGGTTTTGGATTCGGCCGTTTCCGGTCGGGTGGTTCAGGGGGTTGCGGGCACGGATTGGCTAGCCGTGACAGCGCGTCGTTCTGCCCGCCTGGTCGCAATGCGGGCCTGAACCATGAGCAGGCTCGGGGTCAGAAACAGCGTAAGGACCGTGGCAAATGCAAGGCCGCCCGCAACCGAGGACGCAAGCTGAGTCCACCATTGTGAGCTCGGT
>Ga0316201_10000157_pt1 | contig 31994 bp, 30 predicted proteins | sample CS6wburrow_MG_FD_204516 | JGI IMG/M metagenome (GOLD analysis project Ga0316201, IMG submission 204516) | Coastal sediment microbial communities from Delaware Bay, Delaware, United States - CS-6 worm burrow | ecosystem: Environmental > Aquatic > Marine > Coastal > Sediment | place: USA...
TCAAGATTGCGCTCGGCTTTCAATGCCGCCAGCGCTTCCCCGAACAGCTGCTTTGAGTCCGATAGCGGTACGCGATCCTGCGGCCGTTTGGGGCCTGCAAGACTCGGTACCACGGTGGCTATATCGAGTTCGACAACACTGCTGTATCTGGCTTCCGGCTGATCCGTGCTGCGGAACATGCCCTGTTCTTTGGCATAGGCCTCTACCAGGGCAACCTGTTCTTCATCGCGCCCGGACAGGCGCAGGTAGTTCAGGGTCTCGTCGTCGATCGGGAAAATGCCGCAGGTTGCGCCATATTCCGGTGCCATGTTGGCCAGTGTTGCGCGGTCGGCCAGCGACAGGTGATCCAGCCCGTCGCCGAAGAACTCGACAAATTTTCCCACTACGCCGTGCTGGCGTAACATTTCCACCACCAGCAATACCAGGTCGGTTGCAGTTGCACCTTCCGGCAATTCCCCCGTCAGTCTGAAACCGACGACCTGCGGAATGAGCATCGAAACCGGCTGGCCCAGCATGGCGGCCTCGGCTTCGATACCGCCGACACCCCAGCCGAGGACACCGAGGCCGTTAATCATGGTGGTGTGAGAGTCGGTGCCCACCAGGGTGTCCGGATAGGCCTGCAGCACGCCATTGTTTTCCTGGGCAAATACAACGCGGCCCAGGTACTCCAGGTTGACCTGGTGCACGATGCCGGTATCGGGGGGAACGACTTTGAAGTTGGAGAACGCCTTCTGCCCCCATTTCAGGAAACTGTAACGTTCCTGGTTGCGCTGGTATTCAATGCTGGCATTCAGGTCCACCGCTTCTTTGCTGCCAAATTCATCGATTTGCATCGAATGGTCGATGACCAGTTCAGCCGGCTGCAGCGGGTTGATTTTTTCCGGATCGCCACCGAGTGCTCTCATGGCATCGCGCATGGCGGCCAGGTCGACCACCGCAGGTACGCCGGTAAAATCCTGCATCAGCACGCGCGCGGGACGGTAAGCGATTTCCTGCGTCGGTTGCGCCTGTGGATCCCAGTTAATCAGTGCCTGGATATCGTCCCGGGTGACAGTTTTACCGTCTTCAAAGCGGAGAAGATTTTCCAGCAGCACTTTCAATGCGTAGGGCAGGCGCGTTACATCCTCCGCGAGAGAAGGCAGGCGATAGATTGTGTAACTTTTGCCACCGTTTTCTAACGTGCTGCGGGTCGAAAAACTGTTGCTCATGCAAAGCTCCTGCCGGGTGGAGGTAAACTGAGCGCGCAATTATGGCCGGTCGCCATTGAACAGGCAACAAGCTGCGGATAGTGCCGGATGAGTGTAAAAGCGCTGGCGCGACCGCGACATCCAACGCGTATTTCTCACGTGGCGGCGTCCACGCACAGGAGCCCTGGCGCCAGCATCCGGGGTCCACACGGTAAATGCCGGTCATGCCGAATCAGACATCGCATACCCGCCGTGTAGTGAAAAAATATTCATAAAAATAATATAGATAGGAAACTTATTTAAAAATAAAATGAGGATGCCTTTGAGCCGTTCAGGCTATGTTGGCGGTCGCCGGCTGTCGCGCGCCGTTTACACAGTGGCTGAGCCTTCCGGGAGCCTTCCAATGCCTGTGCTGTGCACAGGTTCCTGCACAGGTAAAAGATATAAAAGGCAATCAATAATGGTATATAGATGAATGGCACTAAGTTAAGGCGGATTTTCCTCTGTAGGGCCGAATTTATTCGGCCACTGGCTGTTGGCGGCTACCCACATCGTGGCTATTTCCGCGATGATAGATGGTATGGCAACGTGGTGGGTCGAATGAATTCGACCCTACAATGGGTTAAATAGGCTTGACTTAGTGCCATTCGTATATCTAATTAAATATATTAGAATTCCTCCTGGAGTAAACCGGCGGCTGTATCGGCCAGTTTGCGCCGTCCCAGCAACAGTCCAAAGCTGGTACCGCCGCACTGGCGCCACAGAACAGCAGAGCGCATGGCAGCCAGCAGAAGGGCGCGTATCTGGTTGGCTACCCCGGTTTCGCTCAAACGCGTGGGCTCGCCTTTTACCATGATGCGCGGTTGCAGGGTGCTGATAGTCTGCGCATAGGTATCTGCCAGGCTGGCCAGTACATTGGCATGGCTGATATCAAAATGTTCGAGCTGTTTCTGCGCGCGTTCGATCCCTGTGGTTAACTTGTCCAGCAGATCGGCGCGTTTGCGCAGTTTACGCTCCAGGTGCAGCAGCACGACCAGGTAACGGCTGAGTTCGTTGTCCGGTTTCTGTCTGCCGCTCATCAGCTGTGTTTTCAGCAGCCGTAAACCGTTTTTTACACCGGCGACACCGCCATACACTTCTTCGACCGTCGCAGCATCCACCCGCAGGATACTGGTCAGGGTCGTCTGCAAGGATTCCAGATCATACGGTTTGCCATAGGCGGTGCTCTGGGTAAGTTGCAGGGCTTGCAGGATACCGGCGAATGCCAGCGCCCGGTCTTTGTCGTTGTTGCGGGTCATGCGCAGATGGTACCACCTCCCAGGCACTGATCGCCGTCATAGAACACAATGGCCTGACCGGGCGTGATCGCGCGCTGTGCTTTGGTAAAGCTGACGCTTACGCTGTCGCCGTTGAGCGCCACGATTTTACAAGCCTGATCGGACTGGCGATAGCGAATACGTGCATGGCGGCATGACGCCACATCCGGTGGTGTGGCTGAAATCCAGTGCAGGTCCCTGGCTTGCAGTGAGCGCTTGAACAGGGCGGGATGGTTTTTTCCCTGAGCGACAATCAGGCGGTTTTTTTCCGTATCCTTGGCTACAACGTACCAGGGTTCCCCATTGCTGTCCCTGATGCCACCGATGCCCAGACCCTGACGCTGTCCGATGGTATGGAACATCAATCCCTGGTGCTGCCCCAGCGAATCACCCTCAACCGTGACGATTTCACCGGGCTGCGCCGGAAGATAACGTGCAAGAAAATTCCTGAACTTACGCTCCCCGATAAAGCAGATGCCGGTACTGTCCTTTTTGGCGAAGTTTGGAAAACCCTGTTGTCTGGCAAGTGCGCGTACTTCCGGTTTATCAAGGTTCCCGAGCGGAAACAGGGTATGGTTTAACGCCCTCTGATTCAGGCGATACAGAAAATAGCTTTGATCCTTATTGCTGTCGCAGCCTTTCAACAGTTTGCGTTGGTTGCCAGCGCCCTCGACCCGGGCATAGTGGCCGGTTGCGATCCAGTCCGCACCCAGGTGCAGCGCGTAATCCAGAAAAGCCCTGAATTTAATCTCCTGATTGCACAATATGTCCGGATTGGGTGTCCGGCCGGCCCGGTATTCGGCAAGAAAATACTCAAACACCCGGTCCCAGTATTCGCTTGAAAAGCTGATGCTCGTTAACTTGATGTCCAGGCATCCGGCGACCGCCTGGGCATCGGCAAGGTCCTGTTGCACCGGACAATAATCTTCCTCGTCATCTTCATCCCAGTTTTTCATGAACAGGGCTTCCACGTGACAGTCCTGCGCAAGTAACAGGGCGGCCGCCACGGCAGAATCGCCGCCGCCTGATAGACCGACGATGACCTTTTGTTTAGTCAAGGAGTGGCTTCCACGGGTAAATCAACCAGCACATCCAGAGGATAACGTTTGCCATGCAGGTAATCATGAATCGACCGAAGTACCAGCGGACTGCGCAATTGGCCGGAAAGCGATTGAATTTCATCCAGCGTCAGCCAGTGTGCGGCAACAATACCCTGATCGAGCGAGCACTCGGTGTCTGCACAGACACAGCGACCGCAAAACGTGACACGCAGGTAGGTAGCTCCGTTTCTGCTGTTTCGCCAGCGATAGATGCCTACCAGCGCTTGTGGCTGAAAATGCCAGGCAGTTTCTTCCAGGCACTCCCGTACAACCGCATCCAGCAGGCTTTCCCTGTCTTCCAGGTGGCCGGCGGGCTGGTTGAAGCGCAGCATACCCTGAATGTCTTCTTCGACCATCAGAAAGCGCTGCTGTTGTTCCGCGATGACGGCAACAGTGACCCTTGGTTTCCAGACCATAATCCCCTGACTTTTTTCTCTATCCTGCCCAATTAAAGCACGAACAATCAGTTAACTAGTGTACTTCATGTGGTTTTCGATAAAAACGCCGGTATTAGGCGTCATAGACTTGACATTATTGATTGGGTACATACAGTAACGCTTGTGACCTAAGCGACTTTGCGCGGGTTCGCCTTCGGTTTCTCTGGAAGACAGTGGTTGGGCGGGGGAACCGGCAGAGTGCGGAGGGCATAATAATAACGCTGGAATTGTCCCGCGCAGATTCTCGATGTATCTGCATACACGATTAAGAATGTAAGGAGGATTGATTATGCAGAAAGTTGTAAAACAGATGTTCCTGTCTGTCGCCTTGTTGGCCCTGTCAGTCGGAAATGCCTTTGCGGAAGACATTTTGAAACCTTTCGTGCTGGGATACAAAACCAGTGGCGATCTGCAGGCTGTCGCCGATGAGGTCAAGGGTAAGGTGGAAGGCGCAGGCTTTGAAGTGCTCGGCAGTTACTCACCTTATGATGGTGCTATTGTCCTGGCGATCACCAATGATGACCTGAAAAAATCTGCCGCCAGCTCCGAATTTGGTGGCTATTTGGCCGGTCAGCGTGTTTCCATCACCAAAGTCGATGAAGAAATTCAGGTTTCCTACAGTAATCCGCGGTACTACGCCGATGCGTACCGAATCGAAGATACTTCCGGTGCCGAGAGTGCATTGTCCAGCCTGCAGTCAGCGCTGGGCAACGTAGAAACCTATGGTACTGGTGACAAGAAACTGACGTCCAAGGATCTGCGCAAGTACCACTATATGTTCGGTATGGAATATTTCGACGACCCCAGTGAGCTCGCCGAATACGACAGCTATGACGAAGCCGTTGCCGCGGTCGAGAAGGGTCTGGCTGAAGGCCTCGGTGGCGCAACCAAGGTATACCGAATCGATATCCCCGGTAAGGACGAAACCGTATTCGGCGTGGCGCTCACCGATGCCGGCTGCAGTGGTGACGAGTACATCATGAGTCGTGTCGATAAGGAAGCCATCCGTTCTACCGCGCACCTGCCGTACGAAATCCTGGTATCGGATGGTGACGTCTATGCGCTGTATGCACGTTTCCGGATTGCCATCAGCTACCCACACCTGCCGATGATCCAGAGCGATACCGGTGCTACTTTCTTCAATATCATGTGTTCGCCTAACGCCATTGAAGAGGCGTTGATCAAAGCCGCGGGTGGCGAAGTCTAAAACCAGAGGCTGTTGACAGAAAAGTCCCTGTGACCTGCGGTTGCAGGGACTTTTTTCCGTGTTTTCCCCCGCCGATTTGATACAATTCCGCGATTGTTTTTACCAGTCCAGGAAATCTCATGGGATATCAGAAGATTGTCGTGCCTGACCAGGGCGAGAAAATAACAGTAAACGGTGATCTGTCGCTGAATGTGCCGGATCAGCCGATCGTACCTTATATCGAGGGTGATGGTATCGGTATCGACATTACGCCTGTCATGTGTGCGGTCGTCAACGCTGCGGTGGAAAAAGCTTTCAACGGCGATCGCAGGATTTCATGGATGGAAATATACGCGGGCGAAAAGTCCAACCAGGTGTACGGTGAAAATACCTGGCTTCCGGATGAAACCCTGCAAGCTATCAAGGACTTTGCGGTAGCCATCAAGGGTCCGCTCACCACCCCTGTCGGTGGCGGTATCCGTTCCCTCAATGTCGCTCTGCGCCAGGAACTGGACCTGTATCTGTGCCTGCGTCCGGTGCGTTACTACGCAGGTACGCCCAGCCCGCTCAAGGAACCGGAGAAAACCGATATGGTGATCTTCCGTGAGAACTCGGAAGACATCTATGCCGGTATCGAGTGGGAGGCCGGCAGTGACGAAGCAAAAAAAGTCATCAGTTTTCTGCAGCAGGACATGGGTGTCAGGAAGATTCGTTTTCCGGAAACCTCCGGCATCGGTGTCAAGCCGGTTTCCGCGGACGGCACCCGGCGGCTGGTACGCCGCGCCCTGCAATACGCGATCGATCAGGATCGCAGCTCCGTGACCCTGGTGCACAAGGGTAACATCATGAAATTTACCGAGGGCGCCTTCAAGAGTTGGGGGTATGAACTGGCCAGAGAGGAGTTTGGCGCCCGGGAAATCGATGGTGGCCCCTGGTGTTGCTTTGATAATCCGAAAACGGGTAAAGAAATTGTCGTCAAGGATGTTATTGCCGACGCTTTTCTGCAGCAGATTCTGCTGCGTCCGACGGAATACAGTGTAATCGCCACTCTGAATCTTAATGGCGACTACATCTCCGATGCGCTGGCCGCCCAGGTCGGTGGTATCGGCATGGCGCCCGGTGCCAATCTGTCGGACAAGGTGGCCCTGTTCGAGGCCACCCACGGAACTGCACCCAAGTACGCCGGCAAAGACCAGGTTAACCCCAGTTCCTTGATACTGTCAGCGGAAATGATGCTGCGCCACATGGGTTGGAATGCGGCTGCCGATCTGATCGTAAAAGGTCTGTCCGGGGCCATTGCCGCGAAGACGGTGACATATGACCTGGACCGTTTGATGGACGGCTCGCACAAACTGAGCTGCTCCGAGTTCGGTCAGGCCATAATCGATCACATGTAGGCAGCACCAGGGCGCCGCAAGCCGCGGGCAGGGTAAACCTCCACCTTGACCCGCTTTGCAGCGGCTACTCGAGCGCGTTGCTGAAAACTATTTTACTGGCCTGCAGTCCCTTGGGGCCATCAGCGACATCAAATTCAACGTGTTGCCCTTCCTTGAGACTTTTGTATCCATCCATTTCGATAGATGAAAAATGGGCGAAAATGTCATCGCCGCCTTCATCCGGGGAAATAAAACCATATCCCTTTGCGTTACTGAACCACTTAACAATGCCTGTCGCCATGATCGTACTTATCCTCGCTGCAATACGCGGCGCGCTTGACGCCCGCTCTTGATTTACCATTGCATCGTTTCACGCTCTTTGGCGCGAGAACGACTCCTCCTATTCGCCTGCACGGCTGGTATTATTGTTAGACTGCGGGGCTGATTAGTCAAGCATTCGATATTTAGAGATTTCTTATGTATTCACTGGCTTAGGCACAGTGCTTGCTTGTTTTGAAAGCAGGTGTATTCTGTCAATATGGCGCTGAAAGTATGGTGCCTCAGTGTATTTGAATTTGGTTACAATATAGACTGTGAGTAAGGAGACCAGACAATCCGGTGATCACGGGCTTTCGGTGCTTGAGGCGAAGCCGAAAATCAAGCAGCCGCCGCTGTATAAAGTGGTGCTGCATAATGATGATTACACCCCGATGGAGTTTGTGGTAATTTTACTCGAACAGTTGTTCGGAATGCCTCGAGAGAAGGCAACGCAGGTCATGCTCCATGTACATACCCGGGGTAAGGGTGTGTGTGGTGTGTTTACCAAGGAGGTTGCAGAAACAAAGGTTGCGCAGGTAAACGAGTACTCGCGGCAGAATCAACACCCGTTATTGTGTGCCATGGAGGAAGCGTAGAAGACGATAGAAGTATCAAATAACGATAATTCAAGAATCAATAAAAAACGATTGGAACGGTTGCGGTTTTTGTACCTGGTTTCCGCAAATCGTCCATGAATTCCTGCAAGTTAATGAAGTTTGGGCGCTTCTTGTGCCATGGAGGAGGCCTCGAAGGGCAATGAGGTAATCGAGATGTTAAGTAAAGAGTTGGAGTTTACCCTGAATTTGGCCTTCAAGGAGGCCAGGGAAAAACGACACGAGTTCATGACGGTTGAGCATTTAATGCTCGCCTTGCTGGAAAATTCCACAGCTGCAGAAGTGCTGAAATCCTGTGGCGCAGACATGGACAAGCTAAGAAAAGAACTCGCCGGATTTCTTGATGAGACAACGCCGCTTTTACCTCAGAATGACAACCGTGAAACACAGCCAACACTGGGTTTCCAGCGGGTATTGCAACGCGCCGTCTTCCATGTTCAATCATCGGGCAAGAAGGAGGTGACCGGGGCCAACGTGCTGGTCGCCATATTCAGCGAGCAGGAGTCACAGGCGGCCTATTTTCTGAACAAGCAGGACATCACGCGACTGGACGTGGTGAACTATATCTCCCACGGTATTTCCAAGACGGTGGCGGACCAACCTGAGAGCGAGTCGGAGGCTGATGCTGAAGGAGCTGGCGGTGCGGATAAAAAACAAAAGACGGCATTGGAAAGTTTTGCCACCAATCTCAATGAAATGGCGATGAAGGGCAAGATCGATCCCTTGATTGGGCGCCGCCCGGAAATTGAGCGTACCATCCAGATCCTGTGCCGTCGCCGCAAGAATAATCCCCTCTACGTCGGTGAAGCCGGTGTTGGTAAAACAGCACTCGCCGAAGGCCTGGCCAAGCTGATTGTCGATGGCGATGTTCCAGAAGTGTTGCTGAACAGCACGATATACGCGCTTGACCTGGGTACACTGGTGGCGGGCACCAAGTACCGGGGTGATTTCGAGAAACGGCTGAAAAATGTACTCTCCCAGTTGCGCAAAGAGTCCGGAGCGGTGCTGTTTATTGATGAAATCCATACCATTATCGGTGCTGGTGCGGCATCCGGCGGCGTGATGGATGCATCCAATCTCATCAAACCGATGCTGGCTTCCGGTGAGTTGAAATGCATCGGTTCGACCACCTATCAGGAGTACCGTGGCATTTTCGAAAAAGACCGTGCCCTGACGCGCCGCTTCCAGAAGATAGACGTCGTTGAGCCGACCGAGGATGAAACCTTCAGCATACTGAAAGGCTTGAAGTCCCGGTTCGAAGAACACCATGAGGTCAAGTACTCGGCCAAGGCGCTGAGGGCGGCCGTCGAGCTTTCTTCGCGTTACATCAATGACCGTTTCCTCCCGGACAAGGCTATTGACGTTATCGACGAAGCAGGTGCCAACCAGCGTCTGTTGCCATCCTCCCGGCGCAAGAAAACCATTGGTGTCGGCGATATTGAAACCATTGTTTCCAAGATCGCACGCATTCCGCCGAAGACCGTATCGGCGTCCGACAAGGATTCATTGCGCACCCTTGAACGCGATCTGAAAATGGTGGTCTATGGGCAGGATGAAGCCATCGATACCTTGACCAGCGCCATCAAGATGTCACGTTCGGGCCTGGGCAATGCTCAGAAACCGATCGGTTCTTTCCTTTTTGCAGGTCCAACGGGTGTGGGGAAAACCGAGGTTACCCGCCAGCTGGCGTTGATCATGGGAATCGAGTTGATCCGCTTCGACATGTCCGAATACATGGAGCGGCACACGGTATCACGGTTGATCGGCGCACCGCCGGGTTATGTCGGTTTTGACCAGGGCGGGTTGCTGACTGAAGCGGTTACCAAGCATCCGCATGCTGTTCTACTGCTGGACGAAGTCGAGAAAGCTCACCCGGACGTCTTTAATCTGTTGCTGCAGGTGATGGATCACGGCACATTGACCGACAACAATGGCCGCAAGGCCGATTTCCGCAGCGTTGCCATTGTCATGACGACTAATGCAGGGGCATCTGAAATGAGCCGGCCGTCGATCGGTTTTACCCACCAGGACCATTCCACTGATGGTATGGAAGCCATCCGCAAAATGTTCAGTCCCGAGTTCCGTAACCGCCTCGACGCGGTTATCCAGTTCAAGGCGCTGGATCCGGCAGTGATTACACGTGTAGTTGACAAGTTCATTTACGAACTGGAAGCCCAGTTGCAGGAGAAAGGCGTCACCCTCGATGTTGAGGATTCTGCGCGGGAATGGTTAGCTGAGCACGGCTTTGACCCCAAGATGGGGGCCCGCCCGATGGCGCGTGTCATACAGCAACATATCAAAAAACCCCTTGCCGAAGAGCTGTTGTTTGGCCGTCTGGCAAACGGTGGTCATCTCGTTATCCGTGCCGAAGATGACCGCTTGCTGCATGAATTCAGGGAAGAGGAAGAGATTTCATAATATACGGCAGCGCCCGCACGCCTGCCCGTTCGGATTCAACGAGCGCGGTAGGTAATACGACCTTTGCTGAGGTCGTAGGGCGTCAGTTGAACGGTTACCTTGTCACCGGTGAGAATGCGGATGTAGTGCTTGCGCATTTTTCCGGATATGTGTGCGGTTACCACGTGCCCGTTCTCGAGTTCGACGCGGAACATGGTGTTGGGCAGGGTATCGACAACCGTGCCTTCCATTTCAATGTGATCTTCTTTTGCCATTCATGACTCGTACGTTGACTGAATTCAGCCGTGAAGTATAACCGATAGAGTGGGGTGATGAGCACCTACCCCATTGTGGATAGATCGGTCAATTGCCAGTGACCGTTGCGGAAGGCCTGAATCGGCCTGAATCGGCTTTTATAGTCCATTTTCCGGCTACCCTGGATCCAGTAGCCCAGGTATAACCAGTCACAGCCGGATTTCCGTGTCATCTCGATCTGACGGAGAATGGCGTAAGTGCCCAGACTGCGCCGCTGCATAACCGGGTCGAAGAATGTGTAGACCGCGGACAAGGCATTACACAGGCGATCGGTGACGGCAACGGCAACCGTCTTGCGGTCAATACGGAATTCGATGAACTGGGTGTCTGACCAGTCACAGGTCAGGAATCGAATATATTCGTCGGCTGTAGGATTATCCATTCCTGCGCCGGGATGGCGGGCCTTCTGATAACGGGCATACAATTCGAAATGTTCATCCCTGTATTCAGCGGGCAGTATTGTGCATTCCAGGTCCCGGTTTCTGTTCCAGATTCTCCGTTGGTTGCGGCTGCGTATGAACTGCGTAACGGGTACACGTACCGGAATACATGCTGAACAACCCGGACAGGCCGGTACATAGAGATCGTTGCCGCTGCGCCTGAATCCGTAACCGGCGAGCTGGTTGTAGAGGGCGGAGGAGAGTCTGGCGTCCGGATCGGCGAACACCGATATGGCATTGCGATCCTGCAGATAGGAGCAGGGTCTGGGGGCCGTCGCAAAGAAGCGCAGTTCCTGTTCCTGGTGCGGTTCGTTTTTATCCATCGTTGTGTGCCATTACCAGGGCTCGTTACGCACGGCAGCCTGAAAATCCCACTGCTGGATAGTCTGTCCATTTTCGCACAAGACATCCAGGTATTTAATGAAGTCTGCGCGTGGGATTTCTTCAGCGCCGAGGCTTGCCAGATGTGCGGAGTAGACCTGGCAATCGACCAGGCCAATATCCCAGGCCTTGAGCTGACGAACCAGCCAGGCAAAGGCGACTTTGGAAGCATCCGTGACCCGGCTGAACATGGATTCACCAAAGAATACCCGGCCTGTTGACACGCCGTACAGACCGCCAACCAGCCGGTCTTCAAGCCAGCATTCCACTGAATGTGCACAGCCTGTCTGGTGCAGAGCGCGGTAGGCAGCGGCCATATCCCGCGTGATCCAGGTGCCCGAACTGCCGGGGCGTGGTGCCGCACAGGCTTCAATCACTTCAGTGAACGCCTGGTTCATGGTGACCCTGAAGCGGGCCTGGCGCAGTGTTTTGCGCAGGCTTCGCGAAATTTTCAGGCGCGCCGGGAACAGCACTGTGCGCGGATCGGGTGACCACCACAGGATGGGCTGATCGTCGCTATACCAGGGAAAAATGCCCCGCCTGTAGGCTGACAGGACTCTCTCAGCGGTCAGGTCGCCGCCCACGGCCAGCAGTCCATCCGGTTCCTGCAAAGCCAGCTTGACATCGGGAAACTCCAGATTGGGATCCCCAGGGCTTATCCATAACGGGCGCTGCCTTATCATGCCGCCTGGCCTTGTTTGAACGGGGAGTGTGCGGACAGTTCATCCATATAGTCACGCATGGCAGCCGTTTCCTGGGCAAGATGGCGGGCAATGACGTGGCGAAATTCGCGTTGCCTGATCCAGTGCGCGGACCAGGTCGGGGTCGGCAGAAATCCCCGACTGATCTTGTGTTCACCTTGTGCACCGGGCTCAAAGACTTGCAAACCATGGCGTATGCAGTAATCAATACCCTGGTAGTAACAGGCCTCGAAATGCAGGCTGTGGTAAGTGTCATTACACCCCCAGTGGCGTCCATACAGGGTGGTATCGCTGCGAAAACAGATGGCGCCGGCGACGATACGCTGCTGTTTACTGGCGATGAAGAACAGCAGTTGTTCGCCCATGGTGGCAGCGATTTCACGAAAGAACTCCAGTGTCAGGGTTGGATACCCCCATTTTTTTTCGAATGTTGATCGATAGAAGTCATGCATGACCTCGATTTCCAGATCGCTGGCTTGCCGGGCGTGAACAGTCCGGATTTCGATGCCGGCCTGCTCAACATGGCGCCTTTCTCTGCGCACTTTTTTCCGTTTGCGCGAGCTGAAGCAGGACAGGTAATCGTCGAAGTCACGGTAACCCTGGTTTTGCCAGTGGAACTGGCAGCCAAGCCGCAGCAGAAACCCCTGCTCCTCTAGTCGTCGGGTATCCGTTTTGTCGGTAAACAGGTAATGCAGAGATGACAGCTGTTCGCTGTTTGACCACTCCCGTGTCAGTTTAATGAGCTGAGCGGCAACGTCATCAGCGTCGTCGCTGCCGGCTGTCAGGATCCTGGGGCCGCTGGCGGGGGTGTAGGGCACGGCAACAACGGATTTAGGGTAATAAGGCAGCCCGGTACGCTGGTAGGCGTCGGCCCAGGACCAGTCAAAAACGAATTCACCATAGGAATTGTCTTTCAGGTACATGGGTACGGCACCCGTCAGGTGGCCGTTTTCATCAAAAGCCAGCAGGTGTCTGGGCAGCCAGCCGTGCCGTTCTCCGACGCAGGTGTTGCTTTCCAGCGCCGACAGGAACTCGTAACGCAGAAACGGGTTGGCGGTGCCGGCCACCCGGTTCCACTGACCGGCATCAACCTCGGCAATAGAGGTCAGGATCTTCAGTTCCATTCGTCTATTGTACTAGATCATGAGGCCTTTACCTGATGCGCTTATTGCCCCGATCTATCGGCATTGAATTCAGCCACGGAATACATGGAAATAAAGCATAAAAATTGCAGAGTGCTTAACCGGTCTGTTCCAGGGCATCCAGGTAGCGCTCGGCGTCCAGCGCCGCCATGCAGCCGGAACCGGCGGATGTGACAGCCTGCCGGTAGATATGGTCACCGACGTCTCCGGCGGCAAACACGCCGGCGATACTGCAGGCCGTCGCATCGCCCTCGACGCCACTTTTTACCTTGAGATATCCACCTTTGTGCATTTCCAGCTGACCTTCGAAAAGAGCCGTATTGGGCTTGTGACCAATGGCTATAAAGACACCGTCTGCCTGCAAGTCTTTAGTGGAGCCGTCTTTTACATTCTTGACGCGCAGGCCGGTCACACCACTGTCGTCACCCAGTACCTCATCGAGAACATGATCCCATTCGATGCTGACCTTGCCTTCCTTTTCGCGCTGGAAAAGACGGTCTTGCAGGATTTTTTCAGCACGCAGGGCATCACGCCGGTGAACCAGGGTGACGTGCGAGGCAATATTGGACAGGTAAAGGGCTTCTTCAACCGCCGTATTGCCGCCACCGATAACCGCTACCGGTTTTTCCCGGTAGAAGAAACCATCACAGGTCGCGCAGGCGGAAACGCCTTTGCCTTTGAATGCTTCTTCCGAGGCTAGCCCCAGGTACTGTGCCGATGCGCCGGTGCAGATGATCAGCGCATCACAGGTATAGGTGCCGGAATCACCCTGCAGCCAGAAAGGGCGCTGATTCAGGTCCACCTTGTTGATATGGTCGAAAATGATTTCGCTGTTGAAGCGTTCGGCGTGCTGGCGCATTTCGTCCATGAGTGCCGGACCCTGCAGGCCTTCGATGCCGCCCGGCCAGTTCTCAACGTCCGTTGTCGTCATCAGCTGGCCACCCTGCTCGATGCCGGTAATCAGAACCGGATTCAGGTTGGCGCGCGTCGCATAGATTGCGGCAGTGTAACCTGCGGGGCCCGAGCCGAGAATCAGCAAACGGCAGTGCCTGTTTTCACTCATGTATGATTACTCCGAATAGACCACATATAACTTCAGTTGCTGAGGTGTTCGGAAGTTAGCCAGTATAAGCTTGCGGAACGCGCTGTAAATACATCCCTGTACGCTCGACGGCCGCGTCCATGCGGCCAACGGGCGCGAAAGCTTATGCTGGCTAACTTCCACATTTATCAATAAACCTGACGGGTGCTAGAGAAACTGTCAGCGGTGTGCGAGCATACCCAGCTGGGCTGCCGATGGTTCCACAAAGCTCTGTTGCCCGCTCCGGTCTCTCGTCGGTTATTGGCCGGTTATGGTACGGAATGTGCCGCTGGTGGTCCAGTGACAGGAGCCAGGCGGATGCACTATCAGACGGCTAAAAGGAGTGACTATGCACATTGGGGTTCCGCGCGAAATCAAACCCTTGGAAGGCCGGGTAGGGTTGATTCCCGCTGCCTGTTCAGGGCTGGTATCTGCCGGGCATGCGGTCTGTATCGAGTCGGGTGCCGGGGTTCAGTCCGGTTATTCCGACGAAGCCTACCGTGCCGCAGGGGCGCAGATTGCCGCAAGTGCCGCTGAACTCTATGAGCAGGGTGAACTGATCGTCAAGGTCAAGGAGCCGCTGGAAGGGGATCTGCGTTACCTGCGCAGTGATCATATCCTGTTCAGCTATCTGCATCTGGCGGCCAACCCGGCACTGACCCGTAACCTTTGCAGTATTGGTCTGACGGCGCTGGCGTTTGAAACCGTTCAGCTCGCCTCCGGTGAATTGCCTCTGCTGGCGCCCATGAGTGACATTGCGGGACGTTTGTCCGTGCACTTGGGCGCCAATCTGTTGCACCAGCCCCAGGGCGGCAAGGGCCTGTTGCTGGGTGGGCTGGCGGGTGCCGAGAGGGGGCGCGTGACGGTGATCGGCGGCGGTACGGCGGGCGGTAATGCGGTGCGAATGGCGGCGGCGCTGGGCGCCGGGGTGACCGTGTTTGACCGTAAGCGCAGCAAACTCGAAGCGATGCGCGAGTTGGGCGACAATGTAACGGCTTTGTACCCCTACCCGGAAAGTATCGAACAGGCGGTGCTTGAAGCCGATCTGGTGATCGGCGCGGTATTGATACCGGGCGCCAGGGCACCGCACGTGGTTAGCGCCGGGCAAATCAAACGCATGCAGGTGGGCAGCGTGGTGGTGGATATCTCTGTCGACCAGGGCGGCTGCATTGAAACCACACGCCCTACGGATTACCGCTCTCCAACCTACCAGGTTGATGGCGTGGTCCATCTGGCGGTGACCAATTTGCCGGGCGCGGTGCCACGTTCGGCGTCCCAGGCGTTATCGGCCGCGCTGATACCGCGGCTGCTGATACTGGCGGATGGCGGTTTGGCGGGGAATTCCGAGCTTCAACATGGGCTTAATGTACAGGCCGGTGAGGTTTGTCACCCCGCCTTGCTATCCATGCAGGAAACAAAGTAAAGTATTTGAACTTTTAACATCTTAAAATACATAGTTACCAGAAATTCTCGTATTGGCCCAGGCACGTCGAAAAAAGCTGGAAGCACAGAAGATCCATCCACAGGTCAGCAAGGGCCTGCGTGAAGGTACTTTGTTTCTACTGTCTGCGTTGGCGGCTTATCTGTTGCTGTCGCTGATGAGTTATCACGCGCAGGATCCGGGCTTCTTCTACCGCGGAGCATCCAAGGTGGTAAACAACCTGGGTGGCATCGTGGGTTCCGGGTTCGCCGACCTGTTTTTGGGGTTTTTTGGTTATCTGGCCTATCTGTTCCCTGTTATGGTGGGGTTCAGCGGTTGGCTGGTATTCCGTGGTTACACACCCAGCGGTGGCATTGATCTGCACCTGCTGTCACTACGCTGGGCGGGTTTTCTACTCACCGTCGCCTCCGGCTGTGGCATAGCAACGCTGCATTTTATGATCGAGCCGGGAACCTTGCCGGTCGATGCCGCGCACGGTGGGGGTATATTCGGCGGCGTTATCAGTGACGGCCTGAAAAGCCTGTTCAGTCCCCTGGGAGCGACGCTGTTCCTGTTAGCGTTGTTCCTGACCGGTGTGACGCTGTTTACCGGGTTGTCCTGGTTGAATGTCATGGACTGGACCGGCAAGTTGACACTGCTTGGGCTGGCCTGGCTGGCCGTCAAGTTCGCCAGCTTCAGAGCCTGGCTGGAAACCCAGCGTATCAAGCGCAAGCGGGAAGAAAAGGTCGCGGAGAAAAAACAGAAACGCAAGACCTTCAAACGCAAATCGCCGCGTATCGAACCCGTTATAAAGAAAGTGGAACCGAGTGAACGGGTCGAACGTGAACGACAGGTGAAATTGTTTGAGGCGCCTGCCGACACCGAGTTGCCGCCGCTGTCACTGTTAAGCGGTGTCCATGGTCATGTGGAGGGCTACTCGGAAGCGGCACTGGCGGCCTTGTCAAGGCTGGTCGAAATGAAGCTACTCGATTTCGGTATCGAAGTGGAAGTGGTGGCGGTGCAGCCGGGGCCGGTGATTACGCGTTTCGAACTGCAGCCCGGGATTGGTGTAAAGGTCAGTCAGATCAGTAATCTGGCCAAGGACCTGGCGAGGGGACTGTCTGCCATCAGCGTGCGCGTTGTCGAAGTCATACCTGGCAAATCCGTGATAGGCCTGGAGATACCGAACGAGCAGCGAGAGATCGTGGTCCTCAGTGAAATACTGATGTCCACTGATTTCGACCAGGCCGGGTCACTGTTGACGCTGGCCCTGGGCAAGGATATTGGTGGTTACCCGGCGGTGGTGGATCTGGCGAAGATGCCGCACCTGCTGGTTGCCGGCACCACGGGGTCGGGTAAGTCTGTTGCCATCAATGCCATGATACTGAGTCTGCTTTACAAGGCCTTGCCAGGCGATGTGCGGGTCATCATGATCGATCCGAAGATGCTCGAATTGTCGGTCTATGAGGGCATTCCGCACCTGCTGACGCCGGTGGTTACCGATATGAAAGAAGCGGCCAATGCTCTGCGCTGGTGTGTCGGAGAAATGGAGCGCCGCTACAAACTCATGGCCGCGCTGGGCGTTCGTAATATCGGTGGTTATAACCGCAAGGTCAAAGAAGCGATCGAGAAGGGCACACCCATAGCGGACCCGCTGTTCAACCCCGAAGAGGTGCTCGAGGAAGATCCGCAAGTGCCCACGCTGCAACCGTTGCCATTTATCGTCATCATTATCGACGAATTGGCGGATATGATGATGGTGGTGGGCAAGAAAGTGGAAGAACTGATTGCCCGGCTGGCGCAGAAGGCACGAGCTGCCGGCATTCACTTGATTCTGGCGACGCAGCGCCCGTCCGTGGATGTCATTACCGGCCTGATCAAGGCCAACATACCGACACGAATTGCTTTCCAGGTGTCTTCGAAGATCGATTCGCGCACCATACTGGATCAGCCTGGTGCCGAGCAGCTGCTGGGACACGGTGATATGCTGTATCTGGCACCCGGCACCGGTGTGCCGACGCGCGTGCACGGTGCCTTTGTCGATGACGCAGAGGTACACCGCGTGGTTGATCACCTCAAGGGCCGGGGTGAACCCGAGTACATCGACGATATTCTGCAGACCACATCGGACTTCCTGCCGGGCAGCGGCGGGCAGCCGGAAGATGACGATGCGGAAACTGACGCTTTGTATGATGACGCTGTTCGTATTGTGACCGAAACCCGCCGGGCATCCATTTCGGGCGTTCAACGCCGGTTGAAAATCGGCTACAACCGTGCAGCGCGTATGATCGAACAGATGGAGGCGAGCGGCGTCGTTGGGCCGCAACAATCCAACGGCAATCGTGAAGTGCTGGCGCCTCCGCCACCGGAACTGTAATGTCAATGAAAAGTCTCGTGTATTTGTTTTGTTCAGCCCTGTTGCTGGCGGCCTGTGCCAGTCAACGGGTGTTTGCCGATGATCTGGTTGGCGATTATTTTTCCGCGCTGGATACCTTTCAGTCACAATTCATACAGACGGTGATAGACAGCGACGGGCAACAGGTTCAGCGCTCCGAGGGAATGGTGTGGATCCTCAAGCCGGGACGCTTCCGCTGGGATTATCAGACGCCTTACCGACAGCTGATTGTTGCCGACGGTAAACAACTGTGGACCTATGATGAGGATCTCGAACAGGCTACGGTAAAACCGGTCGACGAGGCCCTGAGCAGCACACCGGCCATGCTGTTAAGCGGTTTCCGCCCGCTGTCGGATGTTATGACCTGGCAACAGACCGGCAGCGAAAACGGTGAGCGCTGGTTCAGTCTTGATCCGAAACAAGCCGATTCGGCGGTAGAGAAGGTTCGTATCGGCTTTACAGACGAGCAGCTATCCATCATCGAAGTGACCGACAGCTTCGGCAATCATACCCGTATTCAGTTCTCACAGATAAAGCGCAATGAGGCGCTTGATCAGGGCCTGTTCAAACTCGAGCTTCCACCTGACACCGATATTATCGGCAACTCGCCGTGAGCGAAGTCCGCCAGGTCCGTGAATTCCGGCCCCTGGCGGACCGTATGCGGCCGCGCAATCTCGATGAATTCGTCGGTCAGCGTCATCTGCTGGGTACAGGTAAACCCCTGCGGCAGGCGGTGGAGCTGGGGCAGCTGCATTCCATGGTGTTCTGGGGGCCGCCGGGGACCGGCAAAACCACCATCGCTCACTTGCTGGCGGACAGGTCGGGGGCGGAGTTTGTGGCCTTATCCGCTGTGCTGGCGGGTGTCAAGGACGTGCGTCAGGCGGTAGAACTTGCACGGCAACGTCAGCAACTGGAGAGGCGCCAGACACTGTTGTTTGTCGATGAGGTACATCGTTTCAACAAAGCGCAACAGGACGCATTCCTGCCCTACGTCGAAGACGGTACGGTGCTGTTTGTCGGAGCAACCACTGAAAACCCGTCATTTGAATTAAACAACGCCCTGTTGTCCCGTGCCCGTACCTATGTTCTCAAACGCCTTACTGAAGCTGACCTGCTCGCGGTGCTCAGGCAGGCCGTGCAGGACAGTGAACGGGGGCTGGCCTCACAGGGCATCCGTATCGGGGAAACGGAACTGGGTAAAATCGTGCAGGCAGCCGACGGTGATGCACGTCGGGCATTGACCCTGCTGGAAATTGCGTTTGACCTGGCCAGCGAGGGTCAGCAGGTCGGCGAAGACATTATTGCAGAGGTCGTCAGCGGCGGTATACGTCGTTTCGACAAGGGCGGTGAAGCCTTTTATGACCAGATTTCCGCACTGCACAAGGCGGTGCGCGGCTCGTCACCGGATGCCGCCCTGTACTGGCTGGCACGCATGCTGGATGGCGGTTGCGACGCACTGTATATCGCCCGTCGGGCGGTGCGCATGGCATCGGAAGACATCGGTAACGCCGATCCCCGAGCCCTGACGCTGGCGCTGAATGCCTGGGACACCCAGGATCGGCTGGGCAGTCCGGAAGGGGAACTGGCCATTGCCCAGGCACTGGTCTACATGGCCTGTGCCGCCAAGAGTAATGCTGTCTATACAGCTTACAAGGCAGCCATGAAAGATGTGAGAAAACAGGGCTCGCTGGATGTGCCTGTGCATCTGAGAAATGCGCCGACGCGTCTGATGAAAGAGCTGGGTTATGGCAAGACCTACCGCTATGCACACGATGAACCCGAGGCTTACGCTGCGGGAGAAAATTACTTCCCGGATGAACTGAAAGGTACGCGTTACTACCATCCGGTGGATCGTGGCCTTGAAATAAGGATACGGGAAAAACTCGAACACCTGCGCTTGCTGGATAAACAGTCAGGGGGGAGTGGCAATTGAGGCATCTCCGACAAGCTTGCGGTACTATTAGCGTTCGATGAATCAGGTACTCGCCATAGCCGGTGGCGGCGCCGTTGGCGCCGTGCTGCGATACTGGCTCTCCTCCGGCGTCTATACGCTCACCGGGCGGGGATTCCCGTACGGGACGCTGGTCGTCAACGTGCTGGGCAGTCTGGTCATGGGCTTCCTGTACATCTGGCTGCTCGAACGTATGCCGGGTGGCGTTGCACTACGGGCATTCCTGCTCGTCGGTTTGCTGGGGGCGTTTACCACGTTTTCAACATTTTCGCTTGAAACCCTGAACCTGATGGAAGCCGGACAGATCGCCAGGGCGGTGCTGAACACACTACTCAGCGTTGTCCTCTGTGTCGCTGCGGCGGCCCTGGGTGTGATGCTGGCCAGGCAGATATGAACTGGGAAGCCGTTACTTTTGTTCGTATCTATCTGACCGAGGCTGACCGGAAACTGGAGCCCTTGTTGAAAAAACTCCATGACCAGGAAAAGGTGCGCGGTGTGACCGTGTTCCGGGCGATGTCTGGATTTGGTGGCAGCGGTGTGATACATACCGCTTCGCTGATGGACCTGTCACTGAACCTGCCGGTGACGATTGAATTTTTTGACAGTCCTGACAAGGTGGATAGTATCCTCGAGCATCTGTCAGACTTGCTGGAAGGCGGGCATATTGTGCGCTGGCAGGCGGAAGTGAATGCAGATTAATATAGTAAACAAGGAGCGCAGAGGCAGTTCGACATAAGCTTGAGGGACCGTCGGCCGCATGGACGCGGCCGTCGAGCGTACAGGGACGTATTTACAGCGTGTCCAGAAAGCTTATTTAGAACAGCCTCTGCGCTCCATGGCATCCGTCAGAGTGATTCCGTGGCTATAGGTCGTAAACAAAATGCTGGATCCTAAACTGATAAGAAACCAACTGGCAGACGTTGCCGCGCAGCTGAAGCGACGTGCCTTCGATCTGGATGTTGAACAGATCGAGCAGCTCGAGGCGCAACGTAAAGCTATACAGGTCCGCACCGAGGAACTGCAGGCGGAGCGCAATCGCAGTTCCCGGTCAATCGGCAAGGCCAAGGCTGCTGGTGAGGATATTCAGCCCCTGCTGGATCAGGTTGCCGGCCTCGGGGAACAACTGGATGCGGCCAAACAGGAGTTTGAGGCTGTGCAGGCGCAGCTCAACGATATTCTGATGGGGGTTCCCAATATTGCCCATGAATCGGTTCCCGTGGGGAGTGACGAAGCACACAATGAGGAAGTTCGTCGCTGGGGGGAACCCGCGAGCTTTGATTTCGAGGTGAAGGATCACGTCGATCTGGGGGAAGGGCTCGGCGGCATGGATTTGGATGCGGCGGTCAAACTGTCCGGTTCCCGGTTCGCGGTATTGCGTGGACCATTAGCGCGTCTGCATCGCGCCCTGATCCAGTTTATGCTGGACCTGCATACCGGGGAGCACGGTTATCAGGAATGTTATGTTCCCTACCTGGTGAATGCCGACAGCTTGCGCGGGACGGGACAGCTACCCAAGTTTGAAGACGATCTGTTTGCCAGCCGGGGGGAGCCGCCTTATTACCTGATTCCCACGGCTGAAGTGCCACTGACCAACCTGGTGCGCGGGGCGATACTGGAGCCCGCGCAGTTGCCGTTACGCCTGACCGCACATACCCCGTGCTTCAGGTCCGAGGCCGGTTCCTATGGCAAGGATACCCGCGGTCTGATTCGCCAGCACCAGTTCGAAAAAGTGGAAATGGTACAGATTGTGCGGCAGCAGGATTCCTATCAGGTTCTGGAGCAGCTTACCGGCCATGCAGAAACTGTACTGCAGCGTCTCGGGCTGCCATACCGCGTCATGAATCTGTGCAGCGGTGATCTGGGTTTCTCGTCGGCAAAAACCTATGACCTGGAAGTCTGGCTCCCCGGTCAGCAGGCCTATCGGGAGATCTCATCCTGCAGTAACTTTGAGGATTTCCAGGCGCGGCGCATGCAGGCGCGTTATCGTAATCCGCAAACTGGTAAGCCGGAGCTGGTGCATACTATCAATGGTTCGGGGCTGGCTGTGGGGCGTACGCTGGTGGCAATCATGGAAAACTATCAGCAAGCCGATGGTTCAATACGGATTCCGCAGGTTTTGCAGCCCTTCCTCGGCGGGCAGACGGTAGTCAGCAAGGATACTGGCCGCACAGCGCGGTAAAGACGAGCCCCCCGGCGGTGAATTCGGGCCGATCCTGCAGCGGCGCCGCCCGTCAGCGTGATTCGAGGCCGGGAATCCGCTTTTCCTAATCCGAAATCTCGATCAGGGTTTCATCGGGGTTTACGCTGTCGCCTTTGGCGACGTGTATGGCTGCGACAATGCCGGAGATCGGTGCCTGAATTTCGGTTTCCATTTTCATGGCTTCGGTGACCAGTACTGGATCACCTGCCTGTACGGAACTGCCGACCTCTACCAACACATCGATGACGGTACCCGGCATGGAGGTGGCGACATCGCCGGGCTTGGTGGCTTTGGGGTGTTTGCTGCCCTTTATCGAAGCGCTTTCAGAATCATGGCTTGCTTCGAGTTCTGAGAGTGTTTCGATCATTATTTCTTCAGGTACACCATCAACGGTCATGTAGAACGGCCGGTCTTGCTGGGTATGGTGCCCGGTGCCGGTGATCTGAACATGGTGGGTTTCCCCGTGCAGGGTGACGTTGAACTCGGTTGGTTTTGATGCACTCTCTCCCGGCACCGCGATGGGCTCAAGAAGTTCGGGCACCAGGGTTCCCGCCGCACGGTGTTCGAGAAATTCGCGGCCGAGATCCGGAAACATCGCGTAGCTCAGTACATCCTCGTCATTTTTGGCCAGTTCCCCGATGCTGTTGCGCAGGCTGTCCATTTCATCCTCCAGCAGGTCGGCTGGCCGGATATCGATAACGTCCTCGTTACCGATAGCCTGCTGACGCACGATACCGTTGACCACGCCCGGTGCGCGTCCGTAGCGCCCCTGCAGGTAAAGTTTCGTTTCGTTACTGATGGTTTTATAGCGTTCCCCGGTCAGAACATTGAGAACAGCCTGGGTACCGACAATCTGCGATGTGGGGGTCACCAGCGGTGGGTAACCCAGGTCTTCCCTGACCCTGGGGATTTCATTCAAGACGTTTTCAATATGGTTCAGTGCACCCTGTTCGCGTAACTGTGTGTACAGATTCGAAATCATGCCGCCCGGGACCTGGTAGATCTGTACCCGCGTATCCAGTCCTGTCATTTCACTTTCGAACTGATGGTACTTTTTGCGAACCTCCTTGAAGTAGAAGCCTATATTCTGCACCGCCTTCAGATCGAGCCCGGTGTCGTAGACCGTGCCCCTGAGCGCGGCGATCATGCTCTCTGTGGGTGGATGCGAGGCGCCGCCGGCAAACGAGGAAATGGCGGTATCGATGTGGGTACAGCCATTTTCAATCGCTTTCAGCTGGCACATTTCCGCGGTGCCTGCGGTGGCATGGCAGTGCAGGTGAATCGGAAGGCTGATGGCTTTGCGTAATTCGGCGACCAGTTCCGCGCTGATCATCGGGGTTAGCAGACCCGCCATATCCTTGATGGCGATACTGTCGCAGCCGAGATCGACCAGCTGCTTTGCCATGGTTACAAACTGGGGAATGCTGTGTACCGGGCTGGTGGTATAGCAGATAGTGCCCTGCGCGTGTTTGCCGGTTTCTTTAACGGCTTTGATGGCGGTTTCCAGGTTGCGCACATCGTTCAGGGCATCAAAAATACGGAATACGTCTATGCCGTTTTGCGCGGCTTTTTGCACAAAGGCGCAGACGACATCATCGGAATAGTGACGGTATCCGAGAAGGTTCTGGCCGCGCAGCAACATCTGCAGGCGGGTGTTGGGCAGGGCGTCAGCCAGCGTGCACAGTCGTTCCCACGGGTCTTCTTTCAGGTAGCGAAGGCAGGCGTCAAAAGTTGCGCCGCCCCAGACCTCCAGCGACCAGAAACCGATTTTGTCGAGACGCTCACAAATCGGCAGCATGTCTTCCGTGCGCATACGGGTTGCGATCAGGGACTGATGAGCGTCGCGCAGAATGACGTCTGTTATATGTACCTTAGGCATTTTTCTTCCCGTCTTGCTTCATGATTTAATGGCTGCTCCTAGTACCCAGCGTGAGCAGCCACTGCGGCGGCGGCCACCGCGGCCAGTTCGCGCGCCGGGCGACTGGTCTTGTAGTTCACCAGTTCCGGATGATCCTCAACAAAACTGGTGTCGAACTGGGCGGAACGAAATTCGGGTACGTTTAAAACCTCAAGATAGTACGGAATCGTCGTCTTGACACCATAGACACCCGTGTCCTGCAGTGCGCGGCGGGCGCGGTTGAGTAACTCGTTCCAGTCCAGCGCCCAGACGGTGATTTTTGCACACATGGAGTCGTAATAGGGTGGAATGGCATAACCGGTAAAGATGGCGGTATCGGTGCGCACACCGGGTCCGCCGGGTGCAAAGTAGCGGGTAATCCTGCCGAAGCTGGGCAGAAAATCGTTTTTCGGATCTTCCGCATTGATGCGGAACTGCATGGCAAAGCCGCGCCGCCTGATTTCTTCCTGTTTGAATGACAGGGGTTGCCCATCGGCAATACGGATTTGTTCGCGGACAATATCAATCCCGGTGATGCTTTCCGTCACGGTGTGTTCAACCTGCAGGCGCGTGTTCATCTCCATGAAATAGAACTGCTGGTTTTCATCCATCAGGAATTCGACGGTGCCGGCATTCTGGTAGCCGACGGCCTGTGCGGCTCTTACCGCATAGTCGCCGATGATGCGACGCTGCTCATCGGTGAGTTGCGGCGAGGGCGCGATTTCGATAAGTTTTTGATGACGGCGCTGAATGGAGCAGTCGCGTTCGAACAGGTGGATAACGTTGCCCTGTTGGTCGGCGAGGATCTGAACCTCGATATGACGTGGGCGCTCGACACATTTTTCCAGGAAAATCTCGGCACTGCCAAATGCCTTGCGGGCTTCCGATAGCACCCGTTCATAGTTGCGGCGCAGGTCCGCTTCACTGTTACAGCGGCGAATACCGCGGCCACCACCCCCCGAGGTCGCCTTCAGCATCACCGGATACTTGATGTTGGCAGCCAGTGCCACCGCCTCGGCAATGCCGGTGAGGCTTGCATCGCTGCCGGGTACCACCGGCACCCCCGCGGCCTGCATGCTCCGGCGTGCCTCTATCTTGTTACCCATGTTACGGATAACGTCGGCGTCGGGCCCGATAAACTTGATGCCCCGGCGTTTGCAGATGTGGGCGAGTTCAGGGTTTTCAGACAGGAAACCGTAGCCGGGATGCAGAGCGTCACAGCCGCTGGCGACGGCAAGATTGACAATGCGATGGGCATTCAGGTAGCCGGCGACCGGGTCGGGACCTATGTTGTAGGCCTCAGTGGCCTTTTTGACGTGCAGCGCATGGCGCTCGGCATCGGCGTAGATTGCCACCGAGTCAATGCTGGATTCCTGGCAGGCGCGCACAATCCTGACGGCGATTTCACCCCGGTTAGCGATGAGGATCTTTTTAATCAAGCAGCACCCATTATGCAGACTGTGTTACTGAGGATAACGGAATTTTAGGCGGGCTGCGCGACAAATGCCTAAACAGCTTGTTTTTCTACGCAAAAGCTGGCCGTCTGTCAACCACCGGATAGCTGTGTCTACCCACCTAACATGCCGATATTTCAGCATCTTAGCTTTGACATGCCGGCCATGCAGCAGGTATGATCGCGCGCTTATGCTGGATTGTTTGCCGGATTATATCGAGCCTGTCGGGCTCGCTGATGTCGGACGTTCCTTCCGCGGTGAAGTGCCGCTCAGAAGGCTTTTGCGGCTGTTGCCTTCTTTGTCGTCCGCGGACGGTGTGCTGAAAGTGCAGTTGGATTTTCGCCTGGATGAACGGCGTATTCGCACCCTGAGCGGGACGATCGAGGGTTCTGTCAGCCTGGTCTGCCAGCGCTGCCTGAAAGCGATGCGCTTTCCGCTGGAACTGGGTATACGCCTGGGCATTGTGACCAGCGAGGCGGACATCGACCGGCTTCCCAAGGGCTATGAACCCTTGCTGGTATCGGGAGAACCGCTGCGGACGGTGGATGTCGTCGAAGATGAAGTCATGCTCGCGGTGCCGGCATTTCCACTCCACGAGCGTGGAAAGGACTGTGTGATGGCGTATGAAAATCAGCCGTTAGCGGCAAAAGACAATCCGTTTTCCATTTTGGAAAAGCTGAAAAACTAGACGAGTAAATTTGCAGGAGAGTATGTCATGGCGGTTCAAAAAAGCCGGAAGACACCATCGAGACGGGGTATGCGCCGTTCTCACGACGGTCTGAAACATTCGGCGCTGTCTGTAGATCAGACGACGGGTGAAACCCACCTTCGCCATCACGTCAGTCCCGACGGTTACTACCGCGGCCGTAAGGTCATCAACAAAGACCTTGATTGATCCGCGTTGCGGGTTTACCGCTCCCGTTTGTCATTCTGAGCACACGCTGTCACCCGGTTTCCGGGCGGCAGCGTGTGCTTGTATTATATGACTGAGCGATTGACCGTCGCTCTGGATGTCATGGGCGGTGACCATGGCCCGGATGTCGTGCTGCCGGCGGCGCTGCGGGCATTGTCAAAGCGCGACAACCTCGATCTGTTGCTGGTGGGCGAACAGCAGATGATCGAAACGAAGCTGCTCGCACTCGGCAGCAAGAGCAGTGAACGGCTGCAGATCCAGAACGCTTCGCAATGTGTCGATATGGATGAGTTGCCTTCACGCGCCCTGCGTTTCAAAAAGGATTCATCGATGCGGGTCGCCATCAATATGGTCAAGGATGGACGGGCCCGGGCTTGTGTCAGTGCCGGTAATACCGGTGCGTTGATGGCAACAGCCCGTTATGTGTTGAAAACATTGCCGGGAATCGATCGTCCTGCCATCTGTACGTCACTGCCGTCGAAGACAGGTCACACCTGGGTGCTCGATCTGGGTGCCAACATTGACAGCTCGGCGGAACACCTGTTCCAGTTTGCGCTCATGGGCTCTGTGCTGGCCCGGGCTGTGGATGGCAATGAGAATCCTCGTGTGGGTCTGTTGAACATTGGTGAAGAGGAAATCAAGGGTAACGAGACCATCAAGGAGGCTGCCGGTTTGCTGTCCGGCAGCGACATGAATTACGTTGGTTTTATCGAAGGTGATGACATGTACAGCGGCAAGGTTGATGTTGTCGCCTGTGACGGCTTTGTTGGCAACATCGCCCTGAAGAGCAGCGAAGGTCTGGCACAGATCATTTCCTATTACATGAAGCGCGAATTCAACAGAAATGTTCTAACCCGATTGGCGGGGCTGGCGGCGTTGCCGGTGTTAAAGGCATTCCGCAAGGCGATTGATCCACGGCGTTATAATGGCGCCAGCCTGCTGGGTTTGCGCGGTTCGGTAATAAAAAGTCACGGCGGGGCTGATGCGCTCGCGTTCAGCAACGCTATACTGGTCGCTGCTGTGGTTGCCGAACAAAATGTCCCGCAACTCATCAGCTCGCAATTGCACACAATTCTGGCCGAGAGGCAAGCGGTTTGATTTATTCGCGCATCACAGGGACCGGTGGTTACCTGCCTGACAAGGTGTTGACCAACCAGGATCTTGAAAAGATCGTTGATACGACGGATCAGTGGATCAGGGAGCGTACCGGTATCAGTAAGCGGCATATTGCCGTTGAAGGTCAGAACACCGTCGATCTTGCAGAGCCTGCTGCACGTCGGGCGTTGCAGGCCGCAGGAAAAGAGGCGCAGGATGTCGATCTCATTATTGTGGCGACCACGACCCCCGATCGCGTTTTCCCCAGTACCGCCTGCTTGTTGCAGAAGCGTCTGGATCGCCATGGTTGTGCTGCTTTCGATATTCAGGCGGTGTGTACCGGTTTTGTCTATGCCCTGGCGGTAGCTGATAAATTTGTGCGCACCGGCGCGGCAAAATGTGCCCTGGTTGTTGGTGCGGAAACACTCTCCAGGGTACTCGATTGGACCGATCGCGGCACCTGCGTGCTGTTTGGTGATGGTGCCGGTGCTGTGGTACTGGAAGCCAGCGAGGAAGCGGGAATCCTTTCTACGCATCTGCATGCCGATGGTGCCTACGAGCACCTGTTGTCAGTGCCCGGAGGTATCAGCCAGGGCTATAACAGCCTGAAAGAGGGCAATGGCTACGTCACCATGAAGGGTAACGAAGTGTTCAAGGTGGCGGTGAATACGCTAGGACGGATCGTGGACGAAACGCTGGAAGCCAATAATCTGCAGCAATCGGACATCGACTGGCTGATTCCCCACCAGGCTAATATCCGTATTATCCAGGCGACCGCCAAAAAACTGAAAATGTCTATGGACCACGTTGTTGTCACCGTGGATGAACATGGCAACACATCCGGTGCGTCGGTGCCGCTGGCGCTCGATGTGGCGGTTCGCGATGGGCGTATCAAGCGCGGGGAAACCCTGTTGATGGAAGCATTCGGTGGTGGTTTTACCTGGGGATCTATTCTTCTGAAATTCTGAGGCGACATTGTTCTATGTCAGGTTCCAGTCAGCGTGATAATTTTGCCATGGTGTTTCCCGGTCAGGGCTCCCAGTCTGTCGGCATGCTGGCCGAACTGGCGACAGCGTTTCCGCTGGTCGAGGAGACTTTTTCCCAGGCCTCGGCGGTACTGGGATACGATCTCTGGGAACGCGCGCAAAATGGCCCCGCTGAATTATTGAACCAGACCAGCTGTACCCAGCCAGCGATGTTGGCGGCGGGTGTTGCGGCCTGGCGATGCTGGGGAAACCAGACCGATCGGCTGCCGGCCATGATGGCCGGACACAGTCTGGGGGAGTATACGGCACTGGTCTGCGCGGGTGCCATCGAGTTTGCGGATGCCGTTGCGCTGGTGGAAAAGCGTGCTGAGGCCATGCAGAGCGCCGTGCCGGAAGGACACGGCGCCATGGCGGCCATACTGGGGCTCGATGACGACCAGGTGAAGTCTGTTTGTGAACAGGCGGCGCAGGATGAAGTTGTCAGCGCTGTAAATTTCAATTCGCCGGGCCAGGTGGTTATTGCCGGAAATGCCGCGGCGGTCGGGCGAGCCATGGATCTGGCCAAACAGGAGGGCGCCAGGCGTGCATTACTGCTGCCGGTTTCCGTGCCCTCGCACTGCAGCCTGATGCAGCCTGCGGCGCAGACGTTCGCCGAAGATCTCGCTGCCATCTCGATCAGGGCGCCCGCCATCCAGGTGTTGCATAATGTTGATGTTGCCAGCCATGATCAGCCCGATGCCATTCGCGGGGCGCTGGCTGCCCAGCTGTTCAAGCCGGTGCGCTGGGTTGAAACGGTTCGTGCCATGCAGGGTGCGGGCCTCAGCTGCATTCTGGAGATGGGGCCGGGTAAGGTGCTGGCCGGTTTGACCAGGCGTATCGACAAATCGATGCAGGGCATTCCGGTACAGTCTGCTGAAGACATTGAAAGCGCGTTGGCGGCTTTACAGTAAGGAGTCACGAAGATGCCTTTGACAGAGGACATTGCATTGGTTACCGGCGCGAGTCGCGGCATAGGCCAGGCCATTGCTCTGGCATTGGGCGAGCAGGGTGCTAAAGTGGTCGGTACGGCAACGACGGAAAAGGGTGCTGCCGCGATTCAATCCAGCTTTGATGCACAGGGTCTGCAGGGACTGGGGTTGGCGCTCGATGTCACTGATGCTGAGACCATCGATTCGGTGATGAAGCAGATCAAGGATCATTTCGGTGCACCAAGCATTCTGGTCAATAACGCCGGCATTACCCGTGATAACCTGCTCATGCGTATGAAAGACGACGAATGGGGCGCGGTCATTGACACCAATCTGAGTTCCGTTTTCCGCCTCAGCAAAGCCTGCCTGCGTGGCATGATGAAAGCCAGGCACGGGCGTATTATCAATATCGCTTCTGTTGTTGCAGCGACCGGTAACCCGGGCCAGGCTAATTATGCTGCGGCGAAAGCCGGCATGATCGGTTTCAGCAAGTCGCTGGCGCGTGAAGTCGGTTCACGCGGAATCACCGTCAATGCAATCGCACCCGGTTTCATTGATACTGATATGACACGCAGTCTGGCCGACGATCAGCGTCAGTCGCTGATCAGCCAGATACCCCTTGGCCGGCTGGGTGCAGTTGATGATATTGCAGCGGCTGCCGTGTTCCTGGCATCTCCGCAAGCCGCATATATCACCGGGGAAACATTGCACGTGAATGGTGGCATGCACATGGATTGATCATGTGCCGCATGAAATAAGTTATTTAACTATCTGTATTATATATAAAATGTATCTATGTTATTTGCGCATTTCAGGTTTGCCGGCGCGGTAATCGAAGCAGGAATTAAAACGCCTTGATGACTGGAATGGTTATACACTTTTCAATAGAATACGCGCGCAGATTGGACTGATCACAAACAACTGAGGAATTTTCAGGTATGAGTAATGTTGAAGAACGCGTCAAAAAGATCGTTGTCGAACAACTTGATGTCGGCGAAGACGCTGTCACCAACGAAGCATCCTTTGTGGATGACCTGGGCGCGGATTCGCTGGATACCGTGGAACTGGTTATGGCTCTCGAAGAAGAGTTCGAGTGCGAAATCCCGGACGAAGAGGCTGAGAAAATCACCACCGTTCAGCAGGCGATTGATTACGTCCAGGCGCACCTCGGTTAATAACCGCCTCGCATACGATCAGGTCGCTGGCGTTGCCGGCGGCTTGCTTCAGTTCTCTCTTTGTATCTAGGGATCGGAGTATCTTCCTGTGTCACAGCGTCGAGTCGTGGTCACCGGTCTGGGCATCGTCAGCCCAGTAGGCCTCTCCATCGTGGACGCCTGGGATAACATCACGTCCGGCCGCAGCGGGATCCGCCCGATTACCTCTTTCGATGTTTCTGACTTTTCGGTACGTTTCGGCGGCACCATTGAGGGGTTTGACGTCAGCGAGTATGTGGCGAAAAAGGACGCGCGCAAAATGGATCTTTTCCTCCATTATGGCGTTGCTGCCGGTATCCAGGCCTTTCGTGATGCGGGCCTGGTCGTTAGTGAACAGAATGCGGAGCGTATCGGTGTGTCCATCGGCTCCGGCATCGGTGGCCTGCTCGGTATCGAGAAAAATTACGATGCCTATAAAAACGGTGGCCCGCGCAAGATTTCGCCTTTTTTTGCACCATCCAGCATCACCAATATGATTTCCGGCAACCTGTCGATTATGTATGGGCTGAAAGGGCCGAACATAGCCATGGTGACCGCCTGTACAACCGGTACGCACAGTATCGGTGAGGCTGCAAGAATCATCGCCTACGGTGACGCAGATGTCATGTTGGCGGGCGGCGCGGAAATGGCGAGCACACCCACAGGACTGGGGGGGTTTGCCGCTGCCAGGGCGTTGTCCACGCGTAACGACGATCCACAAACCGCCAGCCGTCCCTGGGATAAGGACCGTGATGGTTTTGTGTTGGGTGATGGCGCTGGCGTGATGGTGCTGGAAGAGTATTCATCTGCCAGGGCGCGCGGTGCGAATATCTACGCCGAACTCGCCGGATATGGTATGAGCGGAGACGCCTACCATATGACGCTTCCATCAGAGAATGGGGAAGGGGCTGCACGTTGCATGCGCAATGCATTGCGTGACGGTGGTTTGAACCCGGATCGGGTCGATTACGTCAACGCACACGGTACCTCCACACCTGCCGGTGATATTGCGGAAGTGTGTGCCATCAAAACCGCGCTGGGTGAGCACGCCCGTCAGGCGGCGGTCAGCTCGACCAAATCCATGACCGGTCATCTGCTGGGGGCTGCAGGCGGTGTGGAAGCGATATTCACCGTATTGGCGATACGTGATCAGATAGCCCCGCCAACCATTAACCAGTTTACAGCCGACCCCGAGTGCGACCTGGACTTTGTGCCGAATGAAGCCCGCAGTATGAAAATTGATGTGGCGATGTCCAATTCTTTCGGCTTTGGCGGCACTAACGGCTCTCTCGTATTTAAAAAACTCTGAGCCCGTTGATTCAGCCGCTGGCCATCGAAGCCTCGTTCGATCTGCTCGATTTGCATGTTCTGAATCCACAGCGTTATCCCCACCTGCTGGAGAGTTCAGCCCCCGGGCCACAGGGTCGCTTTGATATTCTGTTTGCATTTCCCGGCGCAACCATCGCCTTGCGGGAACCGCAAGCCTTCGATTTTCTGTCGACCCTGGATGAGCGCTGGCAGGCAGAGGCGG
>Ga0316201_10000158_pt1 | contig 31949 bp, 28 predicted proteins | sample CS6wburrow_MG_FD_204516 | JGI IMG/M metagenome (GOLD analysis project Ga0316201, IMG submission 204516) | Coastal sediment microbial communities from Delaware Bay, Delaware, United States - CS-6 worm burrow | ecosystem: Environmental > Aquatic > Marine > Coastal > Sediment | place: USA...
CTCGACGATGATAAGGTCGAAACCAAGCGATTTAAGGAAGCCAATATGGTCGCCCAGCATCTCGCTCGTCGCCAGGTGCTGCCGGCGTGTCGCGATCGAGCGCATGAAAATGCGATCGGAGCGCAGGGTATTCATGCGGATGCGGTCGCCGAGTAACGCGCCGCCGGTTCGACGTCGGGTCGGATCGACAGCGAGCACGGCGATGCGCATCTTCGGAAAACAACCCAGGTAGCGATTCAGGATCTCGTCCGTCACACTGCTCTTGCCGGCACCACCGGTACCCGTAATACCAACGACCGGCACCTTGCGGGATTTCATCTGCCATTCCTTGCGCAGTGCCGCGACCTGCGCATCGCTGAATGCGCCCTCTTCGAGTGCCGAGATCATCGCGGCAACATGGGTCGTGTTTTCGGGACTGATTTCGCCCGGACTCGTCGTCTCCCTTCGACCCGCCTCGGTCCGCTCGACGAGGTCCCTGATCATCGACTCGAGACCCAGTTCCATGCCGTCGTGCGGGTGATAGATGCGCTCGACGCCGTATTCCATCAGAACGGCGATTTCCTCCGGAGTAATGGTGCCACCGCCGCCGCCGAAGACTTTGATATGCGGTGCGCCGAACTCACGCAGCCGATCCACCATGTAGCGAAAGAACTCGTTGTGCCCGCCCTGGTAGGAACTCACAGCAATACCATCGGCATCTTCCTGAATGGCGGCACGCACGATGTCATCAACGCTGCGGTTGTGTCCGAGATGAATGACCTCTGCACCCTGGGCCTGGATCAGGCGTCGCATGATGTTAATGGCCGCATCGTGGCCATCAAACAGCGAGGCGGCTGTCACAAATCGCAGGGGTGCCTTGTCCCTGGTCCCAGGTGCTCTTGGCAGGTCTGAGGCTGCTGTACTCATAAGCCGGGGTTCTCCGAGCAAAACACAGCAGGGAAGCTCACCAAGTGGGCGAGAATCCCTTAAGAATCAATCAGTTTTGCTGTTGAAAAAATTTTAATGTAGATTAAAATAATTCAGATTCACGAAAATCTCAAGTACCGGGCACACATTCCATGGCACAAAATCCCGACGAAACCCGTTTCAGCCAACAACGTGACCGCGTTCTTAAGGCAGCGGCCCACTGTTTCAACCGCAAAGGCTACAGCGGCACCTCCCTGAAAGACGTTGCCAATATGCTGGGTCTGACCGACCCTGCGCTCTATTACTATGTGAAGAACAAGGAAGAACTCGTGTACCTCTGCTACGTGCGCGCGGCCGATGTCGGACGCGAAGCGATGCACAGTGCTGTCGCCGAGGGCGGCACCGGACTCGAACAGGCGCGCCGTTACCTGCGTTATCACATCGAGATCATGGTAGGTGAACGCGGCCCGATTGCCATCATGAGCGAAATCCCGTCGCTTAAGCCGGAGCATCGCGACGAGGTCCTTGAGCTATCCCGGCAACACAGTAAGAATTTCGAGGACATTCTTGAGGCCGGTATAGCAGATGGCAGCATCGAAGCGTGCGACGTGCGCATGACCGGCAACGCGATAATGGGATCCATCAACTGGATCCCCAAGTGGTTTCACGGTGGCGAGGCGGCAGCCGAAAATGTTATCGCCGGATTTCCCGACGTATTGACGCGAGGTTTGGTGACCGGCGGCAGCTAGTCGATCTGGCTAAGGTGTGCTGCGACCTGGCGCTCGATCAGGTCAATATCGATATTCTCGACATCCAGATCGATGATGCCGATTTCTGTGTGCTTTACGATGTACTCCAGCCGCGATTTCATGCGTCGTTCAATGCGGCTGTAATATTCGCTGCCCGACCGCGCCACACCCGATGAGTTCAGGTCCACTACGGACACAGGGCTGCTGTCTGCGGACAACCTGGACCCGGTCCGCGACTTCAATTCGTCGTAATCTTCGCGGATAGCCCTCGCCAGCAACACGAGGTCGCCGTATTGCTTGCGTAATTCTATGTACTGTCGGTCCGACTCCGCCCGCTGTACATCATCAAGAGTTGCCATGAGTTGATCCCGGGCGCGGACGAATTCCTTGGTATGACGCTCTGCCGCCAGCCGGTACCACGCGGATGCCGTAACACGATCCTCGGCAACACCTTTGCCGGTCAGGTACATAAAGCCAACCATATACTGGCCATATTTGTCGCCAATCGGGACGAGCTCGTTGCGGTAGATAAAAAACGCGCGTTCGTAGTCGGTCCGCTCGTAGACTTCCTCGGCCTGACTCTGCACGCGCAAGGTCCTTGCATCGATCGGCATATCGGGAAAGTAACTTGTGGATTGCGCCGCGGCGAGCGACGCAAACAGGCACGCGATAACCGCCAGCATGGCTCTTGAATTCTGCAACACTCTATTCACTGTTTTGCATAGGCTTCGAATAGTTGTTTGGACTGCGCCGACGTCGGCATAGTTCCAATTGAAACGACACTCAATCGTCAAATTCAGGCGACCGTTTCTGCAGGGTCGCCATGACCGCTTCCAGCTGGTTCTGTTCCCCCAACACCGCTAGCTGCAATTCCGCCTCCAGAGCCAGCGCCTCGGGGTCTGACAGGCGCCAAGCAGTGTTGAGCAGGCGCTTCACCGAGCGAATCGCATCGGGCGATTTTACACAGATCGCGCGTGCTGTCTCCATTGCTGCGGCTTGCGGGTCGTCGTGCAATGCCGTCACGAGACCCAGGTGGAATGCTTCCTCACCGCCGACCACCCTGCCCGACCATGCCATTTCCTTGGCGCGATCCAGCGGTAGCAGATCGCGCAGCGTCGTCGTGATCGCCATGTCCGGGATCAGGCCCCACTTAATCTCCATAATCGAGAGGCTCGTATCCGGACTCGCATACCGCATGTCTGCGCCCATCGCGATCTGAAATCCCGCGCCGAACGCGACGCCACGAATTGCACAAATCACAGGGACCGGCAACTCGCGCCAAGTATAAGCCGCAAGTTGAAATCGATTTGCAGGTGAGGATTCGACGGGTGACAGCGCCTTACTGTCTATTGCAAACTCATTGTCAGAAAGAAGGCCAACATCGATGCCTGCGCAAAAATTATCGCCCGCGCCGGTCAGAACTACAGCACGCACTGCACGGTTCTCGGCGAGCTCCCTGCCTGCCGCTGCCAGCGCGTCGAACATCGCCAGATTGACCGCGTTGGCCTTGTCGGGCCGATTCAGCGTGACCTGGGCGACATGGTCATTGATCGAGACTTGTACTGGCTCACTCATGGCAATCCCCGCCTATGCTGCCAACGTGCATTTGCCGTTGCGCAGCACGATGACATCGCGCTCAACCGCGGTACAGCTGAACGACACAATATTGCTGTCCTGCCACATGTCCGTACGAATGGTGTCGCCGGGCATGACGGGAGACGAGAAGCGTGCATCAAACCCGGTAATCAGAGTGTCGTCGTAGTCACAAATCGTCCTGAGGATCGCGCGGCAGGCGATGCCATAGGTGCACAAACCATGCAGAATAGGCACATCAAATCCGGCCCGCCGGGCGGTCCCGGGATCAGCGTGTAAGGGGTTGCGGTCACCATTGAGCCGAAACAACAAGGCCTGGTCGACTCGAGTTACGCATTTGCAACTCAGGTCCGGGTCCCGTCGCGGCGCACGGTGTGGCGGCGGCGCGCTTCCCGAGACACCACCAAATCCACCGTCACCGCGAGCCATCACGGTCATCCCCAGAGTGAACACGGCCGTATCGTCTTTTGCGAGCCGTCCGTCGACCTCGAACAACAGCATGGCACCTCGTTTGGGACCTCGATCGAATACATCCACAATGCGTTTGTTGATGAGCAGCTCAGCCGACGGTGGGACAGGACGATGCAGCTGCAAGCGTTGCTCAGCATGCAATACCCGGGTGAAATCCCAGCCAAGATCGGGCGGAAACATGTCCGGCACCAATACGCTGGCCATGGTCGGCACCGTACGCAGCAATTGGCCCTGCTCGTAGACGAACGGGAGTTCTTTTGAGTCGACCGGATTGCGGCCGAAGCCGATGCTTTGCGCATACAGCATTGTTTCCGTGTCGCTGTAGCTGAGCGGCAGGTCATCGACTGACGCTGCCAGCAGCTCGTCGTGATCTAGCGTCATCAGATAGTCATTCCCGCTGGCGAAGTCATTCGTGTTCCTCACATCCTGAAGACGCCAAACGGCGTTTCATCGTCGCGCGGCCGATTCATGGCTGCCGACAGTCCCAGCGACAATACCAGACGTGTCTCGACAGGATCGATAACACCGTCATCCCACAACCGTGCACTTGCGTAGAACGGGTGCCCCTGGGTCTCGTACTGGTCGCGAATGCTGGCCTCGAATTGCTCCCGCTCTTCATCCGGCCACGTCTCACCACGGGTATCAAGTCCTTCCTGCTTGACGGTCGACAGCACCAGGGATGCTTGTTCGCCGCCCATGACCGAGATGCGCGCATTTGGCCACATCCACAGCATTCGTGGGTTATACGCGCGACCACACATCGCGTAGTTGCCGGCGCCAAAGGAGCCGCCGATGACGACCGTAAACTTGGGCACCGTCGAAGTTGCTACGGCATTAACCATCTTGGCGCCTTCTTTTGCAATGCCGGCATGCTCCACGCGCTTGCCCACCATAAACCCGGTGATGTTCTGCAGGAAGACCAGCGGAATGCCACGACGGTTACAAAGCTGGATGAAGTGCGCACCTTTCTGCGCCGACTCCATGAACAGGATGCCGTTGTTCGCGACGATGCCGACGGGATAGCCGTCGATGTGTGCAAAACCACAGACCAGCGTCGATCCATAGAGCTTCTTGAATTCCTGGAATTCCGAGCCGTCGACGATCCTGGCTATCACTTCACGGACATCGTAGGGAAAACGATATTCCCGCGAGACGATGCCGTAGATGTCATTAGACGGGTAATTCGGCTCCACTGCTTCGCGCACCGCGAGTTCGACGCGTTTGGTGATGTTCAGGTTCGCGACTATTTCCCGCGCAATAGTCAGTGCATGCTGGTCGTCATCCGCAAGGTGGTCGGTAACCCCAGAAATCCGGGAATGCACGGCACCCCCACCAAGCGTCTCGGCATCTACGACTTCACCCGTAGCCGCCTTCACCAATGGCGGCCCGCCAAGGAAGATGGTGCCCTGATTGCGCACAATGATGGCTTCATCGCACATGGCCGGTACATAGGCGCCTCCGGCTGTACACGAGCCCATCACGACAGCAATTTGCGGAATGCCCTTCGCCGACATTCGTGCCTGGTTATAAAAAATGCGCCCGAAATGATCGCGATCGGGAAAGACTTCGTCCTGTCGCGGCAAGAATGCGCCACCCGAGTCGACGAGATAGATGCACGGCAAGTGATTTTGTTCGGCAATTTCCTGCGCGCGCAGGTGTTTCTTCACGGTCAGCGGGTAATAGGTACCGCCTTTTACCGTTGCGTCATTGGCAACGATCATGCACTCGATGCCATTGACGCGACCAATCCCCGTGATCAGGCCGGCCGCCGGTACGTCATCGCTATACACCTGCCAGGCCGCCAACTGCCCGGTTTCGAGAAACGGCGAGCCGTCGTCGGTTAGCGTGTCAATGCGATCCCGCGGCAACAGCTTGCCACGCACGAGGTGGCGCTCTCTGGATCGTGCCGGCCCGCCGGTGTTGATCTGCTCACGAAGTTCCTGCAGTTCCTTGGCAAGCGCGGCATTGGCTTCGGCGTTTTGTCGAAAGTCGTCCGACTCGCGATCGATCTTGGACTCAATGGCTGGCATTGAACAGCTCGCGACCGATCAGCATGCGCCTGATCTCACTGGTTCCGGCACCGATCTCATACAACTTGGCGTCGCGTAACAGGCGCCCGGCGGGGTACTCGTTAATGTAGCCATTGCCACCGAGTGCCTGGATCGACTGGTCCGCCATCCAGAATGCTTTTTCTGCAGCGACAAGAATGCAGCCGGCCGCATCGAATCGCGTCGTCTGGCCGCGATCCGCTGCCTGCGCAACCGCATATACGTAAGCGCGACTGCTGTTCATGGTTGTATACATGTCGGCGATCTTGCCCTGCATCAACTGAAACTCGCCGATTGCCTGTCCGAATTGCTTACGGTCGTGAACGTAAGGCATGACCAAGTTCATGCAGGCACTCATGATGCCCAGCGGACCTCCGGCCAGTACGACCCGCTCGTAGTCGAGCCCACTCATGAGGATCGCTGCGCCTTTGCCTTCGGTCGCCAGCAGGTTGGCAACAGGCACACGGCAATCCTGCAGCAGCACCTCACTGGTGTCGGATCCGCGCATACCAAGCTTGTCCAGCTTTTGCGGTGTCGACATGCCGGGCGTACCGCGCTCAACAATAAAAGCGCTGAGTTTGCGATTGCCGGCATCAGGATCCGTAACGGCATACACGATCATGACATCGGCTTGCGGCGCATTCGTGATCCACATCTTGGAGCCGTTGAGGACATAGTCGTCGCCATCGAGCACAGCTGTCGTGCGCATACCCATGACGTCCGAGCCGGCACTTGCCTCGCTCATGGCCAGGGCACCGAGGTGTTCGCCGGACACTAACGCAGGCAAAAACCGCGTTTTCTGTTCCTCGCTGCCCCAGCGACGCAACTGATTGACGCAAAGATTAGAGTGCGCACCGTAGGACAGTCCGATCGAGGCCGATGCCCGGCTGATTTCTTCCATCGCAACAACGTGTGCGAGGTACCCGAGAGCCGAGCCGCCATACTCATCTTCGACCGTTATTCCAAGCAGCCCCAGTTCGCCGAGTTCGGGCCAGAGGTCGCGCGGAAACTCGTTCTTCTCATCAATCGCGTCGGCACGAGGCGCAATGCGGTCAGCAGCGAACGCGCGAACGGTCTCGCGCAAGAGGTCGATATCTTCACCGAGTCCAAAATCAAAATCCAACATAATCGAGGTTGCCTGAGATGCAGGCGTACATTGTCGCCTATGCCGGTCAGGGTTGGTAGAGCGCAGCTACGGAACCGCCCGGATCCTCGACCACACAGAACCGGCCGCCAGCGAGACCGCGGGGTTCCAGAACGATCTTGCCACCGTTGGCTATACAGGCTGCGGCACTCTTTTCGACGTCTTCGACCACGATGTAGATCAGCCAACCAGCCGGCAAATCGGCATTGCTGCCTTTTGCATGGCAGACTCCGGCCACGCCCTCGCCGGATGCCGGCATCTTCATGACGTAGTCGGCGTAGCCGCCCATGTCGACATCATCCGTCTCCCAGCCAACGACAGCCTTATAAAAGTCACGCACGCCTGGCGCATCTTCCGTCGTCATATCGATCCAGCCCACTTGCCCGATGTCGCTCATCTCAAACCCTCCGCTACCAGCTAAAAAGACGTCAGAAATGACGCGGCATTACCACCGACCGGACCTTGCCCGGCCCGCGCAGCACGCAAGTAGTCAGCGCCCTTCGGATAGTCGACCGGTTGCGGGTTGCAGACTCGCAGTACGCGGTTTCGGTGGTACAGCTTCAACTGGGATACGAACGGGATCACGCGCGCCGGATCATTCTGTGTCAATTCCTCGTGCAGTTTCGGCAGGCGATAAAAGGGCAAGTTCATATCGTAGTGATGCGCGTTGTGATAGCCAAAATTCAGCGTCAGCAAGTTGAGGCGCGGATGCTGCAGTGATAACGGCACACTGAACGTGTGTTCCTGCTCCCACTCGGCGTCGCCCTTGTGCGGTGCTTCGGCGCGTTCGAACAGCGTCGCGTGATACGGGTAATCGTGCTGCAATGCATCCATAAATCGCAAAATGTGCATCATCAGCATGTACGCAACGGCGTACAGGATCGCGACTTTCGGGAACATCACTGCGACAGTGACAAATATGCCGCCACGGATCAGGATAACTGTGATATTGCGTGCACGCTGGTCACGCCGCTCGGGAATCACGAATGACGTGAATACCATGATGAAGTGCATGATCAGATCATGGGCCGGGATATAGAACCACTCGAGAAAACGCGTAACCCGCAGAATGAACGGGTGCTTCTCGAACCACTCCTCGTACTCGAACCAGACGACATCATCGTTGTCGACATGATGCCGGAAGTGTTTGTACCGCATATCTTCGTAGGTGCCATAGGCTGCGCCGCAGAACCAGCTCAATACACGGCCGAGTCGAGTGTTGTCACGCTGGCGTTTGAACACGAGATTGTGGCCACATTCATGTATCAGGTAGGCAGCAATTGTCATTGCGTGTGCCAATGCGAGCGTCGCCAGCAAATTCACCCACCAGGCGCCACTGAACAGACCCGCAATTCCGAGCACATAGGCAGCAACGACATACACGAAAGCGACGCCGTAATATCTTAGCCCTGCCGGCTCTTTGAGTACCGTGGAGATCATAGTAGTGCTAGCATACCCCCGGATCGGCCAGCCGCCAAAGGAAGACAAAATTCATGAAGCTCGTCACTGCCATTGTGAAACCATTTCGCCTCGACGACGTCCGTAACGCATTGAGCGAAGTAGGAATTCAGGGAATGACTGTCAGTGAAGTCAAGGGCTTTGGTCGGCAGCGTGGACATACAGAACTGTATCGTGGAGCCGAGTACGTGGTCGACTTCCTGCCCAAGGCAAAAATCGAAGTCGCCGTCTCGGACGACATGATCGAGCGCACGGTTGAGGCGATTATCGAGAGTGCCAAAACCGGCAAGGTCGGCGACGGCAAGATTTTTGTTACGGAGCTTCACCAGGTGTGGCGCATTCGCACCGGCGAAACCGGCGACAGCGCCCTGTAGTCAGAACGCGCCGACTACCGACCGCAACACAATGCCATGATCGTCAGCAAAATCATGGCGAAGACTGCTGCGAACATCTGCCCGCCCCGCATTTTTCTATCCTGCTCTCGTGCTTGCCTCGATGGCGTCGCGCCACTTCGCGAGTTTCTGCGAATACGCCATCGCCGCATGGGCCGGGCTGGTCGATGGCAGCGTGTCCCGCTGCATCGCCCTGTCCGCGTCGTCGACGAACCTTGAGTACATCTGCGCCGCCTTCTGACCATTGAAGCATATTCGTTCAATGTGAGGGTGGCGCAGAAAAAACGCACCGAAATCATTTGCCTTCGCGGTGTCCAGCTTTATGTCGGCATCCATACTTCCCGGCCTCGTGGATTCAGCCAGCACGTCCCAGAGCGCGATGCCGTGTTCCACGATTGCCTCGCAGCGCTCTTCATAGGTGCCGTCCGCTCCGATTACGTCCCGCATGATGCGCCAAAACGCGTTTTGCGGATGAGCGTAATACTGAGCAGCTTTCAGGGAGCGCTGTCCCGGCAGGCTGCCGAGAATCAGGATGCGGGCGTCACCGCGAGCGATCGGGGCAAAGCAGCTCGATGGTGATATCGCCGCAGCCCGTTTCTCGAGGTTTCGGTCTTTTTGTTGAATTCCTGTCATCTGTGCAGCGCAGTATAAAACGTCATGGTCAGGAGAGACTCATGAAAAGACTTGCATGGACGCTATTATTTACCCTGCTACTGGCACCAGCTGCGGATGCTTCACGCAAATCCGATGCCGCCGCGTGTGCCGAGGTAAAAGAGAAGATTCGCACGATCGAGTCGCGTATGCGTGCCGGTTACACGCGCGCCCAGGGGGAGCGTTACAACGAAAAGCTCCGAGAGCTAAAAGCCAAACGTGCCAAGCTCTGCCGTTAAACCGCCCAGCCCGGGACTAATACCCGAGCTCAGGATCCACGACGTTCAGCAACGCCTCGCCGGCGACAAAACGCCGCAAATTTTCCTTCGCGAGGATGTTGTGACGAATTCTGTTACCACCGCGGCTGGACACATGCGGCGTGATGATGACATTCTCCATGCGCCACAGCGGGTGCCCGGCAGGTAGCGGTTCCGGATCGGTAACATCAAGCGCGGCGCCGGCGATTTGCCCGCTCTCGAGAGCCGCAACAAGGTCTGCGGTCACAACGGTTTTCCCTCGACCCACATTGATGAAATACGCGCCACGCTTTGCAGCGTCGAAGAACGTCGCGTCGAACGTGCCTTCCGTCTCAGGTGTATGTGGCAGCGCGTTGACGATAAAGTCCGCTTGCGCAGCCAGCTCGTTCAGCTCATGCGAAAGCCCGACATAATCGACGAAATCCGGGCCCTCACGGGAACTGCGTCGCGTCCCTATAACCCGCATGTCTAATGCTGCGGCGCGCCGCGCGGCCTCGGTCCCGATTCCACCAAGCCCGACAATCAGTACCGTCTTACCGCCAATGGATTGCATACCGTCGATGATCTCGGAGCTGCGCAACCACTCGCCGTCCGACATGGTCTTGCTAAGCGGTATCAGTCCGCGCGCCAGGCTCAGAATCATGGCTGTGACATGCTCACCAATTACCGGCGATGACATTTTCTGCATGTTCGTCAACATGACATCACCACGCCTGACGCGTTCGACGGTCAGGCATCGCTCCGCACCGGCTCCAAATACCTGGATCCAGATCGCATCCGGGGCCTCCGCCAGGATACGCGGGGAGCAAAACCCGACAATCGCGTCAGCATCCGCAGCATTGGCTATGGCCTCGCTCTCGGATTTCACCCGTACCAGGTTTACGCCAGGCGCCATCCCATCAACTTCGTCATACAAGCCGGCGATATCACGCACAACAATTTTCTGTGGCTTGCGCCAACCCGGAAAGTCTCGTGCCTCGACCGGACCAGGCTCGATACCCGTCTGCTCGATCAGCTCATCGATTGATGACTGGCCAAGCGCCGGTTGAGCGAGCAGGAGCCCGAATAAAAAAACACCATATCGTCTGATAATAGTCTGGATCAACGCACTTCCTGTTATCGCTACGCCGGGAAGAAGTCGATCGGCTTCGTCGTCGTAATCGGCTCGACGTCCTTCGCTTCAAAGCGGAACATTTTCACGCGAGCGACGAGTTTAGCCTCAAGATCCGGATCACCCAGCTCACTCGATACAATTTCGCAGAACGTCACGGTGCCGTTCGGTGCAATCGTCATGCGCAATACGAGCTTGCCCTCGAGGGTCGGGTCGTTACGTAAGGCTCGATTGTAGAGTCCGAAGATCACGCCTTTGTTCTTGTCGAACACCAGTTCGATTTCTTCACGCGAACGTGAAGCCTTGCCACTCGTTCCGGTACGGCTTGCACCACCCGGCGGTCCAATACCGGCAACCGGGCTATCCACTTTCGTCGTCGAGCGCCCGGCGATGCCTGTTCCGCCCGTGTTGCGGCTCATATTTGCCGTGTTGATACCGCCGGAAGCGGTACCCACTTTGGATGTAATCATTGAGCGCTCGTTGCGCTCTGCTTCGCCAACGGACGCGGACAGTTCGCGATCATCAGCAACCTTGTCGAGCAATTCCTGATCCACGAGGTCGGCTAAATCTTCCGCAAACGGCATGAACGCCGCCTGGGCCTGTTCGCGAGCAACCTCTTCGAGATCCGGCGCGGGCTCAGGCTCGGGCTGAGGCTCGGGTTCCGGTTCTTCGGCTACCTGCTCAGGCTCGGGCTCTGGTTCTGGCTCGTCCTCAACCTCGGGCTCTTCGGGCTCCGGCTCGGGTGGCGGTGGTGGCGGCAACGGTTGTTCCTCGAGCAGCAGCTGCGCTATGCGTGGCGGAATATCGATAACGTCGTCGAACTCGGGTTCGGGCGCCGGCAAAAACGGCCATACGAGACTCAACACCAGCACCGCGATGAATATATTGCGGAGCAAGCGCTGGAACCTGCGTTCCTGGCTCGAATCCGATGTCCACGGCAGGTCGTACTCTCTGTAGAACGGTAAATCCACGCGCTACTCCTAAGCTATCCTTGCGCCTCTATTGCGATGCCTGCAGATTGGCGAGCTTGTCTGAGCTCTTCTGCAGCACCGCAAGAGAAATCTGTCCGTAATCCGATGCCGTGCAGGTTGCCATCACCTTTTTCAACAACCGATACGGAATTTCTTTGTCGCCCATGATCGTAACTTCACGGCCCTCGATATCTTGCTGGGCTTCACGTCGCAGCACACGGTCGTTCTGAGACACGAGTGCCTCACGCAGCGCCGGAATATCGTTGCCCTTGATGTTCATAACGTCCGCAACTTTCGCAACCGGCGTGCCCTGAACAATGATGTCTGTTTCGCCAATCAGAATGACGACCGTCTCTTTTGCTTTTTCCTCAGCGATCGACTCCGGCAACTGCAGGTCCTTGGTGTTCGGCAGTGTCTCGACATCCGAAGAATTGACGAGCAGGAAGAACACGAGAATCGTGAAGATGTCCATTAGTGATACGAGGTTGAGTGCACCAGCGCCCCTGTTGCGCTTGTGGTGCTTCGCCATCCGTTTTGCGCGTCCTGACTTGACCATACTCAAGCACCTCCGGAGAGGACTGGCGCGTCGCCGATGGAAATATCCGGGAACAGGTCGCTGCGCACGACCGAGAGCCCCACGGCCTCTTCGCCGACCCGCACGCGGTCCATAACCTGAACAAGCGTGTCATATTCAATCTCGGACTCAAGGAGAATCGAGGCATCCGTCTTCTGTGGGTACCTCTTCTTGAGCTCCGACAACTTACCGCTCAGGGCTTCGTAGTCGTACTCGCCGTCTTCAAGGTTCGGGTAAATACCCAGCAATCCCTGGTTGCGATCTCCGACTTCGATCTTGTCGCTACGAACGATGACTTCCAGTTGAAATGTCTGTTCCTGCGGTTCCACGGCCTCGGTTGAGGAGCCTGGCAAATTCAGTTCGAGAATTGCCAAACGCGAGAACACCGCTGTAATCAGCAGGAACGGAACCAGGATAACCATCAGGTTCATAAAAGCCGTGATGTTGAGTTCGGCCGTCTCTACATTGTGACGACCGCCCCTGCGGCGACTTAGCATGCTTACGCTCCGCTTGTCTTAAGCTGACGTTCTGTAACAGCGTTCAGGAACTTGACGCTAGCCATCTCGAGGCTGTCCACGAGCTGGTTCGTCTTCGTCTGCAGAAGCGCGTGGACCAACAGCAGCGGAATTGCGACCATCAGGCCGAATGCCGTCGTGTTCATCGCGACTGAAATAGATGCCGACAACAAGTCTGCCTTGTCAGCCGGGTTCGCATTCGACACCGCGGTGAACGCGCGAATCAGGCCGATAATCGTACCGAGCAGTCCAAGCAGCGTTGCAATATTGGCAAGCGTTGCCAGGTAATGCGTGCGCTTCTCGAGCCGCGGCAGCACTTCCATCATGCTTTCCTCCATCGCTTTCTCAATGTCGTCGCGACGGCGTGCCGATTTTACGCGGTACAGGCCGTAGGTCAGAATCGAGCCAATGGCGGCTTTCGATTTGGCCGTGTGCTGAGCTGCTTCCTGGAAGTTGCCGGCCTTCAGCAAAGGCACGATCTTCTTCCACAAAGCGCGGTTGCTCGCGCCCGACATTGTCAGATACATCCAGCGCTCGATTGCGATCGCTACGCCGAATGCGAATACGAACAGGATCGGGTACATGAATGCCCCGCCTTCCTGAAAAAATCGCACTAATGTGCCCATTGTCTTGCTCCTCTTTTTAAAAATCGCGCTGCAAGCAGCGCTCCTACAACTTGTGTCGCGGCCACCGGCCGCTCCTATTCGTTCTCTCCGTACAGGTCGTCGTAATACCCGACCTGCCTGATAAACTCTTCCCGATCCAGCGGCGCCAACACTTCGTCAAGCAAACTGTTGACGGGCTTGCCCGTCAGGTCACCCGGATCCGACTTCTGCCAGGGCACGATGTACAGCACCTTCGGCAATTCCTGGTTACCCGTAATCTCGGTACGTCCCAGCTCCAGGCTGTCCATCACCTGGTTGCCAGACTCTTCCCGCGTCACATCGGCTGCGAGTGCGGCTGATGAAACGGCTGGCTCGATATCGTCCCTCGTTTCATCGGCAATGTTCGATGTATCGACCGCCGGCTCCAAACTTGCCGAAGTATCGACCGCCGGCTCGAATTCATCTGCCTCTTGCGCAAAACTGGCAAACGTCGCCAACAACATGGCTAGCATGAATCGGGGGCCGAATACATTGAGTGATGCAGTACTCATGTCCGTCATTCCGCCACGTTTGCCGTACGCTGACTCGCCGCCACGCGGCGCGTCAGATCTGTGATCCATTTCTCGACTTGCGCGTCATTTCCCACAAGCCCCTGGTAAATCTCGAAATGCTGCAATGCAACATCCAGGCGCTGCAGGTACAGCTCGTTGAGAACACCCAGGTTGTAGTGTGCCAAGGCGTAATCGGGTGACGCTGTGACGGCCTTCATATAAGCGGCTTCTGCCTCAATAAATTTGCCATTTCTGCGAAGCAGCATGCCCTGCTGGTTGAGGGCCGCCGGATGATTGGGATCTAGCGCCAAAGCCGCGTCAACAGAGGCCTGCGCGGCCTTCTCGTTGCCGTTTTGGCCGTGAATGATGGCCAGATTGACGTGGGCACCGGGGTAAGCCGGGTATTGCAGCAGGAATTCCTTCAGGCGCAGCTCCGCTTCGACGAAGTCGCCCGACGCCATGACCGCAACGGCCTGTTCGAACAAGGTTTGGGCTTCGGCCGGAACTTCCGGGTGCTGCACCGCTGCGGCCTGTTGGCCCACGCGAGTCCCGGACGCCTGGCTGCCGCGCTCTGCGGGTGCCGAACCGCCCGATGAGGCACAACCAGCCACCACCAGCATGGCTACTGGCAACACCAGCCTCAGAGCCAGGTCAATATAGCGCTGTAACAGCATCTTCTGCGCGCTCCGATTTCGCGTACCGCGCCGGCATCAGGCCAGCGAGGCGGTCAAAACTCCTTTTCACCCATTCGTCATACACACCGTCGGGCGCACGATCAGCATTCGCCTTGTACAAGTCGATAGCCTTTTCTTCAAATGGGTACATTTGCTCCTCGAGCAGCAATTCGTATTGCTCCATCGCCGCTTCATCGAGGTTTGAAGGTCGCTCGGAATCCATCAGGTCCGAGCTGAACTGTTCATAAACCTCACCGAGTCGGTAGGTTGCAGCCGTCGTCACTTCGGCAACGCCGTAATCTGCTGCATCCGTGTAGACCTTGATCACGTCTTCCATCAGTGAGCGTTTGAGCTTCATGCTTTCGGCGAGTGGTTGATTCAGCTTGACGACCGCGAATCGCCTCAGCACGGGCTCTGCAAGCTCCAGTGAGGCTGTCGCAGCAATGTATTTCGTTCGATCAGAACGCTGTGCCCCAGCTGTCGCGTCCACCCGAATTAATTCCTGGAGTCGCGCCGTTACTGCCGCATCATCACCGGCCGCGCGTGAGATCTCAAGTAACCGATAGCGAGCTTCGACCGATTCAGACAGCGGGTCTGGATACGACGCGACTATGGTCTCGAGTACGCGCTGCTCGCTTGTAGTCGTATTGCTCTCTTTGTACAACTCCGCCGCCTTCCACAATGCTTCACGACGGACATCGTCGGTGCTCGAGGGAGCTACAGCAATGCGCTCGAATTCCTGCGCAGCCTGCATGCCACGCCCGGCCTCGAGGTAAGTGACCGCGAGTTTTTGCGAAATATCATCCGCAAATTCACTGTCCGGATAATCTACGCGGAACTGTTCGAGCACACCCGATGCGCGATCCCACGCCGCCAGGTTAATCAAAGCAGCTGCAGCATCATACTCCGCGGTCGCGCGGATACTGGAATCCGGAACAGCCTGGCCGAGGCGGCGGAAATGCGTAACAGCTGTTTCGAGATCGCCAGCATCACGAGCCTGCTCACCCTGCTTGTAGATCGATGACGCAATGCGGTCCTTGATCTCCTGACTTGCGACAGCATCGTCAGCGGGTGTGAACGTGCGCAGCTGATAATACGAGTCCTCGGCAGCCGCGAAATTCTCGAGATCGAATTGCGAATGCGCGATGACGGTCCAGGCCGTCCTCGCAAGCTCCGGTTTAACCGGCGGTTGCTTGGCGACAATTATCTGGCTCACGGCGATGGCCAGGTCGAACTGGTTCTGTGCAAACAGATCTTCGGCGACAATGGTCAATACTGCACCCGATTCGGGGTGCTCCGGGAAGGTGTCGGCAAACTTCAAGCCGCTGTCCAGGTAGCGCTGATGCCAGGCCACTTTGGCCTCCGCATCGGCGGGATCCGTTAGTCGCTGCTCGTGCTCACGATACGAGAGGAGCGCTGCGTACGCGGCCTCTGCCGAACGCTCATACGCCGGATAATCGTAGGCTGCTCTTTCGTATTCAACCGTTGCTTCATCAAACTGCTCGCTCTCGAACAGAATCTCGGCCAGCAGGAAATTCGTATTTGCCGTGTCGGGCTCGCCCGGGAAGTACGAAAGGTACTTGCGGTAGTAGCGAGCTGCCTCCTGGTAGTCGGCGCGTTCGCCGTCTTTCTGCGCCTCGGCGTGGTAGTACTTGGCAAGGTCTGTCAGGTTCTCCTTCAGGAGAGCCTCTACGCCGGCGTTCTCGGCACGCGGGTTGCGCAACCAGAAATCGCCATCCATCCCATAGCGGTCTACAAACCCTTTCTTGCCTTCGAGTACGAGGCTGGGAAACCCGCCACGTTTGTAAGCATCGATAACCTCGACCTGCAACAGCGGTGACTTCGGATGGTACGGGTCTTTCTCGACAAAGGCTTCGTATGTCTCGGCCGCATCCTGAAAACGCTCCTTCTCCAGGTACAGGTCACCGAGGTTCATATAAATGACGTAGGCGTATTCCGGGTCACCCTTTGAATCCAGAAACGCGGTAATGCTGTCAGCGCCTTGCATGTAGGAAAAGCTGATGCTCAATACGCGAAAGGTATCTTCAACAAGTTCCTGGTTGGCGCGACTCAACTGCGCCAGCCTGTTTTCACCCTCCTGCAACTCGATATCGCGAATCTTGCGGTCGAGTAATTCGAAAAACGGCGCGAGGCTTTCTTCATTCCATCCCAACTTGAACTGTGCCCAGCCGCGTTTGTACAGCGATTGCTCGTAAAATCGCGATGCTTCTCCGTAAGCGATGACGTCTTTATACGCCAGCTCGGCATCGTTGTAGTTCTTGCGCAGGAACAGCATCTCACCGCGACGGAACTGCACTTCGTCGATCAGCTCTGTGTCCGGGTATTTATCGACCAGTTCGTTCAGGACGTCGAGCGCCTCATCGTTGCGCCCCCCCATTTCATAGGCGCGGGCGAGCTGATAGAGCACGGTGTCATTGCGGCGATAGTCGGGATAAGACTCGAGCAACTGCTGGTAAAGCTGAACCGCACTGTTGAAGCTTTCGTGATTCAGCGTATCGATATTTGCAGCGAGTTGCTGTGCCTCTGTGGCATCGAGCTCGAGGTCACCCAGGCGACGCATCGCCTCGGAACGCAGATCAGGATCGTCGGAAACCAGATCAAGAAACGCGCGATAGTTGTCGCGTGCCAGATCCGTGCTGCCGACAATGACCTTGCCGGTACGAATCTCGACATCTTTGCCCTCGAGGCTGGCAATCGTATCCCGCTTCTTGATGTTGTCGGCTTGAGCCGATGCCCCGATCAACGCGAGTGCCAGCAGAGTGAGAAGACGTGCGTTCATTCGCCCGCTCCTTCCGCGGCTGCGGCAGTATCGTAGATCGCGGCCAGCGCAAAGCGCGCCTGAACCGTGTATGCGTCCAGCCGTTGCTTCTGTGCCCGCAACTCACCAACCGCAATCGACTCGAGGAATGAGCGTTGCTCGCCCATCGCCTCGGCAACACGCAGCTGCATGCCGTCAATTTTTGGACCAAGGCCGTAAACACGATTACTGAACTCCTCGAAACGCAGTGGTTCATTGAGCATCGTGTCATCGATTTGCCGCCGCGAGCGCTGCGTTTCGACGAGCGCCTCACCGGTCTTGCGTACGTCGCGGCGAGCACGCCACAGTCGATCCTGGAAGTCCTTCTCCAGCTGCCACTGCAACACACCCTTGAGCAACAAGACCTTGTCTCGAACCTCATCGGCTTCGGGAATATCCGCGCCGAGCGCCGGTGTACTCTCAAAACCCGCTATCTCGCCCCACATTTCGAACTCACGTTCGTTAGAGAGCGCGAGCCAGTCATAGCCTTGTTCAATTTCATCGAGCTGCGCATCGAATTCAAACTTGCGTTGCACCATGGCATCGATATCAGCGCGGCCCAACGCATTCTCGACGCGTGGCAGGCGCTCTTCGTAGGCCTGCTTTCGCGTTTCGAGCATGTTGGCAAACACGTCAACACTGCCCTGCCATTGCTCAAGGTTGTTATTCAGGTAGTGCAGGTCGCGATAATTCTTCAGACCTTCCTGGAATTCATGCGTCGCCAGCAAATGGTAAAGGTAGCGGGCCTCGGGTCCCTCGGGTAATTCTTCGAGCTGCCAGAACCATCCAGTGCTATCGAGCGGATCGTCGGCGAGAAACTGGTCGAAGATGTCACCGGACTGGATGAAACCGATCGTGCGATCGATGCGATTGGCTTCCTCGTAAAATGCCTCGATCGCATTGAGATAGTGATCCGCCGCCTGGCTGATTGAATCGAGTTTTCCGAGCGCATACGGAATGGCAAGCATGGACTCCTGCACCGCAGAATCGAGCATGTCACGACTGCGCAATTCCATCCACGGCACCAGTGCACGCCGATAATTCTCAGATTCTGCATCTGCCCAGCCGACGCCCAGCAGAGCCTTGTTCGAAAACGGACCTTCAAGCCTCACGCGCTGCAGTGGTTCCTTGGCGGCGAGCGGCTGGCCATCCTGCAACAGCGCATAGCCAAGCGCGAGGTTTGCCTTGTCGCGCAGGGACGCCAATTCCTGATTAGAAGGGTTGAGTTCGCCGAGTTCGCCCAGAATCTGTTCAGCAGCAGCGACATTTCCGCTGCGCACCATGGCAACGCCGAGGTTGAACTTGGCGTAGCTGGCCCATTCTGTTCTGCCCTTCCAGTTTTCCAGCAGGGCGATTGCGCGCTCATACTGGCCACTGTTGATGTAGATCTGGGACTGCAGCATCTGCGCTTCGCGCTGCAGGTTGTCGGGCAGGTCTTCGCTCAGGTAAGACAGCGCCTCCTGCGATTTGTCGAGATAGCCGCGTTGCAGCCAGATCTTGGCCAGGAAAAACCATGTGCGATCACGAATCTCCAGGTCAACATTGTCCGCCAATAGGCGTTCGAAGATCGCCGCCGCCTCGAGATGATGTCCGTAAGAAAGATACAAGCCACCGAGCAAAAGCTCGGCCTGTTCTTCATGCTCGGTTATCAAACCCTGTTTCTGCGCCGCCAAGAGGCGCACGATAGCCGGGAAGTAATCTTCCTTATAGAAGTGGAAAAGGACCTCGCCGTAGTGCGGGTCCTTCACGACAATCGGATCAGGGTCGTTCTTGGCAGCGTATGCCGTTGGCACTAAGGCCAACAACAGAAAACAAAGCGCGACAGGAATGGAGCGGCATCGCAACAAAGATCACTCCCATTCCTTGATGACGAACTCCGGCTGCTGTTTCTTCACTCGGTCCGTGATCTCAAGCTCGATGTATTTGGCACCGATGCCCTTATCGAATGTTAGCGTTGCACCGCGCCGGTAGTCGCGAATATTCGGTCCGGCACCGGTAAATATTGCGATCAGCTCGTGATCACCCGTTTTGAGGTTTGCCATGTGGACACGATGTACGCCACCGCGAGCCAGCGCATCGGCTTCGCGCTCGGTGTAAAGGTAGTTCGCAACTTCCTTGCCATCGATCTTCAGGTTGACCGAGTCGAGATCAAAATACTCACCAACGTCCAGCGAAACAAAGAACGCGACCTGGGAATTGGCCGGGAACAGAAGCTCTTCCTCAAGCAGGAAAAGGTCCCTGTTGAGATCGAGCACTTCCTTTTTCAGGCCCTGCACATCCTCATCAAGACTGCGAAACTTCTCGCGAGATGCAGCCTCGGCATCTGCTACTGCGGTTTCCTGCGCGATCGATGTCGCGCTGAATACCAGCAACATGCTCACAATAAGGCTGATCAATAGTCGATTTGTCACCATCACTCTCCTGCGGACCCAAGCGTCGCGCCTACTCCCTCAGCAATGACCGAATCTGGTCGAGGTATTTCTCTTCATAGCCCGGCTTGTAGCCGTGGTGCACGTAGCGAACAGTGCCTTCACGGTCAATGAGTACAGTAACCGGCATCGCTTCGACTTCGTAAAGCTTGCTGACCGCCTTATCTGAATCGAACAGCACCGGGAAACTCACGCCGAGTTCGGAAGCCATGTTCATGGCTTTCGATGAGTTGTCGTCGATATTGACGCCAAGCAGGCTGAATCCGACGCGCCCGTAGCGCGAATAAAGCTCGTCGAGCAGCGGCATTTCCTGGCGGCAAGGACCACACCACGTCGCCCAGAAGTTCACCATGACAACGTCACCGCGATACTCCGAGAGCCGCAGATTTTCACCTGACGCACTCTTCAATGCAAAGTCCGGCGCAGCCTGGCCTGTCAGGCCCGATGAGGCGAGACTGGTTGCAGCAAACGCGCTGAATAAGAGACCCAGTAAAATGTTCTTCATTTTCATCATCTCAATCCTTGTAATGTCAGCCAGGCACAATCCGTGTCCTGGGGCGGCACAGCCAGACGTTGAATGGTGACAGGCAGGGCCCTGCCGGGGCCGTGATTGAAGTCACAAATGGCCGGTCTTGTCTGAACATAATCGCCGTGCCAAAAATCACCAATTGCCCTGAAATCCACGTCCTTCCTGCACCTTGCTTCGACAGCCATGCCGCACGATCGTTACAGATTACGTCAAATTGCTGTTTTTTCCAGATATTTTGAGACACTGCTGGTGCTCAGCCCTGGCCGCCGGCGCGGACGCCAATGTCATCGCCGATGGACGATATATAATAGAGCTATCTAGCTGAATTTAAAGTGAATATCCGTCTCCATTCGGCGACAGACTGTGTATTCTCTGGTTGCCATCGAAACTACTGCGGTGGCGGCTGCAAACCATCCGAATAAAAAATGCGCCCTTCCCCATCGATGACGATGCTCTCGTAATCGGGCAAGGTCGCGATCAGCCGCAGGCCCTGGTCAACACCCATGACGAAAACGGACGTCGACAACGCGTCGGTGATGACTGCATCTGGCCCGAACACCGTTGCACTGCGCACGCCGCTGGCCGGCTCGCCTGTGCTGGGCTGAATAATGTGGTGGTAGCGAGTGTCACCCTCCTCAAAATAGCGCTCGTAATCCCCGGACGTGGAGATCGCTTCATCCTCCAGCGGCACCGAGATTGCGACTTGCCCTTCCGCACGTGGGTCCCGTATACCGACCATCCACGGTTGACCACGGCGATCACCGAGCAAGCGAGAATCACCACCGGCGGTCACGATGCCATTGCGCACCCCGCGCGAACGCAGAATACTGACGCCGCGCTCGACGACATAGCCTTTCGCAATTCCACCAAGATTGATGCGCACGCCCTGCTCACGAAAACGGACCGTGCCCGCTGCCTGGTCCAGCTCGACAAATTGGAAGTCGATCAATTGGCGTTCAGCTTCGACCGTCGCCTGGTCGGGTCGTTGCCGGTTGCGAAAATCGTAGTGCTGACCAACGCTGTCGTAGGTGATATCAAATGCGCCACGTGTCAGGACCGAAATATCCAGCGAGCGGCGGATCAGCTGAAAAAGCTCATCGCCCGCGATAACAGGCTCCATTGCCGCAAGCCGGTTTATTTCCGAGATGCGACTGTCGTCTTTGTAGGTACTCATCAACCGGTCAATTCGATCGGCCTCGGCAAATATCTGCTCAACGATTTTTTCACCGGTCGCAACATCGTCGTGCCACAGAAGAACGCTTACTTCAGTGCCCATCAACGGACGCGCGTCACCAACCCACTCGCCTCGAGCAGGCATTGAAATCGCAATTAACGCAACCATAACTAGTGAAAGCTGTGTACGAGCGTTATGCTTCGACCTTCGAACTTTTGACAAGGAGCGGGACAGTGACTTCATTCCTGGTTTTCCTGGCGGTTCTGGCAGCAATTGTGTTCTGGGGCATTGGCATATACAACCGCCTCGTTAATGAGCGCAACCGCGTCAAGAACGCTTTTGCACAGATCGACGTACAGTTGACCCGGCGCTACGACCTGATTCCAAACCTCGTCGAAGCCGTCAAGGGCTACATGAAACATGAGCGCGAGACGCTCGAAGCAGTAATCAATGCGCGCAATGCCGCGTCGTCCAGCCTCGATGCCGCCAAAGCCGATCCGGCCAACGCGCAGGCCATGAAGGAGCTCGGCGCATCTGAGGGCGCTTTGACAAGCGCGCTCGGCAAACTGTTCGCCTTGTCCGAAGCTTATCCTGATCTCAAGGCGAATCAAAACATGATGCAGTTTCAGGAAGAACTCGCCAGCACTGAGAACAAGGTCGCGTTCTCACGCCAGGCGTTCAACGACACGGTCCTGCAGTACAACAATTCGGCACAGAATTTCCCGAACAATGTCATTGCCGGCTTCTTTAGCTTTGAACTTGCCAGCTTCCTGGAAATAACCTCCGAAGAAATGCGCGATGCGCCGGACGTTTCATTTACTTAGTCCCTGGCGTTCTCAGGGGCGCTCGGTACTGTCTTGAATTTCTTTGCCGCACAGGATCATGCTCGCCGCTCAACGCGGCGGCTGGTCATGCTCTATCTGCTTGCCGCGGTAGCGATCGTAATCAGTGTTTCGGCAGTGATCGGTTTCGCGGTCACCTTTAATCAGCAATCCCCAGACCTGGGCACCAGGGTCGCCAACAATATAGAAGTGTTTTCAGGTGCGGCGATCCTTGCACTGTTGGTGATCGCCGGCGCGACTATCGAGAAAATAGTGCGGTTGCGCTCCGGTGGCGGTCGCGTCGCCCAGGGACTCGGCGCCACGCTGGTACCCGAGAGCAGCATCGATCTATCGCATCAACGCCTCAGAAACGTCGTTGAGGAAATGGCAATTGCTTCGGGTGTGCCGGTTCCCGAGATCTACGTCCTCGAACACGAACACGGGATCAACGCGTTTGCGGCCGGGTATGCGCCTGAGGATGCTGCCGTTGCTGTCACCCGGGGCGCACTCGAAGTCTTGACCCGGGAAGAGCTCCAGGGCGTTATCGCCCACGAGTTCAGTCACGTTCTCAATGGCGATATGCGATTGAACATTCGGCTGATGGGAGTGCTGTCCGGCATCGTGTTCCTCACGATCATCGGGCGCAAGGTGTTATTCAATATGCGCTATCTCCGCGGCCGGGACAGCGCCAAACTGGCGCTTCCGGGACTGGCTATCGGCTTCGGCCTGATCGTCATTGGCGGCCTGGGTGTGTTTTTCGCGCGCATTATCAAGGCCAGCGTCTCGCGGCAGCGCGAGTATCTCGCGGATGCGTCGGCCGTACAGTTCACACGGCAGACGACCGGCCTCGCCGGCGCATTGAAAAAGATCGGTGGCTACATGGTGGGCTCACGTTTCCAAATCGCAGATCCTGAGGAAGTGAGCCATATGCTGTTTAGCACGGGTTCAAATCTCAACAGGATGTTAGCGACCCACCCGCCGCTGACGCAACGTATCCAGGCGCTCGAACCAGGCTTCAAACCCGAAGACTATCCGCACGTCGATTACCAGGCAGCGCGTGCAGAGCGCAAGAGTGAAGCTGCGGAACAGTACGCCGGGCTGGCCGCAGCGGCTGGCGGCGCCGCCAGCGTTGCAACCAACGTGTCACCTGACAGGGTCGCAGATAACGTCGGCCACCCGAGCCAGGAACAGGTCGAGTTCGCGGGGAAGCTGCGCCAGTCCATTCCGCAGATATTGTCCGCGGCGGCACATTCGTCGGACAACGCATACCTGTTAACAATTGCATTGATTCTCGATCGCAGTGGCCGTGCTCTTGAGCGGCAGTTATCGCTTTCGTACGAACAACTTGGTGAGCAGCGCGCCAATCTGGTGAAGCAGTACTACGATGAGCTCAGGAAAATCGGCGGCGGATACCGTTTGCCACTACTCGAGATCGCATTTCCTGCGTTACGACAGCGACAAGCAGCGGAACTCGAATATCTTATCGATCTGGCAAGTCGGCTAATCGAGGTCGATGGCAATATCGATCTGTATGAATACTGCTTTAATCGAGTATTGGTCAGTTCCCTGCAGCGGGCAATGCACCCGTCACGCCGTAAGAAGCACCGCAGTGCGAAACGTGCCCCGGTTCGCAAAGCAGCAGTCGACCTGCTGCGCGTCATTGCATACCACGGCCACCGTGATGATCACGCTGGAGAAACAGCATTTCGAGCCGGTCTGGAAGCATTTGGTGACTGGGCCAGCGAAGCCGACTACAACGGCGCGAGAGATTTTTCGGCGCCCGTGTTCGACAATCAACTGGACTTGCTTGCCGCGCTGGATGGTGACGGCCGGCAAATGCTGATCAAGGCAATCACTGCTGTCATTACCGAAGATGGCAAGCTGACGAGCACGGAGTCCGACCTGATGCGCGCTATCTGCGTCACGCTCGAATGCCCGCTTCCGCCTATTCTGACGTATCATTGAACTTCCTGAGCCCCGGCTCCTCAAAATTTTTATTAACGATATGAAATGTAAGGCCATTGTCCTGATTCTCGGGCTGATTCTCGCGCTGCCCGCCGCTGCCGCCACAAAAGAAGAACGCCGCGTTGCCGACGCAGCTGACGTCCTCGATCAGTTACTGCGTATTCCGGAGAAATCCATACCACCGGCCCTGCTTTCCAGGGCCTATGCGGTCGCAGTCATTCCAAACGTCGTCAAGATAGGCTTCGGCATTGGTGCACGGCGTGGCCGCGGCATCCTGGTTGTGCGGCAGGATGACAACTCGTGGAGTAACCCGGCTTTCATAACCATGACCGGCGGCAGCATTGGCTGGCAGGTCGGCGCGCAGTCGACCGACGTCATCCTCGTTTTTCGTACACGCAAGGGTGTCGAGAGCATAGCCAGCGGCAAGTTTACTCTTGGTGCGGATGCTTCAGTCGCGGCCGGGCCCGTCGGAAGGCATACATCTGTCGCGACGGACATCCGTTTCGAGGCTGAGGTCGTTTCATACTCACGCAGCCGGGGCCTGTTCGCTGGCGTTGCGTTCGAGGGCGCCGGCGTGACAATGGACCGTAAGGCCAATTCAGCGTTTTATGGTTCGTCGAGCTTGACGCCAGAACAGATCTTTGTCAGCTCGCCAAACATCGCGCCCGACATTGCGAATGAATTTGTCCAGATCCTGACAGCGCAGACCGTTCGTCTGCCCACGCAGCCTGGCATGAGCACTGGTACGACTGAGGATCCACAGTCCGCTGCCGACCGACCCTCAGAGGTTCGCACGTTCGGTGTACCTGATGCCGACGAAGAAGAATACGATCCCAACTATTGATTGGCGGTCGATCTCTCGTTCGAGGTCTGACGATTCGCGGGCCTGGGCTGAATTAGCCGCCCGATTCCTCACTGCGCTTGCGCAGTTCTTCGCGTACGGCGTCCAGATCGGTGGCAGGAGCCGTGGGTTGCGCAGCCGGCGCGTTGCCACCGTCGGTCGCAGGCCGGTCATTTCCGACTGGCGGGGTATCCAACGTAGCTTCAGGTGCCGGAATAACCGCTCCCGGTGCATTCAAAGCAGCTTCGTCGACATTCTCGTTGCTAGTGTCAGCAGGCGGTAACTCGCCGAATTGCGCCAGGTACGCTGCTTCCTTGCGCTGCCGCTCAGCTTCCTCCGCTCTGCGACGGGCTTCGGCAGCCGCCTGCTGCGTACGCCGCAATGCCTGTCTTTTCTTGTTCGATTCAGCTTCAAATGCGTCCCGCCTGGCTCGATCTTCCTTGGCTTCCATAATCGCGATCGCCTGGCGCGCATTGACGCATTCAGCGTCATAGCGCGTTTGGGAGCGATCTTGTGAGCAACGAACGACAGCCGCTTCAAGCGAATAGGGGTCGGATAGAAAATCCTGCACGGATCTCGGCGGCACCTCTTTGGCGCACGCTCCGAGCACGAATAGCCCGCACAACAACAATGTAAATCGAACATTCATCGGCTATCGCCAGTCCCAAAAAAGGCTTGCGTCAATCGTAAGACCGGCGCAAGCCAATCTTAAATTGATTAAATGGTATATATTTCAGCATCCTGCAACCTCGCATGTTAGCACCGCTGTCAATATGTGAAATTGCGTGAGTTCGCACTTTTGGGCAAAAGGACACGCTACACGTGAAAGAATCGAACCAGTTTTCGCTACTCAGACAGCGCCGGTTCGCGCCGTTCTTTTCCACCCAGTTCCTGGGCGCCCTCAATGACAACGTGTTTCGCAATGGGCTCATCATACTTGTGACATTTCAGGGCATCCTGATCTTCGGGATGAATCACAGTCAGCTCGCGAACGTTTCCAGCCTGCTGTTTATCTTACCGTTTTTTCTGTTTTCGGCCATCGCCGGTCAACTCGCCGACAAGTATGAGAAGTCTTTCCTGATGCGGCGCATCAAGCTACTCGAGATCGCCCTGATGAGCATCGCCGCCGTGGCGCTCATAACAAAAAGCTACCCTGTGCTGCTGCTGGTCCTGTTCCTGATGGGCTGTCAGTCGACGTTGTTCGGCCCGGTTAAATATGCCTATCTGCCGCAACAACTCGACACCTCCGAGCTCATTGGTGGCAACGCGCTCGTGGAGGCTGGCACCTATGTCGCGATTATTCTCGGTCTGGTCATAGGCGGACTGATGATCGCGATCTCTCCCGGCGACCAGACCTTGCTCGCAGCGTGTCTTGTTGGCTTTGCCGTGTTTGGTTACCTCGCCAGCCGCCGCGTACCCACAACACGAGCCGTGGATCCGCACCTGAAAATCAGCTGGAACACGTGGCGGGAAACCGGGCGCATCGTAGGTTTCGCACGCGAGGACCGAACGGTGTTCTTATCCATCCTCGGTATTTCATGGTTCTGGTTCTTTGGCACGATAATGACCGTGCAAGTACCCGCCTACACGATGGATATGCTCAACGGCGACGAGTCAGTTACAACAGTCCTTCTCGTCGCGTTCGCAGTTGGTGTCGGCCTTGGTTCCCTGTTATGCGAGCGCATGTCGGGACACCGTATCGAGTTGGGACTCGTACCATTCGGTTCAATCGGGCTTAGTTTATTTGCTGTGGACCTGTATTTCGCGCAGACCACACCCCATGTTGTCGCCGTATCAACGATCAGCGAATTTCTCAGCCGACCGGGAAGTACCCGCATATTGTTCGATCTCACCATGCTCGGCGCATTTGGTGGTATCTATAGCGTGCCGTTGTACGCGCTGATTCAAAAGCGCGCCAAGCGCCGTCATCTGTCGCGGATTATCGCCGCGAACAACATCATCAACACCGTCTTCATGGTCGTTGCCTCACTAATGGCGATCGCCGTTCTAAGCCTGGGATTCTCGATACCCGAGCTGTTTCTTATCCTGGCTGCACTGAATGTCGCGGTCGCGATCTACATTTACTCCCTGCTACCGGAATTCATGATGCGATTCCTGGCATGGGTTTTGATAAATCTGCTGTATCGCATCCGACCCACCGGACTCGAAAACGTGCCCAGTAAGGGACCCGCTATCGTGGTCTGCAATCACGTCAGCTACATGGACCCTATCCTGCTGACCGGCTCCATACGTCGTCCAATGCGTTTTGTCATGTATTACCGCATCTTCCAGATGCCGTTCTTGCGCTTCTTTTTCGAGCACATGCAAGCAATCCCGATTGCCGGCAAGATGGAAGATGAGCAGCTCATGAACGAGGCGTTCGAGAGAGTTGACGAGGAACTCGCCGCGGGCAATATCGTGTGCATATTCCCCGAAGGCGCTATCACGCGCGATGGCGAAATCCAGCGCTTTCGGCCAGGAATCGAGAAAATCATCGCGCGCCGGCCCGTGCCAGTGATACCTGTCGCACTCGGTCGACTGTGGGGGAGCTGGTTCAGCAGACGCACAGGTGGCGGGCTGCGCAAGATACCGGGTCGGCTGTTCGCTCGAGTCCCGATTACCGTCGGCCAGGCAGTGCCGGCGCATGACGTTAGCGCCGCGCGGCTCGAACTACTCGTCCGGACTCTGCGCGGCGACGACCGCTAATTTTCCACGCCACTCATCGAGTAGCTGGTCCTTGTTGCCGAACAGCGCCGGACCCTCAGCCGTAATGAACTTCAGTTCGGCCAGTCGCGGAAAGCCGTCGCCGGCAACCGGCAAGTAGAAGCGATTGCCCAGTGCTGCGGCCTCATCCCTTTGCGGGTCACCAAACACCATGCGCGTGTGAGCAAGCGCTTTGGGCGCGAGTATCGCGTCGAGCCAGACCAGGCCTATCGCAGACGTGCTCGCACGGTGAACCCAATTAGTGGTCCGGAACAGGACGCGCAATCCGCCCGGCGTAAAAGCAACCTCATCGATCGGTCCCGGCAATTGCAGGGTCTGATCCCCGATGCGTCCTTCCAAAAGGCTGAACTGCTGCGCGAGATTGTTCTCATCGACAAGCACAAGAAAACGCGAATTCGACGATGCTTCGAGCCACCGAATGGCCGCGTCTCCCTGCCAAAGCGACTGCAGGCTCCACACGCCATTCGTAGCTCGGACAATGACGCGCAATGTACCCGAAACACTGCCAAGATAAAGATGATCGCTGTCCGCGAAAGCGAATCCTGTATGGCGTTCGCCAAGTTCAAATCTTGCAGTGATGTCGCCAGACTTCGTATCGACGATTGCGGCGCTCGTGTCGTTCAGAATACCGACCAACGTACCGCCGGGCTCGAACGCCAAGCGTTCTACCGGCGCGCCGGGAATTTTCACAATGAACTGCTCAGGCAGGCCGTCGTCGATATTCCAGACTCGCAACGTGCCGTCGTCGGCAGAACTTGCCGCCAACCGGCCGTCAGGACTCACCTCTATACGCCGGACCTTGGCGTTGTGCCCGTAAAAACTGAGCTCCTGTGCACGACTCGCCAGCCCTTCCCGACCCGCATCCGCGGGCAGCACATGCACGTTACCGTTCTGGTCACCAATGACGATTTGCGTGGCATCTGGCGTCGCGACAGCAACGGCGTCGCCGGACGGCGCCCAGATTGTCTGTGACAAGCTGCTGTTGTCAGTCTCGTTGAGCGCCGGCAGCGTCGGCGCGCGCCAGAATCGTGCTATAGCAGACGCCCCTCCGGTTACCACGATCTGCTCGTCTGCGCTGAAGGCCAGTAAGCTGGCCCTGTTCTGTTCAGCCCCTGATCCCAGTGGCGGCCCGAGCAACCGCCCTTGCTCGGTTTCATAAACCTGGAACCCGCGCTCGGGCCTGCCAACAAGCGCCCGTGTACCGGACGGCGAAAATTGTAGCTGCCAGCGCCCAGCCGCAAATTCTTCGAGCAGCGGGTCTGCGGGCCGGTCGATGCGCCATAGGGAAACACCCTCGCCACCAAATACAGCGCCGAGCACCCCCCCTCCCGCCGCGAGGCTGATTTCGCTCGGCTGAGCTGACAAGTCGATCTGTAGTATCAACGACCCATCGCGAAAGTCCCATACACGGACAGCACGGTCGTAGTCAGCGACAGCGATTCGTTGCCCGCTCGGGTCCAGGGATACGAGTGCCGGCGTACCGGCGATATCCAGCTTTGCCACGAGCGACGCGCTTTCCAGTGACCACAGCTCCAGGGTTGTGTCACTGTCATTGTGCCGCTGCACAAACAGGTGGGCACCACCGTCAGTTAACATCGACGTCGTACTCGCAGCACCGACCTCCATTGTCGCGGTGCGGCGCCCGGTCGTAGTATCCCAGAGGTGAACTGCGTCCTGTGTTGCCGTGACGAGTAGTCGCGCGCCAGCACTCAGCCCGATCAGCTTCTCGTGCTCATTAACGGCGACCGCACGAACCGGTTTTGCGAACGCAAGATCCCACACGCGTGCACTGTCACTCTGCAGGGCACGGGCGACAGCAAAACGCCCGTCCGCGCTGAACCACACATTGTCGGTTTCACGTTCGGCAGGATCCGAGATGTTCAAACCGCGCTGGAAATCCTCGACGAGACCCTGCGAGTTCAGGTTGAGATTCCAGCCGACGAGCCGACCTGCCACGCCGAGTGCTTCATCGCGGACGCTCAGGCTCCACGTGCCATTCAGTGGTTCCCCGACAAGCTCACGCAGCTGGGTCGCCGAAACGCGCAGATCTTCATTTGCGGAAGCACGCTCAATATCAAGATCAACTTCGACCGCTCTTCCCGAAGGTGCTATAAGCTTGATGCGCAAATCTGTTGCGCGCGCATGACTGATATTGATCGTCAAACCAATCCGCGACACCGTACCATCACGGTCTACGATGACGCGTCGCACTAGCGGTGATACTTCAAGAGCCGTTATTGTCCAGATCTCTCTTTGTTGCAGCCCTTGCGGCTCAAGCGACCACTGCGTGACCTCGGCGCCCCGCACTTCGGTCAGCAGCAAGTTGTCGGGATTAAAAACAATATTGCCATGACCCTCGTCTGTAAGGCTGGCAAGCAACAATGGATAGTCATCTGCAACCAGCATCGCTGAGCTGTTGCGCCGCTGCGGCGTGGACAGAACCAGCGCTTCCAGAGACGCAATCAGCGCGTCATCGCGTCGCTCTTCACGTCGCGCCTCCCGCGTGCGCGCATCCCAATATCCGGCAAGCAATTCCTGCGGTAAACGACCTGCATCCGGTAGCGCGTCCGCCAGCTCCACGACCGCCGTTATTTCCTCGCTACTGCCAGCTGCCCTCGCACGATTCTGAAGGAAACTCCGGAAAATGCTGTCCGCTGCTTCAACATGCCCGGGGAAGGAACGCATGTTTGCGTAGGCGTCCTGGGCAAGCTGCAACTCAACGGTGTCAGACGTCAGAATATTGACATAGGACCTCGGTAGTAGCTGCGTATACCAGAATGGCACCGCCAGGATCGCGAGTATCACCACAGCCGCGATAGCCGGGGTGCGCCAGTGAGTTGGCAGATTCTCGTTAGCCCACCGAGCAGTAAAGACCGCGCCATAGAGACGATTGCGAACGGCCAGGTTGCCTTCCTCGTCAATGACGATCAGCCCAATCGCGATAAGGCGTCGATGTAACGGAGAACCAAGATCAGCTGCAACCTCCAGACCTTTGCGGACGCGCCCGTATACATTTAATAGCGCTTCGCAGCGTTTCTTGTCATTGACGATCTCACGATGAATATGACTCATGTGTGGCTCGCTGTGCAGCGCCGCACGGCCAGCCAGCTGCTGCGTTGCAAGGCGGTCCACATCCTCCACAACGTCACCATCCATTACGTCGCGAGAAATCGCACGAGCGAGTTTTTGTGACAGATAAGGTTGCCCGCTTGTCCAGAAGTAGATGCGATCCAATGCCACGGCCGTCTTTTCCGGCGCCAGATTTAGTTCCGTCGCAAACAAGTCGAGATCAGGCCGCGAGAAATCGCCCAGGACTACCGGTTGCGTGACATTGAATGGCGACAGCTCGGGCTCGCCTATCAGGCTTAGTGGATCGCATTCACCCAGCAGAACAAATGCGATACGTGAAAACTCCGGATCCGTCGCACGCGCATTATGCGCTGCCCGAATGCTTGCCAGTAACTGGTCTGCAAATGGCAACTCGCCGATACACTGGATTTCGTCGACAAATACGACAATGCGTTCATGCACATTGCGCAATACAATTTCCGAGTAGAACTCGACCAGCCGTTGCCGATTGCTCAGGATCGACTTGTCCTGCCACCAGGTCTGCAGGTCGACTCGAATTCGTAACTGCCGCAAGAGCCGATACGCGACGCTGTAGTACCAGCGACCCGCATCCGATCCGGCATCGCGAACGCCGATCTGCTCCAGATCGAGAACGGCGACCTTGAAGCCGTTATTTTCGAGACGCGCTGTGGTTGCCGCGACCAGGCTCGACTTACCGCTGCGATCCGGCGCGATGATGTGTGCGTAGCGGCCGGATACCAAGGTTTCGTAAAGCACGTCGTCAGCACCACGACGCACGTACCCGGCACGAACAGCGTGCAGCGGGGCACCGACGCTGAAGAACTCGCCCGTGGTATCCAACCTGTCACGCTCGGTGCCAGGCGACTGTTCGTCCGAATTGCCGCTCAT
>Ga0316201_10000159_pt1 | contig 31887 bp, 21 predicted proteins | sample CS6wburrow_MG_FD_204516 | JGI IMG/M metagenome (GOLD analysis project Ga0316201, IMG submission 204516) | Coastal sediment microbial communities from Delaware Bay, Delaware, United States - CS-6 worm burrow | ecosystem: Environmental > Aquatic > Marine > Coastal > Sediment | place: USA...
CCGTGAAAGTGGCCGCAAGGCCGGGCGGCGGCACGGGCGACCCCGCCACGGACTATCCGAACCTGACCTCGGCCACAGCCCTGCACGAAGAAGGCATCACGGGCCGGGGTGTGACCATCGCGGTACTCGACTCCGGTTCGATGCCGCACGTCTCGCTGAACAAGACGCCGACAGGCGACTGGCGCTTCGTTTCGCAGTACGACGCCATCAATGACGAGGTGATCGCCCAGTCCGACATGTCACAGCTTGGCACCAAGCGCGCCGGGACGACGATTGTCAGAGACGACTACAGTGGCCACGGCACCCATGTGCAGAGCGTCATCGTCAGCAGCGCCACGGGCGACTCCGGCTTCTACAACGGCATCGCGCCGTACGCCTACCTGGTCTCGGTCAAAGCCTTCGACGCCAACGGTCAGGGCAGCTACGCCGACGTGATCCGCGGCATCGACTGGATCGTCGCCAACCAGGACTACCTCCGCATCGACGTACTGAACCTCTCATTGAGCGCCGCGCCGCAGTCGCACTACTGGGATGACCCCTTGAACCAGGCCGTGATGCGCGCCTGGGATGCCGGCATCGTCGTTGTCGCCTCGGCCGGCAATACCGGCCCGGACCCCATGACGATCGGTGTACCGGGTAACGTCCCCTACGTCATCACCGTGGGCGCGATGTCCGACAATTACACGCCGGGCGTGGAAAGCGACGACATCCTGGCCTCGTTCTCGGCCGCCGGACCGACCGTGGAAGGCTTCGTCAAGCCCGAAGTCGTCGCCCCGGGCGGTCACATCGTCGGTCTCATGCGGAACGACATGGATATAGCCGTCACGCACCCCGAGTACCACGACGGTGGCGCCTACTTCACCATGTCAGGCACCTCGCAGTCGGCCTCGGTGGTTTCTGGCATCGTGGCGCTGATTCTTGAAGCCGAGCCAAACCTGACGCCGGACCAGGTGAAGTGCAAGATCATGTCAGCCGCGCGGCCGGCCGTGCGGGCTGACGGCAGCCTCGCTTACAGCGTGTTCCAGCAGGGCGCCGGCATGGTCAACGCCTACGACGCCGTGCATGGCACGAACTACGACTGCGCCAACAACGGCATGGACATCAAAGCCGATCTGGCAGGCACCGTGCACTATGGCGGTCGTGCCAATGTCGACGAAAATGGCAACTACTACATCATGGACCTCGAAGGTTATCTGTGGACCAATGGCGAGTTGCAGAGCGATGGTTACCTTTGGACCAACGGTTATTTGTGGACTAACGGGTACCTCTGGACGAATGCTTACCTCTGGACTAATGGCACGGTCGGCGCGGACGGCTACCTCTGGACCAACGGTTACCTCTGGACCAATGGCTACCTCTGGACCAACGGTTACCTCTGGACCAATTCGCTGACAGAGACGGCCAGCGTCAACCACTGGGTTAACCAGGAGTAAGTCCGGCAGACTTCTCGTAGCGGCGGCGCCCCCGGCAACAGGGGCGCCGCTTTTTATTGGGGACATTCTACTTTTCTGCGGACAGGGGACATTCTGCTTTTCGCACGCGAAAAGCAGAATGTCCCCATCAATCAGGAATGTCCCCAACAATTTGACACCCGCATTATGTGACGCCCGTCACAAAAATCCAGAGGCCAGCCCAGTCGCCTGCACCGGGCAAATGCCTCTTTATTTGGTGAAATACACCCATCAACAAGAAACGTCTCACAAGGGATTTCGACATGCTTCGCACAGTACTTATTACTTTCATCGCCGTACTCGCCTCAGCAACGGTTTGCGCCGCTGAACAGTCCGAGCCAACCGTGGCGACAGCCAGCTACATCGTGCAGGCAGATACCTACCTGGTAGCCAAGAAGGCGGTCATCGGTGTCGGCGGAGCGATATCCCACGAACTTCGAATTATCAACGCGGTCGGCGCCACCTTGTCTGTCGTTCAGGTTGGCGAATTGTCGAAAGACAGCCGACTGAAGATCCAGAAGGACCGCAGCGCAGGTGTTGCCGCTGCTACGTTGCTGAGGTCCACAGATCTGAGCAGGACGGCCGATGCTGGCGATGGCCCGAGCAGCTACCTGTCAACGATCGTCGGCGCCGCTGACCTGCATCGCAAGGGTCTCACCGGCAAGGGTGTTACGGTTGCGGTTGTTGATACCGGTTACTACGAAACGGAAGATATCTCGAAAGATCCGGAGGGAGTGCGTCGCGTGCTCGCCCAATACGACGCGATCGCCGGACAAACAGTATCGATCAGCTCGGCTTCAGGCGCGCCGGACGCGAATGGTCACGGCAGCCACGTCACCAGCATCATCGCGAACTCGGAACGCGATCAGAACGGCAACTATCTTGGCGTTGCTCCCGGCGCAAATATCGTTTCTGTCAAGGCGTTTGATGGTGACGGCAATGGCACCTACCTTGACGTCATTCGCGGACTTGACTGGATCTTGAGCAACGCTGCGAAGTACGACATTCGAGTGGCTAACCTGTCCTTCAGCGCGGAGCCGCAATCGCACTACTGGGATGACCCGATCAACCAGGCCGTTATGCGCCTGTGGTACGAGGGCATTGTCATCGTAGCATCCGCCGGCAACCGTGGGCCGGATGCCATGTCGATCGGCGTGCCCGGGAACGTGCCCTATGTTATTACCGTCGGATCGATGAATGACAACGGTACGCCGTTGTATGCCGGCGACGATACGCTGTCTTCGTTCTCATCGGCAGGTCCGACCGTTGAAGGATTCGTCAAGCCTGAGGTTGTCGCTCCCGGCAACAGCGTGATCGGCCTGATGGACAATGGCGTACACAAGATCACAATGGATCACCCGGAGTTCATGTTCTCCTACGGTGACTCTGACAAATACTTCGTAATGTCAGGTACTTCGCAGTCGGCCGCCGTGGTCTCCGGAGTGGTTGCTCTTATGTTGGAGTCGGACAGCGGCCTGCAGCCGGACAGAGTCAAGTGCCGGCTGATAAGCGGCGCCAAGCCCGCGGTCAACGCTGACGGCGCGCTCGCTTACAGCGTCTTCCAGCAGGGTGCCGGACTGGTCAATGCCTACGCAGCGATCGCGAGTCAGGAAAAGGACTGCGCCAATGGCGGCATGGATCTCAAAGCAGAGCTGGCCGGCAAGCTCCACTACGGCGGCCGCGCCAATATCGACGAGAACGACAATTACTACCTGATGGATCTCGACGGCTATCTGTGGACCAACAATTCGCTCGGCACCGAGGGTTACCTGTGGACCAACGGCTATCTCTGGACCAATGGTTACCTTTGGACTAACGCCTATCTATGGACGAACGGCGACGTTGGCACCAACGGCTACCTCTGGACCAACGGCTACCTTTGGACAAATGGCTACCTCTGGACGAATGGTTACCTTTGGACAAACGGCTACCTCTGGACCAATTACGAAGAGGGCGAAGCCGGAATCAATACCTGGGTTGAACCGGAATAGTCCGAAATTGGCGACAAGTGCTTATTAGCCAAGGCTTATTTACCGTGCGGCCAGAGCCAATCAGGCGCCTGTCAGGGCTCAAGATTCGATTCCCAGAGCCGATACATCCTCTACGAGCTAAAGGAATGCCCATTCACATCGGAAAGTAATGACGACGATAGTTCCGGAAATCAGGCGGCATCTGGCATCGACGGGCATCCTGTTGGTGCTGTTGTCGTTCGTGAGCCTTGTTCGCGCCGACGATTTCGAGGCGACGACCATGCGTTTCGATCGGATTACCGTTGCAGACGGCCTTGCTCAGGGCACGGTACTCGCGATCGAACAGGACAAGTCGGGGTTCCTGTGGTTCGCTACGGAAGGCGGACTTGACCGTTACGATGGTTTCACCTTCAAACACTATCGCCATGAACGCGGTAATCCCAATGCGCTGGCGAGCGAATTCGTCCGCGACCTCCACCTGGCCGAAGATGGCAGCCTCTGGATCGCTACCGATGGTGGTGGTATTTCCCGTTGGAATCCGGCAACGGATGGCATCACTACCTTTCGAGCCGTGGATGGGGAAAGCACCTCGCTCGCGACGGACAAAGTACGCACAATACTTGCGGATAACGATGGATTCGTCTGGATTGGCACCTATGACCTGGGGCTCGACCGGCTCAACATCGCATCCAATGAAGTCACACATTTTTCCGGCCAACCCGATGATCCCGTTTCCCTTGATAGTAACGAGATCTTCGCACTGGCCCTGGATGGCGACAACGCCCTCTGGATAGGCGGCAATGCCGGCCTTAACCGGCTCGATCTGGTAACCGGCCTGTTTTCGCGTATCGCACTTGATCCCTCCGCTGACGGTCAGCCGATTGTGCGAAGTCTCGAATTGACACCCGACGGCACGCTTTGGATTGGCACCGACAGCGACGGATTGTTAGCTCTGGATATCCAGTCCGGAGACATTCGACGTCACGTGCACGATCCCGAAAATCCGGCCAGCCTCAGCAGCAACGAGGTGATTTCGATTTTCACGGACGACCGCCGTCGCTTGTGGGTCGGGACGGCTAACGGATTGAATTTGATGGACCATCATAGCGGCGATTTCGCTGTGTATCGGCATGATCCGACGGACGCGACCAGCATCGGGGCCAACGGTATCTTTTCGATCTACCAGGACCGCGGTGGCTTGATGTGGTTTGGCACGCTGACCGGTGCCGTCAGCAAATGGAATCCGCGCTCGTGGTCGTTTGGTCACTACAAACCCCAGACCAGCGGAGTCCGCAGCTTCAGCAACTCAAACATAACGGCCTTCACCGAGGACTTCGACGGCAATACCTGGGTAGGAACATTCGGTGGAGGCATCAACATTATCGATCGTGACGACGGTTCGGTACGACAGCTTCGACACGACCCATCCGATGCTTCTGCCGGCATCGGCGGCGATCGAGTCATGGCAATGATCACGGATCGTGATGGCAATATCTGGGCCGGCACAATGCGTGGCGGGCTGAGCCGTGTCGACTCGCTTACGGGCGGTGTCCGTACGTACCGTCATGATCCCGCGGATGCAAACAGCCTTGCCGCGAACGGTGTGATGTCTTTGCTGCAAGACCGAGCCGGCTATATCTGGGTTGGCACCTTCGGTGGCGGTGTCAGCCGCCTGGATCCACGCAGCGGGCAATTTACCAACTACGGTCACGATCCGGACGACACAACGACACTTTCCAGCTCAAGAGCCACCGCTCTTGCACAGGGCAAAGATGGCTTCATCTGGGTCGGCACCGACGGCGGTGGCTTGAACTATCTCGATGCGATCAGCGGCGAATGGCAACACCTCGAACATGACCTCGACAATCCGGAAAGTCTGAGTGCGGACACCGTGTATGCGCTTCACGTCGACCCGGTTGGACGTCTCTGGGTCGGTACGCGCCAGGGCTTGAATCGGATTTCCATGCGCAATCGCCTGGGCGATGTGAACGTTGAAAGCGTCGTTGGCTTCAACGGTATGGCCGTGTTCGGTATCCAGTCCGACGGCGACGGCAACATCTGGATTTCCTCAACACAGGGTTTGGCGAGATTCAATCCACAGACAGGCATGGCAAGGACATTTCACGAGAGCCAGGGCCTGCAGGGCGAAGAGTTCAACTTCGGAGCAAGCTACGCTGATCGCAGCGGTACCCTCTACTTCGGAGGTGCGAATGGTTTTAACCGTTTTAATCCGGCCACCCTGGAACTCAATACCACGCCGCCGCCGGTCGCACTTACGTCACTGGCCATTATCAACGAGCCGGTTGATTCGGAGCAGCCCTACGAGCTTATTCAAAGTCTGGAGCTTGGCTATCGGGACAATGTCGTAACGTTCGTCGTCGCTGCGCTCGACTTCACCGCGCCCAAGGAAAATCGCTACGCCTACATGCTAGAGGGTTTCGATGAGAACTGGGTAGACGCCGGCAACGAACGTCGCATTAACTATACGAACCTCGACGGCGGCGAGTACATACTCAAGGTGCGTGCCGCTAACAGTGATGGGGTCTGGAATTCCACGGCCATCGAAATGCCGCTAACGGTCGCGCACGCGCCCTGGAAGACGTGGTGGGCGTACCTGACATATGCCGCGCTATTTGTGCTGGCGACTCTCGCATTCTGGCGCCAACAGCAACGAAAGTTGCAGCGCGAGTTTGAGTACAGCCGCCGCCTCGAGCAGGAAGTCGATGAACGCACCGAGGAGCTGAACAATCGTAATCGCGACCTGAAGGTCGTGAACTCAAAATTGCACGAGGCCAGCACTACGGATGCGTTGACCGGGCTTCGCAACCGCCGCTTCCTGTTCCAGCAAATCGGTAAGGACGTCGACCTTGTTCTTCGCCACTACCGCGACGGTACCGAGACGCTCCGGCCAGACGGTAACAACGACTTATTGTTCCTGATGGTCGATCTCGACAACTTCAAACCCGTTAATGACAACTGCGGGCACGAAGCTGGCGACAGACTGCTGCTACAAATTCGCGACGTGTTGTTGGAGGCGTGTCGCAAATCGGACGACGTTATTCGCTGGGGCGGCGATGAATTCCTCATTGTCGCCAGAGAGGCAAATCGACAATATGCAGCGACCCTGGCAGAGCGCATTCGACACAGTCTGTCCGATCGCGTGTTCCCTGTTGGCGACGGCCAGGTTGCACGAGTCACCTCGTCCATCGGTTACGCATCGTATCCATTTCTGGAGGAACGGCCTGACCTGCTTTCCTGGGAGGAGGTGCTGGGAATCGCCGACGCCGGCATGTATGAGGCGAAGAAAAAGCGCAATGCGTGGCTGGGAATCGAGGGTATCGAATGGAAGGGCAGTGGCGAAGAGCTCTATCGCAGCGTCAAATCCGACCCCGGCGCTCTGGCTGAGCAGGGCGCAATCCGGGCGATAGAGTCAGTCGATGATGTCGAAAAAGGCTACGCCTAGCGCCGGAAAGTGTGCGTTGCATCAAGTTTCGCGGGTCCCTGCACTAAATCGCGTTATTTGCGTGATGTCCATCACAGTAGAATTTCCTGCGCACCAGCAATATCAATCTCGATATAGTCAAAAACGAGTATTAAATCATGTGGTTGCCAGATCCCATCTACAAGTCACTGCCGACGCTTTATGCCGCGGCAGGCGCCATCTTTATTCTGGGCGTCTTCTACCTTGGTCTTGAGGCACCCATGAGTCCTGTCTATCTGTCGATGGGCCTGGTTTCGATTCTCGCATCAGTAACCGTCTCGGTCTGGCGCTCAAAAAGCAAAGGCAAAATGCATAGCGGTGACAGCGACGAAGTGCAGGACGGCTGAAACACTTCTAGTCTTTGAGCTGATACGTCCAGCGACCGTAGGCATACAGACCTGCAGCAGCAACCAACCCCACCGATCCCATAATGTACCAGGCAACGCCGACGTTGTTTGCGGCATAAAGCTCCGTTGTTAGCACCTCGCTCGTCTGACCCGAAACCTCGATCAGTTTTTGAAAGGCTTCGCCAATTGGCACGGCGTCGACATTGGCCGGGGTTAGTCCCTCATCAAGTAGTGAGCGTCGTGCAATCGTATCCTTGGAACCGAACTCGCCGTAAAGATACTGCCCGAGAAAACCCTCTATTGACCAGCCAATTCCCAACGGCAGCTGACTGAATCCCAAGTACATCGCTTTCTTCTGTTGCGGCGCGATATTGCCAAGATATTCCGAGCTCTTGGGACTCGAGAGCATCTCACCCATCGAGAAACAGACGATAGCCAGCACCATGATCCAGACGTAGTTGAAACCGCCGACTAGCAGTAATGCTGCAGCCGCAAGAAACGTCCCCAACGCCATCGAGTTGGTGGCGCGCATCAGCGCGCTCCATCCCGCCACAATAAAGCAGAAGATCATGATCATCATGGCATTGAGATTAACCAGGCCCTCCGGCTGAATGCGTTGCCCGTCCTGCGACATGCCGAGCAGGAAGATCCACAATCGATTCGAGGTGCCGTCGGCGCCAAACAGGTGCTGCACCATGACCGACGTGTCGACCCAGTCGCGAAAATACAGAGGTGCCACATCCCAGAAAGCCATCAACATGAACCAGAAACCCGAGAACAGGACCATGTACCAGATCATGATAGGCCGCAGCAGTTCCTTAAGGCTATCGCGCCACAGGCTTGTCTCCGCGATCTCACCCGACTTCACTTTTTCGCGATGCGTCAGGCGCTCTTCCTTGTCCTGCTCTTTGTAAGTCAGCAATAACAGAAAGTTGATCGAGATGATCGCAGCGCAGGCATAGAAGACGTGTGACCATTCGAGCTGACGCAGCTGTGCGGCAAGCAGCGGGCCGACAAAACCACCAATGTTCACGGTCTGGTAGAAGACGCCCCAGGCCATTGAGCTGTTCTGGCGGTTCGTGGATTTGACGATCGTGGCCTGGATGCCGGGTTTGAAAATACCGGTACCGAACGCCAGCACCAGCGCACCCGCCATGAATCCCCAGAATGTCGGAAACCAGGCCATGAGAAGGTAGCCAATAATCTTGATTACCGTTGACGCGAATATTGTCTCTTTGTAGCCGACCCGGTCAGAGATGCCGCCAGTCAGCACGGGCACAAATGACTGCATCAGCGCCCAGAACAGGAAGATGATGCCAACATCCGAGCCTGCGAGTCCGAGGCCGCCATTCGAGGCCGCATCCGTGGCGTACAGGCTGGAAACCTGGCGGACGCCGTAATAGGCAAGGCGTTCGACCATTTCCATGGCACCACACACCCAGAACACGTACGACAGGCTTGCCAATGCCGCCCATATGCCCAGCTGCTTTACGTCTTTGACAGTGGTGCTGCCGTTGCCAAGATCGGAATTCGCCATCTGACCGCCTTGTTGTTTTTGTTAGTGGAGTACGTCGAAGATGTGACTGTACTTGAGTATGAACTCTCGGCCGTCGGGGAGCGCACCAACACCGCGCTCGTCGACTTCGTTGTAGACGAGATATAGGCCGGAATTGGCCGAGCGCAGCCAGGAAAAGCGCAGATTGGTGCCGAGCGTGTCGCTGGTTTCGCTGTATTGGCTGAGCATCTGCAGCTGCATCTTGGGGGTGAACGAATACGACACTCTGAGGCGCAGCAGGTTCGCCGTAAAATCGCCGCCCGCGACGGGCAGATCGAAATCGTTGTATTTAAATGACAACTCGGAGCGGAATTTTTCGCCGACCCGGAAGTTGACTGTCGGTGAAATCGAGACCCGATCACCGCCGAACTGTCCGCCGACAACGCCTCGAATACTGAAACTCAATGGTCTGGATTCGTCGCCGAAGTAGTTGAGCGCGACTTCCGCATGATCGTAGGTGCCGGCAGCGATAGTGACACCGCCAATGATTTCAAAAGCCTCGACGACACCCGCGCGCGTAAAGTTGACGCCGGTGTGTATCTCGGCGCCGGTCTTGAACTCCCAGTGGCTGTCCAGATGCAGGAGGCCGGTCTCCTGGAAGCCGTCGAACTTCCAGAACCCGGTATAGGATGCATGCGGGCGTATTTCCAGTAGCCCCCAGAGTTCTTTTGGCCGGATTCGACGCAGTGCCGACAACCTGGCCTTTCGGTATTCGCTGCGTGCCAGAAAGCCAACTTCCGGGTTAAAGTCTTCGCCAACTTCTGTGTAACTCGCGCCGTACGACCATTCGGCAGAGCTCCAGTCCGCGGACAGTGCAAACGCGTCGTCTCTGCCATCGAGACCCGGCGTCTCTGTTTTGGCAACCCAGCTCTGCAGCAAGAGGTTATCGCCGAAACCCCAACGGCCGTCGATTGCATAGGTGCGATTGTAATCGTCAGCGGCAGTCACCAGGTTGCTGCCGTCGCCATCCCTGTTGACAAAAATTGCCCCGATAGCCGATCGATTGGCGAGATCCCGGCTCACTCTTGCAACAGCGAATCTATTGCCCGGCGCGATGCCAGCTACGCTCTCGGTACCCATGTAGAGAAAGCCCAGGTTCGTTCGTTCGCCCAGCTTTCCGGAGAGGCGTACGCCGCCTTCCACCGGTAGCCGATCGCCATCGTCGCCAATGCCGATACGGCGGCTGAAGAACATCTCGACCTCCTCGCCATTGCCAACACTGAACTGGCCCGCATTTTCCAGGAAAAAGGGCCGCTTCTCTGGAAAGAACAGGTTAAAGCGGTCGAGATTTACCTGTTGCTCGTCTGCTTCCACCTGCGCAAAGTCAGTGTTGTAAGTAAGGTCGAGCGTCAGGCTGGGCGTGATCGAATATTTGATGTCGAAGCCAAAATCCGAGTCCGTTTCCGTTCCGGCCAGCTCGCCACCTCGACGCGACTGGCCCAGCACATACGGCGTGATTTTGAAGTTGCGCTGCGGCGGTGGCTCGATGCCGCGCAGGGTGCCGGCTTCGGATACGCGATACAGATTTCGATTGCGCTCGATAGGCGCCCAATACGTTACCTCGTTCTTGCGGCGAACAATGCGCTGAAAGTTAATTCCCCAGTCCTGGCGCTCTTCGGAGCCGTATCGCAGTGTTCGGAACGGAATCTCAAATTCGGCGCTCCAGCCGATGTCGCTGATTTGCGATTTCACCGACCAGGTGCCATCCCAGTTGCGGTTGAAGCCACCGCCGCCGGAGCCGAAGTCGTCGGAGCCCTCTTTTGTTACCTGACCGTCGTACTCGATACCGGCCGCATTGGTCGCGAAGACATAGCCGTTCTGACGATCGAGCAGGCCGTCAATTACGATGAAGAACGCGTCGGTATTGTTGAGATCCGAATCGCGACGGCTGTCCGACACGATGACCTCGCTCGGCTCATCGTCGTACGCAACGACGCCGATGTGTAACGCAAAGTCGGTGTAGGCGACGAAGACCTCGGTCTTCTGTGTTGACGGCATGCCCTCATCGGGCTGCACCTGCCAGAACTCGGTCGCCGGCACGACGTCCGCCCAGGCTCTGTCGCCCAGTACGTCGCCGTCGAGCGTCGGGGCAAATTGAAGCCTGCTCGCGCCGATATCCGGGGGTTCCACCGGCCGCGCTGGCGCCTCTCCGGACGCCGGAAGAGACATCAGGGATAACGCGACCGCGGCCAGGGAGCGCTTCAACTGATTCCTTCCTGCGAGCATAGGTTGGCAGCCAACGTGATGAGCGAGTGAGTATACCGATCCATACGACGAAACGATCAGAAGCTATAAATTATTCCGGCGCCGAGCGTGCGCTCCGTGCCGTACAGCTTGCTTCCGATTGCGATGTCCGAACCGCCGGCCCGGTTAATGCCCGCGAGGTGCTCTTGATAGGTTGCATCGAAGAGGTTGTCAATACGGGTCTCTATCCGCAACGTCGATGTTGGCGTCCAGGCGAGAGCGGCACTGACGATCTCATAGCCTGCGGTTGGCTGCTCGCCATTAAAAGCTGCGACGTCCTTCTGACTGCCGTAGGCTACGACACGGGTCTCCAAAAACCAGGATTCGCCGGTATAGGTCAATCCGATGCTGCCATTGAACGGCGCAAGTCTGTAGAGATTGTCTGCAACGTCAGTGCGGTGGCCGCGCACATGCGTCGCGACACCATCAATAGCTACGCGCTCTGAAATCTGCAGCGTCGCCGCCATGTCTATCCCCCAGATTTCAGCGTCGGTATTGGAGAACTGCAGTGCGGGCTGACCCCCCATCATCATGGCGACCATATTCGCCGCGTTATTGACTGAAGTTACGCCCTGAATGAAGCCGTCGATTCGTTTATAAAAGGCCTGCGGGGAAAAGCTGAAGCGCCCTTGCGTCGACGTGAAGCCGACGTTTAACTCGTTGGAATTCTCTGACTCGAGATTCAGGTCGCCGATATACGTGCGACCATCGGCAAGACCACCCGTCGCCTGCATCGGCAGCCACAGGTAGAGCTCCTGGTACGATGGTGCCCGGGATTTTCGGGCAACTTCGATATGCCATTCAATGTCGTCACTAGCGCGATAGCGGTACTTGGCGACGGCGTCGATGTCGTCGAAGGACAGCTCGCGATCGGCGCTGTTGAATGAATCTCTGAGTGCTGCGACGGCAGGGCTCGTCATGCCCGCGGCTCCCACTTCGCCGGCATTCGTTGTCACATGTTTCAAGCTAACGCCGAGTTCCAGTTCGTTCTCATCGCGCTCAAATGACCATTCACCGAAAACGCTGGTGAGGTCTCTCTCGACGCCAGAAAAATTTAGGACGCGAAAGGCACTGTTGTTCGGGTTGGTAATGACGGCATCATGATCTGCCAATGCGTGTTCGATGCCGAAGCGCAAGGTCGACGTTTCGAGATCAAGCTTGCCCGCGAGGGCAATCGTCTGACCCGAGCCGGTAGCGAGGGTCTGGCGCTGCATCATTGCCGGCGGCGCTTCACGTAACGCGAAGTTATCCATGATGTGTTCGACGTCGTTCATGGCAACGCGGCCTTCCACGGAGAGCCGGGGTGAAAAGGCGTACAGGAAATGACTGCCCACCAGGTCAGTGTCGATAATTCGGATATCCATCGGCAAAGCCGGTGTGCCGGAGTCGCCGGTATCCAGTTTGCCGGCAAAAATGACAAAGTGGTCTTCGCCATTCGTGTAGGCATAGCTGACATCGTAGCGTTGCCGATCTACGAGCGAGGGATGAATATCGCCTGCGGGCGTGCCAACGTCGTCACCGCTGTCGAGCTCGGCGAGGGCGGAGAACCGGTGAGCACTATTCGCCAGCGTCAGGCGGCCAGCGGTTGTGCTTATGTTTCCGTTGGCCGAATAACGGGAGCCGACCAGGCCGGAGATGGCGAAGTCCTCGCCACCGAAACTGCCGCGCGCCAGACGGGCGCTCAAGTGACCGCCTATGGATTCGGCTGCCGATGAGACACTTGCGATACCCCGTTCCATGACCACGGCCTCTGTGATCATCGGTGAGACATAGGAAAGCGGGGCATCCATGGAGTTCGGTCCGCCCGATACGATCACATGATCGTCGATAGTCACGGCAACCCGGTCGCCGTACATACCACGGTATTGTGCGATCCCGGTGATCATGCCGTTGCTGTTGACGTTGGCTCCTGGTATCGACTTGAGTGCGTCGGCCGTATCCAGGAGCGCTTCTTGCTCCATATTGACAATCGAGGCATCGACGGCGGTGGCGTGATCAGCAACGACGATTTCGTCGATGGGGTCGTCAGTTTCCTCAGCCGCAACGAGCACCGGCAAGGATAAGAGCAGTGATGACACTGCTCGCAAATAGCATTTCATTGTTTTGCTCCTGAATAACGAACCTGCGACGTGGCAGTCGCCGCGTCGAGAGGGCTTCTAGGCGTTATTCAGGCAGGTGGGCCGCGTGATCGAATTACAAGTCTGGCGGCGCTCGGGGATGGAGTTGCGGGCTGTTCCGCAACGTCAGCATGCTGGAAGAAAACGGTTTCGGCGCGGTCAATTTCACCGATGGCGGCGGCAGAGGACAGCAAGTGCCCCATCTGACAGCTGTCTGGTTCAGATGAAGAGGTATCGTCCGTGGAGTGATGGTGATGCTCATGGTCGTTCGTGGCGCCTGGCAGCACGAAGCCAGGTGGCAGTTGGCCCGGACATAACGCAAACAGTGATCCACTGCCAAACGCCGCCGGCATATAGCCCAGCGGCGTGACGGCACGCAGCGCCAGACCCGCCAGCAGGGCCCATACCGCCAGGTGCCTGGTGGGTACTCGAATCTTCACACCCGCTAGCGTAGCGCTTGTCAGCGCAGCAGGAAATAAGTGATTTGCCCAGGGACCATGGGGTGTTTACCCCATGCGGTCAAAACACCGAGGCTTTAAGAAATTCTCGTAGCGCGGCCTTGGCTGTCTTTTGGTTATCCCATGGTTCGTAGGATACGGTTCGTGAGCCGGTCGCCTGAATTCGAACGTCCCTGGCCTCAGCAATCAGCCGGATCTGATCTGCGCTCACTGCGTAGTAGGCATCTGCTGCCGACGCAACCGGTTTCAGATAGATGGGCTCACTGGCGCCTATCGCAGCCACCGTCCAGCCGGCGATCTCTAGCGGTAAGGGCTCGCCGTCCGCGAAGATAACGACCGATTCGAAGCCGTCGCGGGATGGGCCGGTCCGAGCGTCCTCCATGGTGTTCCAGATGCCGAGCCAGAGGTAGTAGCGGTAGTCGCCGCTGCGATTGACCTCCAGCGGCGCCATGTGAACAAAGTCGCGCGCGTAGGCGGCCCTGCCGGAGACATCACGATAGAAAACCAGCGGTGTCTGGCTGTAGCTGACCGTCACGCTGGTGACAGGATCCATCTGATCCAATACGACCGCCGTATTCGAGGAACAGCCTTGCGCAAGCACCAGGAAAAGCGACAGTGCGGTTGCCGGAGCAGCGCAGACGGGCCAGCGTCTTGAACGTAAAAGAGTCATCAGAAAAAGGACTGGTAGCCAATGTTGATGAAGTAGGATTCGCGATCCAGGTTCAGGTCCACAATACCCGAGTCTCGTTGCACAAATTGTTTTCCTGCTTCGAATTCGAGCCTGAGTTTCTGGCTGCGACGGTATTGTATACGTATGCCTGGTGTGTAAAGCCACTCATCATTCGGATCCGATACACGCTGGCGACGGTCCACCCGCAGCCTTGGGTTGATGCGCCAGGTCCGGCCAATCGGGTAGCGGCTGTCGAGAGACAACGACAGAACCTTGGAGGTACTGGAGTCCGACATGCGCACGCTGACGATAGAGACATCGCCTTCTTTAAAGACGCTGCTCGCCACCAGGCTGCTCGAGTAATAGTTGTACGTGTTTTCTTCCGTCGCAGCGACGCCGCCGGACGCCGGCGTTGCGTCGATGGTCGACTGACTGGCGTCGACGTTGATTTGCAGCTTGGGGCTTAACGGGTAGGAAAGCCCCATCGTGTAGGTTGTAGACAGGGCGGTTCGGTCTCGCCCGAGCTGGCGCAGCTCGTCTTCGCTATAGATAACGGCAAGTTCCTCAAACGTCGCAACCGGCTGGCCAATCAGCGCATTCCCTGCGCTCATAAATGGGCTGCCGCGGCGATCGAAAAGCCCATGTATCGAGAGGCGTGAATCAAATCGCAAACTGCCCTGCAAAAAGGCACTGGCGAGTTCGCCAAAACCGAGGTCGTAATCCACCATGCCCCAGACGCTCTGGTTGGTTCCAAAGTAGCGGAATTCGCCGCCAACGGCCTGCCGGTCCTGGACGCCGTCGATGTCCTGAGCGATGTAAAACAGACCCAGGTCAAGATTTTCGACAACCGGCCCGTAGTTCACGCTTGCACCGTAGAAGGATCTCGAGGAGTCAATTCCATCCGAGGACGAGTAAGCAGGCGCACCAATCACGGTATTGAACAGCACGCGCTCATTGAGCTGGTAGCCAAGGTTAATGCCGTCAAATCGTCCAAGTACACCGCCAGTGTTTCGCGACTGGCGGCCAATGCGACCTCGCAAGCCCGTTGCCGCGTCCGCGAGGTCGGCGTAGGCATAGGAAATTCGTGTTGAGTTGCCGGAGCTCAGGGTTTCGTCGAGAAAGTCACTGCGGTACCCCGCTGAAAGACGGCTGCTGAAATCGAAACGCTCACCACGACGCCTCGCGTCGATATTGACATCCGAATACAGGGCCGACTGGCTGACAAGCTCCTCCTGGTCGTTCTGCTGGTTTGCGTCGCGGCGGTAATACTGTGAGAAGTAAGACTGGATGCGCCAGTCACTCTGTCGCGACCTTCGTGCGCCAGATGTACTGGCTGTCGCGGTCCCTTGACTGCTCTTTCGGTCCACTGCCAGCAATGCTGCCAGTCGCTGGTTAACCCTGGCCGCGCCCTCGCTGTTCGGGTACAGCGAAAGGTAGCGCTGATACTCCGCTTTCGCATGGGCTACCTGGCCATTTTTCTCACGGGCCAATGCGAGGAATTCCTGTGCTTCGGCAAGGCGCGGGTGTTCGGGTTGCTGAAGCACCTTGGTGTAGATCTGGATAGCCCTTGAGACCTCTCCGGCCGCCATCGACTTGCGTGCATCTGCCATCAAGGCATCGACTTTCGAGGGAGTAGAGACATCGTCGTCAGCAGGTTCGGCCGGCGCCGTGGCGGCTTCCTGCGGTGCCGATTCGAGTTCAACAATGCTCGCGCCCTGGTCAACCTGGTCAATCCATGCGCCCGGGAATCGGTCTTTCATACCGCCGAGCGCGGCCGCGGCGGCGGCGCCTGTTGCGTAGTTGCCGAGTCGAAGGCGATACCAGGTTTTGCCGTTCACTTCGACCTCGGAATAGAAGAGTCTCTGATCGGGGTTGAGGTCCAGACCAATGGCATCCGCAACTGTCGGCACGCGTGTGAACGAGGCCAGGTTAATAGCGTAGTCCGGATTGTCAGGTCGCACACGGGGGACCTGCCGGTGGCTCACCGACGGTGTCAGCGGCGGCACAGCAGGCGCCGTGCTGCTATCCATGGTTGCATTCACCGTCACAACGAGGTCGAAAGACACACCGGTCATGTCAACATCGAAGTTGACCGCCTGGCTGAAGTTGAACGTCAGCATTGGGCCCGCTGGCGAGTCACCGTCGTACTCCATGTCAACGAGTTGCGCATTGTCCGAATTGGCGGGCCGCAGGCGGCTTCTCGACTCGGCCACGAGCGGTGATACACCGTTACAAATTCCGGTTGGCTCGAGGTAGATTCGCAATCGGTCGCCACCACCCTGTGGTTCATGTCGCAGGTACTCAGCCTTGCAGTTAAAGCGCACTTCAATGGTGCTTGTAGATGAACTTCCCGATACTCGAGAACTTTCGATAAAGCCGGGGCCCGCGGTCGCGTTGGACGCCGCGCCAATGAGCAGTACTCCGGCGAGCCAAAGACGAAACGATCGGGCGACTGTGCGGAAAATCCGCCTATTCATACACAACGTCATGCCTACCATTCATTGCTGCTGATTCGATGGCAGCCGCTGCTTGCGCAGTTCAAATCGTTTTGCAGGCCATTGTGGTCGTCCTCGCCGGTTTTGTAATCGCGCGCATGGCAACCCGCGCAGGTGGGTGCATAACCGGGTGACGACCAATTCACCGCATTCGTATTGGAATTGTGGCAGTCGGTGCAGGCGAAGTTGCCGCGGTGATCCAGCGGTTCATACGTCAGGCCGCTGTGACTGAAACTCGCCGGGGTCCAGCCGTTCGGCGAGTGACACTCCCCACAATCGACGGACGTGGCGAAGTGTCCCGGATTCATCCCGGTAGCATCAGTGCCGTTATGGCAGGACGCACAGGACCCCAGGACCTGGTTGTGGTCAACCGTTGTAACGGGAGACCAGACGATCGTACTGTGGCAGTCCTCACAAACGTTTGTCGTCAGGACATGTGTCGGGCCCTTGCCCGTTGCGTCACTGCCGTTGTGACAACTGGAGCAGTTGTCAACTATGTTGGCATGGTCGAAGGTCGCCGGTGTCCACGCAACCGTCGTATGACAGTCATCGCAGTTATTGCCGCTGCTAATGTGCGTCGGATGCTTGCCGGTCGCGGTCGCGCCATCATGACAGGAGCCGCAGCTGCCGAGGACCTGTGTGTGGTCGACCGTATAGGCAGGATCCCAGACGTTCGACGTATGGCAGTCTTCGCAGACATTGCTTGATTGAATGTGTGTCTGGTTTTTGCCAGTAGCATCCGTGCCGTTATGGCAGCTGGCACAGTTACCGGTGATGTCGACGTGATCGAAATTCGCCGGCAGCCAGCCAGTCGTGGAATGGCAGTCGTCACAGTTGTTACCACTCGTAATGTGATCCTGGTCCTTACCGCTCGCGATGTTGCCATCGTGGCAGGATCCACAGGTCCCAATTACCTGGGTGTGATCAACCGTGTAAACGGGAACCCATACGTTTGATGTATGGCAGTCCTCGCACACGTTACTGGTCTGGATGTGCGTCAGGTTCTTGCCGGTGGCCTCGGTGCCGTTGTGGCAACTGAAGCAATCGCCCGTGATATTGACGTGATCGAAGTTCGCGGGGACCCAGCCGGTCGTGGAATGGCAATCATCGCAGTTATTGCCGCTTGTAATGTGGGTGGGGTTCTTGCCCGTGGCGGTAAGCCCGTCATGACAAGAACCGCAACTGCCAATAACCTGTGTGTGATCGACGGTATCGGCGGGCGCCCAGACGTTGCTGTTGTGACAGTCCTCGCAGACGTTGCTGGTCTGAACGTGGGTCACCGTCTTGCCGGTGGCTTCCACACCATTGTGGCAACTGAAGCAACTGCCGACGATGCCTGCGTGGTCGAAGTTGGCGGGCCGCCAGGCGTTGCTGGTATGGCAGTCGTCACAGGTATTGCTGCTATCGATATGCGTCGGGTGCTTGCCCGTCGCCGTAATGCCGTCATGGCAGGAGCCGCAGGCGCCCAGGACCTGTGTGTGGTCGACAGTAAATACCGGCGCGAACACGTTGGTGTTGTGGCAGTCCTCGCAGACGTCCGTCGTGGTTATGTGCGTCGGGGTCTTCCCCGTTGCTTCCACGCCGTTATGGCAGTCGATGCAATTGCCGATAATATTCACGTGATCGAAATTCGCCGGCTGCCATCCAGTCGTTGCATGACAGTCGTCACAGGTTTCGCCACTTGTAATGTGGTCCGGGTTCTTCCCTGTCGCCGTGAATCCATCATGACAAGATCCGCAGGTACCGGTTACCTGCGTATGGTCGACCGTATCAGCGGGCGCGAACGCGGTCGTGTTGTGGCAGTCCTCGCACACGTCCGTGGTCGTGATGTGATTGGGATTCTTTCCCGTTGAGTCGGTGCCGTTGTGGCAACTACCGCAGCTGCCGACAACGTCCACGTGATTGAAGTTCGCCGGCACCCAGCCTGTCGTCGCGTGGCAGTCGTCACAGGTATTGCTGGTGTCCAGGTGCGTTGGAGTCTTGCCGGTGGCCGTAACGCCATCATGACAGGAGCCGCAAGCTCCGATGACCTGCGTGTGATCGATTGTAAACACCGGTGCGAATACGTTTGTCGTATGACAGTCCTCGCAGACGTTGGTGGTCTGGATGTGGGTAATATTCTTGCCGGTGGCCTCCGTGCCGTTGTGGCAACTGACACAGTCACCGCTGATATTTACGTGGTCGAAATTCGCCGGTAGCCAGCCAATGGTTGAGTGGCAATCGTCGCAGTTAATGCCGCTGGTGATGTGGTTAGGAGTCTTTCCAGTAGCCGTGACGCCGTCATGACAGGAGCCGCAGGTGCCCAGCACCTGCGTGTGATCGACAGTAATGACGGGCTCGAAGGTCGCTGTGCTATGACAGTCTTCGCAGACATTCGTCGTCTGTACATGGGTCGGGCTCTTGCCGGTCGCCGTGGTGCCGTTGTGGCAGCTGACGCAATTGCCAACAATGCCGACGTGATCGAAGACGGCCGGCAGCCAGGCCGAAACGGTGTGACAGTCATCGCACTGGTCGTTGGATGAAATATGTGTTGGCGTTTTTCCCGTAGCCTGAATACCGTTATGGCAGCTGCCGCAGCTGCCGGTAATCGACGAGTGATCCATAAACGTAACAACGGCCCAGTTCGCGGTGATGTGACAGTCTGAACATTCGCCGCTGGTCGTCACGTGATTCGATGGCTTTGACGACGCCCTGACGAGCCCACTCTGTGAGTGACAGCTGTTGCAGGAGGGGTTGGTCGGTCCGAAAGTGCCGCCGATATGGCAGCCTTCGCAGGTCACATTTGAATGTGCGCCATCGAGGATGAAGCCAGTGCTGAAATGGTCGAATGTCTGCTGCGACCACGCGTCATGAGGGGCGAGCAGCACAACAATGACCGCCGTAGCCAACACCATGCGCCAGAGGAGGGCGGCGGCAGCCGTCGGGAAATGGGACGTTCGAGTGGAGGTGTTCATTGTAATGACCTCACTTCTTTAAAGGAGTCGGCCGTATGGCAGCGCCCGCAGTCGGCGCCGAATTCACCGTCGTGTACGTCGTCGGCACGATGACAATCGCGGCAACTTCCATCGAGGGCCTTGATTTTTTCAAGCGGCATACGGTGACAGTCGTTGCAACCGACCTCGACGTGAGCGCCAAGCAGCTGGAAGTCGGTCTGCAGGTCGTGGTCAAAGGACCAGATGTCCCACGCGACGGGGGTATGACAGGCATCACAGCCGTTACCCATATTGCCTTTGTGCGTGTCATCGTCGCGGTGGCAGGAAACGCAGTCGACTGATTCATTCGCAAACGCCTGACTTGTGTGGCAACCATCACATTCCTGTTCCTTGTGGTTGCCATGCAATGGGAATCGGGTCAGGTCATGATCGAAGAAAACCGGGTCCTGCCAGTTAACCTCGGTATGACAGCTTTCACATTGCGTACCAAGCACGCCTGCATGGGGGTCATCATCCAAATGGCAGGAATCGCAGCTTGTCATTAGCTCGACCTCGAAGATCGGATCGACATGGCAGTCGTTGCACGCCTTACCCTTGTGCCCGCCCAAAAGCTTGTAATTGGTGTCTACATCGTGATCGAAGGCAGGCTCTTCCCATGCAATGCTGACATGACAGGTGTCGCACTGGACGCCGCGATGTTTGTCGTGTGCGTCATCCTCCTGGTGGCAGGAGACGCAGGCCTTGTCCATTTCATCCTCGAACGGATTTTCCGAGTGACAATCTCCGCAGGCAGCTTGCGAGTGTTTTCCGTCGAGCCGGAAGTCCGTATCCCGGGTATGGTCAAAACTTGAGTCGTGCCAGTCCGTTGGGTTGTGGCAGGTCTCGCATTTATTACCGCTGCGGCCATCATGCGCGTCGTCTGCTTCATGGCATCCGAAACAGGTCGTCGACGGTGCACGGAATGTCCGGTCCTCATGGCAGTCCAGGCACGCCGCCTCCTGATGTTTGCCACGCAGGGGAAAGTCAGTCGTATCGTGATTGAACTTCGTGTCCACCCATTCAGTGGGTTTGTGACAGGAGGCGCAGTCGTCATCCATCGTATCTTCATGAGGCTTGTCATCGAGATGACAGCTGACGCAATCGGACTGCGCGTTGCGATGTTTCTCGTCCTGCACATGACAATCAGTACACTCGGCTTCCAGGTGTGCGCCAAGCAATTCGAAATCCGTGAATTGGTGCTCGAAGGTGTCCTCGTTGAGTACGACTACTTCGGCGTCTCGTCCTTCGTGATCTGTGTGGCATGACGCGCACTTATCGTTGCTGGCGTCAGGGTGCAGGCCGTGATAGCCGGCAGAGGATTCAACGTCTTCTCCGATATCCTCGTGGCAGTCCATGCAAAGCTGGCGCTGCGCCGATTTGTCAAACATGGCGTGGCATGATGAGCATTCCGGCTCCAGATCGGCGTGGTCTTCGATGACTTTGCCAGGCATGAGGACCGTCTCGATATCTTGCGCCGAAGCCATTGAAGTTATAAAGACAGCTGCTGTCATCAATACACCAAACCGTATGTTTCTCCGCCAGGTCATTTTGCTCGATCAGCCTTCTAGTACATATGCACTGCAAGGACATGCACGAGAGCCGATATCACAAGAACCAAAAAGAGCGGCATGTGAAAAACGTGCCAAAGGGAAAAAAGTTTTTCATAAAAGGATATCTGCGCAACTTGTCGCATCAGGCGAACCTGCTTCGCCGCATAGGCGTTCGCAGCTTTCCGTAAGCTACTGGTATTGGCCCGCACTGTCTCAGAAATTACCGCCCGCGCGCGTAGTTCGCGACGAATTGAGAAATAGAGGCGGGTGCGTATGACATAGTATTTGAATGTCCACGACAGACTTTTCTGAATACTGAGACTGCGGGTGAACTGGTCGCCGAGAAGTTCTGCCGATATTTCATGAAGCTCGTTGATAAATCGGGGCAGGATCGCGGCTAGCCCACGGCTATTTTCCAGCGATTCCGAAATCTCAGTTCTGAGCTCTTCGATTCCGGCGCGTTTGCCGTACAGGCCCCGATGAATGCGAGCATAGAAGTGTTTGCCGATAATGCCACTAATGGCCACTGCGAGCATGCTGTAAAACGCCACTTTGCTGTTCATGGCGTCCACTCTGAAATTGCAGTGGTAGAGGATAAGCAATGGTCCGACAAGGCCGAAAATCATGTGCACGCGAAACCAGTGTTTCACGAGACCAAGGCGGCGCAGTAACGTGGATTTCTTGCCGGCAGGATAGAGCAGCAAAAACAGCAGCAGTGATCCACCGACAATGCCCAGCCAATAGCCGACGCCGTCTTCTGGCGTGATTAAACCCCGGTCCTTGATGAGCCATCCGATACAAAGTGCCGCAAGGAGGAATGTGTAACCATAGAATGACCGGCGGGATTTCCGTTGCGGCGGGCGTGCCTCAGTCTCAGGGCTCGCCGTCTGCGCCGCCGGAATATCCAGTGCTGTTTCTAACATCGATTTTGACCTTATTAGTCGATTAGTAGATCTAGATGCCGGTTCTCGGCAACAACGATCGACTCTGATTTTGCTTCAAGATCTTGTAGCGCATCCGTCGCCACGCCCGAACTTGAAACTCGCGCCGTGACCACGACGCGCTCGAAGTTGGAAAGCTTCATGTCGGCGGACATTGCCTGGCTGTCATTCAGGAGAAAGTCGAGCGGCAGCTCGGAGACCGGTCGTTGCAGCACAGCAACGGGCATCGGTGGCCCATCCACGGCGCGCGCGAAAATAAACACCGTATCGGTTGGTTTGACGATCGCCTTTGACCGCTCGGAAAGTTTCACATTGCCGAAAATTCGTGCTCCTGTTTCTTCCGCAGCCGGGGCGTCGAAAGAGGTAGCCAGCGTTTCGTCGTACTCGCCGAGCGCGACGGCTTTCTCGTAGGCCTCCCTGGCCTCTGGCAACCGTTTCAAATGGTGGTAGGACTTGGCGAGAAGCAGCCAGCTTTTGCCGTCGTCAGGGTTCTCTGTCAGCCGTGCTGCGAGCCCGTCAGTCATGCTGGCAACCGAGCCGACGGATTTACCTGACGTCCTGTTCATATCGCGGCTGGCCGATGCCACGCTGGTGGCGGGTGGATTGATGCTCGCCGCCTGAGGTGAGCCGACCAGCCAGTACAGGCTGGCTGCAAATGCCGGCAATGCGAGAGCGACGCCAACAAGGCCGAATCGCCGATTGTTTCGCATCAGCGGTGGCGCGACGAAGCTAAAGGCCAGCGCCGCCATGACAATCGTGGCAATCCAAAATACTGCAGACATATTAATTTGAAACCCAAGTCCGTGAGAGTCAGCGAACCGCGCCTCTCATTAATACAAACACGAATTTCGGCTCCGAAAGGTTCCCGTTCCCGGGAAGAAAAGTCTCGAATTCTGAAATTCCGGTTGTGCAGAGGCGCGCCCGCGCGACGCATACGCAAATTGTGCTGTTTTGGCATGAGTCTGTAAGTGTCGTCGTTCACAGACATAAGCTAGCGATTGCGTATATCGAGTTGAATCTGCAGGTCTGTCGATGGATGGAAGTAGGGGGTCTGCTGTCGTTTTCTTGCCGCTGTTACTCGCCAAAGTCCGATTTTGCGTTGCTTTTGGGGCGTCGTTATGTGAAAAGACTATGAAATTCAATATTCTCCGTTGTAATGCGCTGGATAAATTGAGCACTGTAATTCTTGGCGCCCGGACGAAGGCCGCCGGCCATCAGGAGCGACAATTTGTGAGCTTTGTCACACTAAGAAAAGTGCGTGGTCGTATTCTTCGCTTCTGTTTGCGCAAAATAGAAAGAATCCTTGAGTAATATTCTCCAAATCCTGCTTTACGTCGTGCCGGTTCTGCTGATCCTGCTATGGTATTTGCGTGCTCACGGACGTAAGGAGTCCACCGGTCTCGCAGCGCTGAAGACGGCGACCGAAGAGGGTATGAATGAACCTCCAACGCTGCATCCGGAGATCGATCCTAACAAGTGTATTGGCTGCGGTAACTGTGTCGCAGCATGCCCCGAGCAGGGCGCACACCAAGTGCTCGGAATGATTCGGAAGAAAGCCGTTCTCGTCGGTCCTACCAATTGTATTGGGCACGGTGCGTGTAAAGACGTATGTCCTGCCAACGCAATATCACTCGTATTCGGCACGTCCACGCGCGGCATCGATATTCCACGCGTAAACCCGGATTTTCAAACCAACGTGCCGGGCGTATTCATCGCAGGCGAACTCGGAGGTATGGGGCTGATCAAGAACGCCGTCGAGCAGGGTCGGCAGGCGATGGTTTCCATTGGGAAGCTCCTTCAAACGCCCCATAAGAACGCACTCGATATCGTCATCATTGGCGCCGGGCCTGCCGGTCTCTGTGCGACGCTCGCAGCGACTGAGTCGAAACTGAAGTACGCGACCATCGAGCAGGAGGAATTAGGCGGAACCGTTGCGCACTTCCCGCGCCGCAAACTTGTAATGACCCAGCCCGCTGTCCTGCCCATCGTAGGAAGAATGAACTTCAAGGAGGTGCAGAAGGAAGAACTCATTGATTTCTGGCGTGAGGTCGAAAAGAAGACCGGCATCGTCATTAATTATGACGAGAACGTTGAGACGGTCGAGCCCGCGCCCAACGGCGGATTCGTCGTAAAAACAAGCAAACGAAATTACAACACCAGGACTGTGCTTCTGGCGATCGGTCGTCGCGGGTCTCCTCGAAAGCTGGGTGTGGCGGGCGAGGAGATGACCAAGGTTGTGTATCGTGTGATCGATCCGGCGCAACACAAAAACCAGCATGTCCTTGTCGTTGGTGGAGGTGACAGCGCGCTGGAGGCTGCGACCACGATCGCGGAAGAGCCCGGCACGACGGTTACGTTATCGTATCGTTCCGAGGCGTTTTCACGTGCCAAGCCAAAGAATCGCCGGCGTGTCGAGGAGATGGCGGCCAACGGACGCCTGCGCGTCCTGTTCAGTTCGAACGTAAAGTCGATCCGCGAGGGCGCGGTGGAGATTGCTCATGAGGACAAGGTGGAAAAAATCGCCAATGATGCCGTTGTCGTCTCCGCCGGCGGTATCTTGCCGAGCGCCTTTCTAAGGACTATCGGTATTCAAGTTGAGACTAAGTGGGGTACCGAATAGAGCGTGCCGGAATTCGATACTACTTTCTACTTCATCGTCGCGGGCAGCTTCCTCGCGGCGCTGGTCAACGCGGCGTTCTCCGCCGGTGGCGCGCTGATCATTCTCGCCGTGACCAGCTTCGTACTGCCGGTTAGCGCAATTGTTCCGATTCATTCGACCTTGCTCATTGGCTCGACATCATCCCGCACGTTACTTTTCTGGCGAGACATTGACTGGAAGATCGCCGGCCCGTTCCTGGTCGGCAGCGTCTTCGCCGTGGCGATAGGATCACGAATCTACGTTGAGCTTCCGGACAGCATCATCGCCACGGCGATCAGTATCGTGATGTTGTTTGCGATCTGGTTGCCCCAGGTCCGCTGGCGACCCAGGCTCAAGCATCCGTGGGCGATCGTTGGATTCATACACTCCCTGTTGTCGACGCTGTTCGCGTACGGTGCTCTTTTGCACGCCGTCATTCTCCATACGGGACTCAAAAAACGGCAGATCGTTGCTACCATGGCCGCCTGTCTTACAGGCATGGGTATCTTCAAGATATCCGGCTACACGCTGAACGGATTTGACTATGGGCCGTATTTGCAGATTATTGTCTTCGCTATTGCCGCGGCCTTTCTCGGCACCTGGATCGGAAAGATGATCGTCGACCGAATTTCTGAGGCGCTGTTTCGCACAGTTTTCAGGCTGCTGGTCACGGTGACCGCGCTGCGGCTCCTGTACGTCGGCCTGTTCAGTCAGCCATGAACCAGCCGCAGTTCTTCAGTGCGCGTTCTTCACGCGGCCAGCCGATGGTACTTGCGACCGTCTACGAGACCGTTGGCTCGACCTACAGCAAGGCAGGCGGGCAAATGCTCATCGATAGCACCGGCAATTTTTGCGGCATGTTGTCCGGTGGTTGCCTGGAAGGTGATCTTGTCGACCGCGCGCGCCGGGTCATCGAAAGCGGCGTCGCGGAAACCGCGAGCTACGACCTGGGAGCTGATGATGAGCTCTGGGGCCTGGGTGTTGGCTGTGACGGCACGATGCGGGTGCTGCTGCAGCTCATCACGCGCGAGAATGATTACCAACCGTTTTCTGCCATTGCCGACATCATCGACAAGGGTGGCACTGCCAATATGGCGCTCGTGATTAGCACCGAGACTTCGACAATCAGCGTCGGCGCGTCGTTGCTTTCACAGAACGGTGGTAGACGCTGTTTCGGCATCGGTGAGGCGCCCGCCGATGCGATCGAAGACAAACTGTCCGAGAGCGCAACGGCATCGGTCAGCGAGGTCGAGACGACCGGCGGTCGCTGCACGGTGCTATTGACACGAATCGTGCCACCCCCGGCGATGCTGGTACTCGGAGCCGGGCCGGATGCCGAGCCAGTGGTTCGAATTGCGGATGAACTGGGTTGGCGATGCACAATTTGCGACCACCGCCCCACCTACATCGAGAGCCGCAAGCTACCACACTCCAGTCGTGTGATCTGCTGTCCGGTTGAGGAGCTAGCCGGGCAGGTCGTGCTGGACGAATTCGATCTCGCTATCGTCATGAGCCATCACCTCGCAAGTGACCGGTCTTATCTACGGCAACTTGCAGTATCCACAATCGGCTATGTTGGGCTGCTGGGTCCGATTGGACGCCGTGAACGTCTTGTGACCGAGCTCGGTGACGAAGGAAGGGCACTGCGTGACCGCCTGCACGGGCCGGCGGGTATCGATCTCGGCGGTCGCGGTCCCGGGCCCATTGCGTTGTCAATTATTGCCGAGATGCAGCAATACCTGAATCAGCGCGGCTGACCCAGTGCCGCCAGGTCGGCCGGTGTATCAATGTCGATGGCGGCCGCCTCGCAGCGGACGGTCTTTAGTCGAAAACGGGAATCCCGGAAGAGTGCGCGGGCGCCGGAATCGCCCGTCAGGGCGCGAAGATCGTCAACAGTGTCCCGCGGCAGTAAAACGGGTGGCCCCTCCGTATCGGCGAAGGCCGTCGCGACAATCTCGTTGTGCGCACCTGACCAGTGCTGCAACAACGACTGCAAATGCTCAGGCGTAATCTGCGGCGCGTCAGCCAATAGCACCAGCAGGGCATCCGTCTGTGGCGGACACGCACGCGCGGCCGCCGCGATACTGCTCCCCAGCCCTGACTCGTAGGCCTCGTTGATGACCAGGAAACCGGTGTTCGCGTTCATGGCGTGCAGCACGCTCGCAGCGTCATGTCCGATGACTGTGATAACTCGATCCCCACACACCTCCGTGGCGGTGCTTACAGCTCGCCGCACCAGCGGAACGCCGTCCAACTCAGCGATCTGCTTGGTTGCGCCGAACCGGGAAGAAGTGCCGGCCGCAAGGACGACGGCGAATACGACAGGAGGGTGGGGTTGCATCGTCAATGGCTCAATTAGCAGGACCCGTAAATTACCACTAACCCGCACTTGTTTAGCCATTTTTTCGTGTTTTGACAAGCAGTGGGAAGTCGTAGTTCTACGCAGTGCACCGCCGCTTCAAGGGGACTAGGCTAGTGATGCACGGTTGTTAGGAGACGATCATGGCAAACCCGATCCTTTGTGTAGTCGAGCTCGACAATAACCCGGAGGTTGTCGTCGCACGGGCGACTTGGCTAGCGAAACTCTTCGGTTCTGACCTTGAGCTTGTATTGAGCGAGCCCACCACGAATTATCTCGGCGACAGTGTCGTTTATCTGCTGGAGATGCAGATGCTGGCCGACTCCATCAGTGACGAGCAGGAGGCTATGTTGCATCGGCTGGCCGCTTCGGCTGAAGAGCAAGGTGTTACGGTTCGCACGAGCGTGTCGACCGAGCGCCCGGAGGCGAACGCGATTGTCGACAAAGCGGAGTCGTGCGATGCCTACTTTGTTGTCAAGGGCACCAACTATCACAGCCCTTCCGAGCGTGCTTCATTGGCCCATACCGATTGGCAACTTATACGCAAACTGGAACGCCCGCTGTGGTTCGTAAAGCCTTTCGACTGGAAGGATTCGCATGTCGTCGTTGCGGCCGTTGACCCTGTTCACACTCACGACAAGACTGCCAGGCTGGATCACGAGATTATCAAGAGCGCTCAGAAGCTCATCGACAAGTGCGGTGGCAAGCTGCTGCTATTTCACAGCTACCAGAGGCTCGAGGAGATAGGCGCGCGCGTGACCTGGAGAATTAAGCCAGAAAAACTCATCACCACTAAACTGGACAAGAAAATCAAGCAAGAGCACCGCGACGCACTGGATAGCCTGGCGAAGGAATGTGGGATCGACGCCAAAGCCGTGCATCAACTTCCAGGGCGGACACACGAATTATTGCCGACGTTCGCACGCGCTAATGGCGCAAGCCTGGTCGTCATGGGTGCGCTGGCGAGGTCCGGGCTGCAGCAACGTATCCTGGGCAGCACGGCGGCGAAAACCCTTGATCACCTGCCGTGTGACGTACTGGTCGTGCACGCGCGAGACTGAGTACCGCGCTAGCCGTAAATGCGCTTCATGAGGGGCGCCATTTTGCGCGGGCCGACCATGCTCGTCGTCGTTAGCATGCCGGCCATCATGGCGCCGGTAACGCCACAGGTCAGCGTGTCCTGACCAGTAAGCCAGAGTCCCGGAATCTTGGTTTGCGGGCGTAGCCACTCTTGTTGCATGCGCTCGGCCGTATGGTCCAGACCATAAAGCTCGCCCTGGTGGTAGCCACCAAACCAGTTGGTGGATAGCGGCGTGGAGACCTCGTAGTAATCGACTTTGCCACGAAGCTGCGGCAGCTTGTCGTAGAGGTGCGCCATCAGGCGCTCGCCGAGCTCGTTCTTGAAAGCGTCATAGTCGGCGCCGCGTTTTCCCCAGGTCGTATCCTGCCATTGGGCAAACCACTCGTATGGCGCTGGCGCCACAATCTCAATCGTTGCTGTACCCGGATGCCGATTCAGGTAGTCCGGGTCTTTCGCCGAGGGAAATGAAATGTAGACAACAGGGAAGGGCGCCTCGTGGTCTGCGAGGAATGCCTCGACCGCGGCGTCATAGTCACTGCCCGGATAGATCCAGAAGTTCGTTTTTGGCAAACCAAGTTCTTCGGCGGTTTCTTTCAGGCCGATATAGACGCCGAGGTGCGCGAAACTGGGTTTCACGTGTTCGAGCTTTGTCTCATAGCCGCTGTTCGCGACCACAGTTTCTGGCAACAAGTGCCTGAATGTATTTTCGACGCCCGCCGACGATACTACGCATTCGCAGTCAATACGGTGGCCGTCTTTCATGCGCACACCGCGGACCCGGCCGTTCTCTACCAGTATTTCGCTGACCTCGGCGTACGTAAACACCTCGCCGCCGCTACTCTGGATCTTCGGAATTATGCTATCGGCGATTTTCCACGCGCCACCAATCGGATAGTAGCCACCGTAAAGGTAATGGCGGGCGATCATCGCATGTACCATGAACGTCGATCGTTTCGGCGGCAAGCCCATATCGCCCCACTGGCCACACAAGACAGCGATCAGTTCCTGGTCGTCTGTGAGCTCACTCAGGACATCGTAGGTGTTGTGGAAAAATAACGCGGGCGTCTTCCACTTCAGGAATGGCTTGGCGAGCGCCTGTTGCCAGGGCTTGAGCGCTCGTCCCATGCCAAACGCTGACAACGCACTCCCCGTGCTGGCAAGCAACGTCATATAGTCGTCGATAGCCTGCTGCTCGTTCGGAAACTGCCGCAGCAGGTTGTCTCGAAATGCCTGCTTGCCGGCGATCGCGTTGAAGACCTTGTCACCGACATAGAAACGATCGTACTCGGCATCCATTGGCGCCCATTCGAGCTTGCCAGACGAGAGAAAGTCGAACATGCGCCGAGTCTGTGTCTGCGCGCCGACATCGCCAATATAGTGCACGCCGACATCCCATTCGTAGCCGTTGCGCTCATAGGAGTGTGTGTAGCCGCCGGCCGTGTAGTGCTGCTCAAGTACGCAGACGCGCTTGCCGAGTTCACTGAGAAGTGCCGCGGTCGTGAGCCCGCCCATCCCGGAGCCGATAACAATCGCGTCGTATGTTGGCGCAAGTCGCTTGGGACGGTATCGGTAACCGATACGCAGCGTGCTGGGTTTCATTGCCGGCATGAAAGGGGCTACTGCTTGTAGATCTTGCCGCCTTTCATGACAAAATCGACATCGAGCAGCTCCTCGATATTCTCCAGCGGAGAACGGTCGACGGCGATGATGTCCGCGAACTTGCCATGCTCGATCGTACCTATCGAATCCGACATATCAATAAGATCCGCGGCATTGATGGTCGCCGAAACAATGATATCCATCGGCGACATGCCGGCTTCGGCCATGAGCACAGCCTCCTCGGCGTTGGTGCCATGCGGCGAAATACCGCTGTCGGTTCCGTAGGCGATATTAACGCCCGCCTTGTGTGCCTTTTCGAAACTGCCAGCCATATCGTTGCCAACACGTATCGCCTTTTCCTTGACGGCATCACTCATGAAATCTGCTTCGACGGCCATTGTCGCGACCGTCTTGCCCGCCAGCAAAGTCGGTACCAGGTAGGCGCCGGTTTCCTTGAATAGCTTGATTGCTCGCGGTCCGGTATAGGAGCCGTGCTCGATGCTGGCGACGCCCGCTTCGAGCGCTGCGACGATGCCGTCTTCGTGATGCGCGTGAGAAGCAACCTTGCGTCCCATGCGGGCGGCCGCCTGAACAACTTCCCGGAGTTCATCCATTTCCATCTGTTGTCCCGTGCCGGTAGCGCGGTCAGTCATTACGCCGCCGGTAGAAGTGATCTTTACCAGGTCCGCGCCATACTTGATTGCATTTCTTGCTGCGCGTCGACAGTCGTAGGGGCCGTCACAGACATTCGCAGAGGTATAGACTTCCATCAGGTTCGGGCTTACGCCGCTGATGTCTGCGTGTCCCCCGGTAATGCCGACGCCACCGGCCGCTATTATCCTGGGACCTTCGACCCAGCCATTGTTAATGGCATCGCGCATGGCATACATTTCTTGTGCCGATGAACCGACATCGCGCACCGTGGTGAATCCTGCCTTGAGCGTATTCATTGCGTAGTAGAGGCTACGCATCTGCATCAACTGATCCGACATTTTCAAGGCGTCGCGATCATTGTTCGGGCCCAGCTCGCCCTGCAAATGAACATGCATATCCATGAGCCCCGGCAGGACAAACTTGTTGCGGAGGTCAATAACGTCAGCGCCGTCCTCGAAACTGTCCGCGCTGACAAAGCCCGCACGTATGTCGACGATACGATCGCCCTCGATTACGATCGTGCGGTTCTTTAAAGGAGATTCGCCCGGCACGGCCAGAAGTTCGCCCGCATGGATCAGAGTGACGTCGTCTGCCGCCCACAAAATCGGGGCAATAAAGAACAAAACGGCGACGATGCCGTGCTTCAAATAGTACATTGAACGACTCCTAGTAGCTGGCGTAGTAGTTCACCAGGGCTTCGATACCGTCGGAGTCTACCTGTTTTAGTTTTTCGCCCATAGCGTCGAGAAGGTTTTTGCGGCGCCCATCTTTGTAGGACTGCAGCGCGTAACGAATATAGACGCCCCTTTGGCCGTGCAATGGAATGCCGAGAGCCTCGGCAACTTCCGGGTCGTCCGGTCGCACGTGGCATTGAGCACAGTTCTGTTCATGTATCTTTTCGCCTTTCGCGGCGAGATCGGCGTCGTAGGGCTCGTTTGACGGGCCGCGCCGCTGACCGGCGTAGTGTTCGGCAAGATCGGCGATACGGTCGTCGCTGGTATGCAGTACCGTCTCACACATCAACGGTTCATAGCGACACTGCCGCGCGCCATCTTTGTACGCATAGATGGCTTCCTCGATATGAGCCGTGGGCATGCCGGCAATTACCGGTGCATCCAGGTTTTCGCGGGCAAGACCGTCAACACCGTGACAATCGGCGCAGCCGCTGGTCAGCGCCGTCGCCGAACCGGCGGCGGCGGACGGGGATTCATCAGCGACACCAGGGGCCGGGGAAACGACCAACAGCACCCCCAGCAAAGCCGAGCAAAACGGCCAGCTTCGGCCCACCGCAGTCGTTTTTGATTT
>Ga0316201_10000161_pt1 | contig 31750 bp, 22 predicted proteins | sample CS6wburrow_MG_FD_204516 | JGI IMG/M metagenome (GOLD analysis project Ga0316201, IMG submission 204516) | Coastal sediment microbial communities from Delaware Bay, Delaware, United States - CS-6 worm burrow | ecosystem: Environmental > Aquatic > Marine > Coastal > Sediment | place: USA...
TGTACGCCACGTGCACCTTTCCGAAGAACGGAAGCATGTGGTGTTCGCACAGGGAATACAGCTCGATGTCCTTCACCAGAACCATGTTGTCGTGTTGTTCGGTGAAGACACCGTTGCCGATGGCATCCTCGACCGTGCTTCGGTATCCCCGCGTGAGCCACATCATCGCCTTCTCGACACGCTCCGGAGTGCCCTGCAGGCTGTGACGCTCGGGGTCTTCTCCAAGGCGGCGCAGCTGCTCGCGCACGAGCTCGGCGTACGGGACGCCGCTGAGATCCGGGCCGTCCGACTTCCCGCTTTCGTCCGTCATGGTGTCGCCTCCACTGTGATCACCGGCCGCGATACTCGACCGAGTTACGGTCCGTCTCCCAAAGGCGCACGGCCACCAGCGTCACTCCCGGCAAGCCGCCCTCGAGCCTTCGCCAGATCGCGACGGCGAGGTTCTCGGTCGTGGGAATGACCCCGGTCAACCAGTCGACGTCCAGGTTCAGGTTCGCGTGATCGACGTCGGCCAGGACCTCTCGCTCCAGCAGGAGCTTGAGTCTCTTCAGGTCCATGACATAGCCCGTCTCGGGACCCACCTCTCCCTCGACGGTCACCTCGAGATCGTAGTTGTGGCCGTGCCCCGTAGGATTGTTGCACAGACCGTACGTTTCCCGGTTCTCATCGTCCGTAAGATCGGGATTGTGGAGTCGATGTCCGGCGGAGAAATGCACCCGCCGGGTAACGCGGGCGATCGGCATCCTGACTTCCTTTCCAGGCGAACTTCGTGGGCAAAAAAAGGGGCGACCCGCGGATCGCCCCTGAAGGTTGACATGAGGGGGTTTTTGTGAGACCCGTTAGCTACGGTTCGCCCTCCCTCCCGGTTCTCCACCTTCCCTCAGGGGCCTGGCGTCCGCCGGAAGACAAAGGCTCTCACACCCATGTGTTGGCTCAAAAAACACTCCTCACATCCGCCCTCGACAAACCTAACGGCCCCCCGTATGACGGTCAATCTGCTACAGGGCCAACCACGCCCCCGTGAGCGCGAACCCCGCGATCGCAACCGACCCGGCCAGCAGCGCATAGGGGATCTGGGTCCTGACATGCTCGATGTGGTCGGACGCCGAGGCCAGAGACGAGACGATCGTGGTATCGCTGATCGGGCTGGCGTGATCACCGAAGATGCCTCCGGACAGCACCGCCGCGATGAAGGGAGTCGGCGGCAAGCCGAGCGTCAGCGCGACGGGCACGGCCATCGGCAGCATGATACCGAAAGTCCCCCAGCTGCTGCCCGTGGCAAAGGCAATGCCGCCGGCCACCAGGAACAGGGTCGGGAGAAGAAGCGGAAGAGGCACACGTCCGCCCACGACGCTCGCCACGTACGTGCCGGTCCCCATTTCGACGGTGACCGCAGCCAGCGTGATCGCAAGGAGAAGCACCAGCGCCATGCCCGTCAGGGCTCCGGCTCCCTGCAGGCTGGCCCGGCTCAGGGCCTCCAGGTCGAGCAGGCGCTGTCCCAGCGACAGCAACCAAGCGACCCCGATGGCGGTAACGACGGCCCACAGGACCGCAGTCGAACCCGATCCCGCCATGATGTCGCCTTCGCCCGTCACGTACATCGAGACGGGCATCATCAGCACCATGACGGCGATCGGTACGATCATGTTCACCGGGCGCAGGGGCATGCCCTCGCGCGGCGGGGGTGCCATGTCTTCGGGATCAGCCAGCGCGACCGAGTGATCCCAGTGCAGCTTGCCCTCTTCGGTGCGTCGCTGGGCGGCCTTCATGGGCCCGATGTCCACCTGCCTGAATGCGCTGACTCCCGCCAGGACAAGCGCGGCGATGGCATAGAAATTCAGCGGAATCGAAGCCACCAGCACCGGAACCGGATCCGCGATGCCGAGGGTGGCCAGGACACCCAGGATGTAGGCGCCCCATGCGTTGAACGGAATCAGCACACAAACCGGAGCGGACGTAGAATCGATGAGGTAGGCCAGCTTCTCTCTCGATACCCGGTAGCGGTCGAAAAGCGGCCGGCTGATCGACCCGGCCACCAGAACCGTGACATTCGACTCGATGAAGATGATGACCCCGAGGAACCAGGCCAGTACCTGGGCCTTGCGGCCATCATCGACCCAGTGCCGTTCCTCGACCCAGCGCACGAAGCCGCGCACCCCACCGTTCGCTTCGATCAGCGCGATCAACGCTCCGATCGCGAAGGTGAACATGATGACCCGTGCGTTGCCGGGATCGGTCACCGTCGTCACGGTGGCATCAACCGCCCCGGCCAGGCCGGCGATCGGATTCCAGCCGAGGATGATCGTCCACCCGATCCAGATACCGGCTGCCAGCGACAGGTAGACCTGGCGGGTGTAGATCGCGAGTCCTATCGCGAGCAACGGCGGCAGCAGAGACAGGGCCCCGAATTCTATGACTTCCTCCCGTGGCGATGCGTTTCGGCCGTCTGCAAGAAACCGGCTGGCGCGGGGTTCGTCAAACCCTGTCCGCCGCTGGATCGCTCAGCGCCGGGTTACCCAGCGGCTCCGGGAATCGTAGAAACGCAGCCGCAGTTCTGCTCCCTTCGTGATCCCGATCCGTGTCGTCGTGACGAGGAATTCCGCCGGCACTGGAGCCCCACCCTTCATCCACACGGGCGGCTCGTCCAGCGGGTGCCCCTGGAGGTCCGGCCCGATGCCGAGCGCCTGTGCCAGGCGTCCCGGCCCATTGGTCAGTTCGTCACGACCCCTGCGCGATCGCATGTGGACCGCGCCGCACACGGGTTCGAGCGCCCGGACCAGAACTCCGTGAGGGCTGCCCTCGACATCGGTCACGGCGTTGAAGCACCAGTGGATGCCGTAGTTGAGGTGGACGTAGGCCGTGCCGGGGGGACCGAACAGGCCCTCGTTGCGGCGAGTACGTCCGATGCTGGCGGCCGCGTGAGAAGCCGGGTCATCTGGGCCTTCGTACGCTTCGACCTCTACGATCCGTCCCGAAGTCCGGACTCCACCCACCTCGGACACCAGCAGGGCCCCGAGCAGGTCGGGCGCTACCGCGCGGGCTGGACGCGCGAAAAAGGGCGCTCGAAGCGCCCCTTTTCTCTTGCCACTCTCCATCGACATCGCTTCGAGCGGAGCGTTCAGCCGTCGTTGGCCTCGCGCTCCGCGCGCCGGCCATCGATCACGGCCTGGGCCCTGCCCTTCGGGAGAACGCTTTCAATCCGGCCAGGCTCGCTGTCGATGACATCCAGCACTCGATCCCCGAACTCCTCTACCAGCCGCTCGGCGGTGCGTCGCCCGACTCCCTGGTAGCCGCGCGCCATTCGCTCCACCATGTCCTCGCGAGCGGACGTCATCGCCTTCGAGGCACCGGCAGAGGGTTTCTCGCGGGCCTTCTCGGAAGCTGCCTCGCCACCCTCGACGCTGCGAGCCCTGGATGAGCCGCTTGAAGCGCCAGCGCCCGTAACCGACGTGCCGGATCCGACCGAACCGCGTCGGAAGCGGCCCATCGTGCGGCTCGTCGGCCGGGCAGGAGGCGCGTCCTTCTTCTTCTCGGCCACGACCTCTCTCGCAGGAGCCGCATTCGAGTCCACCGGACCGGGAACGACCTTCGGTCCGGCCTTCGGCTTCGGGGCCCTGCGCCCTCGCGTCAGTCGAGTCGGCGCCACCTCCGTGGTGCCCTTCCCGGCGACCGGCTCTGCGGCCGGCGCCTCTGCAACGGGCTCGGTTGCCGCTTCGGCGACCGGCTCGGCCGCAGATTCCTCGACGACCTGTGCGTCGCCGGCATCGGTGCTGACATCTGCCTCGCCGGCGTCCCTGCTGGACCCGCGAGAGCCCCGGCCCCGCCGACTGCCCGACCGGTCGCGGCGGCCGCGACTGCGGCCCTTCTCTTCCGTTGAGTCTTTCGCCTCCGCCTCGGCCGCAGGGGCCTCCTGCGCCGCCGGCGCACTGCCGGTGACCGCAGAGATCTTGTAGTTGCCCTCGCCGGTCCTCTCGAGGGTAATGACCTCTTCGTCGTGCGCCTGTCTGAGGAATCGCGAGAACTTCCGGAAGCCCAGGGCTGCCTCGTCGAAGTCGGGGTCCTTCTCCATCATCTGTCGCTTGACTTCAGAGTCGCGCACCGAGCCGCTGCGAGCCGCCTTCTCGGCCACTACCCCTCGAAGGAGCTCGTACGCGGCGCGCAGCCGGTCTTCGTCCACCGAGGGCGGAGCCTCACGCGACATGTCCTTCTCGCGCGTATCTCGCGACCGGCTCCGCCGCCCCGGCCGGGCCTCTGCCCTCGGGGTCCGGACCTTCTCCTCACGTCCCCGGCGCCGTCCGCGGCCTTCGTCCGCCTCCTTCTTCGGAGACTGGGACGTGGCTGTGGCAGCCGGAGCGGAACTCGCGGGCGCCGTACCACCCACACCCAGGTATTCGTCCACCCGGGCACCGATTGCGACCTCGTATTGTCCGTTTGCGGCCTTGTGAAGATCGAGAATGCCTCGCGACGCGGACTCGGTGAGGAACCGGTTGAACTTGCTGAACCCGATCGACTTCTCGCTGAAACTCGGGTCGAGTTCGAGCATGACCTGCTTGAAGCGGTCCGACCGCATCACATCACCACGATCGGTCATGCGGCGAATGGCCTTCGCGGCCAACTCCCACGGGTCGTGCTTCTCGATGTTCTTCATGTCGTGGGCGTTGGTGAGCCCCGACAGGCTGTTGTAGCTGTAGTACTCGTCGCAGTTCTGGACCAGAAGGTCGGAACTCGACTCCTGGATCCCCACCCCGATCACGTACTTCCCGTATTCCTTGAGCTTCAGGACGAGGCTGGAGAAGTCGGAATCGCCCGACAGGAGGATGAAGGTTCCGATCTCGGGTCGGATGAACACGATCTCGAGGGCGTCGATGGCCAGCCGGATGTCGGTGGCGTTCTTCTTCGTCGACCCATAGGCCGGGGCGAAGATCAGGTCGATCGAGGCCTCGGACAGCGAGGCGATGTACTGTGGATAGCGTCGCCAGTCGGCGTACGCACGCTGAACCGAGACCTTTCCACGGATGATGTCCGAATCCAACAACTTGCTGAGCTCCTGGCCCAGATTGGACCGGATGCCCATGGTGACGTTGTCGAAATCGATCAGAAGGGCCGCGTGCGGGGAATGCGCGTCGGCGGGCGCGGCCGGTCTATGCGGCGCGCGCGAATAAATTTCGTTCATTTCCTCTCTTCTACTGCTCGGTTTTGTCCGGCATAACCCGCCCTCGGGCGGGCGAGAGGCCCTTCGACCTCGCCCCCGGGCTTTCCCGGAGGGGATGGTGCGAAGGGTCTCTCCGTCTCAGTTGGCCTGTTCGTCCCGACGGGCCGCGAGCTCCAGCCGCATGCGGCGTGAAATCTCGGCGCGTCGAGAGCTGCCCGTCGTGGTCTTCGGCAGTTCCTCTACGAAATGCACCACGTCCGGCAGCTTGTACTCCGCGAGAGTCGGCCGGCACAACTCGCGGATCTCGTCCTCCGTGACCAGCGCGCCCTCGATAAGGACGACACAGGCGCATACCAACTCCCCCAGCACCTCATTCGGGATACCGACGACAGCCGCATCAGCGACCGCGGGAAGGGATCGGAGGTGGTCTTCAACTTCTCGCGGATGGACACTGTATCCTCCGCGAATGATCAGGTCGCGCTTGCGACCATCGATTCGAAGATAACCCTCATCGTCCAGCGTTCCAAGGTCTCCCGTCTTGAACAGGCCCTCGGCCGTCATTGCGCTCCGCGTTGCGGCGGGCTGTCGGAAGTACCCGGACATCAGGTTGAAGCCCCGGACGGCGACTTCACCCTCGGTGCCGCTGGGAACCGGTTCTTCCGACTCATCCAGGATCTGGACTTCGACTCCCCGCAGGGGCCGACCCACGGTTCCGGACCGCTGCTCCGGTCCGTCCGTCGGAGACGTCATGGACACCGTGGGAGCGGTTTCCGTGAGCCCGTACGCGATCTCGAGGTCCGGTACGATCCTGGCCCTGATCTCATTAACCAGCTCGGGAGTTACCGGCGCTCCGGCAACGAGCCCGGCGCGCAGGGATGACAGATCAGCCGTCTGGCTGGCCGCATCACGCAGCAACATCACGAACATGGTCGGAACACCGTGCAGGACCGTCGGTCGCTCGGCCTCTACGAGATCCAGGACTCCCGCGACATCGAAGCTCTCCTGGAGGACCAGTCCCGAGCCCGTGACGATCGATGTCAGCAGGGCCACTCCAAGCCCGAAGATGTTGAACAGGGGCACCGTGCACAGCGTGCGATCCGACTCCGTCATCCCCAGGCCGGCCGCCGTCGCCCGCGCCGTCTGCAGCAGGCTGTCGTGCGACTGTACGACGCCCTTGTACTTCGTCGATGTGCCCGCCGTGAACAGGACGGCGAACGGATCGGTTGGATCGACGTCCGCCGGGATCAGGACGTGGCCGCGCCCGGCCGAGACCAGGTCTTCGAACTGGAAGACGCGGTCGTCGTACCACAGGTCCTCTTTGCCCACCGTGACCAGGTACTGGAGGCCCGGAAGCTCGGAGAACAGGGATTCGAACAACTCCAGGTATTCGGTGCCGCCGTAGGTCTCCGCCGTCACGACCAGCGCGGCTTCCGTGTTGCGCAGGATGAACTGGAGATCGCGCGCCGAGTAGGCCGGATTCAGTGGGACGACTACGGCCCCGATCTCGGCCGCTGCGAGCGCGGTGAGGACGAACTCGGGCCAGTTGGGCATCGTGATCGCAACCCGATCGCCCTTTTCGATGCCGAGATCCTGGAAGGAGCAGGCGAGCGCGTGGGCCTGGGAGGCCGCGTCCGCCCACGTCCAGGAGTTGTCTCCATATCTCAGGAAGACTTCGTCGGGTCGCTTCTCACGCTGGGCGTAGAAAGCCGCGAAAACTCCGGAGGCCTCGGTTCTTACCTCCAAGGCATCGCTCGTCGTTGGGCTCGCGCCCGGCATGCGTTTCGGTCCAGTCTCAACTCCTTGTGCTCCTCACGCGTCGGAATCTGCGGCCTCAAAGGCCCCACGTAAAGCGGCTTCCAGCGCAACCCGGCACTCAGCCGCCGGGATCGCGTGCGTAACTTCGCCGTCGGACCCGATCGCCACCCTCCCGAGCCCGGCCAACAGCACCCAGCGTAGAATTCCATCTCTCGATTTCTTGTCGGGCCTGGCACGCTCGAGCAACTCGTCGAGGTCGATGGGAGGCTCCAGCACCTCCGGCAGTCCGCAGCGGGCCAGGACATCGTCGAGCCGGGCGCCTGCCCCGGATTCGGTCACCCCGACGCTCTCTCCCAGTCGAGCCTCCATCCTCATTCCCGCAGCCACGGCCTCGCCGTGCAGTATCGAGAAACCACTCAGAGACTCGAGCGCGTGCCCGAACGTGTGTCCGAAGTTGAGGATCGCGCGGAGTCCCCGCTCTTCCGGATCCTCGGCCACCACCCCGGCCTTGAGCCGGACGCTGCGCTCGATCAGGGCCGCGGTCGCAGCGATCCCGCCGGTCCGCAGGGCAGTCGCGTGCTCTTCGATCCACTCGAAGAACGCCTCGTCCCGGATCGCGGCGGCCTTCACGGCCTCCGCGATTCCAGAGATGCGCTGGTACTTCGGGAGGGTTCCCAGCACCTCGGGGTCGATCAGTACGGCGGCCGGGTGGTGGAAGGTACCGAGGGCGTTCTTGACCTGCCCTCCGTCGATGCCCGTCTTCCCGCCCACCGAACTGTCCACCATGGCCAGGAGGGTGGTGGGGACCTGGATGACCTCTACGCCGCGCATGTACGTGGAGGCGACGAAGCCCGCCAGGTCGCCCGTAACGCCGCCGCCCAGGGCGACGATGGCCGAATCGCGACCGAAGCCCTCGCCCATGATCTCGGCGCACAGGTGCACCCACTGGTCGGCCGACTTGTTCCACTCACCGGCCGGAAAGGAGAACAGATCGGCGTCCAGACCGGCCCCCTCCAGCGAAGCCAGTGCTCTCTTTCCGTACAGCTCGGCCACGTGGCTGTCCGCGATCACGGCGTAGCGATGCGCTTCGACCGCGGAGCACGTTTCGCCCAGGCGATCGAGCCCACCGGGATCCACGCGGATATCGTACTCGTGCGCCGGCTTCGCCGGCACGACGACGCGGATGGTGGTCACTGAAGCGCCTGCGGATCCAGTTCTTCGAGCTCGAAGGCCGTGAGACCCTCGAGTCCGGCCGTCCGGTCGAGACCGGCGGGCAGGTCCCACACCACGACTACCGGGCGACGACCCTCGGTACCCCGCAGCACCTCGATCTCGCGGCCCTCGGCCACGGGATCGTCGCCGTAGCGCGCTGCGAGGGCCCGCTCTACGCCGGCCTCGAACTCGCGAGCATCCCGGTCCGTATCCCATACGGTCGCCCACACGAACACCTCACCGGACGGGCCGTCCAGCAGGCGGAACCGGTCTCCGTCCCAGCCAGCGGCGGCCCGGTCGGCTTCTTCCCGATCGGCCAGAAACTCACGCAGCACGAGGCGGGTTTCCAGCTCACCCAGGCCGTCGGTGAACACCTCGGTCCAGCCGTCGGGCGGAGCCTGGAGGAACCGGACTTCCGTCGGCATGTCGATCTGTCCGGGCTCGAATCTCTCCGGGTGGATCACCTGCTCGGTCGATACCGGCATGTCGGCCCCCAGCGGCGGTACACGGCCCCGCGGGCCCGCCCAATGTTTCTGGACGAACACCAGGCCGCCGAGGTAGGGAAACAGAAGGGACTCGCGAATCACGGTCGGGACCTCGGCCAGGACCGGCATTTCCAGGCCGGCCGCGGCCAGCGGATCGTCACCCAGGAGTCCGTCGAGTCCCGGCAACGTCGTGAGATCGGCGCTGCCGCCCATCATCGCCGCCAGTTGCCACTCGAGCATGGCGAAGGTCGCGTGTCCTTCCATGGCGGCCTGGGCTGCCGTCCCGCGGTCGTTTGACTCCAGGTTGGCCTTCATCAAGGAATCCAGGTCCACATACTGATCCTGCAGGGCGTGCACGATTTCGTGCAGGAGCACCGGCTCGATCTGGCTCTCGTCCACCCGGTCCACCACGTACAGCGTATCGCGAGCCGGATCGTAGTAGCCCACGACCTGCTCGAGCAGCAGGGAGCGCAGCAGAGGCTCCAGGTCGATGGTCTCCGGAACGAGGCCCAGACGCGCGTAGGTCCGCACGGCGGCCTCCAGGCGGTCCGGTGGCAGCTGTTCGGCCATCTGGGCCACCAGGAACGCCTCAAGGTCCTCCCTGGAACGAGTAGCCAGCTGAATCGGGCCACGGGCGAGAAGCCCCGAGCGCAGCTCGGCCGCCGGGAGGAGATCCGCGGCGAGACGGCGCAGGGTCGTGTCCGCGCTCGTGTCTACTGCCACCTGCTCATCCGCCGCGTCCGCGCCACCGCACGCGACCGGGCCGGCAGCGACGAGGAGGGCCGTGACGACCCCTCTCAACCCACCCGACCGCGCCGTCCCGAGTCCCTTCTTCGACCTCGCATACCTCACAGCTTCAACTCCGTTCTGGTGATTCCCTCTCGGCTCACCGCCCCGGCGAGCCGTGCGACCGTGGAGGCCTCCCGGCCGTGAGCCCCCGGGACCATCCAGTCCGCAGCGATCTCGGCCAGGGGGACGAGGACGAAGGCACGATCCGACAAGCGCGGATGGGGTACGGTCAGGACCCGGGATTCGAACGTCTCCGCACCAAACAGCAGGAGATCCAGGTCGAGCCCGCGCGGTCCATACCTTGTGCTCGATGGGCGTCGTCCGGCCGACCGCTCTGCGTCCTGCAACTCCGAGAGCACTTGCACAGCCGACAGGTTCGTTCGACCCACGCAACAGGCATTCAGGAACCTGGGCTGCTCAAGATAGCCGATCGGATCCGTCTCGTATACGGAAGATACGGCGAGATCCTGCAGGAAGGCCCGGACGCGTGCCAGACCGAAACGAAGGTATTCCAGCCGGTCACCGAGGTTGGAGCCGAGCCCTACCGCAACAGCCTCACCGGCCCGAGCCGAGCCGCGCTGATCGGTCAACCGCTTCGAGAGCATCGCACACAATCCAAAAAAAGCACGGGAGCCCCGAAACTCGGGACTCCCGTGCCGGTCCGAAGCGCCGAGGCGCCCGGAGATCGAGTTACTGGACGACCGCCTTCACCCGATACGACGTGGGGTGGTCCGGTCCCGAGTAGTTGTTCAGCCACAACTGGTAGTTGCCAGCCGCGGGAATCTCGCAAACCGACACTTCCGGCGCCGCACCCGTCGCTCCATCGAAGCACACGAATGCCGTGACGCCTTCGTCGACAACGAGGATGTCGAGGTCCACGCTGTGATCGTCCCAGTCCAGATCGATCACGATCGTCGCTGGTCCGGTTGTCGTGAACAGGTGGAAGTCGTCGACATCAAGTCCCTCGTAGGAGCCCACGGCGTCCAGCGGGAACGTGATCGGAGTCGCCGTCGCCGGATTGTCGTTCGCCGGCTCGTCTTGTCTCGCGTCCGCCAGCTGCGTGTACGTGAAGGTCTCTGCCGCCACGACCCCGCCGACGGAAATACCGACCTCAAAGGCGTCATTCGCGTTGCCGAGGTCGGGCATGAGAATCACGACGTCCGTCTCCGTGACCGACACCACGAACCCGGGAGCCGCGACATCGCCGCTGACCGACGCACCGTCGATCAGCACTTCGGTATCGAAGCCAGCAGCCGCGAGGCCCGACCCGCTGATCGTGACTTCCGTACCCACGAAGCCGGTCTCAGTCGAGATGCCCGTCACGGTCGGCTGCAGAACCACGACCGGCGCCGGACCGAAGTCGTACGGGCCCGTGGACGTCGTCACCGTGCCGGAGATGTTCGCGGTACCCGGAGCCACCGCGGTCACTTCAACGATCACGTTGACGGAGTTGCCCAGAACCAGGTCACAAGTCGCCGTCGCAACCGCTGGAGCGTCCGAGACGATGGCGCATGCCGTGATCTCGGTCTCGTCCGTGTTCTGGTTGCCCAGCGCGTCCAGCACCAGCACTTCGGCCCCGATCGTCGAACCACCGGAGATCGCACCGAAGTCATCGCCGTTATCCAACTCAGCTGACGCCGGCACGTTCGCGATCACCTCGATCGCGACTTCACCCGAACTGACGACGCCGAGTCCGGAGGTCCCATTCAGGGCCTGACCTGCCCACGTGGCTGTCAAGGTCGCGGGACCGCTGGTCGAGGTGCCGAAGTTGCCCACGTCGTCCGAGAATGCTGCTACCGCATCGTCGCTGGACGTGAACACCGCGTCCTCCGGAGCATACGGCCCCACCGGATTCCCATCGAAGTCTACCAGCTGTGCGACGACCTGACCGGTTTCGCCCGCGCGGTACACGGTCCCTTCAGCGGGAGCCGTGATCTCGATGTCGTCCGCCACCACGGTCACGTCCACCTGGGCCGTGTTCGACCCGGAGGTCAACACGATACAGGTCTGACCGAGAACGGCTCCACCCGTGACGACAAACAGGCCCGGGGGCTGAATCTCGAGCGCCTCAGGATCCGGCACGACCGTGATCGATCCCTGCCCGCAGATCGGATCCACCGCCGCCGTCACGGCGTCGAAGGTGGGCTCGTTGCCCTGATTCACCGCGCGGCTTTCCACATCAGCCGTCCGTCCGGCCGCCACGACCATCTCGGACGGATTCACCTGGATCCCCACCGTGTCCTTGACGTTGAAGCTCAGGGGATTGTCATCACATCCCCCCAGCGCGAGGACAGCCAGCGCGGTAATGCTGAGCCCTACATTACGCACCAAGCCAACTCTCATGATACCCTCTCTCTCGATGTGACACCGTTTACAGCGGCTTTCCGCCGGCATCAGTTATTCAAGTCCGGTCATAAACCGGGTGTTGATTCCGAAGTTCGTCTGCAGATCTTGTTTCGCCGATGGACCGCACCGATTGTACCAATCCGCAATCGACGCGATGTCCGGGTCGGTGCTGTAGATCAGCCGCCAGTGATTGAACCGATCGTCCTGAACGAACAGGTATACGAAGCTCGTCGTCTGATACTGCCAGATCTCGTAGGGTGGTTCCCCCGCGTAGCCCCCACTGCCGATTACGGAAGAGGGACTGCCAAGATCAGACGGCGAGTAGTTGACTACCCGGTCCTGCGGCTCGCCATACTTCAGATATATCCGACCGCGGTCCGTGTACCACGGCATGCGCTCCTCGGTGCCCACTTGCTCGTCGTACCGCGCCCGAATCGTCGAGATGCGGGACAGGTAATCTTCGAGAAACAGGTTTCCGGGAGCGCCCGGGTTCGGATTCTGGCGCTGGAAGAACTCCGTCAGATACCTCCGCTTTGCATCGGGCGGAAGCGCCTCGTAGGTCGTGCGCTCCGTATCCGTGATAAGGAGCGCCACTCCACCGAAGGTCTGCTCCAGCTCTTCGTCCGAGAGTGTCGCGAAATAATCCGCCTCGTAACTCCCGGCAGCGGTACCAGCGGCTACCGCGTTTTCCGGACTCAGCATCTGGAAGGAGCTCAACCTGCGCTCGCTCTCCGATTCGTCTCCGACGGTCATCGCAAGCTGGTAGTCGCCCGGCGGAAGGCCGGCCAGGGAAATGTGTCCTGTGAAGGGCACGCCTCCCGTTCCGACATCCAGCTCGCTTGCGGGCGTCCGGTACACCACCCGGTCACCCGAAATGACCTCGGCATTGATGCTGACCCGGGTTGTCTCGCTATCCAGGCCATACAATTCCAGATAGTAGTAGAGGTCGGGCTCCGTCGGCATAACCGACATGCGGGCCGCAGCTGCGATCCCGAAACCCCCGTGGGTCACTGACCAGCTCCCGCCTCCTGCTCCTTCGGTGATGGGCTCGATCCTCGCTGCCAGGAACAGATCTGACGCCGTGGGTCGCCCATCGAAAGCTACCAGGGACAGACGCACCCGCTCGCCGAGGTCCGGCGCATCCGTAGGATACGCGCGGATTTCGACCTCGTACTCGCCGGGCCTTACCCCGAACCGGAAGGGCTCAAGAAGATAGGAAGTTCCGGACTCCACGTAAGCCGCAGCCTGCCGGCTGACCTGCCTCTCCCAACTATCCCGGTACAACTGAGTGTCCGTCGCATCGAACACGGATAGTTCGAACCGGTACGCGCCCGTGGTCCCCCCGGCCAGCATCGTGAGGGGTACGTTCGCCAGCCCGTCCACCACCGTGAGATCCTCCGGTGCCCACGTCCGCAGGAGCGTGACCTCGAGTCCCCCGGCAGCCTGCTCCTGCTGCACGACGGTCGAGGCGGCAGCCGTCCACGCCCCCGGCGCGAGCGCCCAAGCCGTGACCACGAGGCACGGCACCACCATTCGCCGGATGGCGGTGCTCATGCCTCTACGCTCCCAACTCCTCGGAGGAGTACGCACGGACATTCGGTCGCCGACTCCGCTCAGTCCACGCCGAAGGTGACCGAAAACGCGTTGGCGCTTCCGAGCACACCGTAGTTCTTGTAGGCGTAGTCGAACTGAAGCCGATATGTGCCGGCGAACCTGTAGAACAGTCCGCCACCCAGGCCCAGGCCGTCCGAGCCCTGGCCGGTCGAAATGGCACCAACCGAGAAGTCCTCGTTGTTGTCCGGCTGCGTCTGATACGACGCGCGCAGCGCCACACCGACGGGCGTATCCACGCCCTGCCAGCGGAACTCACTTCCGAAGCCGAACGCCGCGTTCGTGTTGTTGGACTCGATGAACTCGGTCATCAGGGCCAGAGTCGTGGACTCGTTCGAGATGATGTCGTAGTTCAGGCCCACTCGGAACAGGCGCGGCAGCGGGAAGGCATCCGTCACCAGGATCGCTGGCGGCGGATCGACTCGCTGGTCCGGCACGCTGACATTCGCTTCGCTGTAGTTCACATCACGGAACCGCAGGGCCTCACCCGAATGGGAGAGGGAGCCACCGAGGTTCTGGACGACGAACGCCAGCCGAATGGGACGATTCCCGAGTTCGCTGTGGAAGTTGACACCGAAGTCGAGAGCCATCGCCGTGGCCGAGGCTCCACCGAGAGCACCCGTAGCGAGGTCATCGTTGATGAACTTCAGCGTCAGCCCGGCCGAGAACCGGTCGATGAACGCGTGGGCAAACGAGATACCGGCGACGGTCTCGTTCACGCCATACGTCTCACCCGACAGTCCATCGGGATCGGCTTCCGTATAAATGGGCTGATTCCCGAAACCGAAGTGGCCCAGGAAGAACCCCAACCCGAAGTCGCCGTCCGAGAACGGAAACGCCAAGCCCGTCCAGTAATAGTCAGTGTCCGCGAAGTAGGGCATCAGCGTCAGCGCCACTTCGGGACCCTGCATCGCCGTCAGGCCGGCAGGGTTGTAGTAGAGCGCGTTCACGTCATCGACGATCGTTGAAAACGACCCGCCGAGAGCCATGCCGCGAGCTCCGGAACCGAACTGCAGGAATTCAGCGGACGACCCACCGAAAGCCGTGTTATCGCTTTCGATCTGTACCGGGTTGTCCCCATCCTGCGCCCAGAGCAGTCCCGGCAGCGCAACCACCATGAACAGGGTGGCTACCGCTCGACTGATTAGCCGCATGAAAACCTCCTAAAGGAGCTGGTCAATTTCCGTGGGGGGGACGAGCCCCCCCACGGGTCCGGTTCTCTCTAATTCTGCCCGGCGAAGTTGACGACAGTGAACTTGCCCACGTGCGTGTCGCCTTCCGGCGTCACGACATGGAAGAAGTACACGCCGCTCGCGACGAACTGATTGTTGCGATTTCGCAGGTCCCACACGGCCCGGCTGCCACCTGTGACATCTTCGTGGTTCACGATGTCGATCAGGACGCCGGTCAGCGTGTAAATCCGGATCGTAGCGACCGGAGGCAGATTCACGAACATCAGCTGCTTGGTCGACGGGCTCAGGTCGTACTGGCTGGTCGCCAGGTACGGGTCCGGAACCGTGTGGACCTGTGTAAGGTCCGTCGCCCCTTCGAAGTTCGTCGCATCTTCCACCAGCCAGTTGAACACGAGGCCCGGGATCAGGATTGGACGTCCTACACTCCGGTTCGTGGCCGTCGGGTTGTAGGCGTATCCGGTCGGGTCATCGGTGCCGAAACTGCCCGCATCCGACGAAATACCGCCGGAGTACGAACGCAGCGTCCAGACCGTTCCCGGTGCAGGCAACGCCGCCAGCTCAAAGATGAAGCGCTGACCGCTGATGTACAGGCCGAAGCCCGTGCCCGTGCCGGTCCAGGTCGAAGCCCCGTTGGCCGGATCGGCCCACCCGAACTCGAAGTTGTCAATGTGCGTGGTCTGCAGCGTTGCCGTCGGCAGCAGTGCCAGCGGCGTCGGGATGTTGAACTGAATATCGCCACCGCCAAACCCGTTGCAGTCACCTCCGCCGAAGATCGACTCATCGTTGATCTGATCCCACACGCGGAGCATACCGTTGAAGTCCTGCCAGTCGATCACGCCGTTCCCGTTCGCGTCCTGCACGAAACCGTACGTGGCATCAGGGAATCCGGTGTTCGGCACGTCGACGTTGTGCGTGATGTCGCGCACCGTGATCGCTCCGCCTTCGCCCCACGTGACCTGCACGTCGGCCTGGCGGCCGTACAGCGCGTTGGCCCGGTCGTGGCACTGCTTCTCGAAGTCGATCTGCCCGCCACCCGACGGCGTCGTCGAGTTGAACGGCGTATAGCCGATCGGCGAGAAGATCGTGTCCACGCCCTCCAGGTGTCCGACCCGCATGTACCGCGTCGGATCCGGAGTCGTCTCGTTGGCTCCATCGAACCAGCGCGATCCACCGTGCCGCAGGCGTGAGACCATGCTCGAGCCGCCGGAACGGCGGTTCTGCGGGCCCTCGGCCGAACTGTAGTTCATTGCCTCCACGCCCGTCGCGAAGGCAGTGGCCAGGCCTGAAGCCTCGGGGATTCCGAACGAGTCCAGGGCCTCCTGGTCGAACGGAATGCTGATCGAGACCCAGTTGGCCGTGATCGAGGGCGACGTTCCGAAGGCGCCCCACCACTGCACGCTCATCTCACCAAGAATCTCTTGCGGATTCCCGTCGATGTCCGTGTAGCTCATCCACACCTTTTCACACACCGCGAAGCTGCTCCCGCCCAGCGGGCAATCCGCGGTGGGAGTCTCTTCGTCCGACGCAGGGTCGAACACGGTGGTGATCGAGTCGATCCTGACCTGCAGCTGCAACTGCGGTAGCAGGCGCGGCAGCAGGGGCGCGAACGACAGTTCGATCCCGTCCGTCGGTGGCATCGGTCCGGACCACGTTCCGTCTACCGGATCCAGCGTCGGCATCGGATCGCTCGCGTTCAGCGGCGCTCCATCGTCACCCGTCAACGCCACCTGTAGCGAGGCGCCCTGCAGGTTCGGAGCGTCCTTCCGAGGCGTCGTCGACTGCGACACGCGCGCGGAACGCAGAGAGTGCGGGCCAGAGGCCTGTGAATTCACGTCGAACGCGCTGACGGCGTACCAGTACGTGAAGTTGTTCACCGCGTCGTTGTCGACGTAGAAGAACGGAATCCCCGTGTCCAGCGCCGGGCCGCCCTGTCCTGATTCGTCGTCGACGATCACGTTGGTGATGCTCGTGCCGATAGCGGACAGATCCGCCAGGCGAGCCACTCCGGCCCCCGGCAGACCGCCGTCTGAGCCGTTGTTGAAGATCATCGTGCTGTTGATCGCACGGGTCGCGACCGGAGTGTCCGTAGTGAAATCGCCGGCACACGTCTCACCGCCCGCGTACCCGACGACCGCGACATCCGAACCGTTTACGTTGCGCAACGTGCCCACGTCCTCATCCGGCGCAACCGTCTCGCAGGTGTAGTCCGTGAACGTGCTGCTTTCCTTGTCGAACTGTGCGATCAGCGCCAGCGAACCGGGGTCGTTCCCACGCCACACCCGATACCCCTCGACGTCGAACTGTCGGTAATTCGGGTTGAACAGCGGGCTGGCCTCGTCGCTGGCAACCTCGAAGAACGGGTCGCCGAGAACTTCCGTCGGGCTCTCCTCCCAGATAACCGTGACATTGTTGTCACCCGGCACCAGGTAGTAAGCCGGCGCGTCTGGAGCGAAGCCCAGCAGGAAGCTGCTGTCGAAAATCGACTGCGCGACAAGTGACCGGCCGAGCAGACTGTTTGGAACGACCGCAACGGAGAACTGATCCAGCTTGTTGTCCGGTCCCTCCAGGAAGCCCGCAAGTCGTCCGGACGGTGCGGCTCCGCCGTACGCGAACCAGCCGGCGCCACGCTCGATCGGCTTCACCGGGTTCGGGCTCCGAACGTCCGTGCAGCCGGTAAGGTCGTTGGAAATGACAGCGGCCGGGGTGCAACCACGAGCGCTCGTGAATCCCGGGTGGAAGGACGGATCACCCGGCGGATTCGCATTCGCGTCCGCCTGGTTTACCAGGACGCCACTCGGCGTGCCGTCCGGCATCGTCTCGACCGTGGCCGCCGCGATGTAGGCCACCACGATGGTCGCCGGCTCGTCTTCCGGACCGAGCGAGAACGGACCCGAGGACTGGAAGAACCGCGTGTCCGCCGACTCCTGGTAGATGAAGCACACCGAACGCTCGGTGTTGTTCGGGTCCGCCGTGACCACCTCGGGCTCCACGTTACAGGGGTTGTCGCCCTGCGACGGGCTTACCTTGCCCGACAGGTAGCGCCACAGCTGCTTGTCGTTCTGCGGATCCGGGAACCCGAAGCTTGCGTTCAGGTTCGCCGAGAACAGCGTCAGTCCCACCTGCTCGGGCGGATCACTGCCCGGTCGGATCGGGCTCAACAGGTACTTGATCCCGATCAGGCCCGGAGCGTCCGTGAAGAACGGCGGGAAGAAGATGTCCGGAGTGTAGGCAAACTCGGGAGCGTTGAAGCCACCCGTATACGAGATGCCGACGTCGAACGGAAGGATCGCCGTGGAGAAGTTCTCCGTGGCGTCCGACACGTCCATGTCCGTCCCGAACGCACCGTACAGTTCGCCAATCGTGTAGCCACTGGCCGGAAGGGCGTCATCCCCACCGAAGAACTGGGTGTTGTTCAGGCGTCGGAAGTCTTCCGCATCCGTGACGTTCTCGAACTTGTAGATGAAGTAGATCAGCGACTCGTTACCGGCCGGATAGTTCCAGGCCAGGCTCCGCTGCGTCACTTCGATGCCCAGCGGGTGAATGCGGCCGGAGATCCTCGCGGGATCACCGTCCCAGTACTTCACCCACGAGTCCTGCTGCGACGCTGCATCGCGCCCCCACAGGACCGGCTGGAACAGCGGGTCGCCCACGGCGATCTTGGCCTCCTCGGGCCAGTTCGCCAGGTCGTCCGGGTTCAGCGAGTCGTAGATGTTCGTGCGAGCTGAACCGTGCTGCGTCGTCCCCTTCGGATCGAAGAAGAAGGCCGCCGTGGTGTCGTTCGCCCACGGTCCGCCGTCTTCCTGAATGATCCCGGCGATCTGCAGACCGGTGTTGAAGATGTACGCGTTGGGCGAGCCAACGGGCCAGAATCCACCGCCGCCAGTCGGGCTGTCGAACACATCCGTGCAGATGTATCCCTGGTTGTTCAGACCGCACTGCAGCTGGTTGCCCGTTAGCACCGCCGTTGGTCCGGCGAAGAGCGAGAACGAATCGTTCTGGCTCCCGGCACGCTTGGCCTCCGGAGAGACATCGCCGATAGCCGTCGTACCGGCCGCGAGCAGGAGCCCTGTAAGGGCCCCGCCCCAGACCAGCCTACGGCCGCTTCGGCCGAGCCGTGCAAACATGCTGAGTCTCATGGCCACTCCTGGTTCTTCGGGTAGCGGGGAGCGGTCGGGCCGTGACCGCTCCCCAAGCCGTAATACCTCAGCGCCTTAGAAGGCGATCCTGAGACCGAGACGGAAGAGCTGATCGGACGTCTTGAACCGTACGTCCGAACCGAAGTTGCTCTCGTACGCCTGACCGAAAGCGATCTCCTGTTCCTCCACGGTGAAGACGCCGTCGCCGTCGCCCCACCGCTCCTCGGCACGCATGAGCGAATACTTGTTGAACTCGGTCTCCTGCGACTCGACCGCGATGTCGAAGTCACGGATCAGGGCGTCACCATCGAGACGCGTATCCGAAAGCGCCGTCAGCAGCTGTGCGTCCTTATGCTGCTGGTTGACGATCCCGGCCGTTTCCAGGAAGACCGTGTTGTTGTTGGCGATGTTGAACGGGTTCCGCCAATCCAGGAACGCCTGCAGGTTCCAGCCCTTTCCGAGCTGGAAGCCCTTGGTGAACCGAAGGTCGATCGACGTGGTCCAGTTCGTCTGCGTATTGCTGATCGAGCTCTGCGGGCGGCCTTCGAGGCCGGCGACACTGGGCGGGCCGACCTGGCCGTTACCCGTGTTCACCAGCTTCGTGAACGGAAGCCCACTGCGAAGCCTGAGAATCGCGAACACGCCGAAGTCGGACAGGATCGCGCCCATGGTGGAGCCCTGCATGTAGTCCACCGGGAACTGCAGGCTGCTCGTCAGCGAGATGTTGTGCTTCCGGCTCTGCTCGAGCGGCAGCAACACCTCGGGCGGGTTCTCCGGAGCACCCGTCAGCAGCGACAGGTTGGAGACCCCGCGAAGAATCAAGCTCGTGTATGTGAACGGATCGGAACCGGTGCCTCGCGCGTCGATGAAGCTGTACGAGAGGCTGCTGACCGACAGGTTGCCGAAGGCCTTGTCGAGCTTGGCCTCGAACCCGTTCGATTCCGTCCAGTCCTTGTTCGTGATGACGTTCAGGAACGTCGTGGCGCCTTCCCGGTTCGGATCTTCGAACGGAAGTTTCCGGGCCGCGAGCGCCGAACGCTGCTTCTTGTTGAACGCCGAAACGTCGATCACCAGGCTCTGGCCGATCAGCTGCCGGTATCCGAACTCGAAAGTCCGGGTGCTCGGCATGTCGATATCACGTCCCCAGATCTGGTTCGTGTTGGCGTTCACGAGGTCGAAGTTCGTGTTCTGCAGGAACCCGACCGTCTGCGCCGCCGTGCCGGCCTCACCGGCCGCGAAGCCGCCCGCCGTGAAGAACGCCGGGGTCTGCACGAAACGGCCGTAGCTCAGACGGAACGTCGAAGTCGGCGTGACCGGGAAGCTGGCTCCCAGCCGCGGGCTGAACTCGGACTTCGTCGAGCCCTCGATGAAGTTGCTCTTGCACGGAGCCGTCGGATCGAACGAGTCCGGACCGCAAGCGTTCAGCGGCACGTATCCGCCCGTCGCCGCGTCATAACGCGTGAAGCCCTGCTTCAGGCTGTCGGGCACGTTGAAGACGTAGCCCGGCACACGCGAGTAATCCCCGCCCGGATCCAGGTAGTCCCACCGGATTCCACCCTCGAGCACCAGGTCGCCGATGTCGAGGCGATCCTGCAGGAAGGCACCGATGCGCTTCGGGTTGGCGGTCTCGGGCAGCGGGATCCCCGCGTACAGCGGGATGTTGTTGGCGAGCATGTCGATGTTGATGTACTCACCACCGAGCTTGAGTCGGTTGAACCGACCGAGCTGCCAGTCGAGGGTGCCCCTGAGCTGCAGGCGGTCCTCGTTGACCTTGCTGAGGCCCGTGTTGCCATACCCGTTGATCGCATACCCCGTGCGCATCCCGTACGGGTTGGCGCGCAGGTTGTCCGACAGGCCGGTCAGGGACTGCGAGCCCCCGAGGTCATTCCGCTGCGGGTAGAAGCGCATGCTGTCGTACGGCACGCCGTTCGAGCGGTAGGCGTTCAGGAACTCGTCGTCGAAGTCGAACGCCTTGACGCCCGTGACTTCGAAGTCCTCGGGAATCAGGAACTCGGGGTTCCCGAACGTGAACCCGAGGAACGGATCCCGGTTGCTCTGCCACCACTCGTTCGTCAGCGTGCCGTTGCTGAACCGGTCCGTCTGGTAGCTGGCCCTGATATCCAGGGCGATCTGCTGATCGGCCGACTGGGTGATCGTCTGGAACCAGCCCAGCGTGAACACGTTACGCGTGTTCAGGTTGCCGTCGTAGTTGTCCGTGTTGTACAGGCCGGTGAATCCACCGCGGCCGTAAGCCTGATTCCGGTTGCGCGTGAACGCGAAGTTCACCCGCGAACCCCGCGGCAGCTGCCAGTTCAGGTTGACGGTCATCAGGTCGGCCTGGCTCCAGTTGACCGGATTCGTTCGACCGTTGTCCCACGGCACGTAGTTCAGGGCCGTGACGTCCACGAAGTCCGTGGCGCCAGACGTGTTCGACGAACGCTCTTGCGAGAAGGTCGCCGGCTGGCCCGCCGTGCAAAGACTCGCGTACTGCGAGCCGCTCGGGCACGCGTCGACCCCATCGATCACGAACCGCGTCGGAGCGTTCTCGGTGCGGAACGACTGCTGTCCCGACGCCGTACCGGCGAAGAAGAACGTCAGCGGGCCCGCGATCGGACCACCGAGCGTCAGCTCCGCGCGGTTGAAGTTCGTCCGCCAGGAGCTCGGGGCCAGCTGGTCCGTGAAAATCTCCAGCGAACCCGTGAACTGCGCGCCACCGGAACGGGTCACGTAGCTCACCACGCCTGACTGCGCTTCGCCGAACTCGGCCGCGAAGGCGCCCACGTTCACGTCGACCTGCTCCAGCGCGTTCGTGGGCAGGTTGACGTTGTTCGCCTGCGCCTGTCCGAACGAGCGAATGAGCACGCCGTCGATGAACACGGCTTCCTCGTTGGCCCGACCACCCCGGATCGTCGTTCCCTGGTTGGTCTGGATGACGCCCGGCTGCAGCACGACGATGCTTGAGGCATTGTCCAGCGGAAGCTGATCAATGGTCTCACCCTGGACGATCGATTTGGTCGACGTCTGGTCTCGCGGAACCAACGGGTTCCGTTCACCTTCGACCGTGATCGCCTCGAGCTCAACCGCCGTCTGCTCCAGCTCGAAGTTCAGTGTCGTTGTCTGACCGGCGAGGATTCGCTGGCCTTCAATCACGAACGGCCGGTAACCAATGAACTGAGCCCGCACGTTCTGCAGACCCGCCGGCACTTCGTTGATGAAGTAGAATCCTTGATCATTGGTCAGATTACCCAGCGTCGATTCGTCGACGAGGACCTGCGCTCCCGCGATAGGAGCTCCCGTCCCCGCGTCCGTCACTCGACCCTGGATCTTTCCAGTGCTCGCCTGACCGAACAGCGGACTGATCGCAACAAGCGTCAGTCCTGCTGTCGCCAGACTCGCCCGAAAAGCCCCTCTCAACCAATCACGAATCATGGATCACCCTCCTCAGGGCATTAAGGAGATGAGTCGACCGCACCACGCGACCACGAGACGAAAGCCCCCTCGCGGCCCTTCGCGTCGTAGTAGCGTACGGGTCGACCAGTGAAGAGAGACAACTGTTTTGGAGAACCGCTGAGGCCTCCTGGGTACGAACGAAGGTGGAGCCGATAATTCCCTCCCCTTGCTGGGGGAATCGGATTGTCGGAAGGCCTCGTGCCGACCGACCTCCTGTCGAGCCTCGTGACTGTTCGCCCTGCATGATTCGCCCCCTTCCTTCCGGGACGCTGAACAATCCGAGGGACAGCCTTATCCTGCTTCTATGCTTCGTTCTATATGCAGCGCACCGCCCGTGCGCACATGCCTCAGCTACACGACCCCCCTTGAGGGGCCATATCATCTCGAGAGTCCAGAGGTTGTGGCAGGCGGACTCTCGCTATGTAAGGCCGGGAACCGCAGTCCAGTTCTCGACCCGGTGGAAAGCTTACGGACGCACCGAACACGTGTCAATAGCCGCAACCTCTCCGCAGCGCCCTGCGCGACGGCATCGCGAACCGTCGTAAGTAACGCTGCCTTAACTTGGTTGGAAAAGCTGAGGCCCTACGCTACCCGTGTCAACCTGAGCCGGTATCCCCGTCGGTTGTCGAGGGGCAATTGTCGGGTTCCCCGGCAGCATCCACGAGCAGTCGCAGGAACCTCCGCTTTCCTCTTTGCATAACGTACGACCCCTGCGAAACGTGACACTCCGGATCCTCGACCACCGCTCCGTCTATCCTCACACCCCGTTGTTTGAGAAGCCTCCGGGCCTCGGACGTGGACTGTGCAAGGCCGGAACGCGTCAGGGCGTGCCCGAGCCACAGCGTGCCGTCGGCGTCGGCCTCCAACACACACGTCTCGATTTCCTCGGGTACGGCTCGTTCGCGGTGTACGCGATCGAACGCCTCCCGGGCCCCGGCACCGGCTTCCGCGCCTTGATACCGTGCGGTAACGGTCTCGGCGAGCCAGCGCTTGGCGGCCAGCGGGTCACCACGAGCGACATCGATCCAGTGGGATCGCTCGGACTCCTCCGCGCCTGAGGCCAGGTGGATCCACTCCTCGAGAAGCGTATCCGGAATCGACATGGTGCGGCCGAACACGTCGGCCGGATCCATGGTGAGGCCGACGTAGTTGTCGTACGACTTGGACATCTTCCGCTCGCCGTCCGTGCCGCGGAGCAGCGGAAGGGTGACGCACACCTGCGGTTCCTGCCCGGCTTTCTCCTGCAGCGTACGACCGAGCAGAAGATTGAATTTCTGGTCCGTGCCGCCCAGCTCGACATCTGCCGCCAGCGCGACCGAATCGTAGGCCTGCATCATCGGGTACAGGAATTCGACCAGGGAGATCGGCTTTTCCTCGGAGTACCGGGCGGCGAAATCGTCCCGCTCCAGCATTCGCGCGACCGTGTACTGCGACGTGAGCCGAAGAACATCCTCGAGGTTCAGGGTCGCCAGCCATTCACTGTTCCGGCGAATCTCGGTCTGCTCCGGGTCCAGGATCCGGAACACCTGCTCCCTGTAGGTTCCCAGGTTCGCCTCGATCTCGTCCCGACTGAGCATGGGCCGAATGTCACTCTGGCCCGACGGATCTCCCACGAGAGCCGTGAAATCGCCGATCACGAACACGACCCGGTGGCCCAGCTCCTGGAAAGTCCGCAGTTTGTGAATCGACACCGCGTGGCCGATATGGAGATCCGGGCGAGTCGGGTCGAACCCCTGCTTCACGACCAGGGGCTCACGCTCGGCGAGCGAGCGCTTCAGCTTCTCGACGAGCTCGGCCTCGGGAACGATCTCCGCGACGCCGTCGCGGATACGGTTCAGCTGCTCGTCCACCGGAAGAAACATTCGCCGTCCACGTTCGTAGAAGTGGCACCGTGAACCATCGGATCACATGGAAGCGCACAGCATAGATATGGCGGAGAGCACAGGCAACAAGAGATTTCGGCTGAGGTGGCCTGGTCCGCGGGGGCGCTGGATCGGGCTGACCATCGTCCTCGGCGGACTCGCGCTGGCGGGTGGAGTGGCGTGGGGGGCCTGGTCCCACATCTGCGATCAATGTCCCTCGATTGCACAGATCTACGCCTTCGAGCCCAAGGAGGCGACGAGGGTGTACGCGGCCGACGGCTCCCTGTTGCACGAATTCGCGGAAGAGCGGCGGACGGCCATCGAGTACGAGCAGGTGCCGCAGCACGTGGTCGAGGCGTTCGTGGCCGTCGAGGACAAGCGCTTCTGGTCTCACAACGGAATCGACTACCGGCGGACGGCCAAGGCGGTGGTCGAGTTTGCCTTCGCCGGTTACGACGCCGCCGGGGGCAGCACGATCACGCAGCAGCTCGCCGGGAACATGTTCGCGTCCATCGTGAACCGTCAGGACATCTCGGTGCGGCGCAAGCTGCGCGAGATGCGGGTGGCCCGCTCCCTGGAGCAGGCCTACACGAAGACCGAGATCATGGAGGCGTATCTCAACCAGATCAACTTCGACGGCGTGTACGGAGTACAGAACGCGGCGCAGCGCTATTTCGGCAAGAATGTCCGTGACCTCAACCTCCCGGAGGCGGCCACCCTGGCGGCCATGCCGGTGGCACCGCGTCGCTACAATCCGATTCTGAATCCGGAGCGGGCGGTGGCGAGACGCAACCTGGTGCTGTCGCTGATGGCCGGGCAGGGCATGATCACCGCCGAGGAAGAGGAAGCGGCTCGCGCCTATCCACTGATGGTCCGACCCGACGCCCGGGATCGAGTACCCGCCGCCTACTTCGTGGAGTGGGTGCGCCGCATCCTCATCGAGCGCTACGGGATGCAGATCTACGAAGCCGGACTGCGGATCTACACGACGCTGGATCCGAACCTGCAGGCCGTCGCCGACTCCGCGGTTCTCGCGCAGCTCGACTGGATCGAGCAACAGCGCGGGTTCGATGCGCCCACGTACCGGGAGACCCGAGCCTGGCCGGCGGACAGCCTCGCGGGCCCCAACATGCCGTACATCCAGGGCATGTTCGTGGCGGTCGATCCGCTCAATGGTGACGTTCTGGCCATGGTCGGCGGGCGCGACTTCCAGGACTCCGAGTTCAACCGGGCCACCCAGGCGGAACGCCAGCCGGGTTCGCTGTTCAAGCCGTTCGTCTACACCGCGGCTGTCGAGAGTGGGATGCCGGCCTCCGAGGTGATCTTCGATACGCCGATCGAGTTCCCTCAACCGGACAGCTCGATCTGGTCCCCGAGCAACTTCACCAACGACTTCCGGGGGCCGGTCACGATTCGTGATGCCCTGGCCGCGTCCATCAACGTCGTCGCGGTCAAGGTCGGCCTGCGCGTCGGGCTGGAGACCGTAGCCCAGTACGCGCACCGCATGGGCATCACGTCCCGCGTGGATCGCGTGCCCTCCACGGCCATCGGTTCTCCATCGGTCAAGCCCATCGAAATGGCGGAGGCCTATACGACGTTCGCCAACCTCGGCATACGGGTCACACCGAGGGCCATCCTGCGTATCGAGAACGTGGACGGCGAAGTCTTGTGGGAGGCGCCGGTCGAGCGCGAAGAGGTCCTGGACGAGCGGACTTCATGGATCATGGTTTCCATGCTCCGGGACGTGGTGGATCGAGGCTCGGGCATTCGCGTGCGGTCGCTGGGCGTCCCGTGGGAGATTCCGGTGGGAGGCAAGACCGGCACCACGAACGAACTCACCAATACGTGGTTCGTGGGCTTCACGCCGGACATCGTTACGATCTCATGGGTGGGTTTCGACCTGCCGGCCTACATCCGGGACGACGCCCAGGGGGGACGCGACGCGGCCCCGGTCAACGCCGAAGTCCTCAAGTTCTTCTACAGGGATCGACCGGCACCGGCACCGTGGGCCCGGCCGACGGGCCTCATCGAGCGGCGGGTGGACCGGACGACCGGGATGCTGGCGACGGCCTGGTGCCCGCCGGAAGCCGTGTACACCGAGGTCTACATTCCGGAGACCGAGCCCCGGGAACCGTGCGACATTCACGGGCCCTGGGGGACGCGCCAGTGGGCGGACAGCCTGGGGGCCGTCCCGGATTCCCTCGCCCCGCCCGTATCCGACGACTTCGAGTTTTAGGGGGCCGTCTCAGGATCTTTGTGGCGGCCCGGTCAGGGCACCCTGCGCAGCACCAGGGGATGCTTCTCGGGCGGAGCCCCGCCGAATTCGTAGGCAGCCTGGAGCCGTGCAATCATGCCCTGCGCAGCATCTTCCGTGCGGGCATGAACCTCGGCGATGGGCTGTCCACGCCGCACCGGGGTTCCCCGGCGAGCGAACAGCTCGACACCGACAGCCGGATCCACCCCGTCCTCCATTCGGCTCCTTCCCGCCCCGAGCTCGACGGTCCCCACCCCGATCTCGTGGGCGTCGGCTCGCGTGACGATCCCGTCCACCGGCGACTCCCACAGCTGGCGGAACGGCGCGATCGGCAGAAGCTCGATCCGCTCGACGAAGTCAGGATCGCCGCCCTGGCGTTCGACCAGGCGGACGAAGCGGGCCAGGGCTCGTCCGTCATCGAGCATGGCCTCCAACGACGCGCGGACATCGGACGGCGCGGCATCCGGCTCCACCGCCTCCACGCACTCCTGCGCCAGGGCCAGCGTGACCTCCCGCAGGTCGGCCGGGCCGCCCCCGCGGAGGCACTCCACCGATTCCCGGACCTCGAGAGCGTTGCCGACGGTCCGGCCCAACGGCTGCTCCATCGCTGTGAGCAGTGCCGAAGCCCTCACCCCCTCGGACTCCGCCAGCTCGACCATGGTCTCGGCCAGGACGACAGCCTGTTCGGCGCTTCGCTTGAAGGCGCCCGACCCGTATTTCACGTCGAGCACGAGCGCCTCTATGCCTTCGGCCACCTTCTTCGAGATGATGCTCGCCGAGATGAGGGGAATCGAGGGTACGGTGCCCGTGACGTCCCGCAGGGCATAGAGACGACCGTCGAGCGGGGCGATGGCCGGAGTCTGCCGGATCATCGCACAGCCCACATCGGCCAGGACGGCCTGGAATTCGTCCAGTTCCAGATCGGTTCGAAACCCCGGAATGGACTCCAACTTGTCGACCGTGCCCCCGGTGTGCCCGAGTCCCCGGCCGGACATCATCGGAACCCTGAGACCGTACTCGGCGAGGAGGGGGGCCAGGATGAGGCTGACCTTGTCGCCCACCCCGCCCGTGGAGTGCTTGTCCACGGCGGGTGGGCCCCCGTCCGACGTGAAATCGAGCCGCTCCCCCGACTCGATGATCGAGCGGGTCAGCGTGCTCAGTTCGGCCGGGCTCATGCCGTTGAAGATCACCGCCATGAGGAAGGCCGACATCTGGTAGTCCAGCACATGGCCGGAGCCGTAGTCCTCGAGGAACTGTCGCAGATCCTCGCTACCGAGCTCGGCGCCGTCACGCTTTCGCGCGATCAGCTCCTGGGCGAGCATGAGCCTCCCTGGTGGGGGGTGATCACCTGGGGGTGAGGTCAGGTACGCAGACGGTCCCGGCTCTTGTCGACGACTTCCGCGATACGGTCGCCGGTGCGGTCGGCGCTCTTGCGCGCGCGCCGGGCCAACCGACGCGTCTCCCGGGCAGCCCGGTCAGCTAACTCGCGGGCTTCGTCGCGGGCGTCCTCGAGCGAGTCCCCGGCCGAGTCCGTCCACTCTTCCGCCTTGCGGACGATCTGTCTGCGCGTCCGGGCACCGCTCTGCGGCGCGAGGAGCAACGCCGTAGCCGTGCCGATGACGGCTCCAACGGTCAAACCCAACAGGAAGCCGAGAGCTTCCCTGTATTCCGTGTTGTCCATTTGCTCCTCCAAGATGCGATCGGTTCGAACAGGCAAGTTGGCGAGATTCATCCCCCCTGCCAATAACCTCGAAGGCGCCGAAAGTGCCTTCGCTTGCCGGTCAGGCGGCATTCTCTACTTTCAGGACTCTTCGACGCCCAAGCGAAACAGGTGGATGCATGAGTGACTATCGCCTCGAGGACGAGGTTCGCGTGCCCTCTTCAGCCCTTCAGGCCCTTGCGGCCGCGGCGGATAGGGGTGGCGAGGTCGTAGCGACCGCGGTGAGAGACGCCGGTCGGGCGGCGGGTGAGGAAATCGCCCGGCGCATCGCCGAAGTGGTCTCGCTGTCGGAGCTCGACACGGACGATTTCTGGTCGGCCGCGAACGCGGAGATGGACGCCAGGGGACTGGGAACCTTCGAATGGAGGCGTGGAATCGGCGGTCATGCCGAACTGCTGGTTCATGGCGCGCCCGATCTCGCCGAAGGCGCCCGGGTTTCGGCCACTGGTGGCACCCCGTTCACCGAGGGGCTGATCGAGGGTCTCCTCACGGCGGCGGCCGAGGAGCCTGTCGGAGTCGTGCGGGCGCCACTCGACAACGGAGAGGGCATCCGGTTCGTCATCGGTTCTCCGGTCGCCCTGCGGCATGTCCTGGTGAGTCTCCGCGGCGGAGCCACGCTCGAGCAGGCACTGGAGGGCATCTGACCGACGAACCCGGCCGGGTGGTGGCCCTGGACTACGGGAGGCGACGAATCGGTGTGGCCGCTTCGGATCCACGGCGCACGATCGCGTCGCCCCACGTCGCCATGAAGAACGCGGACCCATCCACCGAACCACCCCAGGGCTTGCTGAACCTGCTCAGGGACCTGGCCCCGGTGGTGGTGATCGTGGGCATCCCCGTGCACATGGATGGCACCTTCGGAGAGATGGCCACGGAGGCGAGAGCGTTTGCCGCGCGCCTGACGGCCCTGTCCGGACTCGCGGTAGTGGAGCGGGACGAGCGCCTCACCAGCTACGAAGCCGAGGAGATGCTCCGCGACATGAACCTCTCGCGACGCCGGAGGCAGGAGAAGGGCCTGAAGGATATGCTGGCGGCGACGGTCCTGCTCAGGGAATACCTCGAGGAAGCCGGATGAACAAGCGCTGGCTCATCGCTGTCGTCGGGTTGCTGCTCGCGGTTCTGGGTGCGGCAACGTGGTTCGCCACGACCCCGCCGGGCGGCGGCCCGGGTGTCGACGAGAGTGTGGAAATCGTCGTCCCCCCCGGGGCCGGAGCCCTCGCCATCGGCAAGCAGTTGAGATCCGCGGGCCTGATCAGGTACCCGAGGCTCTTCGCCCTGGCAGCCAGGGCGCGAGGGGTCGAGGCCTCGTTGAAGGCCGGGCGATATCGGGTGGCGGGAGGCATGAGCTGGGGCGAGATCCTGGACGTGATCGCGGCCGGGGAGGTCGTCACCTTCCCGCTCACGGTGCCCGAGGGCTTTACCGTGCGCGAGCTGGCGCCTCGCGTGGCGGAAGCGACGGGCGTGGAGACGGATTCGGTCGCCCGGCTGGCCATGGATTCGACGTTCGTGGCAGAACTGGGGGTTCCGGGCCCGACGCTCGAGGGCTACCTGTTTCCGGAGACGTACCGGTTCGCCGAAGGACTGGCCCCGGGCGACGTCCTGCGTGAGATGGTCGAGCGCTACAAGGCCTATTGGACGCCGGAGCGGCGGGCCCGTCTCGACAGCCTTCCGCTGGACGAAAGAGGCCTGGTGACGTTGGCCAGCATCGTTGAGGAGGAAGCGCGCGTCGGCGAGGAGAGGCCGATCATCGCGGGCGTCTACACGAATCGACTCGAGATCGGCATGCTCCTGCAGGCCGATCCCACGGTTCAGTACGCGCTGGGCGAGCCCAAGGCGCGACTGTTGTTCGCGGACATCGACCGGGTCGCGGACGACCCCTACAACACCTACACGCATGCGGGACTCCCACCGGGCCCCATCGCCTCACCCGGGGCTTCGTCGCTCGATGCCGCCCTGTATCCGGCGGATGTGCCGTATCTTTTCTTCGTCGCGCGACCGGACGGATCACACGAGTTCACCCGGACCAACCGTGAACACGTCAACGCCAGAAACCGGATCCGTCGTGAGCAGGGACAGTGACCTGCAGCGGCAAATCCGCCTGATCGTCCTCACCCACCCGCGACCCGCGGGCGGCAGCCTGATGGACGTCGTGGGCGAGTGCCTCGAAGCCGGCTGCCGAGCGATACAGCTCCGGGACAAGCAGGCGTCCGCCGCCGACCTGTATCGGCAGGCCCTGGACCTGCTGCCGCTGGTCCGCGCGCACGACGCCCTTCTCTTCGTGAACGACCGTCTGGACGTAGCGCTGGCCGCGGGAGCGGATGGCGTCCACCTGGGCCCCGATGACATTCCGGTCGAGGCGGTCAGGACACACGTATCCGACACGTTCCGGATCGGCTATTCGACGGACGATCCGGCGGCGGGCCGGACCGCCGCCGCGGCGGGCGCGGACTACCTGGGCGTCGGGGCCGTCTTCGGGACGATCTCGAAGGCTGGGCTGGAAGACGAGGCCATCGGGCCGGAACGGGTGGGTGAGGTGGTCAGGGCGTCCGGGCTCCCGTGCGTGGGAATCGGGGGGATCACGCCGGAAAATGCTGCCGCGGTAGCCTCTGCAGGCGCTGGCATTGCGGTGCTGGGAGCCGTGATGCAGGCACGGCAGCCGGGGGACGTCGTCAGGAGTCTGCTGCAGGAGATATCCCGGGCCGCGGACGAACCCGCGACCCGGGAAGCGCCTGGCGCCTGATCAGTACCCGATCGGCTTGTAATCGAACGTCTGGCCACCGAGCGTGGCCTCGTACATCAGGCCGCCCTTGGTCTTGCTGACGACCGCCACTCCCTTGGCGTAATCGACGTCCGCCGATGCACCCGCGGTAATCGCGACAGCCGAAGCCTGCCCGCTGAACTCGAGCTTGTCGGCCTTGAAACGGTCCAGATCTTCCTCGCCCTGGAAGAACATGACCTGGATGAAAGACTGACCGCCCAGCTGCAGGCCCACATCCACCTGCTTCAGAGTGGACTGCCCGATCAGATTGCCTCCCTGGTAGACGAGACCGGTGCCGTGCGCACCACCCACTACGAACCCGCCCTTGCCCACGCTGGGGAATACGGCGTAGCCGTAGGAATCGTCGAAGAAGCGCTGCAATCCGGGGTCATCCGCCAGCAGACCCTCGACGGCCTGTGCCACCTCGAGCTTCTTCTTCTCCAGGTCGTAGTCGGTCTCCTGCGCCACAGCCCGGTTCGGCATGGCGATCACGGCCAGTGTCAGGCCGGCGGCGAACACGGCCCAGCGGCCGAGGTATCTCTTCATCGTCTTGTTCTCCGTACGCAAAAAGGAACTCCTTCATCGCTGTGCACGCCCAGACTATCCCGGGTCGTGTCGTGGAGCAATGAGTGTGCGGACTCTTCCAACGCGGCATTGGGAAGTGCGAACGCCCCACGCCGCGGGGTAGCGGGTGGGGCGAACGGAATAAGAGCCGGCGGTGACCTACTCTCCCACGGCCTGAGGCTGCAGTACCATCGGCGCTGAGGGGCTTAACTGCTGGGTTCGGGATGGGACCAGGTGTATCCCCCTCGCGAGAACCACCGGCACTTGTCGCGGCGCATAATCGCTGCATCTCGGCGTCAGGCTTCGGTCGGTCTCGGTGCGGCGTAGATCTCGCTACGCCTCCCTCGTCCTTCCTCGCCTTCCTTGACCTGCAACGATTCTCCTTGCGAAAGCCCTGGGACCCGAGGATCCGATGGACCCGACGCAAGCAGCGCGCGGTATGTGCCAAAATGGGGTAAGAGGT
>Ga0316201_10000162_pt1 | contig 31745 bp, 24 predicted proteins | sample CS6wburrow_MG_FD_204516 | JGI IMG/M metagenome (GOLD analysis project Ga0316201, IMG submission 204516) | Coastal sediment microbial communities from Delaware Bay, Delaware, United States - CS-6 worm burrow | ecosystem: Environmental > Aquatic > Marine > Coastal > Sediment | place: USA...
TTTTTTGAAACGGGCTGTAAAACAAAAAAACCACTTCAATTGAAGTGGTTTTTGTTGCTCCCCCTCTTGGGCTCGAACCAAGGACCCTCTGATTAACAGAGAATTTTTACACACATAAGTTAAACGAACTTGCGTTTTAAGACACTGATAATTAGTGTTTTAATATTATTTGATATCAAAACGAATCATTTGATATTAAAGTGTTGCGTGCAAATTGAGTGCAAATTTTTTAACTTATAATCATGAAAACGAACCTGACATTGGCGCTGGATTTACGAAGAAAGAAATCGGATAATACCTATCCAATAATTTTAAGATTAAGTCATTTAAGAAAAACAACTTCTATTTCTTTAGGCTATTCTATTGAAAAAGAATACTGGGATTCGAGAAAAAGAAATGTTAGAAATTCTTATAAAGGAGTTACTTCTGTGAGTAAATTGAAAAACATCTTGTTAAAGGAGAAAACTCGGGCATCAGATATTATAAACGATTTATTTGATAAAAAGGAATTGGAGTTCTTATCAATTAAACAAGTCAAAGATAAAATTGTCAGAACTAGTAAGTATGAATCTTTTTTTGAATTTGGTTTTGGCTTGGCAGAAGATTTAAAAAAAGCCCAACGTTATGGCACAGCTCGTAATTATATTGGGGTTTTAGGTACCTTTAAAACCTACAATAACAATAAAGATTTAAAGTTTAATGAACTGAACTATGATTTTTTATTGAAGTATGAGAGCCAATATTTATCTAAAGGGAATAGTATTAATGGTCTCGCATCAAATTTGAGAACAATTAAAGCAATCTATAATAAAGCAATAAGAGCAGGCTTGGTGAAGAAAGAAGCTTATCCTTTTACAAACTATAAAATTAGAACAATCCCTACTAAAAAAAGGGCTATTGATCTAGAATCAATAAAAAAAATACTAGTTCTAAGTTTAGATAATAGTAGTGCATTATTTCATTATCGAAATTACTTTTTAGCATCCTTTATGATGTACGGAATATCCTTTAAGGATATGGCGTTTTTAAAATTGGAGAATATCATTCATGGTCGTATTAGTTTTCAACGTTCCAAAACGGGGAAGTTATATGACATTAAAATCAGCGATCAATTGGAAAAGATTTTATCTATGTATTCGGCAAACAAAGAAAAGAATGAGTTTATCTTCCCTATTGTAAAAAGAGATAAGCTCGAGCTACAACATAAAGATATTGACTGGGAACGGCATAGATATAACAAAGGATTGAAAAAGATTGCTACGCTTTGCAACATTGAAGATAATCTAACCTCTTATGTTTCGAGGCATAGTTTTGCAACACAAGCCATGTTGCAAAATGTTCCCTTGATAGCTATTTCAGCAATGTTGGGTCATAGTAAATTAAATACTACTCAAATCTATTTAAAATCACTCCCCAATTATATTCTAGATGCTTATAATGAACGTATAATCACATTTTAATTTTCAAAACAAAAGAAAAATAAACGTTTTTAAACTGATGGATTTAGAGGCTGGTATATTTTGAATTAATTTCCCGATTTCGATGCTGTGTATGAGAATCCAAAAGTTTAAAAATGAACCAAACGAGCCAAGCGCGAGTGCGGTAGTTTTTAATTATTACATTGACTAAAATTCATCTTAACAATTAAGAAGAAATCATAATAATTCTTAAAATTTGCCGCAAATTTTTGCCTGTTTATGCGGGTTTCAAGACGATTTGCCGCAAAAGTCAATTTTTACCTTAGGAAAATCAATAATAAATATTTTTTAAAATACTGTAAAACAGTAGCTTAAAAAACACATTAAACCAAGCAACACCGGCTCGCCGTGTTGCCCTCTTGCTATTCCCCCTTTACTATTCCCCCTTTAGTTTAGTAAAGTGAACAAAAAATTCTACAAATAGTGGATACTATTTGCCTGAATAAGTTAAAAATTATAGAGGTCGATTCGGCATGACATAATTATTAATTATCTGTATTAATCTTATCATTAGGGAATATGATAAATGATTGGATCAAAATCACATAACCAGAAACTCGATTTTTATGGATCCTGTACTTCATTTTAAGTTTTCTTCCATGAGTTTTACTTATAGAAAAGTTATTCTGAATTATTTTTTGAGCCTATCAAGCTCAGAAAAAATAATTTGGAAATAACTTAAAATTTTAAACAAATAGAATAATTTTTATATTTATAATTCAGTAATTTAAAATATAAAGTTCGAACGCTATTTCTATTATCTTGTACATAATAATGCAAATTATTAGCGGTCATTTTTTTCTAATTTCCATTTATTAAAATCACATAAGGTCTGATCATTTGTAGGAGGGTAAAGCCCAATGATAGAGTCACCTTCTTTAACTTTTTCTAAGACAAATTCTTCGAAAATTGTCATTTCGATGCATTCATCAGCCACTTCATCGACAATGGCAGCGGGAATAACCATAACCCCATCATCGTCTCCAACGATGGCGTCACCAGGGAAAACGGCAACATCACCACAACCTATAGGTACATTTATGTCTAATGCTTGATGCAATGTTAAATTGGTAGGGGCAGAAGGTCTCTTATGATAAGAAGGAAATGGGAGTGCCGCTATTTCGGCTGAATCTCTAAAACCGCCATCTGTAACTATACCGCTTGCTCCCCGTTTCATCAAACGGGTTACAAGAATTGATCCAGCGGAAGCGGCCTTGGCGTTTTTCCTGCTATCTATTACCAAAACTGATCCTTTAGGGCAAGTTTCTACAGCAATCCTTTGTGGATGTTTCGGGTCTTTAAAAACACTCACGGGATTCAGATCTTCTCGGGCAGGTATATAACGTAAAGTGAATGCTTCACCAACCATCGTGGGTTTTCCAAATTTCAGGGGTTTAACGCGTTGAATAAATTGATTTTTCAAACCTCTTTTATACAGGCAAGTCGCAATGGTAGCGGTGCTTATTTTTTTAAGTTTTGCTCGTGTGATTTTTGATAATGATGTCATCAAATATATTTTTTATTTCATATTTTTAAAGGAAACCTATTGTGAACTACACAAATATACATATATTTGGTAAACCAAACTGGTAAACCAATTAAATTTATTATACGCTATAATTTTTATCAAATTTTTAAATGGCCATTTCAACGAGAAGAAAATTTATAAAAAATTCACTTTTTTCAGCGGGTTTTATTTCATTCATTAATGTTCCCCAACGGATTTGGTCTTTTACAGATCTTGAAGACCGGCTTTCGATCAATATTTTTTCAAAACATCTTCAATTTTTAGATTACCGAGCTACAGGAGAAATGGCTGCCGAAATGGGATTTTCCGGTGTTGACTTAACGGTACGGCCGGGGGGCCATGTACTCCCGGAGTTGGTAATAACTGATCTGCCAAAAGCAATTGAAGAAATCAGAAACGGAGGATCTGACTGTGAAATGATCACAACCCGTATCGAAAATATCAATAATCCGTTAGATATCGATATATTAAAAACTGCAGCTAAACTGGGCATAAAGTATTACAGAACAAATTGGTTCAAATATGCTGAGGACAAATCTATGAATGAAACGCTGGAAATATACCAAAAACAAGTCAATGAACTGGGTAAGTTAAACAAAGAATTGGGACTGGTTGGTTGTTACCAAAATCATGCAGGTACTAATGTCGGTGCTTCATTTTGGGAAGTGAAAAAGCTCTTAGAAACAGTAGATCCCGACTATTTTGGCGTACAATATGATATTCGGCATGCGATGGTTGAAGGTGGTTTGTCTTGGGAGAACGGACTACGACTTTTACAGGCCAATATAAAAAACATCGTGTTAAAGGATTTTAAATGGGGTAAAGAAAATGGGCAATGGAAACCGATCAATACACCCATAGGAGAAGGTATGGTTGATTTTGATAAATATTTTAAATTGTTAAAAAAATACCGAATTAAACCTTTGGTTTCACTTCACCTCGAATATGACTTGGGTGGTGCTGAGAAAGGAAATACAACAATATCCGTAGATAAAAAGGTTGTTTTTGATGCCATGAAAAAAGATCTAAAAGCTATTCAAAAACTATGGGAAAAAGCATAACCGATATCCAGGGAACTTTCAAACTGAATAATGGCATTAACATGCCATATTTGGGTTTGGGCGTTTTCCAAAGTGAAAGAGTAACTAATGCGGTTATTCATGCAATTGAAACAGGTTACCGACATATCGATACCGCTGCTATCTATAATAATGAGGTAGAAGTTGGGGAGGCCATACGGCAATCAGGAATAGACAGAAGCGAAATTTTTCTGGTAAGTAAGGTATGGAATACCGACCAGGGGTATAATAGTACCTTTAAGGCATACGAAAATAGCTTAAATAGGCTGAAGGTCGATTACCTTGACCTGTATCTTATACATTGGCCGGTAAAGAATAAGTTCATAGAAACCTGGACGGCGTTAGAGGAGTTATATAAAAAAGGTAAGATAAGAGCAATTGGTGTTAGTAATTTTTTAAAACATCACCTCGATGAGTTACTACCGAATAGTTCCATAATCCCAATGGTTAATCAAATGGAATTTCATCCGTATTTAGTGCAACAGGATTTGATTGATTTTTGCGCTAAAAAGGGTATCCAATATGAGGCGTGGTCACCCTTAATGAAGGGCAAAATTATCGATATAGAACTCTTAAAGAATATTGCACTAAAGTATTCTAAGACGACTGCTCAAGTAGTGCTGAGGTGGGAAATACAAAAAGGTGTCATTACGATTCCTAAATCCTCTAATCCTAATCGAATCGTTGAAAATGCCGATCTTTTTGATTTTGAATTAAGTACAGAAGATATGAGATTAATAGATCGCTTGGACCGAAATTATAGGGTAGGACCAGATCCGAATAATTTTGCCTTTTAAATTGAAATTTTATAGTAATTTTTTATAATATATAATATGAATAGGAATCTAGTTTTTTTAAGTATAATCGCCTTATTAATAAGTTGTACAAGCAATGTTAATACAACTTTAGTGCAGAATAATGAAGAATTGCAAAACGCTATTTCTAATGCGAAAGCAGGTGATGAAATTATAATGGCAAATGGTGTTTTTAAGGACATTAAAATTCGCTTCACCGGAAAAGGAACAGAAGATAACCCAATCACAATTAAAGCAGAAACTCCGGGTAAAGTGTTTATTGAGGGGAAATCTGATCTAAAATTTGGGGGTGAATATTTAAAGGTTGAAGGGTTGCATTTTAGGAATGGCCACTCTCCAAGTGATGCCGTCATTGAATATAAAATAGATAATGAAAACATTGGAAATCATTGTACTGTTATTAATTGTGTAATTGAAGATTTTAATAAGCCAGAGCGTGATGATTCCGATCGTTGGGTTCAGTTTTGGGGAAGACATAACACTTTAAAGCAATGTTATATTGCCGGGAAAACAAATAGAGGCCCTACAATTAGAGTAGATCTTAAAGGAAATGAACATATCAATAATTACCATCAAATAGTTAATAATCACTTTGGACCAAGACCACCTAAGGGAGGACCCAGCGGTGAGACCATTCAAATTGGTGATAGCTATTCATCAATGTCTCCAAGTTATACCTATGTTGCAAATAATCTATTTGAAGAATGTAATGGAGAAGTAGAAATTATATCAAGTAAAACAAATTTTAACGAGTTTAGAAATAATGTTTTCTATAAAAGTGAAGGTTCACTGGTTACCCGGCATGGGAATTACTGTACTATAGATGGAAATTATTTTATCGGAGATGGGAAAAATGAGAATATTGGAGGAATAAGAATAATTAATACGGGTCATTGGGTTACCAATAATTACTTCTATAATATTATAGGGAAAAATTTTAGAAGTCCCTTAGCAGTAATGAATGGCATTCCAAAATCTCCTTTGAACAGATACAATCAGGTTACCGATGTCGTTGTTGCCTATAATACCTATATAAATTGCAAGTCACCTTGGCAGTTTGGTGTTGGAACAAATATTAGCCAAAAAGCTGTTTTACCTCCTTCAGAGATACGTTCAGCAAGACCAGAAAGAATGCTTGTTGCCAATAACATTATCTATAATGAAAATGCAGATACTACGCCAATTATTGAACATGATAAAGCTGATGGTGTGACTTTTAAGAGTAATATAATCAATAATCAAGGGGTAGATTTTAAAGAATATGACGGATTAGAAGCGAAAACTTTCGAATTAAAAGAAATAGGAGAAAACATAATTTCACCTTCCCTGAGCAATGTTATAGAGCCTTATCAAGGTTTTGGTTTTGAAACGATTGCTAAGGATCTTTTTGGTAATTCCAGGGCCGAAAAAAACAGCATTGGAGCCATAACAAATGCTGAAGCTAAAGACCCCATGATTTTAGATAAGTCAAAATATGGAGCGAATTGGTATTCAAATATTATTGTACCAAAGGAACCCAATACTTTGACTGTAACAAACAAAACTGGAGATCTTGAGGCTAAAATAGCACAGGCTGAAAATGGTGATATTATAGTTTTAAGTTCCGGTAAATATAATCTCAACAGCTCTTTAGTAATCAATAAATCAATAACCATACAGTCTCAAGACGATAGGGCTGAAATTTTATTTACTGGAAGTGAAAACACCCCCCTTTTTGAGTTAAATCCAAAAGGGCATCTTACTTTAAACAATGTGATCTTAAAGGGTAATAAATTACAATACGCATTCGCTAGTTTAGAAGAGAATATGTATACGCATTTTGGTTTAAAAGTTACTCGATGTGACATCAGTGATTTTAAATTTGTATTGAAGGTATATAAACAATCATTTGCAGAACGTATTACCTTTGAGAATACCTCTGTATCGAATTGTGATAATGGGTTGGAATTGTCTGAAGAAACAAACGATAGGGGAGATTATAATACAGAATATTTAACCATTAACCATTGTAATTTCGACAACGTAAAACAAAATGTGATTGACTATTATCGAGGTGGTTATGATGAATCTACAATTGGAGGAAATCTTTTAGTATCTAACAGCACATTTACTAATTGTGGTGCGAAAGAGAAGAATAAAAGACTACTAAATCATAACGGTATTGTAAATGTAAATATTACTAAAAACACATTTAAAAATAACCCAGTACAATTTGTATCTATTCTTTGGGGAGCAAAAAATAATGTAGAATCAAAAAACACCATAGTTAATTCAGGACAAATTAAGACGGAAGAAAACTTAGTGATGTCACTAATGTATTAATTCAATAGCTATAAATAAATGAAAAATTCACTATTTGCAATTTTTACACTTTTACTAATCGTAGGATGTAAAAATAATACTAAAACAAATCCAGAATTAACGGTTCAAAACGAAACAGAACAGGAAACAAAATACCCAAGCGATGTTATTCCATTTATGGATGAATGGAAAATTCTTTTAGGAGATGGAACTCGCTCTGAAGAATTAGTAAATTATGAGAAAAAAGATTTCTTTTATGTTGAAAATGATGGGGAAACGGATTGGGTAGTTTATAAATCACCCAATGTTGGAGTTACCTCACGGACTTCGAGTAACACAAGATCAGAGTTAGGACAATTAGAGCATTGGTTACCTGAAAAAGGTGGCAAACTAACAGGCACATTAAAAGTAATGCATGTTTCAATATTTGGTGATGCTAGTAGTCCTTCTTCATATTCGGTAGTAGTTGGGCAAATTCATAGCGATGAAGGACACGAAAACGAACCTTTAAAAATTTATTATAAAAAATTTCCTGGACACAAAAAGGGGTCTGTTTTTTGGAATTATGAAATCAATACAGAAGGAGATAATTCTGGGAGATGGGATTTCTCAACAGCAGTTTGGGGCTATGATTTTTCCGTTGTTGGAACGAGTCCAAACACGTATCCAAAAGAACCTGAAGACGGTATTGCTTTAGGCGAAGAATTCAGTTACGAAGTAAATGTCTATAAAGGAATAATGTATCTCACTTTTACAAGTGAAGGTCACGAAACTATAAAATTTACAAAAAGTTTATTGAAATCAGATTTTGCGAAAAAATCAGACATTCCACAACAGGTGTTGACAGTATATCCATCAAAAGGTCGAGGCGGAATTGAGCGCAAAAATGCTTATGCCGGTGAAATACAGTATTTTAAACAAGGTGCTTATAATCAGACTAGAGCACAAGCACCAGAAGAGAATCTTGATGCAAGTACTATTTCAGAAACTTATAATAATGAAATAGCAAAACAATATGCTAACGGGTGCTATACAGAAGTTTGGTTTAAAGAAGCGACTGTAGGTGCTGGGACAGAGCCTAAATAATAAAACAAGAATACATTGAAAAGAGCAATTATAATATTGGTAAGTTTAGTAATAACCAGTCCTATTATTGCTCAAAATATTCCTTCCAGAAGTGTTGTTTCTATAGACCATCTTTCAAACTATTTAAAAGTAGAAGTTAAAAAAGATATTATCAAAAAAGGGGAAATCACCACATCAGAATTAGCACAATATTTCAGAGAAAAGTTTTCTGAACGCTATTTTTATGACTGGCAAAACTTCGATCAACGATTTCAAACTTATAAAGCTATCTATCCTGAAGCCGAAGCTGGGCATTCAGAAAGGGCACTAGACCATATGGCCAAATATCCGGCAGTTACACAATGGAAGTTGCCATTTAATTATCAATTTGGTGAACCGGTCAATGCTTATGCTTTAAGACATTTAGCGCGCCAGCACAAAATGGTGGACATTGCATTTTACTACAATTACCAGAATAAAGATCCTAAATACATTCAATACTTCAAGGATCAGCAGCAATCGTTAAATGCCTCTTTGGTATCCGGAGGCTATGAAAAAATTGAAGATGGTAATGGTGTTTATGAGGTATTCAGATCGGGATATAGAATCCTTAATTGGTTGCAAATTCATAACATGTTTTTAGGACAGGAAAATTATTCTGATTCCGACCAATTAACCACTATAGCAACCCTATTGCAACACGGTGCGCATTTATTTGAAACTAATCAGGAATTCAATTCCGGCAATCATCAAACAAGAGGCATGTCTGCCTTAGCAATGATTTCTATATTATTAAGAGATTTCGAAGGTGCAGATCAGTGGTACGAACATTCCATGAAATTATTATCAGAACATTTATCAAAAGAAATAAATGATGACGGTTTCCAGTTTGAGCGTACCGTACATTATCATATGAGTGATATTGGCAATTACTATTATGTCTATCAACTAGCAAAAACAAGCAATTTGCCAGTAAGCGAGTTCTGGGAAAACAAATTAAAATCGTTGTTCACAACACTCATTAAAATTGCCTATCCGAATAGATCTGCGCCAGTCCTTTCCGATGATACTGATGACCCTTGGGCAGAAAAAAATGATATTTCCGGGGCTCTAACGTTGGGCTATGTACTGTTTGACAAAACTGAAATCGGATATTTTGCCAATAATCATGTTGAAGCCAAAATGTTTTGGTATTTAAGTGATTCTCAGCTTGAAATGCTGAATAACATTAAAATGAAAAAACCTGCTTACAAATCACTCCATTTTCCAACAACTGGTTATTATATTATGAGAGAAGGTTGGAACGAAAATGACCAAATGATGATCATTTCGGCTGGACTAGATGATTTAAAACCAGACCACCAACATGGAGATATGCTCGGAATACAAGCTATGGCCAATGGCAAAGTAGTTTTACCTAATTACCAGGTACGTTATTATTTAAAAGACTTGGAATTGTTTAAAAATTCATTGACCAAAAATGTGGCATTGGTTGATGATGAGCTGCAAGGCAAACAATATACATCTAACAAAGGAGGAAGTGGTTTTGGAAAATTCAAGGAGTTACCGAATCCAAAAGTGATATCGTGGTCAACAAGTGAAAATATGGATGTTTTTGTTGGCAGCCACAATGGATTTGAAAATGTAGGTGTTGCATATAGCCGTCATGTTATTTATTTAAAAAATGATTTTTGGATCGTTAAGGATAATTTTAAATCAGATTCACCCCATTCTTATAAACAGGTCTGGCAAGGGCATTATAGTGCTGAACATGCGCCTAATTTATTAAGAGCATCATTTGACGATGGTTCTGGTTTAGATATTTACCAGTTGATAAAATCGGATGAGGTGAATACTTCCGGCCAACGCGGAAAAGAATGGTCTGTGGTTACAAAAAATGGACAATCAAGTCATAGTTTTATTACGCTCATTTATCCTTTCAAAACTTTTGATAAACGTATTGATGAGGAAAGTTCTAACCTTGAATTTAAAGGTTGGAAGGTGAACAATTCAGTATGGAAGGCAAACAATCCCAAAGCTATTTCCTTAACCAAAGATAAGACTACGATATTTTATTCGGTCAAAACACTTACACTAGGGGATATGAAAATTGAGTTTAAAGAATTGGCTGACGTTATTATAGATTCAGATAAAGATCAATTTACCATACAATCTATAAGTGTTAATGAATTAGATCTTGTCATTTCGGATAAGGCAAATAAAAGGCCCATTAAACTTAAATCCGGTGAAAAAATATCTCATAACATAGGTAACTAAATCTAAATAAAAATAATACAGTACTTTATCAAATATTTTAAGTTTTTTTTGTTTAGTTGATAAATATGTATATATTTGGTAAACCAATCTGGTAAACCAATTTATAAATTTCAAATTGAGATCAATACGAAGTAGATCCACATTCACATTATTTAAAATTATGGGGTAATGGGAGATTCATTACTGTTCTGCCAAAAACATTGTAAATAAATTGTATGAATAAAAAAATTATTACATCAGTATCCACCCTTTTAATTCTTGGTACTTTCTTAATATTAAATAGTTGTTCGAATAATGCTAAAAAATCGAATACTTCGTCTGAGCCAAGCACAAGTAAAGAAGAGGTGCAATCAGCTGTTTACGCAAGTAACATTATTCCTTTTTTCAATAATTGGAATTTAATTTTAGGTGATGGTTCAAACGTGGGCAAAGCAATTAACTTTGAGCATAAAGATTTTTTTTATACAGCAAATGATGGTATCAGCAATTGGATCGTTTTTAAGGCACCAAATGGTGGAGACACACATGGAACCTCAAATAATACGAGGACCGAATTGGCACAAACAAAAAAATGGTATCCAAAAACTGCTAATGATAAATTGACAGCTACACTTAAAGTAATGAATGTATCTGCAACTGGTGATGCTCGCGTAGCGGCTTCTTACGCAGTAGTGGTAGGTCAAATTCATAGTGCGGATAAACATGAAAACGAACCACTAAAAATATTTTACAAGAAATTCCCTGGTCATACCAAAGGTTCGGTTTTTTGGCATTATGAAATCAATACGGAAGGTGAGGACAATTCTGGAAGATGGGATTATTCCACAGCCGTTTGGGGTCATGATTTTTCTGTTGTTGGCACTGAAGCAAATACCTACCCAGAAGAACCTATAGACGGTATTGCTTTAGGTGAAGAATTTAGCTATGAAATTGAGGTTAAGGATGGTATTATGACCTTAAAATTCATTAGTGAAGGTCATGAAACCAAAACGTTTTCAAAAAACTTGATCGTATCAGAATACACAACAACTGCTGATATACCAGAACAAACACAAAAATTATTTGTGCCAATTGGTCAAGATGGAGTAGAACGTAAAAATGGGTACGCTGGTGAAGGTTTATTTTTTAAACTTGGTGCTTATAACCAAACAAATGGGAAATCTCCAGAAGTAAATAAAAATTGGTGTTCTGGAGCTGAAACTCATGGTGGTGACATTAAAAAACAATATGAAGACGGCAACTACGCTGAAGTATGGTTTAAAACAGGAAGTATATATGTAAGTGATGATGCCGTGTCCAATGAAGGCTATTTCACTAAAAATGATTAAATTAATATGAAGTGGAAACAAAACATAGTAGCAAAAATATTTCTAAGCCTAATAGTTGTTGGACTGGTTTCTTGTAATGACCAATCGCCAAATGATGTAAATAACAACAACCTTGAGCAATCGGCTTTAAGTCGAGAGCATCCCAGTTTAATTCTAACCAAGCAAGGGGTTAAAAATATTAGAAGTCAATTAGGGAGCATTCCCATATTTGATGAAACATTAGCTGCAACCCAAATTGAAGTAGATACTCAAATAGAAAATGGTTTTGATGTTCCGGTTCCAAAAGATTATTCGGGGGGCTACACGCACGAAACACATAAAAAGAATTATATTTTAATGCAAAAAGCAGGTGTATTATATCAAATTCTTGACGAAGAAAAGTATGCCAAGTTCTTAAAAGACATGCTGTTTGAATATGCAAAAATGTATCCAAATTTGCCAATTCATCCTAAGCCAAGATCATATGCCAGAGGCAAATTATTTTGGCAATGCTTAAATGATTCCAATTGGTTGGTATATACAAGCCAAGCTTATGATTGCATCTATGAATATTTAACAGAAGAAGAACGCAATACCATTGAAAAAGATCTTTTTAAACCATTTGCGGATTACATATCCAAAAAAAATCCTCAATTTTTTAACAGGGTACACAATCATAGTACATATGGTAATGTTGCAGTTGGAATGATTGCACTCGTAATGGAAGATGATAGTTTATTGCAAACAGCCTTATATGGATTAAAGGATGTTAATCTTGACGCTTCTTTAAAAGATAATGACGGCGGCTTTATAAATCGAGATGATCAAAAAATAGGCTTTTTTGCCAATCTTGATGAACCGTTTTCACCCGATGGTTATTATACCGAAGGGCCCTATTATCAGCGTTATGCCATGTATCCTTTCTTAATTTTTGCGCAAGCACTTCAAAATAAAAAGCCAGAACTAAAAGTGTTAGAGTATAAAGATGGAGTGCTACTTAAAGGTGTCAATGCTTTATTGAATTTATCTGATGCTGATGGCGATTTCTTTTTGTTGAATGATGCCCAAAAGGGAATGTCTTATTTTAATGAATCATTGGTTTCTGCGGTAAATATAGCTTATCATTTTGGTAGAAACGATCCAGAATTATTAAGTATAGCTCAATTGCAAGGAGAGGTAACTCTCGATGATGCAGGTTTAGCAGTCGCTCTTGGAATAAAAGAAGGAAAAGCAAAACCTTTTGTTAAAAAATCCATTGAATTATCAGACGGTGCAAATGGTGACCAAGGTGCGGTAGGAATTTTGAGATGTGGCAAGTTGGAGCTGGTACTTAAATATACTGCACATGGTTTGAGTCATGGGCATTACGATAAATTGTCCTATGCACTGTTTGAAGATGGAAATGAAGTTGTTCAAGATTATGGTATGGCTCGTTTCGTGAATATAGAGCAAAAAGGAGGCGGTAATTATTTAAAGGAAAATACAACTTGGGCTAAACAATCTATTGCTCATAATACCTTGGTGCAAAATGAAACTTCTCATTTCCAGGGTAAATATGATATTGGAAGCAAAAACCATTCAGAAAAATATATTTTCGATACTGTCGACGAAAATCTTCAGGTTGCCAGCGCAAAGGAAAATAATGCGTATCCCGGCACCAAGCTTCACAGAACCATGGTTTTAATTAAAGATGATGATTATGATAATGCGTTTGTTTTGGATATTATGCGAGTAGAATCAGATAAGACCAATCAATTTGATCTCCCATTTTATTATTTAGGGCAGATCATGCAAACAAATTTCGAATACAAGAAGTTAGAAACCCCAAAAATACTTGGATATTCTAATGGATATCAGCACCTATTCAGAGAAGCCCAGGCTATTTCTAAGGGTGATAATTTAAAACTGAATTGGTTATTAAATAATAAATTCTATTCCTATTCCGCAGTGACTTCAAACAATGATGAAATCATACTGGGGAGGATAGGAGCAAATGATCCGGACTATAACCTTAGAACCGAACCAACTTTAATTTTAAGAAAGAAGAATGTTAAAAATGCTGTATTTGTGTCAACTATAGAATCGCATGGAACTTATAGTCCTGTTTCTGAGTTTGCCATTAACGCCTACAGCAATATAAAAAATATATCGGTTGTATACGATTCAAGAGAATACACAGCCATTCAAATTGATACTAAAAATGATAAATCAAATATCTTTATTATTTCAAACGAAAACAATGATAGAGATGCAGTGCATAAATTAATACTAAACAATAAAGAGTATTCTTGGAGGGGTTGTTATAATTTAATAGAAAACAATAAATCATAAATTATGAAAAGATTTAGTGAAAAGTATATCATCACAAAAGATATGAAATGGGAAAAGCTTGGTGGAGGCGTATCAAGAAAGTTCTTAGGTTACGATAACCAGATCATGATGGTAAAAGTGAAATTTGAGAAAGGAGCCTTAGGTGCCCCACATCAACATTTTCACACGCAAGCTACCTATTGTGTTTCAGGTAAGTTTGAATTTGAAATTGATGGAGTAAAGAAAATTGTAGAAGCAGGAGATGGGGTCTATATTGAACCTAATTTATTGCATAGTGCCGTCTGCTTGGAAGAAGGGATTCTAATTGACACATTTAGTCCTGTTAGAGAAGATTTCTTAAGTGGTGGTGAGGTATCTTATTTTGGAGATAAACAGTCATAAGAAAAAAATATTCTAGCCCAATTCTTGAGGATTCTTTAGAGTAAAAGTGTTAAAATTAAAATTTATTTTTTTTTAACAATATTTTAATATATATTTGGAAAACCAATCTGGGTAACCAATTTGGAAAACCAATTAATACTACAATTATAACTTAAATAATAATCCTAACTAATACAATGAAACTAATGGAAGATACCCCTTAAAATTAAAAAAGGACAGGTGCACACCTATCCTTAGTCAAGTTACTTCTTTTGGAGGGAAGTAAAATTAAATACATGCCATTACTTTACTAAAAACATGCTTTCTGCTAAAATACAAAAAATAGTCGAAATCTTTGAGATGTGTTTGTGTAGAGTTACAAATTGAATAGGTAGAGAAAAATCCTATTAATTAACATTAAACATTACGAACATAAAAAAGTCAATTATGAATTTAAAAACGAAACTAACTATAATGGTTTTATTATTGAATATACCATTATTTGCACAAGATAGTTATACGTTGACTGGAACGGTTGTATCACAGGCTGATCAATCCCCAATTCCAGGTGTAACAGTACTTATTCTTAATACAACCACCGGAACAACTACAGATTTCGACGGTAATTATTCAATCAGTGTTAAGAACGGTGACGTGCTTCAATTTTCCTATATAGGATTTATAACCCGATCAATCACAATTAGTGGTCAATCAGAACTGAACGTTTCTTTGGTTGAAGATGTAAGCCTATTAGATGAGGTTGTTGTTGTAGGTTACGGTACACAAAAGAAATCTCATTTAACAGGATCGATCTCCAAAGTTGTAAACGATGATCTCGATCAAATTGCCGTTGCCAGGGTTGATGATGCCTTGATTGGGCAAGTATCAGGGGTTAATATCCAGGCAACAAATGCAGAAGCAGGTGGCGCCCCTACCATTACTATTAGAGGTTTTGGTTCGGTAACAGCTGATTCTGGCCCGGCGCTTGTCGTTGACGGTGTTGTAGTAAGTTCAGAGTTTCTAGGAACTTTAGATATGAATGACGTTGAATCTTTTGAGGTGTTGAAAGATGCCGCGTCTGCTGCAATTTATGGTAGTGAAGGTTCTAATGGTGTAATCATGATCACAACTAAGAGTGGTAAAGAGGGTAAGACGAAGTTTAGTTACCAAACCTACACAGGCTGGAAAGATGCACATGGAAGTGATGACTATAGAAAGAATGTCGCAGATTGGCTTGAAATAGAGCAGGCTGCCACAGGATCGCTTTCTGAAGAGAGTTTATACATGCAAGCACTAGTTGCTGTTACGGGTGTTGATAGAGACTGGCAAGATGTTTTCTTTAATGGTGGAACTGTTACAAGTCATTCATTCTCAGCACGAGGAGGTACTGAAGACACTAAATTCAGTACATCTTTAAGATATCTTGGTGATGAAGGTGTGGTAATTACTGATGATTATAAATTATATACTGGGAGTTTGAAAGTAGATTCTAAGTTCGGAAAAAAGGCAAAATTCGGCCTTAGATTTACGCCGTCTTACACAAAGCAACGTCAATTACCTACATCTATACATAATCCAATACGTCAATCACCTTGGTTGCCAATTTACCATACTGCAGAAACGCTTCAGTTTATTGACCGAGATACGTATCCAGATGTTGGTATTGGCGATTATTTTTATGAGAATCACCTGGTTGAATTAGATTTTGATGGTGACGGTAGTGATACAAGACCACGTACTTCTGGTGACTCAAACCCATATGCACAATATGTCGAGAGAGAACATTATGAATACAATACCAAGTTATTTGGTTCTACCTATTTAAGTTATGAACTTTTAGATGGATTAACGGCAAAAACATCTCTTGGAGTGACTTTAGAGCAACGTAAAAGAGAACGATGGGATGGTACAAAACATCATGCGGCTGGTAATAGTAGGGCTCAATATAATCTACAGAATAGGTTCAGAACACGAGTTATTTCAGATAATACCTTAGATTATAACACAATTATTGGCAATCATGAGATTAGCGCATTAGCAGGTCTAACTTTACAACAGAGAAAAAGTGAAAACAGTGAGGTTACCGGTAATGGTTATACCAATGATCTACTTCCAAATTTACAAGGTGCAACGGCAATTTCTGAATACGAAGAAATCAATACCGAATTAAAAAAGATAGGTTTTTTTGGTAGAATTAATTATGCTTTCGCAGACAAATACTTGCTGTCAGCTTCGTTTAGACGCGACGGTAGTTCAGTATTTGGTTTAGACACAAAATGGGGTAATTTCCCCGCGGTGTCTTTGGGTTGGAATGCAGCTAAAGAAGATTTCTTGATCAATAGCAACGTCATAAACAATTTAAAGTTTAGATTCAGTTATGGTCTTACAGGAGCTGAGAATTTTAACGTAGGAAATGATCTTGTTAATGCTTGGCCTTATTTGGCATTATTACAAAATTCTAACTATATTGTTGATGGTAGCATAACTGCTGGTGTTTCTTCACTTAATATTGCAAACACATTATTACAATGGGAGGCTTCAGAAGAATTAAATCCTGCAGTAGATTTCGGAATATTCAATAACCGTATATCCGGATCGGTAGATTATTATCAAAGAACCAGTGATAAGTTATTATTGGAAAATCCCGTTTCGTACGTTACCGGATTTACAAGTGGTATCGTGAATTTAGGCGAGGTTCAAAATAGTGGATGGGAACTCGAGTTGAGAACAAAAAATTATAATAGTGAGAAATTTTCTTGGAATTCAACCTTAATTGCATCTACCAACAAAAATGAATTACTCAGTTTTGGAGATTCAAATAATGCTCTTATAGAAGATACTTATGGTAGAAATTCTCAATGGATCAACCGGATAGGTGAACCCATATCTTCCTTCTGGGGTTTTGTTGTTGATGAGGACCTTTTTGATGAAACTGAGTTTAGAACAACGTATGTGTCCACTCCTTGGAATAGAATCAACGGTCAGTCCGATGATACAATTGTAAAAGATTTGAATGGTGATGGTTTAATTACGGATGATGACAAAACTATTTTAGGAGATCCTTATCCAGACTTAGTATATAGTTTTACTAATGAATTTCAATTTGGAAACTTTGATTTTTCTTTTATGGTACAGGGAAGTGTAGGAGCACAGGTAAATAATATTGGAGATCAATATTTCTACAATTGGTTTGGTAACAGAACAGTAAGTGGAGGTGCATCTCAAGCCGTTGCTGACGGTCTTGTACCTGATGAGTCCTTTATTCAAGAAAAAGTATTAACAAGTGAAGTTATTGCAAGTGCTGATTACTTTTCATTACGTAATGTAAACCTTGGGTATAACTTTTCAGAAGATATTACCTCAAAAATAGGCGTGTCGTCGTTAAGACTATATGCAACCGCTCAGAATTTGCTTTACATCACTGCAAGTGATTACCACGGTTTCAACCCGGAACATATAGATGGGTCTAATCCTAGGGCTTATGGATCTCAAAGAGCCGGAACACCTATATATAAAACGATAACATTCGGTCTAAACATTGATTTTTAATAAAAAAAATATAAATTATGAAACATTTTAAATATTTAATCTTTGCCGTTACAGGATGTATCTTTTTGTCCTGTGACACTGAGGAGTTTTTAAATCCTTTGCCAGAAACTGCAGTTGCGGTAGAAGCATTCTATCAGACTGATCAAGATGTGTTGACTGGTGTGATAGGTATATACGATGCCTTACAAGGGGTCAACGAAAATACAACAACAAGTATTGGTCGTTCTAATAGGGGTGTTCAGTTTGAGCATCTTTTAACAGAACATCGTACCGATAATACGAGAAATGCAACTTTAGAAGGTTCAAAATCTGATTTTCACAGATATTTGGTGAATGCCAACAATGTAGAATCTGAAGATTATTGGCAGTCTATGTATGAAGTTATCTTTAGAGCAAATAATATTCTGGACTTCATAGATATTGCAGATGAAAACAATCAGGCAAGTTATGCAGCCGAAGCTAAATTTTTAAGAGCTTATGCTTATTTTAATTTAGTTAGGTTATTTGGCGACGTGCCTTTAGTAACCAGGGTAGTTAATCCTGAAGAAAATGAATTACTTTTTACAAGAATTGCAACAGCACAAGTTTATGAACAAATTGTAGCTGACTTACAAGAAGCTGTATCTGTTTTGAACAATGGTTCTAAATCAAGAGCCTCAAAAGCGGCTGCGCAAGCGCTGTTGGCAAAAGTATATTTAACACAAGCGAATCCTAATTATACCGGCGCACAACAATTGTGTGAGGCTATTGTTAATGGAGGTGAGTTCTCATTAATGTCAGATTTTTATGATGTATTTTATAACGAACTGAATGATGAGATCATTTTTGCTATTCAATATGCCGCTGGTGATGCGAACGAGAGTCAAAGTTTTTCATCAGAATTTACTTCAGCGTTCCGTCAAGGAAGAGAAGACGGCCAAAACATAGTTAATGAAAACCTTAAGGCAGATTTTGATGCCTACGGAGGAAACAGAACGGCAGTTTCTATTACCGATCTCGGTGGTGTACTAGAAGTAGATGAAAATGAAGTAGCTAAGTTTTTACCGGAAGGCTCTGATATTACGACTTCTCCCCCTTCTTATGGAGGAAATGCGCGTAACGCAGGTAATGATTATATCGCTTTACGTTATGCAGATGTTTTGTTAATGCATGCAGAAGCTATTTTAGCAGGTGGTACTGAAACTACAAGTGAATCTGCAATAGATTCATACATGGAAGTTAAAGTGAGAGCAGGATTTGATCCTGTAGCCGATCGCCCTGCATTACTTACTAGAGATGCCTTACTATTAGAAAGACGTGTAGAATTAGCATTCGAAAATCAACGATGGTTTGACTTAATTCGTTTTGGCGTAGCCGATGACGTTTTAAGTGCTCATGCTACTGAAATGGGCTATGTCGACTATAGTACAAGAGCCTTATTATTGCCTATTCCTGCAAGAGAAATTAATTTAAGTAGAGGGATTTTAACACAAAACCCAGGGTATTAAAAAATAAAACATATTAGACATGAAAAAAAGAATAAATATATTTCGTAAGACAACGGTCTTGCTATTAATTTTAGTCACTGCTAGTACTATGATTAGCTGTGATCCAGACCTTTTTAGAGATGAATTACCAGATACTGGATCTCAAGTAGATAATATTTTGCCATCAGCAGATTTTTCATACCGCCCTGATGCATTAGACTTTAAAACAATAATATTTACCGATCTTTCATCAGAATCTACTGATTATATGTGGGATTTTGGAGACGGAGGTACCTCAATGGAAAGAGATCCTGTTTATACGTTTTCGGCAGGACAAGGTACTTATCCTGTAACATTAACTGCGAGTGATAAAAATGGAGCATCTAACGCCAAAACAATAGATGTTATGGTAATTGATGAATTTGTACCACTTCCGGTAACCATTATAAATGGAGATTTTGACGACGGTCAAAATGATTGGAGTTTCTCTTCTTTTACAGGAGGAACAACCAGTCCCTTTAACTCAAGTTCTGATGGTTCTTTTACCAATTATGACGGATCAGATAATGGAGCAAAAACAGCAGGTGCAAAATGGACCAAAGAAACTTCTGCTGGTGCTTACCTATCTTCTAATACAAGATATGCATATCAGGCCATTGTGGTATCGCCTACAACTGTAGATCGTACCGTTAAATATATCTTAGAATACGAATATGCTATTAAAACTCCATTAGAACAGCCAGGTGTTGCTCCAGGGGGTAATAGAATTATTTCAGAAGTTTTAGGTGCTCATTTTGATGACGGAGCGGATGCAGTTGTTAGTACGCCTGTTTCGCAATTTATCGCATCAGAAGTGAAAGGAAAAACAGTACATACATTAGTTGAACAAGAATTTACTACCAATGCTAGTGGTGAAATGGCTATCATGTTTTATGCAGTAACAGATGTTGATGTATATATAGACAATGTTAAGGTTTATGCTGCAAAATAATTTTGGTAATAAAAAAAATAAATTAAAAAATAATTAATTATGAATTTATTAAAAAAAGGCATTTTAGCCCTTCTAACGATAGGTATTGTTACATCATGTGATGATGATACCTTAACTACAGACCCAACAGGTCTCTCAGAGATTACCTTATCTAGTTTTGAGGCAACTTCAGGGCCAGATGAAAATGGTCTGGAAGATGGTACATATATTACTGTAAAACCATTAGCCATTGGTGTTAATTCTTACACTATAGATTTTGGAGATGGTAGTACTCCTGTAACAATTGCAGAACCGGGAGGTACCGCTGCCAAAGCTTCTCATGATTATCCAAACGAGATAGAAGAAGTTACGTACACGATTACAGTAACCGCAAAATCTAGTGAAGGGCTGGCTGATGTATCACTTTCTAAAAACATTACAGTAACACATACGGTTGTGCCAACTATAAATACGGTTCCGGCATCTCCAAGCTTAAGAGATGCCAATGTATTTGCATTTTTTAGTGATGGTTTTGATTATGATGGTGGCATTCTTTCTTGGGAACACGGAGATGATGCTTCTGGTGGTACGGTGGTATCAGTAGGTGGAAATGATGTAGTTCAACTTTCCCGATTGGGCATGTCGGCAGGAGTCCTTTCAGTTAATACAACCGAAACGGCTAACGCATTTGTTGAGGATGTTGCAGCCACACATATTCATTTTGATGTACATTCTGATTTTGCAGAAGGTATTGATGTACTAAAAGTAACATTGGTTAACGAGGGTGATTCAGAATCATACGAAATAGATGGTTTGGTACTGACAGATGGAGAATGGACCAGTTTTGATTTTGATTTAGCTTCAGATTTCTCAGCTTCGGTTGATGCGATTGACCAAATCGTATTTGAACTGGGAACAGGAGGTACTGCGAACGATCATGCAACGATTTCTGTTGACAATGTTTACTTATACAAAGATCCTACCAATATGATTTTAAATGGCGATTTTGATGATGGTCAAGAGATGTGGAAATTCTCAACATTTACTGATGGCACGACAAGTCCGTTTGGCTCTAGTTCAGATGGTTCTGATTTAGATTATGAAGGAAATGATACCGGAGGAAAAACAAGTGGCGCTAAATGGAGCTCGAGTCAATCTGGAGGAGAATTTAGAAGTTCTGGCTCTAGATACGCTTACCAGGAGCTTCTTTTAACTCCTGACACGAATTATATCTTAGAGTATCAATATGCCATTAAGGATGATAGTGGTGATGATCCAATAGGAGGAAGAAGAGTGGTAGGTGTAGTTATGGGCGGTTACTATGTTGATGGTGCTGATGCTGTTTCTGACTTGAGTTCTAACAATTTAGGATACCATGAAGGCTTTGTAGCTGAGGGGAAATTCTCGGATACACCAGGTGATATTGGTACAATTGTTCAAATACCATTTACTTCCAATGGAAGTGGTGAAGTTTCTATTATGTTTTATGCGGTTACCCCGAAAGATGCTTATATGGATAATGTTAAAGTTTTTGTAGCACCATAAGAATTAAATATTATGCATAACATCCGAATAAAAATATTAAGTATATTAATACTATTTGTATCTGTAAACGCTACTTGTCAAGACAAGGGAAGTAGCGTTTCTGATTCGGAGATAAAGATTGAAAAAAAGCAAAAGAAGAAGAAAAAAAAGAAGAAAAAAGTAAAACTTCCAAATATAGATCTAAGTCACTGGAAAGTTACTTTACCAGTAACTAATGAAAACGGTAAGCCTTATGAAATTGAGCCACCTGAGATATTGGATTTTGCATCTAATGAAGTAGCAAAACCATACATGTATATAGATTCTACACAGGGAGCCATTGTATTTCATGCGATGCCAACTGCATCTAAAACTAGAAATACTAAATATACCAGGAGTGAACTTAGAGAACAAATGGAACCGGGGAACAATAATGCAAACTGGACATTTGCTCAAGGTGGTAATCTTAAGGCAAAACTTGCCATGGATCAAACCACAAGAGATGCTAATGGAAAATACCATAAAACCATTATCATGCAAATTCATGGGAGATTAACTAATGAGCAACGAGATCTAATAGGAGCCGATGATAATAATGCACCGCCAATATTAAAAATTTATTGGGATAATGGTAAAATTCGGGTAAAGACCAAAGTTCTTAAGAATATTAATGCCTCAGATAAGGGAATTCTTTATGAAGAGGCATGGGATGACGACGAAGGTTATAACTTTGAACAGGAAGTTGGCTTTAACAAATTCAACTTAGAAGTAAAAGTATCAGAGGGTAAAATAGTAGTTGTTTTAAATAATACTGACTATAAAGTTTACGAAAATATCCATATAAAAAGATGGGGCGTTTTTGAAAACTATTTTAAGGCTGGTAATTATTTCCAATCAAGGGATGAAGGATCTTTTTCTAAGGTAAAATTTTATGAACTAACAGTGAGTCATTAGAATGCTAAAAACTAATCAAATATTCAACTATTTTCTCAAATTATTTTTAGTGATTAGTTTTTTATTGATGGTTATTGGTTGTCAAGAAAAGAATGAAGATGAAGTACAAATTGAAATTATCGAAGAACAAGAAGATGATCCTGTTGCAGAAAATTTTAAACTTCCGAATATAGATCTAAGTCATTGGAAGGTGACGTTGCCAATAGGTAATCCCACAGAAGTGAGTCCACCCGAAATCCTAGATTATGCAACGAATGAGACTTTGAAACCTTTTATGTATAATGATTCGGTGAACGGAGCTTTGGTATTCTACACCTATCCGGGTGCTTCTACCGCAAACTCTTCTTATTCAAGAACAGAATTGCGGGAGCAAATGGTTCCGGGTAGTAATTCTACTAATTGGACCTTCGCACAAGGTGGACAGATGAAAGGAACCTTATCTATGGATGAAATTTCTAAGGATTCCAATGGTGATTATCATAGAGCGATCATCATGCAGATTCATGGCAGGCTAACAAATGAACAACGCGACCTGATTGGTGAGGATGATAATAACGCCCCACCCATGTTAAAGATATATTGGGTAAACGGCAAGGTTAGGGTAAAAACAAAGGAATTAAAAGATTTAAATGCCTCTGATACGGAGATTCTATTTACCGATGCCTGGACTGATGACGATGGCCATACCTATTCTGAATATGTGGGTTTTGATAAATTTACATTGGAAGTAAAAGTTTCCGATGGTAGCATGGAAGTGATCTTAAATGATAACGAATCATTAATATACGATGATATACATATCCAGAAATGGGGTGTTTTTGAAAATTATTTTAAGGCGGGGAACTACCTGTCTACTTTAGATGATGGTGCTTTTGCCCGGGTAAAATATTATGATTTAACAGTTGTTCATTGATAAATAAACTCTTGTATTGAAAGTTAATAGAGATTAGCTTTTAAAAGAAATATAAATTATAAGTTATTTGAGTTAGTGTTTTTATTTGAATTTTACTGACCTTTCTTTAGGTCAGTAAAATTCTATAAAATTTATGGGTTATTTTATTAAATTCGGGTAATTTCGAGTTGGTTTATATTTTCTTAAATTTAGGCAAATAAAACTGGTAATCCAGATTAATAGAATTAAAATAATTATGAATATTGAATTAATTACAAAGAATGAAAATCAAGAAGTCCAGAATGGGATTATTGATAAAATTCGGGATCTAATAAATTATAAGAATCTAGAACCGGGAGATAAATTACCGTCTGAACGGATGTTATCAGATAAATTTGAAGTAAGTCGCAGTAATGTCAGGGAAGCCATACAAAAACTGGAATTTTATGGTTTGTTAAAATCCATACCGCAAAGTGGAACTTTCGTTGCAAACATTGGAGTGATTGCGATGAATGGAATGATAGATGATATCTTAAGATTAGAAGATGCTGATTTTAGGTCCTTGGTGGAAACAAGAATTCTACTGGAATTAAAAACCTGTAGATTGGCCGCAATAAGAAGAACTGATGAAGATCTAAAGCAAATAAAAAAAGCCCTAGATGCTTATAAGGGAAAAGTCCAAAATGGTAAAGATGCTGTTCAGGAGGATCTCTTATTCCATTTGGCAATCGCAGAAGCTAGCCATAATAGCTCTTTAAATAAATTTATGTTGATCATTACACCTAAGATCATTACCAATTTTGAAAAATATCATGTTTGTGATAAGAATCGGGCATTTTTGGGTATTCAGGAACACAAAGACATCTATAAGGCCATTAAAGATCAGGATCCCCAAAGGGCAAAACAAAAAATGAAAGAGCATTTTAAAGACTTATATCAATATTGTTATAACGGAGAATTAAAATAATAATAGAATTTTAGAGACAATATTACACGCAATTGTCTATTAGATTTATATTAAATGGAGGGAAGTATTACTTAAAACGACTTTTTGTGAAATAACTCAGTGGCAGTTCTAAAGGCCACGCTAGATATTTGCATTTTTTTAAGCTGTACTGATTTTTACATAATATCACATTTATTCTTTATAGAATAGGTAAGAAGTATCGTTGAAATGTGATGCCTAAATAAACTAAATTATGAAATTAAAAGGACTAAGATGGTGGGTAATTGGATTAATAGCACTAGCCACTGTAATAAACTATATAGATAGGCAAACTTTAAATGTACTTTGGCCTCAAATATCTGAAGAATTGTATCCTGATAAAACTATGGACCAACGTAAGGAGATCTTCGGCTGGATTTCATCAATCTTTTTGTTTTCTTATGCATTTGGTCAAGGGATTTTTGGAAAAATATTCGATAAAGTTGGAACAAGATTAGGCTTTATCTTTTCTATTGGATTTTGGTCTATAGCTACCGCACTTCATGCTTTAGCCAAAGGATTTTTAAGTTTTGCTATTTTTAGATCAATTTTGGGTGTAGCCGAGGCTGGAAATTGGCCAGGTGCCGCAAAAGGAAATGCAGAATGGTTTCCGGCTAAAGAGCGGGCCTTGGCTCAAGGTATTTTTAATTCAGGTGCCGCATTTGGAGGAATTATTTCTATTCCACTCATTGCTTTTTTAGCCATTCATTTTAGTTGGCAAATAATCTTCATTTTTGTTGGATTGATTGGTTTACTATGGCTAATCCCTTGGATGTTAATTGTGAAAGCTCCACCGGAGAAACATCCTTGGCTTTCTGAAAAAGAAAGAAATCATATTCTTGAAATTTCCGGAAATGATAAATTAGATAAAGTTGAAGATCAGATTAAAGGTTATAATCCTAAAACCGGTAAAATGTTAACCCACAAAGAGAGCTGGGGAGTAATTATAGCTTCTGCTGCAATTGACCCAATTTGGTGGCTCTTTGTTTTTTGGATTCCAATTTATTTAAATGAAGTTTACGGCATGAACATAAAAGAGATAGGCATTTATGGCTGGGTACCTTATGTTGGAGCAATGATTGGTGCATGGTTTGGTGGACTTTTAGCTCAAAACCGTATGAAAGCAGGTTGGAACACAAATAAAACTAGAAAAGCCGTTATTACATTGGGTTGTTTAATTATGTTGCCTTGTTTTTGGTTACTTACAGACCCTGGGAGTCCTGTAAATGCAGTAATAATAATGGCAGTTATCTTATTTGGATTTCAAACAGCCATTGGAAATATACAAACATTACCGAGCGATTTGTTTGGTAAAAAAACTGTAGGAACACTATCAGGATTTGCTGGAATGTCTGCAAAATTTGCTGGTGTAGGTCTTACGTCTTTAGTGGCTACACTGACTATGGGCGGAAATTACACTCCTGCCTTCATTGTTGGGGCAGTATTAACATTAATTGTATTGGCTAGCGTTTGGTTTTTGATCAGAAAAATTGAACCTCTTCAACCTAAAACTATTTAAACGAAATAAAATAAAATAAAATGAGTAAACAAAACGGAAAAGTTGCAGTTATAACAGGTGCAACTGGCGGAATTGGTTTCGCAGTAGCAAAAAGATTAGGAAAAGACGGATACACAGTAGTTTTAAACGGAATCGAAGATGAGGCAGGAGCGGAACGAGTAAAAGAACTTAAAGCAGAAGGAATAACTGCTGAATATTACGGATTTGATGTTACAGACGATCAAGCTGTGACTTCAAACATTAATAAAATTGGAAAAAAGTACGGTAAAATTGACCTACTGGTGAATAACGCCGGAGGATTGGGCGGAAGATCTCGATTTGAAGAAATGACGACTGAATTCTACAGATTCGTAATGGCATTAAACCTAGATTCCACATTTTTTGCTTCAAGAGCCGCGATCCCTTTCCTTAAAAAAGGAAAGAACGCTTCTATTATTAACTACACATCAAACGCAGCATGGAATGCCGGTGGACCTGGAGCCGGAATTTACGGAACATCTAAAGCTGGAGTTCACACACTAACAAGGGCATTGGCAAAAGATTTAGCTGAATATGGAATCCGAGTAAATGCAGTTTCTCCCGGTACGATTGACACACCATTCCATGCACAAATTAAATCTACAAAGCCGGAAGTATTCGCTTCTTGGAAAAATAGCATTATGTTAGGTAGATTAGGAAAACCAGAAGATGTAGCTTCTGTGGTGTCATTCTTAGCAAGTGATGACGCAGCTTTCATTACAGCCGAAACTATCCAAATTGGTGGAGGACAAGCATTAGGAATATAGTATTAAATATTTTTTAGGTAAAATTTGAGTAGTTTATAATTTTTGGACTAATCGCTAACCATCAATCTAGATTAAAAATATAAAAATGGGTAAATTAAAAGGAAAAGTAGCAGTAGTTACAGGAGGTTCAAGAGACATCGGGCGAGCGATTTCTATTAAACTTGCCAAGGAAGGTGCCAAAGTAATTGTAAATTATTATAATTCTGAATCTGGAGCAAAGGAAACAGTCGCTATAATAAAATCTTCAGATGGTGAAGCTATGGCAGTGAAAGCTGATGTTTCGAAATTGGATGAAATTAAGAATTTAAAGGCGAAAACTGTTGAAGCCTTTGGAAATAAAGTTGATATTTTAGTGAATAATGCAGGTGGTCTTTTTGCGCGTAAAACGTTGCAAGAGTTCGATGAGTCATTTTATAACTTGGTTATGGATGTCAACTTTAAGTCTACAGTTTTCGTAATGCAAGCATTTGAGCCTTTAATGGGTAAGGGAGCTTCGATCATCAACCTTTCTTCTCAGGCAGCTAGAGATGGTGGCGGTGGTGGATCTGCATTATACGCTTCTTCTAAAGGTGCTGTTAGTACTTTTACCAGGTCAATGGCAAAAGAACTTGGACCTAAAGGAATAAGGGTAAACGCGCTTTGTCCAGGTTTAATAGGAACTAAATTTCATGACGATTTCACGAAAGATGAAGTCCGTATTAAAGTAGCTGCAGGTACGCCTTTAAGAAGAGAAGGAACTGCTGCCGAAGTTGCTGACCTCGTAGCATATTTAGCAGGTAATGAATCTTCATTCTTATCCGGTAATAATATTGATATAAACGGAGGATTGGCATTTAGCTAATTAATTAAAATAAAATAAAATGAAAAAAGTAGTCACTTTTGGAGAGATCATGTTGCGATTGGCTCCACCTGGATTTTTGCGCTTTTCACAGGCAAACAATTTTGATGTGGTTTATGGAGGGGGTGAATCGAATGTAGCAGTTTCTTTGGCGAACTATGGTGTACCGGTAGATTTCGTTACGCGATTGCCAAAAAACGATATTGGTGAATGTGCGATGATGGAAATGCGCAAAAGAGGAGTTGGAGTTAACAAAATTGTTTGGGGCGGAGAACGCTTAGGGATTTATTTTCTGGAAACAGGTGCAGTTAGCAGGGGAAGCAAAGTTGTTTATGATAGGGCGCATTCTGCAATTTCTGAAATTGACTCCGGAATGATTAATTGGGATACTGTATTTAAGGATGTTGCTTGGTTTCATTGGACCGGAATTACTCCGGCAATTTCGCAGGGAGCAGCCGACGTTTGTTTAGAGGCAGTCAAAGCGGCCAGTGCTAAAGGAATAACCATTTCTACAGATTTGAATTACAGGGCAAAGCTTTGGAAATATTGTGATGATGCTCGCAGGGAAAAGATCATGACAGAATTAACCTCTTATTGCGACATCGTTCTTGGAAACGAAGAGGATGCAGAAAAGCATTTCGGTATTCACCCTGAAGGACTCGACGTACATAAACACGGTCATGATGTTAAGGCCGAAGCATTTTTATCTGTTTGTAAACAAATGATGAAGAAATTCCCCAAAGCAAAGAAAGTGATTACCACGTTACGCGGATCGATATCGGCTTCACATAATACTTGGGCAGGTGTATTGTATGATGGTAAAAAGATGTATGAAACACGTCAATACCAAATTACAGACATCGTTGACAGAGTAGGAGGCGGAGATTCATTTATGGGAGGGTTGATCTATGGATTACTAAAATATCCAAAAGATGATCAAAATGCATTGGATTTTGCAGTTGCAGCATCCTGTTTAAAACATACCATCAAAGGCGATGCTAATTTAGTGACTGTCGATGAAGTTGAAAAACTAATGGGAGGCGATGCTTCTGGACGGGTCGCGAGGTAATTAAAAAAAATATTATATGGCACAATATACAAGATTAGAAGTGGCAAATGTGATGAAAAAAACGGGCTTAGTTCCATTATTTTATCATTCAGATTTAGAAGTTAGCAAAAAGGTCTTAAAAGCTTGTTATGATGGGGGTGCTAGGTTGATGGAATTTACAGCCCGTGGGGATTTTGCACATGAAGTATTTGGTGAATTGGTAAAATTTGCCAATAACAAATTGCCGGGAATGATTCTGGGTGTTGGATCGGTTACAGATGCTGCTGCGGCTTCAAGGTTTATGGGCTTAGGGGCGAATTTTATAGTTACTCCAGTGTTGCGCGAAGATATTGCCTTGGTTTGCAACAGGAGAAAAGTATTATGGTCGCCCGGTTGTGGTACCTTAACAGAAATAGCCAGGGCAGAGGAATTGGGATGTGAGATCGTTAAATTATTTCCCGGTGAAATTTATGGCCCCGGTTTTGTGAAAGCCATCAAAGGTCCATGCCCATGGACAAGTATTATGCCTACAGGTGGAGTATCACCCGATAAAGAAAATCTTTCTTCATGGTTCAAGGCCGGTGTAACGTGCGTGGGCATGGGATCCAAATTAATTGTTAAAGATACCAAAGGCAATTTTGATCTTAAAAAAATACAAGAACTTACCAGAGAATCAATTCAAATAATCGAGAGTATTATATAGGTTAAAGCGGATGTAGAAGGGTTTATAAAATTTAAAATATTATGATAAAATCCGAGAAAGACAAAACGCTGCTAAAAAAATTACTTGCACTTATTTTAGGTTTCGGTCCGGGAATTTTTGCTATTGGTTATACCATAGGAACAGGAAGCGTAACTTCTATGATTGTTGCCGGCTCTACTTATGGCATGCAATTGTTATGGGTATTATTGCTTAGCTGCATCTTTTCCGGCCTCTTAATGTTTACCTATGGTAATTATGCCCTTATTTCTGGGGAAACAGCACTCTATGGCTTTAAAAAACACATTAAGGGGGGTAAACTCATTGCGATCTTAATAATAATCGGTATTTCTTTCGGTCAATGGAATTCATTAATGGGAATTCTCGGTATTTCCGCCAGTATCATTTATGAACTGCTTTTAATATATTTCCCTCAATTGAAAGGATTGAAATATGAGTCGGTATTGGTCATTGCTATATTGGTCATTGGAATTATGTACGGTTTATTGTTGGTTGGAAAATATACGTTTTTTGAGAAAATATTGGTCATTTTCGTAACCATCATGGGGCTTTCGTTTTTAATATCTTTATTCATAGTTTATCCCCTTCCAATAGAAGTTGCACGGGGTCTAATACCATCAATTCCTGAGGTCGAAGGGGGTAAGATGTTGGTAGCAGCCTTTGTAGGAACTACGATGGCAGCGGCTACTTTTCTTTCAAGACCATTGTTTGTTCAGGGTAAAGGCTGGACGATAAAAAATTTAGCACAACAAAAGAAAGATGCTATTATTGCGGCCATATTAGTATTTATTATTAGTGGATCTGTAATGGCGGTGGCTAGCGGTGCTCTGTTTCACCAGGGGAAGCCGGTTACGGAAGTATTGGATATGGTAAATACCTTAGAACCAATTGCCGGTAAATTCGCATTAACCTTATTCTTTTTTGGAACTTTAAGCGCCGGTTTATCTTCCATTTTCCCTTGTTTGTTAATTGCACCCATATTATTGGCCGATTATCAGTCAGGTAAATTGGATACCAGTTCCAGGCAATTTAGGATCATAACGGCAATTGCTTGTCTATTTGCCTTAATCGTACCGGTATTCGGGGCAAATCCAATAGAAATGCAAATTTTATCTCAGGTATTCAATGTTTTTGTATTGCCACTAGTAATAGTTGGTATCATGCTTTTGGTTAATAATAAAAAGATCATGAAGGGATATAAAACGAGTATCTGGATCAATTTAGGCTTAGTTGCCGCCTTATTTTTTTCATGTCTTATTTCCTACAATGGGGTTCAGGCCTTATTGAACTATTTTTAATTAATAGATAACCTTCTTAATTGAAAATTATATGAGTAACTGGGTATCTAATTCGGTGACTACTGTCAAATTAAATTTATAAAATATTGATAATCAAAGATAATAATTCTGTTCATTCTCCTCTTTCTCTACAGCTTAGTTACTAAAACTCACTAAAACCATTTAAATAGTGGGAAATTGAGCATGTTATTTTAGTTAGACTTTAAAGACCAAATAATAGCACAAAAAAAATGAGGATAAATCTTGAGTATTGTTTTTGAGAATATAATTGATACCTAGTCTAAGATCGTTTTAACAGAGGCCAAAAGCATTTATATTTCTCTCATTTTAGATACTAATTATTTATCTGTTATAAAATTATAATGAAGCGTAATTTATTTGTTTTTAGATAATTAAAATCTATAATAAATTTTCTGGAAAGTTGAAATATTTAATCAGAAGTTCTAACTTGCAACAAACAATGCAAAATTCTATCAATTTAACTTCTGAGTGCAAATTGAGTGCAAATAAAAAAGACCTTAAAAGTATAAATACTCTTAAAGCCTTTATTTACTGGGCTCCCCCTCTTGGGCTCGAACCAAGGACCCTCTGATTAACAGTCAGATGCTCTAACCAACTGAGCTAAGGAGGAATTTCGATTTTTAAAATCGGTGTG
>Ga0316201_10000163_pt1 | contig 31618 bp, 37 predicted proteins | sample CS6wburrow_MG_FD_204516 | JGI IMG/M metagenome (GOLD analysis project Ga0316201, IMG submission 204516) | Coastal sediment microbial communities from Delaware Bay, Delaware, United States - CS-6 worm burrow | ecosystem: Environmental > Aquatic > Marine > Coastal > Sediment | place: USA...
GGGCACTTTCTGATTACGGTTCGATTAACCGGATCAACGGTATGATCGGCATGACGTTTTCATGTGGCGGCGCGCATTACATCAGGCTGGAAACGTTTGCTACCGCAGGTAGTGACGATAGGCTGCCGGCTCTGGCATGTGTTTAAACGGAAACTGATGAAACTACGCAAGGGCGGCGGCGCACAAACGAGCGCCGCCGTCAGATACTTTTGCATACCCCGGGGCATCAGTGGTTCGACCAGTAGGGTGGCGCGAAGCGCCAGACGTCGTTATCGACATTGAGGTAGTTGAAGGGATCGGTGAAATCAAAAGTCTCGCGGTCGCCGCCAAAGGTGAAGATGGACGGCCGCAGCCCGCCCTTGCCCCCTTTTACCGCCAGGGCATCGAAATCGTATTTGATTTCCCCTGGTGTGGTGGCATTCCAGGGCGAATCACTGACCTGCTTCCAGTTGGCTCCGTCCGTGCTGACCCAGATGTCCATCGGGTTGGACGGCTTGAAAGGATCAGTCGGGTCCGTGCTCAGCCCGAAACCGCCGAACAGGATGAAGCGGTTGAGGAGCACCACCACCTGGTGCCCCGGACGGGGCGCCCAAGCCGCCGATGCAGTCACCAGCTCCCAATTTGCACCATCCCGCGAACGCCAGACATCGTTATAGTATGGCGGACAGCGGGGGGATTCCGGAAGGCAGATAAATCCGTCCTCACCTCCCAGCAGATACAGGTAGCCATTCTTGACAGCGGCGACGGCACCCGCCCTGGGTGCCCAGGGAGCCTGATCGGTGAGCTGTACCCAGTCACGGCCGTTGCGCGACTTCCAGACATCGTTGAAATAAACGCGCGTCGGTGGCCCGCCGATCACGGCCGGATCGTCGTTAAACGATCCACCCATGACATAGATTTCACCCTTGTGGACCACGCTGCTGAGCCCGGCACGACCAGCCCAGGGTGCCGCATCGGTCATCTGTTCCCAGTGAACACCGTCGCGGCTGCGCCAGACATCGTTGAAAAAATCGGAGCTTGAAACAAAGGGCGGGCATTCGGACACAAACGGCGGACACACATTGGGTTCCAGCTTGAAGTTCTGTCCTCCGAGGACATACATATACCCGCCTTTGGTCACAGCCTGGAAATAGGCACGCGCGGGCCAGTGTTGATCATCATCAGTGACCAGAATCTGCTTCCAGGTTTTTCCTTTGTCATGGCTTTTCCAGACGTCACCCCAGATGTCACTGTCTCCGGGGATGGGCGGTAAGCTGGGCGGACGCGGTGTGCGTCCCCCCATCAGATAGAAACGGTTTCTCAGCTCGACGACCTGGAGCCCTGCCCGGGGCGCCCACTCGGCTTCCTCGTTGATAAGAGTCCATTCGTAAGAAACGAAGTCCAGCGCTCCACCCGCCCTGTGCAAATAGGGCCAGAAATGTTGTAGCAAACCTTTGGGTTCGGTGCCGCCCAGGTCGCGGGCGCTGAGTGTTGTCGCCGCCGTGGAGAGAAGGATCAATCCCGAAAACCAGGCTATAAGGGTTCGTGATGCCATGATGTCTCCTCCGGTGCTAGATGATTATCCTGCAGGCATTTTTTGTTCACAGCGCCATTATGGCTGTCACACTTGGTGCAACAACCATCAAGTTAATTTTAGTCGAGGCAGCAATCTTGTCTACCCGAAAAAATCGATCCACTCATGATCGATTCCTCCTGGTTGCAAGATCTTACACGGTTGCCGGAGAGGTCTTTCAGACCCCTCCACAGCTACCCGGGCTTTCTTTCGAGCGTGAATAACAACGTGTTTCCCCTGTGTATCTACACAATGAACACGAAGAGGGGTTCAGCCTTCATCGATACCGCTATCGACAGGGTTGTGAATCACTTCATGCAGCCTGCTTCCCGAGACGACGGATGACAGGATTTCAATATTCTCCTGCTCGGCGGCACGGATGGCATTGTCGTAGTACTGACCTGTTGCGCGTATCTGTAATTCATAGTTACTCATGTCGTTTCTCCTGATGTAGTTGACTTGCTCATGGGTCTTCACATCCCCCATATACACATACTATACAAAACTTATACGTTTTGTCTATAACTATTTGTGTAATTATTTAATCCTGCTGGAGCAGGAGATTCTTACCGATTGAAATCAATGCTTTTTCTCCATAGGCATGGTCGAGCATGGTACCGGCATCGGACGCGATAGACTTCGCGCCTGGGAACGCCGCCACGGTTTCCCCGGGCCCGAACGCAATGCAAAGGGTGAACGCAGCTACCCGCAAGAGCAGTTGCAGCGCCCGCAACGAACCCGTCGCTTGCTGGACCGGGGTATGCGCCCTGGCAAGCTGCTGCCTGAAAGTTCAGAGCAACTGAATAAAACAGTCGGGGCGGTACTGGACGCAGTCCGTTCCGCCGATGACGGTCAGGTCGAAGTCCTGCTGCGCAGGCAATGCGAAAAGCGGAGCACGCAGAGGTTTGCTCTTGAAACAGCCATCCCGCTGCTGCAATCGGTGCGCGAACTCTGTACTAGCCCGCATTTCTCACGGGGATCCCGGATGCTGGCGCTGGGCTCGTGTGCTTGGACGCCGTTCTGGAGCGAAAGTGGTAGCCGTAGCTACCGCTTGAGTGAAGAACAAGTGCAAGTGCGCGAGAACAAGCTAGGGCCGGGATAGGCTTGTCCCGGAAACACTCTGTTTCTCGTTTGATCACAAAATCCTGCACAGCTTCAATACCTTCTGTCACTCTCCGGCCGCCCCGTGAGAAATGCGGGTTAGTGGAAAGCTGCAGATATACCAGAAGCATTTCCTGCCTGAACGTGATGACAGCGCTCGGTGGCACCGGTCTCGTGCTCCTTGGCCTGTCGGGCCATGCCTCGCCAGCCACAAGCACTTCAGCTTCATTGGCGCCTGCAAGCCATAACATGCACAGGGTCCTGCAGCTATGCATAGACCGATTTCAGGACAGGTTTGGATTGTTATTACAGCTCCCTACCCCGCTCCGGCAGGAAACCGATTAATGAGCGCGATAATCCCGTCCATATCGTAACGCGAGAGCAGACTTCCGAGTTCATCCGCCAGGCACTGTGCACCCGGGCCAAGCCCCCGTAACTCGGCGATCAATTCCTCGATTTCCGTAAGAGCATTGATGCCGGCGGCGGCAAGCAGGCGTTCGCGCAAGCCGTGCGGAAGCTCTATATCACCGACTTCATCAGCACACGGTACGGTCCCTGCGACCACCTCAGCGGCAGGTTCGTGCTCGAACTCGACGTGCAGATGTCTCACCATGCATTCGCAGATTTTCTCGAAAAGAAAAGGCTTGCCAATGAAATCGTCAAACCCCGCCTTCAGGTAATACGACCGCTGTCGCAGCAGACCGGATGCCGTGATCGCCACGCAGACGATCTCCCCATCGGGCCAGCGCTCGTGTATTTGCCGGACAGTGGTGAGCCCGTCCATCACGGGCATGCGCACATCCATGAAAACGATGTCCGGAATCTGTTCGGCGATCCTCTGCAGCGCCTCGGTCCCGCTGCTTGCCATGATCACTTCGACACCAGCGCGCTCCAGGAGCCCACTGAGTACTTCGCGATTGTCCACCATGTCGTCCACCACAAGGGCCCGGACCCGGTAGGGCTCCGCCAGTCGGCAAAGCCGAACCATCTGCTCACGCTTAACTAACAGGTCGCCCTCGGCCGGCGACAGTTCCAGTTCGAAGCGGAAGCAGGCCCCCTCACCCGCAGTCGACTCCAGGCTCAGTGAGCCTCCCATCAGCTCTATATGGCGCCTGGTGATTGCCAGACCCAGGCCGGTCCCGCCCTTCGCCTCGCCCTCTTCAGCCTGTTGGAAGGGCTCGAAGATGCGTTTCTGCGCCTCTTCAGTTATACCGGGGCCGGTGTCCTCGACAATGAACGCGTAACGCTGATTATTCTGTTTTACCTTGAGACTTATGACTCCCCGGTCGGTGAATTTGACCGAGTTGCCCAGCAGGTTGATCAAAATCTGCCGCAACTTGCGATCATCGGCCCGGACCGCCCGCTCTCCGATCTGCACATCCGCCCGCCAGGTGAGTCCTTTCTGCTCGCAGCGTATCGAAAACATTCTGGAGATGTCTTCCGTCAAGTCGCCCAGGTTGAAATCGCGGGTATCCAGTTCCATGGCGCCTGCCTCGATCTTCGAAAGATCAAGGATGTCGTCGATGAGACTGATCAGGTGGTTGCCCGCCGAGTGGATCGCCTTTATCGGGCGGCGGTATTTGTCTGGCATGTCCGGATCGGTCTCGATCAGCTGGGTGTAACCCAGCACCGCGTTCATCGGGGTGCGGATCTCGTGGGACATGTTCGCAAGGAACTGGGACTTTGCCTGGCTCGCGCTCTCGGCCTGCTCCTTGGCGACGCGCAGTGACTGCTCGAATGACTTGCGCGCAGTAATGTCGCGGATGATGCCAACGAAAACCTGCTGCCCGCCCGGGCGCGCCTCACCCACAGACAGCTCCATTGGAAAGGTGGTGCCATCCTTGCGCCGACCCTCCACCTCACGGCCGATACCGATGATGCGCTTGTTGCCTGTGGTACGGTAACATGACAGATACTCGTCGTGCTCCTCCCGGTATGGTGCAGGCATCAGCATCTTGACGTTCCTGCCGACAACCTCGTCCTCCCGGTATCCGAATAGCTGCTCACAGGCCGGGTTGTATTCCTGCACCGTCCCGCTGGCATCGATGATGATGACACCATCAACTGCGGTCGATGCCAACGTCTGCAGGCGCAGTTCACGGTCCTCCAGCGAGCGCGTGGATGCCCGGTAACGCAGGACCAGGAAGGCGGTAACCCACAGCACGGCGGCTTCGAGACTGATATTGAGCAACAAGGCTGTGGTATCGAAGCGACTGGTCGAGTAGAGGTAACCCACCATGATGAGCAGGCTCCCGACTGCGGCCAGCACCATCGGAGCATACCGCCAGGGGAGCCAGTAGCTAACGGAAATAAGCACGACATAGGGTATGCCGTGAATAACCCCTGCTGGCAGATTGAGGTCCAGTAAGAGCATGACCAGCAGCACGACTGCAATCAGCAGCAAAATGAGTACCTTGTGCAATTTTCCCATCCTGAACCTCTAAATTCACTCAGCCATTGATACGGGAACCGCCAACGGTCCGGTAGAGACTATCGCAACCTTCTTATAGTCGCACATCAACGCGATTCAGTCCTGATGGGACAAGGCGATGGGTACGCGCTGCTGCTTCTCTCGACGGATCCAGTTTGTTAAGCTGCCGCTGCATACCCCTAAATGGCCGCGTACCGGCAAGAACGAGAACCAGCTTCATGTCCGATGATGCCGAATCTACTCCGTCAAAACTCCTGATTGTCGATGACAAAGCCGCCAACCTGGACCTGCTGCGCGAAATGCTGGCACCGCTCGGCCACCATATCTTCTTCGCGACCAGCGGGGCGAAAGCACTGGAGATCGCAACCTCTGCACAGCCGGACCTGGTACTGCTGGATGTGATGATGCCCGAGATGGATGGCTTCGAAACATGCCACCGGTTCAAGCAGGACGCCGCACTCAGGGAAATCCCGATCATTTTCGTCACAGCCAGGACCGACGTCGAGGACCTGGCCCGGGGATTCACGGCCGGCGCCGTTGACTATATCACCAAACCCGTCAAGCAGCCCGAGGTGCATGCTAGAATAGCGACGCACTTGCAAATCCAGGGCCTCATCGCTCAGCAACGCGAGCACCTCGCGGCGCTGGAGCAGGCACGCGCTGAGCTGCAGGCACTCAATGACGCCAAGGACAAGTTTCTCTCCAACCTGGGCCGGGAGGTCAGCACCTCCCTGGCACAGATTGCGGAGACCAGCACCAACCTCAGGGAGTCGGCCAGGACTGCGAGCGAACCCGGGAGCGGGATCAACCAGCATCTGGAGGACGTAAACCGCTCAGCCCAGGACGTGCTACACCTGCTGGAGACCATACTCGAATGGCCGCGCCTGCAAACCGGTCAGAAGCTGGACCTGCTCTCGACCCAGATCAGCGACAGGGAACTGGGGAATCTGCTCTCCAGCCTCAATGACCTGCGCTTTCTGTCGCTTGCGGAGACCCGGGTCGGCAACAAGGGACTCGTCCACCTGCAATCGTTAACCCACCTGCAGGAGCTGCATCTGGATCACACTGATATCACCGACGAGGGTCTGAAACTCCTGACTAGCCTCCCCAATCTGGAGATCCTCGACCTCAAGGGCACACGCATAACCGACGCGGGTCTGGCCGATGTCGGCCGCCTGACAGGGCTCAAGGGACTCTACCTAACACGCACCGGGATCACCGATGCCGGTCTGGAACACTTACGCAATCTGAGCGGGCTCGAGACGCTTATCCTGTGGGACACTGCTATTGGAGATACCGGCCTGGAACATCTCAAATCCTTGCAGCACCTCAAGGAGGTCATACTATGGAACACCCGCGTAACCCAACAAGGTGCAGAGGCGCTGCAAACCACATTACCCGACTGTGATGTGAGTACAACCATGTTTGAGTGATGAACCCGCCACTGCTTCAACCAAGGGTGTCCCGAAAACTCCTCAGCTCGGATTTGGTGTGAACCAGATAAAGACCGTACCGCATACGCCCCGCTCGCATCCTTTCATTGAACGACTCATCGGAAGCATTCGCCGTGAATACCTTGACCATGTCCTTCTTCTGAAATACTCAAGACCTTGAACGGAAACTCGTGGACTTCAGGCAATACTACAAGCAGGCTCGGGTTCATCAATCTCCAGGCGTAGATACGCCAGCGCTTGTTAGCGGCGATTCTCAACCGCTGCGCGCAAAACTCAGCACCTATTCATGGACATCGCATTGTAATGGACTTTTTCACACGCCCATTGCCGCATGAATATTATTTCGCCACCCACACGGGTTAGTTATGCGCTAATTATCGCCTGGAGTGAATTATCTGTTGCTGCCAGCTCTCCGGCCTGTTTCTTCATCAGTTCAAAAATCGCGTAGACACCGACGTGACGGTTGGGTGACAGGTGCTCGTCGAGTTGCAGTTGGCGGAATATCTCGTCCATATCGATGGCCTGAATCTGCTCACTGCTGCGTTCACTGCACAGCGAGATCAACACTGCGAGCACGCCTTTGATGATCGCCGTATCGCAATCGCCGACAAAGCGGATGCGGTCTGCCTGGCCGGGCACTGGCAATGCCGCAACGTATACTGTGCTCATACAGGGTTTGACGTGGTTGGCATCGTTTTTCAGCGCCTGTGGCATCGGCGGCAACTTTTCCCCCAGCTCCATCAGGTACTGGTAGCGTGCTTCCCAGTCGCCGAGGAATTCCAGGGTGTCGACAATCTCTGCGAGTTCCGTCATGCGTGTTTCCTGTCATTAAATGGCTCAAACACTGAAGGATTCCCCGCAACCGCATGCCTCGGTAACATTCGGGTTGCGGAATTCAAAGCCTTCGTTGAGCAGATTGTTGCGTACGTAGTCGACCTCCATGCCGTCAATGTTCGGCAGACTCTTGCCGTCAACGACCACGGTTACCCCGTGACTTTCGAATAGCTTGTCGTCCGGCGCGATGTCGTCGGCATAATCGACCACGTAAGCGTAGCCGGTGCAGCCGCTCTTGCGCGTGCCCAGACGCAGGCCCTTGCCGTGACCACGCTTCTCGAGCATTATCTTCACGCGTTGTGCGGCCGCTTCAGTCAATACAACACTCATCATTACCTCCGTAATACATTCACAGCAGTCCAAGTTCGAGTCGCGCTGCGTCGCTCATGCAGTCCTGGGTCCAGGGCGGATCCCAGACCAGTTCGACACACACCGCGTCTACCTCGTCCAGCCTGGCGACAGCCTGTTCTACCATACCCGGCAGGGTGCCCGCCACCGGGCACGCCGGGGCTGTGAGGGTCATTTGAATACAGACACTCCCCGCATTTTGCTGCTCTATCGAATAGATCAGACCCAGGTCATAAACGTTGACCGGCAATTCCGGGTCGTACACTGTGCGGATAGCGGACACAATGCGTTCCTCAAGCGTATCGCCGCTGATTTCAGGTTGCCGCGTCTCTGCCGGGTCCCCACCGCGCCTTGTCAGTTGTACAAGCTGTTCCCGCATACACGCCTCTCAGATCCGGCTCTCTATAGCGTTTGACACATAATCGATGAACCCGGATACCGAACATCCTGCAAGTACTTCGCGCGCAAAGCCATGACATAACATGCTGCGCGCATGCTGTTCATCTATGCCGCGTGAGCGCAGGTAAAACAACTGCTCGTCGTCGAGCTGACCGACTGTTGTGCCATGACTGCATTGCACGTCATCGGCAAATATTTCCAGCAGCGGCTTGGTATCAATCTCCGCGTTACGTGACAGCAGCAGGTTGTCGTTCTTCAGGTGAGCCTCGGTTTTCTGCGCGTCCGGTGCAACCCGAACGCGGCCGTCGAAGACCGCACGGCTGGCGCCCAGCAAAATACCCTTGAAATATTCATCACTGTGACAGCCCGGTACTGCATGATCGACATCCAGGTGAAAGTCGCTGAGCTGCTGGTCAGTGGTAATGTACAGACCGTTAAGCCTGCAGCTTGCCCGTTCACCCTCCAGGCGTACCCGGTAATCGGTGCGTGCCCAACTGGCGCCGAGGTTGACGGCGATGCCACGGTAACGACTGTTGCCGGCCTGACGGATATTCAGCTTGCTCTTGTGAAAGGTTTGCATGCCTTCATTCTGCAGCCGGTAATGTTCAAGCTTTGCGTCAGCGCCCAGCGAAATTTCCGTCACGCTGTTGGTGAAATCAGTGCTGCCGGGCGGACTGCTGTAATGTTCGATCAGCGTAGCCTGCGCGCCAGGCTGCATAATCACCAGGTTGCGCGGTGCCAGTAGCAATCCCGCATCTCGCTGTTGCGAGGTATGTATCACTTCGATAGGTCGATCCAGGCTGACGTTGGCCTCGACTTCAAGCCACAGCCCGTCTTCGGCCAGGGCGGTATTGATGTAATCGAACGCTTCGTTGTCGTTTGCGAAAAGCCTGTCGAGCTGTTCCCAGACCTGCTTCGACGGTGAAGCCAGTCTATCGCGCAGACTGCTGACCTGGATACCGTCAGGCAGGTTATTGATGTCGGACAGGGGTTCTACAAGATGGCCGTCACAGAAAACCAGCCGCACTGCCCCGACGTCGGTTGTTCTCAGTGAACTGATACTTTCCTGCGATATGCGATAGACCGGCTCGCGGGGCGTCGCGAACATCTGCGTCAACAGTTTGTCCAGACTGGTATAACGCCAGCCCTCCTGCTTGCGCGTCGGGAAGCCCCCGGCGGTGAAACTGGCCAGAGCCGCTGCCCGACGCTCCCCTAACCAGCGTGGCTCGTCGGCCCCGCGTTGCATACGGGTTTCCGCCGCAAGTTGTGTATAGTGTGAAACTGCGTCGTCGGCGTTCATGCAGCAGCCTCCTCCAGCCAACTGTAGCCTTTCTCTTCCAGTTCCAGGGCCAGCGACTTGTCTCCAGAGCGTACAATACGGCCGCCCGCCAGCACGTGTACAAAGTCAGGCTCTATATAATCGAGCAAGCGTTGATAGTGGGTGACCAGCAACATGGCGCGCTCGGACGAGCGCAGCGCATTGACGCCATCGGCGACGATGCGCAGGGCATCGATATCCAGACCCGAATCGGTTTCATCGAGTATGGCCAGCCGTGGCTCCAGCAAGGCCATCTGGAAAATCTCATTGCGTTTCTTCTCGCCACCGGAGAAGCCACTGTTTACCGATCTTTTGAGCAGGTCCTGGTTGATGTTCACCTGTTGCGTTTTCTCCCGCACCAGTCGCAGGAACTCGGCAGCATCCAGTTTCGGCTGACCGCGTTCAGTGCGCACGGCATTGATTGCTTCCTTGAGAAACACCATGTTGTTGACTCCGGGCAGTTCGACCGGGTACTGCATCGCCAGAAACACCCCTTTACGCGCGCGCTCCTCGACAGCGTAGTCGAGCAGGTCGCTGTTGTCGAAGCTGATTTCTCCACTGTCGATGCGATACCCTTGGCGCCCCGCGAGAACGTGCGCAAGCGTGCTTTTTCCGGATCCGTTGGGACCCATGATGGCATGGATCTCTCCCGCATTGACCTGAAGATCGATGCCTTTGAGTATCGGTTTGTCGTCAACCGAGACGTGCAGGTTTTTGATGTTAAGCATTTCAGTATCTCCTGGTGTTATCAGCCAACAGCGCCTTCGAGGCTGATGCTAAGCAGTTTCTGCGCCTCGGCAGCGAATTCCATGGGCAGTTCCTTGAAAACTTCCTTGCAGAAGCCATTGACGATCATCGACACAGCGTTTTCTTCCGACAAGCCGCGCTGTTGACAATAGAACAGCTGGTCTTCGCTGATCTTCGACGTGGTCGCCTCGTGTTCCATTTTTGCCGTCGGGTTGCGCACCTCTATGTAGGGGAAGGTGTGCGCCGCCGATCGGTTGCCTATCAGCAGCGAATCGCACTGGGTATGGTTGCGTGCGCTTTCGGCTTTCTGCGCAATACGCACCAGGCCGCGATAGGCGTTCTGGCTGCGCCCGGCGGATATGCCTTTGGAAACAATGGTGCTGCTGGTGTTACGGCCCAGGTGGATCATCTTGGTGCCGGTGTCGGCCTGCTGGCGCCCCTTGGTGACTGCCACTGAGTAAAACTCCCCCACCGAATCGTCACCGCGCAAAATACAACTCGGGTATTTCCAGGTTATGGCTGAACCGGTTTCCACCTGCGTCCAGGAAATGCGCGAACGCCGGCCGCGACAATCGCCTCGCTTGGTGACGAAGTTGTAAATACCACCTCGGCCCTGTTCATCGCCCGGGTACCAGTTCTGTACCGTTGAATACTTTATTTGCGCGTCATCCATGGCAACCAGTTCAACCACCGCGGCATGAAGCTGGTTCTCATCGCGCATCGGTGCCGTGCAACCTTCCAGATAGCTGACGGAAGCGCCGGCCTCGGCCACGATCAGGGTACGCTCGAATTGCCCGGTATTGGCTGCGTTAATCCGGAAGTAAGTCGACAGCTCCATCGGGCAGCGCACCCCTTCGGGTATATAAACAAAGGTGCCGTCACTGAAAACCGCAGCATTCAACGAGGCAAAGAAATTATCCCGGTAGGACACCACCGAGCCGAGGTATTTGCGCACCAGCTCGGGATATTCCCGAATGGCTTCTGAAATCGAGCAGAAAATGACACCGGCCTCGGCAAGGTTCTCTCTGAAGGTCGTCGCTACCGAAACACTGTCAAACACAGCATCGACAGCCACTCCGGCAAGTGCTTTTTGCTCTTCAATCGGTATGCCCAGTCTGTTATAGGTATCCAGCAGTGCAGGATCGACTTCGTCCAGGCTCTTCAGGGAGGGTTTCTTTTTCGGCGCCGAGTAATAGGAAATCGCCTGGTAGTCGATCGGCGGATGATGGATGGATGACCAGTCCGGCTCCCGCAGTGTCTGCCAGTGGGCCAGCGCCTGCAGGCGCAAGTCTAGCATCCACGTGGGCTCGTTTTTCCTGGTAGAAATAAAACGTACCGTGCTGTCATCCAGGCCAGGTGCCGCGGATTCCGTTTCGATATCAGTAACGAAACCGTGCTCGTAACGCTTTTCAATGATATCCGCGACTTCTTTCTCTGCCACGTTCACAGCCGGGCTCCTGTAGTTTCAGCGGCGGACATTGGCACGGACCGCTTGGTCCCGGGAACGTAGCCGTTACGGGCTTTTCTGCTGATCGCGTCGGGTGGAATCGACAGATAAGCCGCCGAGATCGCCAGCAAGCGGGCGGCACCGGGCAAGCAGCGAGTCGTGATCTCATCATTAGTGAGCATGTATGTTTGCGTCATCGCATAATCTCCCTTCCAGCGAAATACCCGAGTAATTTGGTAGGCTATTTTTAGAATACCTGAGCGATTTAGTCAAGTATTATTTCAGGATTATTTGTTCACAACATATCAGTATCAGCCTGTTAATGACTTACATATTGTGGTGGATTGAGTCATTGAACTTCTTTGCCGGCCTCGCCGTTATCGTATCTGTAACTGATCGTTGTTGACCACTTCCCTGGTGTTACGACTTTTTATGGCCTGGGCCAGCTGAATTCACCACAGATCGCCTCTGTGTCGGGCACAGAAAAGGCTATTACTCCGCAACAGTCACCTGCCTGAGTTTCATCCGCTGCAAAATAACAGTTCGTTAAATACGAAGCTTTTAACATAATTTATCGACTTTTTTTGTTCTTGCGGCTTACCTACAATATTCGCTCGAACTTCAGTAAACCAATAACTGCGGAGATCACTGATGCAGATTGATATACAGACGAGGAACTTTGGCCTGACCCAGGCGCTACGCAATCATGCGGAGCGCCGGCTGCGTTTTGCTCTCACCTCGGCCGGTAATCACGTGCAGAGGATTATTGTACGCCTATCGGATATCAACGGTCCGCGAGGTGGGGAAGACAAGCGTTGTCACTTGCAGGTAGCCCTTGCCGGCCTTCCTGATGTCGTTGTGGAAGATACCGAGGCCGACCTGTATTTTGCAATCGACCGTGCCGCGGATCGCGCCGGGCGCAGTGTCATGCGCAGGATTAACCGCAAACAGACTATGCAAAAACACCGCCGCCAGCTGACATGGGATACGGACCAGTTGATTTAAGCGGGAATCGAAACAGACGGAGGTATTAAATGATGAACAATCCAGCCACTTTCTCTGCAAGCACGCGTCAGTCATCCTGGCTCGCTACCAACAAGGTCATTCGCAACACTTACATGTTGCTGTCCATGACGCTACTGTTCAGCGCATTGACCGCCGGGGTTTCGATGACATTGAACCTGCCCCATCCCGGTTTGCTGCTGACACTTGCAGGATATTTCGGCCTGCTGTTCCTGACCGCGAAGTTCCGTGACAGCGCGCTGGGACTGGCCCTTGTGTTCGCCCTCACTGGCTTTATGGGTTATACCCTTGGTCCTATCCTGAACGCCTATCTGGCCTTGCCAAATGGCGGTCAGGTGGTGATGACGGCCATGGGAGCTACTGGTGCCATCTTCCTTGGCCTGTCCGGTTACGCGCTGACCAGCCGCAGGGATTTCAGCTTCATGGGCGGGTTCCTGATGGTAGGCATACTGGTCGCGTTTCTCGGCGGCCTTGGTGCGGTGTTCTTGGAAATGCCCGGGTTGTCGCTGGCAGTTTCCGCCATGTTCGTGCTACTTATGGCGGGGTTGATCCTGTATGAAACCAGCAACATCATCCACGGCGGTGAAACCAACTACATCATGGCGACCGTCACGCTATATGTGTCGATCTATAACCTGTTCACCAGCCTGCTGCACCTGCTCGGTGCGATGGGCAGTCAGGACTAGAGCGGGCGTTGCCTGCGCGTATTATACCAAAGCCTCGAATAATTCGGAGTATGAAAAAGATAATTTGATTTTTCTAACCTTCCGTGGGCGCATACTGGTGCGGGCATGGCTAAAACACAGGAGTTTACCAGACATGAGTTTACGAAATTTACTGGATCAGTTTATGGGCTCTTCGAATCAGGCATCCGCTCCGGTTAATGGCACACCGGGCATTGGCGGCACTTTGAGCAAGCTCACCAGCAATGTGCCTGGAGGACTGGCCAGTGGTGCGGCGGCCGGTGGGATTATGGCTTTACTCATTGGGAACAAATCAGCGAGAAAGTTTGCCGGTAAAGCCGCCACTTATGGCGGTGCGGCAATGCTTGGTGGACTGGCATTCAAGGCCTATGAAAACTGGCGGCAAAACGGCAACCCACAGGCTGACACACCTAAGACAGCCAATGAAAGTGCGTTTCTTGAAAGTTCACCCGCATTCGAGCTGACCCTGATAAAGTCGATGATTGCCGCTGCCCGGGCAGATGGCCATATTGACGCCACTGAACAGCAGAATATTTTCAATGCCGTTGAACGAATGGCCTTGTCGACGGAAATGAAAGCAACAGTATTTGAACTGTTGAGCCAGCCGATACCGGTTGACGAGTTGGCCAGAGGTGTCGACAGCCTTGAGCAAAAATCTGAAGTGTACCTCGCCTCGTGTCTGGCGATTGATCCCGACCGCCCTGCGGAAAGGACGTATCTCAGCCAATTGGCATCAGTACTGCAGCTGCCGCAGGAGCTCGCTCTGCAATTACGTATGCAAGCGCAACAAGCCATCGCCGCCGCTTAAGCCGGATTGAACTCACGGAATATCAACTCAAACTGTTTTGGCTGAGCGTTACAAACGACTTTATTCTCGCTATACCTATTGGTTACTACCGGCCCTCAAATACTCATTCAAGGTAATATCGTCATTCGCCTTATACTGTGTATGCTTCACAGCCTGATGCTAGCGTCGATAGCGACACCGGCAGGGATCCGGGCGAGAGAAACTCAGCGAGATTATCGCGCAGGGTGGCGAGCCGCTTGCCAAGTTTTTTGCGTTGCTTCGGTGTCAGGCTTACGCCCAGCCTTTCCAGAAAAATAACGAACTCCGGTTTGACGATGCGCCATGAACGGATATAACCGTCCGATCGTCCGTCCCACTCCACCCACCAGCTGTTTAGATATTGCCGTAGCGCCTCTGTGTCCGCATCAGTCTCCAGCATGCCCAGCAAACCGGTGGTTTGCTGCTCGCGGTAAGCCAGCCAGAAGGGGGCAATATCCGGTATTCGGTCAAGTGCTTCGTCAACCAGATACTGCTGTTCAGGGCTCATTCGGCCGATCCATTTTTCAATACGCTCGTTAAAACGCATGCGGCGGGCCTTTTCTCTAAGTTCCGGATCTGGATCGAGATAGCGTGCGACCAGCCTGTCCTGTCTTTTCGCCATGTAGTCGGACAAGTGTTCGACCTGGCTTCGATCCAGGTCCACCAGTAACGGTACGGACAGGTCAACGGCGAGTCGTGCGTGCCGCCGAGACACCTGCAAGGCGCCATCCACCAGGCAGGCAGCGCCCACCGCATCATGGTCCTCGCTGATTATTTGGCTAGCCATTTCCAGGTAGGCGACCAAATAAGCTAGCTCATTGTCCCGGTGCTGCTGAAGCGTGGCTAGCAGGAGCGGCCGCCACTGTTCTCGCTGTACGGCGCTGATATCGATGGTCTGACCGGCGTAGTATTCGAGCAGCCAGTCTGCGTTGCTGTAAGCCAGCTGCGTACGGCTGCAGGCAAAGACCAGCACGCTCAGAAACACAACGACAGTAATTCGGGACATAAGCCTATCACCCTCAACGGGTATCAACACTCAAATAATTGAGATGTCGAGGTCAAATGAGTAAAACGAAGAATTCATTAGATGATACGCGAATATCCACCAGATGATGACCACGCTATCTCAGTCAGCATTTATATCGGAGCAACCTACTGCGCTAATGCTGCCAGTGGCTCACGATTGCAGAACTAGCGCACGGTACCGAAACCCTTGTCCCCGGTGTGCGGTGGCACAGGTAACCCGGAAATACGCATGCCCTGTGTCACCGGACCACCCGGAAACAGGCGCCATAGGTACTTTCGACCACCGTGACCGGTAAATATTTCATCGAGCATCTCCTCGAGATCACGCCCTTTTTCCGCTTCTCCAAACTCCAAGTAATAGTCACGTAGACATTCGATCACGCCCAGATGTTCGTTTGTGAGAACAATGCCATCTCTAAAGGCCATTTCACGGGCGTGCGTTTCCCCCAAACCATCAAGCAACTGCTTGCGATAGGTGCGCTCCTGGCTGTGAATGTCGGTATCGACGCTCCTGTCTGCCATCCATTCAACGAATTCCCTTATCTGTTCTGCAGTCAGTGTCTTCGTCATATCTTCAGCTCCCATATAACAGTTTGATGGTGATTGGTGATGCTCGTCTCTGGCTCCAGGAATGGCGGTAGTGTCTTAGTCAGCAGTTTTCCGCCTGCTGGCACGGAGCAGCTCGATCCACTCCCCGGCCAAATCTTCCAAACGGGGCCTGTCACCATTGAGGAGGCGCAGTCGATGCTGCGCTTCGGCCGCAAGCACCAGCTCCTGCTCAAATATTGTCGGCCGTACATCCAGGTTCAACTGTTGCAGCTGCGTTGTCATGTCAGTGTCATCACACTTATTCATTTCCAGTTTCCTTGACTTGTCTATAAGCACGCCGCTTCGTGTGCGGCCGTTCACATACAACTGAGTTGATCAATCTCGGCTGGTTCGATACGGCCGTTCCGCATCGTGCAGGTGGTAGGCATCCGCAACATACGCTGGCCCTTTCATGACAATGACGACGAAACAGCCGATGGCAATCGTCAGCACGGCGGTACAAGCAGTCACCACCGCGGCGATCAGCACGATATCCACCGTTTTGATTAATTTGGCAACTTCCTTTGCGTCACCCTCATATTCAACCAACCTCATACCCAGCGCTGTGAGCGCAGGTATTGCAGCCCCCACCAGCAAGGCATACGGCAGTTTCTTCACCAAAGCCCATTCAATACCGTGGGGCTCGCGCTGATAGCCGGGGAGTTTTCTGAGTAGTTTCATGTTAACCCGCTTGAGACGCCAGCTGCCTTTTATGTGGCCGGCTGATTCACCTGGTATCGAATCGTCAGACGATGCGCCTAGACACGCCCGACCCAGCCGGCACACCAACCGTTTACGTTGACGGACTTACCCGGGAAAATGGAGCAGCCGCGCCACGTACCTTCTTTCCCCTGGATCAAATTACAGTTCTTACAATACGTGCCGTCTTTACGCTTACCGGCGGGTGCGTTGGCTGCGTCGTGCACATAGCTCAAGGCTTTCGCAACCGGGTCGTCTTCGCTCAGCTGCGGTAGTTCGCCGGCGATCGCGGTACCTAGAGTCGCCAGACTGGCGAGCGGTATTGCCACCACGCTGGCAGCGGCCACCTTCAGTGCACGCCGGCGTTGTTTATCAATGGTTGCTTGCGTCATGATTGTCTCCTGAATCATCAGTTTCGGCTGACCACCCTTGTGATGATGTGTTTGTCGGTTCGTCCCACACATCGGTAATATACCAATGCAGCGCTCTTTCTTCCCTCATTTGTTCCAATGTGCGCCTGGCGATGGCTTTACGCAGTGCATGTCCCTGCCGTTCAGTGTGTGGCAGCAGGTATTCAGTGATCTCCTGCAAGGCTTCCATTTTTGGTCCTCCCGTGCATTGACTTGTGTCTGGTGCAGGCATGCCTTTCATGCCCGCATCCTTTCACCTGTACAACTTTTGTCTATCTAATCCGGTACACGCCGGTGGGGAGTTGGGCCCTGAGGTTGAAGCGCCACCCCCCTCGTGCTGACCAGCAGTAACAGCGGTGCGGTTGAACTTCCAAATATTGTCAGGCCGATACGGCAATCCACCGGGTTGGATACACGTCTGTTCGCATAGCTCATGTGAGTACCCTCCTGGGGAGGTGTTATCCAAAAATCCCCTGACTTGTGCAAAACTTTAGACCCGTATTTTAACATTGTCAAGGTTTTGTATAATTTTTTTTGCGGCATCGACATCTAAGCGGGTGGAATCTCTCATGGCCAGAACTAGTCAGTCCCATTCAGATGGTTATCGCATCAGAGCCGTCGCCAAACTGATCGGGATCTCACCCGACAAATCCGGTGTGTGGTAGGAATGTTACGCATCTGTGGTCACTGAACGCACCGCCAAAGGTGGGCGCCTTAATACGACGGAGGACATTTACCGATTGCGACTCTGATAGAGCAACTGAAAGATACGCCCCCTGATGACATGCGGGTGGGCTTAGCCTGGCCATGGGGAGTCGGGCTCTGTGCTTACATGGAGAGATTAAAGACCGCGTTCGAGGGTGACGCGGTCGCTTGATACCAGTATGTCAACTGGGTACGTACGGTTAAACTCGCCGTTGTTGGTTGTCGTCTACCGCAATCTGATATGAGCCCCGGCTGAAGGGCCGTCTTCGATATTGAGCAGTCCGCAGGCCAGAACGAGAACGGCGGCGTTTTAAACGCCGCCGTGTTGAGTTAACGTAAGTCACGTAAAGCCTTAACCGCGCTTTTCACGACCTGAACCGGCGCTCGAACTGAACTGTGTTGCGGAAGCTTTCGAGCGCCGGTTTGCGCCGGGCTCAGCTTAGGTCAAAGCGATCGAGGTTCATCACCTTGGTCCACGCAGCAACAAAGTCATTTACAAACTGCTCTTTGCCATCATTTGAGGCATAGGCCTCCGCAACTGCACGCAGCTCGGAGTTCGAGCCGAATATGATGTCTACCGATGTCGCCGTCCATTTCTGCTTACCGGTCTTGCGGTCAAGGCCATTATAAACTCCCTCCGCTTTGGACGATTTCTCCCACTTGGTCGACATGTCGAGCAAGTTCACAAAGAAGTCGTTGTTGAGGGTGCCGGGCTTGTCGGTTAATACACCGTGCTTCGAGCCGTTGGTGTTTGCACCCAGTGCGCGCATGCCACCCAACAACGCGGTCATTTCCGGCACGGTTAGGGTCAACAGGTCGGCTTTTTCTACCAGCATCTTTGTCGGCGACCCGTACGCCCTGTCGCTGTAGTAGTTACGGAAGGCATCCGCGGTCGGTTCGAGCAAGGCGATCGATTTCACGTCGGTCATCTCCTGCGACGCGTCACCACGTCCCGGTTCGAACGGCACCTTGACCTTGTGACCGGCATCTGCAGCTGCTTTCTCGATGCCAGCAGCGCCGCCGAGTACTATCAGGTCAGCCATGGAGACATTCTTACCGAAGTCCTTCTGGATCTTCTCCAACGCTTTCAGTACCTTGTCCAGTTCTTGCGGATCGTTGGCCTCCCATTGGTTCTGCGGGGCCAGACGTACGCGCGCACCGTTGGCACCACCGCGCATGTCCGAGCCTCGGAAAGTGGAAGCAGATGCCCAGGCCGTCCTGACCAGTTCGGGAACGGTCAGACCGGATTTCAGGATCTTAGCTTTCAGATTATCTGCTTCGCTATCGCTTATCACATAATCGGCAGACGGAACCGGATCCTGCCAGATGAATACTTCCTCTGGAATTTCACTGCCCACATAGCGGGCACGCGGGCCCAGATCGCGATGCGTCAGTTTGAACCAGGCCTTGGCAAACGCCTTGTCGAATTCCTTCGGATTCTTAAGGAAACGCTCGGAGATCTTGCGAAAGCCGGGGTCTTCTTTCAGCGAGAGATCTGTCGTCAACATAACAGGTGGATTGCGTTTACCCTTGACATGGGCGTCCGGTACCGCGGTCTGTGCCGATTTATCGGTAGGCACCCACACGGTTCCCCCGCCGGGCGACTTCTGCTTTTCCCACTCGAACCGGAACAGGTTATCGAGGTACAGGATAGACCACGCGGTCGGCGTCTGGGTCCAGGCGCCTTCCAGGCCGCTGGTCATGGTGTCTTCCGCATTGCCCTTGCCGCACTTGTTCTTCCAGCCAAGACCCTGCTCCTCGATCGGGGCAGCGGCTGGCTCCGGGCCCACGCAGTCAGCTTTCACGGCGCCATGGACCTTGCCCAGGGTGTGGCCACCGGCTATGAGGGCAACGATCTCTTCGTCGTTCATCGCCATTCGGTAGAACGATTGGCGTATGTCCGCCGCAGCGGAGACCGGGTCGAGATTACCGCTGGGTCCTTCCGGGTTCACATAGATCAGGCCCATGTGCAAAGCGGCCAGCGGTTTCTCCAGTTCACCTTCCTTGCCGAAGCGCTTGTCGTTGCCAAGCATCTCGGTTTCAGGGCCCCAGTAGACGAGATCAGCTTCCCAGTCGTCCACGCGCCCGCCGGCGAAACCCAGGGTTTCAAAACCCATTGATTCCAGCGCGACGTTGCCGGCCAGGATCATCAGGTCAGCCCAGGAGACATCACGTCCGTACTTCTGCTTCACCGGCCACAGCAACCGGCGCGCCTTGTCGAGGTTGGCGTTATCGGGCCAGCTCCCGAGCGGCTCGAACCGTTGCTGGCCGCCATCGGCACCGCCGCGGCCATCATGGATACGGTAGGTGCCCGCGCTGTGCCAGGCCATGCGGATCATCAGGCCGCCGTAGTGTCCCCAGTCCGCTGGCCACCAGTCCTGAGACGTTGTCAGTGCTTTCTCGATGTCTGCTTTCAGGGCCTTGAGGTCGACGTTTTCAAAGGCCTTGGCATAGTCGAAATCGTCACCATAGGGATTGGATCTGGCGTCGTGGGAACGCAGTTGTTCCAAGTTCAGCATTTCAGGCCACCAGAACTGGTTCGACTTTGCCTCGCCCTGAGCGGAAGCCGGGCTTGATGACACCACCGGTGACATCGCTAACGCCAAAAAGGCGAGTAAAGGTATTGTCTGTCTGAACATTTGAGTCGTCTCCTTACAGGTAGGTAAAAAATGTTTCACAGTGTTGGACCCAACAACCGTAAAAAGGATCACCTGGAACTTCCGCTCCGATCATAAGTGTATGCCGAGGCACCTGGTACGTATAATCGGACTTTTATATCAATTTGATCGCTCTCGCCAATCGCGTGCTATCCGTTAAGCACTGTAGCAAATGATTCGCCCAGGGGGAACAATGCCCCTCCGCCGGTTGTGTCGACTGATACGATTTCCAACAAGTCATTGTGCTGATACTTCATAGTCAAACACTTTTTTCAACGCCGGCAGACCGAGCCGTTGTCGACATGGCTCTATCCGTGGTCCGGTCCTAAAAAGGGTGGCCCATTCGCTGGGCCACCGAAACCTCCCGAAGCGGGAGATGGGGGGATGATCAAGCGGCCTGCGACTCGCTCAAATAAGCCTCGAGCGCTTCTGAACCGCCGATGTGATCGCCGTTTATGAAAACCTGCGGTACCGTCGAAGTACCGGAGACCGCGCGTATTGTCGCCTCGCTGAAGTCACGGTTCAGCACCAGTTCCTCGAACTGGATACCGGCATCGCGCAGCATGCCCTTGGCACGCGCGCAGTATTCGCAACCCTCGCGCGTGAACATAGTGACGTCCAGGGGTTTGGCAGCACCCGGCGCAATATAATCCAGCATGGTATCGGCGTCCGAAACCTCGAAGGGATCCCCCGGCACGTCCGGTTCGATAAACATCTTCTCGATGACGCCGTCTTTCACCAGCATGGAGTAACGCCAGGAACGTTCACCAAATCCCAGGTCGTTCTTGGGTACAAGCATGCCCATGCCGCGGCTGAAGTCGCCGTTGCCATCGGGCATGAAAATGACATTGAAGGCTTTCTGTTCACTGCGCCATTCGTTCATCACGAAGGCATCGTTAACCGAGATGCAGACTACTTCGTCGACACCGTGCCGCCGGAATGCCGGTACCAGCTGGTTGTAACGCGGTACATGTGTGGACGAACAGGTCGGGGTGAAGGCGCCCGGCAGCGAAAACACCACCACCGTCTTGCCTTTGAAGATCCCATCGCTGGTCACATCGACCCACTCGTGATCGCGTCGGGTTCGGAATGTTACCTGCGGTACGTTTTGACCTTCACGATGCTCTAACATCTCTGTCTCCTCGTTTACTCTGTTTGAAACTAACTTTGCGGCGCCAGGCGCTGTGGTGGACTACGCTGCGCCCTGCCCAGGTGAGTCCAGACTTTTTCGTGAAAGTGGTAGGCGACGGTATTGATGGCTGGTTCGACCAGCGCAATGGCTCCGCCGACCAGTACGCTGCCGGTCATCAGGTACCCTACGGAAAATGCCACCGTAAAATGCACCGCTGCGAAACTCATTGTCTTGCTCATCGTCCTCACCTGCTCTCGCCCAGGTTTTTCACTAGTCTCGGGTTGAATTATCGGGGGCGCGACATGATCGTTCTAATCGTTTATTACTATCATAATGATTGGCTACCACAATGATGCATCCGGGCTTCGCATCGCAAGCACCTGGCGAGACAGCGCTAGGATTTAGGGTGGGTCTTCTTTTTCGCCCGCTTGCGTTTGCCGACCTGCGCTACAGTGTTGGGCAGATGGTCCAGCACGATACCGGCAAAAGCCTGCAGCGCGGCGCGCCGGGGAAAACTATGGCGGAATACCAGCGCCACGCGCCGCGAGGCCTTGGCGATTGCCAGCCGCTGGGCCACGACGCCGCTGCCGGCGGTCCAGGAACCGCGCATTGCCAGCGCCGGGACCAGGGTGACGCCATAACCGGCGCCTACCAGCTGGATCAGGGTTTCCAGGCTCGAGGCACGAAGGTCGGCCATTTCGCCGCGCGTCCGGCGTTCCTCCATGCGACCGACGTCCATGGCCTGGTCTGCCAGGCAGTGGCCTTCCGCCAGCAGCAGCAGATTCTCCTTGGTCAAATCGCGCAACCTGATTCTCTCCTTTTCATAGAAGGCGTGATCCCGTGAATAGGCCACCCAGAAGGGCTCGTCGAACAGCGGCAGCGTCTCGAACTCCTGCTCCTCCACCGCTGTGGCCAGCAGAGCGGCATCGATTTCGTGGTCATGCAGTCGTTCCAGCAGCTTATTGGTCAGCTCTTCCGACAGAACCAGTTTCATCTGTGGAAGTTGTTTCTTCAGTGGGGCGAGGATCAGCGGTATGAGATAAGGACTCAGGGTCGGGATGGCGCCGATTCGCAGCGGCCCCGCCAGCGGGTCCTGGTAGACACGCGCCACCTGCTCGATGCCATCGACCTGTTCCATAATCCGCCGCGCATGGGCGAGAATTTCCTCGCCGACGGGGGTGATTTCCACAGAACGATTGGTACGCTCGAAGATCGCGATTCCCAGCTGGTCCTCCAGCTTCTTGATCTGACCGCTCAGTGTCGGCTGGCTGACAAAACAGCGCTCCGCCGCCTTGCCGAAATGCCGGCTCTCGGCTACCGCAATAATGTACTTCAGATCGCGCAGATTCATAACACCGTCGCCATTTGTAGTGGTCAAGTGATTCCGGACACTTTGCTAAGGTCCTTTTCGTAATCCATCGGTGTCTTGTAACCCAGCGTTGAATGAAAACGCTTGGAGTTGTAATACACCGCCACATATTACCGGACATCTGCAATCGCTTCCTATCGGGTCCGATACAAGCGGTCACCGGCCCATTCTCGCTTCAGACTGCTGAAGAACCTTTTTTTGTCCATCTGATTCTGTATTTACGCGGCTTTTCATGTCTGGCACTAGGTTACCTAAAGTACACTGGTTGATATCGGTTTCCTGTTTACCATAGTAAACCAGATCGGGATTCGAAAGGAGCCTTGGAACACCATGAAGAAACTTCTGCATCTTAATGCGCACCATCCCTACTCTTTTTCCGAAGGCAGCTTGAACGCGGCGCTCACCGAACATGCAATCGCCTTTGCCACCGAAAAAGGTTATGACGTACGGCAAACCTCGAGTGCAGAAAATTACAACGTCGAAGAAGAACTGGAAGAACATCAATGGGTGGATCTGATCATGCTGCAAACCCCCGTCAACTGGATGGGCGTCCCCTGGAGTTTCAAGAAGTACATGGACGAGGTGTACAGCGCCGGACAGGCATTTCAGCACGCACGATTTTTTCGATGTATTCGTGCGCTTTATTCGAATTATCAGCACCGGGACCTGACGCTAGGATAGCCATTGTCATGGTCCTGTTTCCGGAGGCAACATTACCACTCTGCCCTGCCAGCAAGAACCTGCCGGTGTAACTCACCGGTACCATTCATCCCCCGAGGCTTCGAGCATGCCTGGGCGCCTGCACACGCTCGTTGAGCACCCTGGTATGCAGGCCTTCATTGAAGAAATCCGCGAGCTGAAAACATTGCTGCTGGTGCGCGGAGAAACTGCAAACGCCATGGCGACGCAGCAGCCAGCCCGCTGATGTAGCGTGATACAAACCGAGGAACCAGACCTGTCATGAGCGACACCAACAAACCCAACCTGATCCTTGAACCGCTGATAACCCTGGTCGTTCCTGCACTTATCCTGATGAAACTGAGCGACCCGGAGCGGCTGGGGGCCCTCCCGGCGCTGCTGCTGGCATTGGCCTTTCCGCTGGTCTGGGGCATGCGCGACCTGATCCGCAGCAGGAAACTGAACCTGTTCGCCGCGCTGGGGCTGGTCAGCGTCGGGCTCACGGGCGGCATAGGCCTGTTGCAACTCGACAATCAGTGGCTGGCGGTTAAAGAAGCAGCTATTCCCGGCGTGATTGGACTGGCCGTAATCGTATCCGGTCATACGCGTTATTCGCTGATTCACGCCCTGCTGTTGAACCCGAAGCTAATCGACGTAGCTCGCATCCAGCAGCAAGTTTCGATGAGAGGCACGACCCAAATCTTCGAAACACGCCTGCGAACGGCCACCTGGTTGCTCGGCGGCACTTTCTTCTTCTCGGCTGCCATGAACTATCTGCTCGCCACCTGGATCGTCACCAGTCCGGCCGGCAGCCCGGCCTTTAACGAAGAACTCGGGCGACTGGCGTTGCTGAGTTACCCGATGATCGCTATTCCGTCGATGCTGATGATGATGGCCGTGCTTTACTACCTTGCCCGAACGATCCGCATACTTGCCGGGCTGAAATTCACGGAGACATTCCACCCCGGTGCCCGCCATGAACGCTGAGCGCCTCAAGCTGGCAGCCTCTAACAACGTGAACCTTATCCAAGGTGGCACCGGGCACCGGCGCTGGGAACAGGATGGGCTGGTAGCGTGCCTTTTCGCAGACCTCCGGTTTCGCTGAATCAGGTCAGAAAGACGGCGCTGATTTTTATATCAACCACCCCTTTAATTTCAGCCACCCTGTTTTTCAACACGGAGGGATCGCGGAAATCGAGAAAACTGCCCTTGAGAGAGACTTGACTATTGGTGACGGTGAGGGTGTTGCAACGCCATGACAAGAGGTCACGATAGGGAAAGTCATTGTCGATATAGCAGGCCAATCAGCCATGATGAGGTGCGCGTTAATAGATAAAGAATAAATGGCGTCCCCAAGGGGAGGCCACCTTATCCCCCGGTTACGGGCCACCTCAAAAACATCACATATTTAAATATATATCAATTAGTTGTTTGTACGGCCTGTGGTGCTACGCTGCACCTTTCCAGATTGACGCGCATTCTTTATGCGCATATTATAGGCGCACACTCTCTACGAAACCAACATGGAGACCCGCTTCCGATGAGCGACTTATACAACACCAATGCCCCCAAGAAAGCGGTGAATGTCAGTATCAACAGTGACCTGTTGCAGGAGGCCAAGATCCTCAAAATCAATCTGTCCGCCACCCTTGAACAGGAACTCGTTCACCTGATCAGACAGACGCGGCGCGCGCAGTGGCTCAAGGAAAACCGCCCTGCTTTAGACGACTACAATGCTTTTGTCGAGAAGCACGGTGTGTTCAGCGATGGGCTGCGCCAGTTCTGATGGCCCGGTTCGATGTTTGCCTGAATCCTAACCCGGACAGCGTAGCTGCTGTTCCATATCTGCTGGAAGTCCAGTCGGACCTGCTGGAATCCGTCAACACACGCGTCGTCGTACCTCTCGCGCTCCTATCCGAACGGGGTCAGCCCGCCAAGTACCTCAACCCCCAGTTTGAGATTGAAGGTGTACAGGTGGTCATGGTCACCGAACAGATCGCTGGAGTTCCGGAACGCGCCCTGGGCAAGAACCTGTTGTCGCTCGAGGTGCAACGAGATCAGATCATGGATGCGATCGATTTCCTGTTCAGGGGGTTTTGAAACAGACCCTCAACCCGCAGTTTGCCAACAATCCCCGCCTGTTGATTTACACCGAAATCTGCGCCAAAACCGGCGCTTTCTTGCATCGAGAATTGATCCATCTGCTGATCGCTAGCGATCCGCAAAATTTTTACCATACTTTACCGATCAGCTCCCCCGGTTACAAAAGGTACAAGTCACTTGAGTGCCATCGCTAAATCCAACACACTAGCGTGATGCTGGTGCTCTCGAATGTTTCCAAACACTACGGCAGTACCCAGGCCCTGGCACCGACCGATCTTCAGGTACCGGCCGGCGAAACCCTGGTGCTCATCGGCCCCAGCGGCTGCGGCAAATCCACCCTCTTGCGCCTGATCGCCGGTCTGATCCAGACGGATTCCGGTGCCCTACGCCTTGAGGGAACGGTATTGACGCCCGCCAATATTCTCCATGCACGACAGCGCATGGGCTACGTCATCCAGGAAGGAGGCCTGTTTCCCCATCTCACGGTGCGCGACAATGTGACCGTGATGGCGCGCTATCTGCACCGCGATACCGGTTGGATTGATTCCCGACTTACAGAGCTGGCTGAACTGGTGCGCCTGCCTCAGGAGTTAATGCCCCGTTTTCCGGACGAGCTTTCAGGCGGGCAGCGCCAACGTGTGAGCCTGATGCGCGCTCTGATGCTGGATCCGGAGCTGTTACTGCTGGACGAACCGCTGGGGGCGCTCGACCCGATGATCCGTTATGAGCTGCAACAGGAGCTGAAATCCATATTTGGCCAGCTCAGCAAAACCGTCGTCATGGTGACCCACGATATAGCCGAAGCGGCTTTTTTCGGACAGACCCTGGTGCTCATGCGGGACGGACGCATCGTGCAAACCGGTCCCTTCACGGAACTGGCCCAAAAACCAGCCGAACCCTTTGTTGAGCAGTTCATCACCGCTCAACGCGAACCCATGGAACAACTCGCCGCGGCGCTTAGATGAACATCAGCGGGCGGATAAAGACGATGTTGCTGATGCTGTGCGTCGCTTCACTGGTGCGGCCGGTTCTCGGTGCCGAAGGACCAGTTACGACCATCACTATTGGCTCCAAAAGTTTTACCGAGTCCGTCATCCTGGGGGAGATGCTTCGCCACCTGTCCCAACAGGCCGGCTTCGAGGCCCACCATCGGCGACAACTGGGCGGTACGCGTGTGTTGTGGCATGCATTACTCAGTGGAGAGATCGACGCTTATCCGGAATATACCGGCACCCTCATGCAGGAGACGCTGGTCAAGGAAAAGCTGCAGACCGAGGCACAACTCAAACAGGCTCTGGCTACACGTGGGCTACGCATGACGCGCCCATTGGGCTTTAACAATACCTATGCGATTGGCATGAAGGACGAACTAGCCGAGCAGCTCAAACTACGCACGATCTCCGATTTGCAAAAACAACCCGACCTCGTGCTGGGTTTCGGTAACGAATTCATGGATCGAGCGGATGGCTGGCCCGGTTTGCAGCAACGTTATCAGCTGCCGCATCTAAACGTCAGGGGTCTCGACCATGACCTTGCCTATCGCGGTATCGAATCAGGCACGTTGCATGTCACCGATCTATACGCCACCGATGCAGAAATCGCCTACTACAAGCTTCGGGCGCTTGAAGACGATCTGAATTATTTCCCGGTCTATGACGCCGTAATTCTGTATCGTGCCGATCTTGCACAGCGCGCACCCGAGGTGGTGACGCTGTTCAAACGGCTGGCGGGGCGCATCAATGCGCCGACCATGAGTGCGATGAATGCCCAGGCAAAACTGCACGGTGAAGCCGAATCGGTCGTGGCGGCCAATTTCCTTGAACAAAGCTTAAAGCTGAATATAGACCTTCGGGTACAAACTGCATGGCAGCGGTTCTGGCGGCACACCGTTGAACATCTGATACTGGTCGGTATCTCCTTGTCTGCGGCGATCCTTCTTGCCATTCCGCTGGGCATCCTGGCGGCACGCCGTCCACGCCTCGGCCACGTCGTGCTTGGTATCGCCGGCATTATTCAAACGATTCCTTCCCTGGCGCTGTTTGTCTTCATGATCCCGTTACTCGGCATTGGTGGACCACCAGCGGTCGTAGCCTTGTTTCTCTACAGCCTGCTGCCAATCATTCGCAACACCTATGCCGGACTGAAAGACATCCCGTCCGCTATCGTCGAGTCCGCACAGGCGCTGGGACTACCGTCGCGCGCAAGGCTTCGCATTGTGGAGTTACCATTGGCCACCCGCGCCATTCTTGCCGGGATAAAAACGTCGGCAGTGATCAACGTGGGCACCGCTACGCTTAGCGCCCTCATTGGCGCCGGCGGGTACGGTCAGCCCATTCTCACCGGGATACGCCTCGATGACATCGGCCTGATCCTGCAAGGCGCTGTTCCCGCCGCCGCACTGGCGTTGCTTGTGCAAGGCTTGTTTGAACTCATCGAGCGAGCGTTATTACCGAAGGGACTTCGGGTACAAGCGAGCGAGCTGAGGTCGGCGAGTTAGAAGCTAACTGAGGAACCTGCAGGACCATTCGACCGGGTTCCGGCTGATTATTCTGACTTACATGCCCACGATGGTTGCCGGTTAATGCAGTTCGCATACAGGTGGGGTAACGCCAGTCCCGGAACACACTATTCGAGTTCTATTTCCAAAGTGAGTGGCAGGTGATCAGAGGCAACGCGCGTTAACGCGCTTCGATGCGCTGTCAAGCGGCGTGGGGCATTGTGTGGATGCACCCAGATTCGGTCCAGCGCAAACAGTGGTGCATATGCCGGCCACGTGCGCCTGTGTGGCGTGCGTGGGAAAATCCGGTGTAACATGCGCAACGGTCGTCCCCACAGGAACCATTCATTCAGATCACCGGTCAGCACGACAAGATCGCGGTCCCTGGTTTCGAACAGGGGCAACAAACGCTGAACCTGTTCACGCCGTTCAGCCGGACGCAAACCGAGATGTGTGGCGATCAATTGCAGCCGACTGCCATCCAGGTCAAGGTCTACGTCCACTGCGCCGCGCGGCTCACGCCCTGACACACTCAAGTCGTGACGACGCACCGCGCGAACCGGTAAGCGTGTCAACACTGCATTGCCGTAGTGCGCATCCTGTTCAATCATCGTCGAACCCGCAATTGCCCGGGCACCGGTTGTTCGCGCCAGGTAAGCCAGCACGTCGAGTTCGTGGCCGGGGCGGGATTCAACCTCCTGAAGCGCTACCACATCAGCATCGATTTCCTGTAACACCGCAGCGCATCGCGCGGGGGACTTTTCACCGTCACGACCGATGCAGCGGTGGATATTCCAGGTGGCCAGCTTCATATGCCAGCCAGCCGACTCAGCCATCCACCCGGCTTTCGGTTGACGTCTGCCTGGCACGCAACCATTTGCGCAGCCAGAGCGCTGCCATTGCGATTATCAAAACCACCGCGGCCAGCCAGGCAAGGCTGCCGATGTCAGGATCACGGATGGACCGTACCAAACCGTCCGCAAAGAACGCGATGGCGACGAGACCCGGCAACAAGCCAACAAGCGTGCCCAGCGCGAAATCCCTGAAACTGATGTGCGAGGCACCCGCTACCAGGTTGATGACAACAAACGGAGCGACCGGAACAATGCGCAACGTAACAATAGTCAACACACCACGCCTCGACAGCTGTTTGCTGACGCTGTTCAGCCTTTTTCCGGCATAGCGGCGTACCAGGTCGCGGCCCATGCCCTGTCCCACGGTATAGAGCAGCAACGCGCTGAGTTCAGCACCCGCCAGCGAATAGAAGAATCCGGCCAATGAGCCAAAAGCCAGTACCGCCACCACCACCAGGAGGGTGAGCGGGACTGCCAGCGAGCCCGCGAGGGCGATACCCAGGATTACCAGGAGCGGGGTGGCGGGATGCGCGTCCAGCATCTCAGCCTGACGGGTCAGCGTATTGATATTCAGCCCGTCGCCCAGGGCAGTCCAGCGCCAGGCGGCGGCCATCCCCAGCAAGGTAACGAGTGTCAAAACCCCCATTAGCACACGCCGCGCGGTGTGCGGCTTATGCTCATCGGGCACGAAGTGAGTAACGAACCGCTCCGCATCCATTGGCCGTTCCGGATCGATCAACGCCGATTCCGGCACCAATTGATCTATCTCCGGGTCGACTGCTGTATCCAGGGGCTCCAAGGTGCGCTCGCTGGCATGCAGGCTTTCGATAGTACTGATCAACGATTTTTCACGCTGCATAGCCTCGCTAACCGTGCCTGGTTCAACCCCCAGGTGCTCGGCGACCAACTGTTCCCGTAACTGTCTGATTGCCTGCGCGGTATCGGTACCGGGTTCGGCCTCAATTGCCAGGTCACATTCGCAGTCCAACCCCATGGAACGGTTGCTCAGATTGGAAGATGCTACCCTGAGCAGGCGGTCGTCGATCACCATGACCTTGGCGTGCACCATCAACGAGGTGTCCGAGGAAGACGACAACTGCGGGTAGTACAGGCGCAGGCGTTGACTGCGATCCACCTCACGCAACTGATTCACCAGGCGAGAGCGCAGAACATCCATGGTATGCTGCTCGAGCCAGCCACCGGTCTTCTCAGGCATAACGATCACCACCTCCGGCCCGTCGCTTTGCTGCAAGCGCTGCGCCAGCGCCTCCGCAATGCAGTGGGCGGTCAGGTACTGGTTTTCGATATAGATAAAACGCTCGGCAGCCGCAATGCTGTCGAGGTACAGGTGCTCGACCTCGCGAACACCCTGCTGCCCCTCGTAGTCTGCCAGGGTACGTGCAATCGCGACGGGCACATTCTGCATCAGCGGTTGCAACGATGTTGGCCAGGGATTATCAGCAGGGACCGTCGTTAGCTTCTTGATCTCCTCGCCTGTTGCCCGCTGCCAGCGTTCCCGGGCCAATTCACCCAGCGCAGCCGCTGCATCACCGTCGACCAGCATTTGTACATCGTGAAACGGCGGATAGGGTTTGCCATCGGGATCGACACGACGCTTGTCATTGATAGCGTGTTCCGGTGTATCCCAGCGCCACTTGCTGAGATCGAGACCGCCTGAGAATGCAACGGCATCGTCCACCACCACGACTTTCTGATGTTGAGACGCGCCCACCGGGTGCTTGTCATCCATCCGGAAACGCACGCGCGAATGGGTCTTCCAGTTCAGTACATACAGCGGCAGGGGTTCGCGCTCGATCAGGTAGATCATGGCGAAGTCCCAGCTCAGCACATAGACATCGACCGCACGCTGTTTCGCCACAAAATCCAGCAGCGCGCCCAGTTCCTCGGGAAAACCATCCTTTTCACCGTTACGAACCAGTTTCAACTTGCTGTGTATATCCCAGCCGAGGATAAACACCGAGAGCCTGGCAGCCAGAATCGCTTCACGAACCGCACGGAAGTAGGCCGCAGCATCGACGGCTATGGCTACCCGCCGCGCGTTTTCCTGGCGCCAGCAGTTATGGCCCTTTTTTAATATCGCCCTGTGTTCCTTTTGCGGCATATCCACAAAGTAGTCGCAAATCTACACGAGTACAATACCCAGACATACTCAACCCGCGATCAGTCCGTCTTGATTACAACCCACGCCTTCCGATATTCGGAAACCAGCAAAGATGCTCGTCGTCTCGATTGACCAACTGCGCGTGTTTATTTTAACTTTCTACTAGATACGTTCGTAGTTTGTATAGCACCCGTTTTCCATGCCTGATGTTCAACATTCAGTAATACTAATCGCGAGCCCTCCCAACGAGTTTTCCTTGAACTTCTCCGACATCTCCAGTCCGGTCTGCTTCATGGCAGCAATACGGCCGTCCAGCGGCATGAAATGATTACCGCTTCCCCCGCAATGCCAAAGACCCTATGAGCGAGCGGCGGACGTGTGTGGCAAAGGAGCCGACGTCATCACCTGGTTTCACACACTCTTGCGCACAGCAATTTCCTGCTAATCGTCACTCCCTTGTCTATGCCCGCCGGCTAATTCCTCAAGCCTTAGCCCGCATTTCTCACGGGGCGGCCGGAGAGCGGCAGAAGGTATTGAAGTTGTGAAGGGTTTTGTGATCAAACGAGAAACAGGGTGTTTCCGGGACAAGCCTAT
>Ga0316201_10000164_pt1 | contig 31520 bp, 32 predicted proteins | sample CS6wburrow_MG_FD_204516 | JGI IMG/M metagenome (GOLD analysis project Ga0316201, IMG submission 204516) | Coastal sediment microbial communities from Delaware Bay, Delaware, United States - CS-6 worm burrow | ecosystem: Environmental > Aquatic > Marine > Coastal > Sediment | place: USA...
CAAGATACGCAGCAACCTCGATCGCTTCGACGGCGAGGAAGACATCCCCGACTGGTATTTCGAGGATGGGGTTGTATTCCTGCCCGAGGAAATCGAAGCAGGCCTGTGTATTAACGACCGCGCGCAACGCCAGCTGTTCCGCGAGTTTCACGGCGACCTGCTGACCACGGATTACTGGGAAACGCTGCAAAACGAACTGGTGCAAAATGAGGTGCCGGCGATCAAGGTCTATCCCGACAGCTGCCGGCTGCAACGAGCATGACCCAGGCCGTCGAGCCGGCGGGCGAAGCGCATGTTTTTTACTCGAGCAAGCCGCGTGTGATTCACATGGCGTTTAACATCGCGATCGCCCCGGTCCTGCTCTACCTGCTGGGCGTCTGGGCCTGGCCGCCGATACTGCCGCATTACATCGTATTCGCAATCACCTTCCTGATCGCGGTGAACTATTCGCGTCACCGCTGGAACGCGCCACGGCTGGTGCTCGATGATAATGGTCTTACCTGCGGCAAGTTTTACGCGGCGGACTATATCTACAAGGCCGAGCCGTCGCTGCGCTCGGTGACCCTGACCATACTCGCGGACGGCAAGATCAAACCCAAAGTGATCAGCCTCGGTTGGGCCAACAGGCAAGATTGCAAAACCATCCAGCAGCTGCTCGCAGCGCGCTTCCAGAGAGAACTACCGGACGATCCCCAACCCCAGTAATTTTGGGTCAGAGTAAAAACTCGCCGGCCTGCACCCTGGATTACCAACTCGAGGCGGAGTTACTGCTCTGACCCAAACCTTTCCAGGGGAGCCATGCCCGCCGTGCGGGAATGACGGATTGTTAAAAAAAATCCCCGGTCAGCGGGGTTGACTGACCAGGGATGACGCCCTCCTCGGGCAAGGCGCTTGCGCGCCGGGGGAATAAGGACCGCAGCTCAGGGGAGCATCTTCTTATTCTTATCGTCGCTTTTTTTACAGGGGATTAACGCGAGGGCCCCCCTGGCTGCGATCACAACCTGTAGCAACAGGAAAAAGAGGAACAGGCCTGCAAAACTGCCGGCGCCGACCGAAACGCTAACCTCGCCGTGCGTGCCCACATGAGGTTCATCCCAGTAAAGGTCCTCGAGCGTGACATCCTTGCCGAGATAGTGATAGTCGAGCACTTCGCTGGTGACCATGTAAGCATGGTCGAGGCTGTAAATCTCGACCAGCACCGCGTAGTAACCGGGCTCATAACCCTCGACCAGCTCGGTCTCGACCTCGTAGGCATCCGCCACTTCATCGCCATGAATATGAAACAGGTCGGTCGTGTAGTACTGGCTCCAGGGACCGCCTTCACGGCTCAGGTAGAGCTTGGCGTAAACCGTGGCGCCGTCGTAGTTGACGTCCACATCGAAGTAAACATTCAGCGCGTGGTGGTAACCGTCGAGATCGAAATCCGCGATCAATTGCACATCGGCGTCATAGATTTCAAAGAGCTGATCGTGCCGGTTCGCAATGCCGGCCAACCGCTGTGCGGCCGCCGATTCCGCGTAATTCTCCGATACGTCGGGCTCGGGTTTGATCACCAGGTCGCGCTGCTTCCGTTCGGCAGACAGGTCGATGCTCTGATCCTGCTTCAACTTGCCCGCCGAACGACTCGATTGCTGTCCCTCAAGCGCGAAGGTCGGGGTTTGAGCACCCAGCAACACCGCGGATAAGAGTATGATTCCGATAGTCTTCATCGCCGTTTACCAGTGTTCGCGGTAATGCTTGCGCGGTTTGTGATAACCGCCCTGGCTATGGCTGTGACGACGGTGATGCTTGTGCCCGTATCGATGCCCGGGAACATGCCCGTATCGATGTCCGGGTCCATGCCCGTACCGATACCCATGCCCATGCCCGTGGCTTCGATAATGGTGATGATTGACCAGCGCACTGAACGCGATGAAGGCCGCCAGGGGCGCGACGTAGTTATGGCCGTGATGCGCATTGGCCGGCGCGCTGGCCAGTGCCAGGACGACCAGGCTGCTGGCCGCCATGATTCGAACCTTGTTCACACCATGCTTGATCATTTCTGTCTCCATTTTGCTTTAATGACGCGCCCACTCTAGCGCCCGAAGCATGAATCCAGCCTTAACCCGAAAAAAATTCGTGTGAAATTTTTACTGCTTTATACTGGCGCTATTTGAAACTCATGCTACGAGTTAAGTTATCTTGTCGATGTCCACGATTAAGCCGCGCCTCGCAGGTAACGCCAGGACCCTTGTCGACAGGCAAAAAGCGCTCCGTGGGCATACACGGATTAACTCGAAGCGCGGTCCCGCGATTGCGGTGCCGTGGGCGCCAGGCAAATGGCCGCCGCGCTTTGCCGCGGGATATCACTAGAAACCTGGATCAGAAATTACCAAGTTGGGGGAATACCGCCGATGAACAGCCTGAAAATTGACTCGCAAGGCTTTACGCCATCCAAGATCGTCTGCGTTGGCCGTAATTACCTCGAACATATCAAGGAACTGGGCAATGAAACGCCCGAGGCGATGGTAATCTTCAACAAGCCCAATTCGTCCATCTCGGAAACGCTTTACGCCGAGCGCGACGGCGAGCCGCTGCACTACGAAGGCGAGATCTGCTTCATGCTGGGCGATGGCGCCTTGCAGGGGGTCGGTTTCGGTCTCGACCTGACCCGGCGCGAACTGCAGTCAAAGCTGAAATCGAAAGGCCTTCCCTGGGAACGCGCCAAGGCGTTCGACGGCGCCGCCTGCTTCAGCGACTTTGTCAGCCTCGGCGATATCGATATCGGCAGCCTGTCATTGCAGCTGGAGGTCGACGGGAATCTGCGGCAGGATGGCGGTTACGAGCTGATGATGCACAAACCCGACGAGATATTGGCCGGCATCCAGGCATTCATGACACTGGAGGATGGCGACATCATCATGACCGGCACGCCAAAAGGCGTCGGCCAGGTGCAAGCGGGGGAACGTTTTGTCGGCAGGATCCTGGCGGCCGGGCGCGAACTGCTCAGCCGGGAATGGCAGGTCGAGTAAACGGCATGATGCGTTGCGCTCGCGCCATCGGTAATCTTTCCGCCGTGACTGCTTGCCGGATCCCCGTATGCGGGCAGATGACAAAAAAAAGGCCGGGCATGGCCCGGCCTTTTCGCGATCCTGTTAACGAGCGCCTAAAGCGCCTTGATCTGGGCGTTCATGCGGCTCTTGTGGCGCGCGGCCTTGTTATGGCTGATGAGCCCGTGAGTGGCGGAACTGTCGAGCACCGGCACGACCTTTTTAAAGGCTTCTTCAGCGGCCTTCTTGTCAGCGGCATTGATCGCGGCAACGGTGGCCTTGATGTGGGTCCGCATCATTGAACGGCGGCTGGCGTTACGCTGGCGGCGCTGTTCGGCCTGGTTTGCGCGTTTGCGCGCGGAAACTGAATTTGCCAAGGTTTACTCCTGGGATCGAGCCTGAAAAAAAGAGGCGCGCATTATCTTCACTGCGCCCGGTGCTGTCAACCTAAAATGACTGCGATACAAGGGCTTAGATGCTAGAATTCGCGCCTTTTACGGCCGCCAACAAACCGGTTCCAATCCACAGGCAATGAGTTCGCTGATCAAATCAACCGCCTCGGTCGGCTCGATGACGCTACTGTCGCGCGTGCTCGGTCTCGCCCGCGATATCGTCATCGCGCGTTTTTTCTCGGCCAGCGACGCCGCGGACGCGTTTTTCGTTGCCTTCAAGATTCCCAATTTCCTGCGCCGCCTGTTTGCCGAGGGCGCGTTCTCGCTGGCCTTCGTGCCGGTACTGACCGAGTACCGCAACAATTACACGGCCGCCCAGACGCGCGACCTGATCGACCGCGTCGCCGGCACCCTCGGTTTCATACTGCTGCTGCTAAGCCTGTTCGGGGTGGTCGCCTCACCGTTACTGACCAGCGTATTCGCGGCCGGCTTTATCGACCAGCCCGCCAAGTTCGACCTGACTGCCGGCATGCTGCGCATCACCTTTCCCTATATCCTGCTGATTTCGATGACCGCCATGGCCGGCGGCATGCTCAACACCTGGAAACGCTTCGCAGTGCCGGCCTTTACTCCGGTGCTGCTCAACCTGAGCCTGATCGGTTGCGCGGTGTACCTGAGCCCTCGACTCGACCTGCCGATAACGGCGCTGGCCTGGGGCGTGTTGATCGCCGGTATAGCCCAGTTACTGTTTCAATTGCCCTTCCTCTATCGTGAAGGCCTGCTGCCACGACCGAAATGGGGCTGGCGCCACGAGGGCGTACAGAAAATCATGAAGTTGATGATCCCGGCGTTGTTCGGCTCCTCGGTCGCCCAGATCAACCTGCTGTTCGATACCTTTATTGCATCCTTCCTGGTAACCGGCAGCGTATCCTGGCTGTACTACTCCGATCGCCTGCTCGAATTCCCGCTCGGGGTGTTCGGCATTGCCCTCGCCACCGTGGTTCTGCCCAACCTGTCGGAGGCCCATTACAGGCAGGGTGAAAACCATTTCAACGACACCTTGCGCTGGGCAATCCAGCTGTCGTTACTGATCGCCGTGCCGGCCACCTTCGGCCTGTTCCTGCTGGCACAGCCGATTCTGGCAACGCTGTTCCAGTACGGCGCCTTCAGCGCCAATGACTCGTTGATGGCGGCCTACAGCCTGATGGCTTACAGCCTTGGTCTACCCGCCTTTATCCTGATCAAGATACTGGCGAGCGGATTTTACGCGCGCCAGGACACCAGGACCCCGGTACGCATCGGCATCCAGGCGATGATCTTCAACATGGTGCTGAATGTCGTCTTCGTGGTCTCGATGGTGCGCTCCGATTTCGTCGCGCCACACGTCGGCCTCGCCCTCGCCACCACTGCGTCGGCCTATTTCAACGCCTGGCGCCTGGCACGGGAACTGCGCCGCGACGCCATCCTGGGCCCGGTCGAGACCTACAGCCTGCCGCTGCTGAAAATCCTGGCCGCCTGCATCGGGATGGGAGCTTTAATCCATTTCATGCTGCCGGGCGTAGAACTGTGGAGCGAGTTGCGCTGGTTTGGCCGGCTGCGTGAACTCGCCTGGCTGATCCTGCCGGCCATCTTGTTTTACGGCATCCTGCTCTGGATAATGGGTTTCCGTCGCCAACACATCGTCGCCTGACCGAGCCTGAATATTACCGCGATGAAATTAATCCGAGGACTCTACAACCTGACGCAACCGCTGCCCGCAAGCGCGGTAACGATCGGTAATTTCGACGGCGTGCACCGTGGGCATCAACTCGTTATCCGCCAGTTGAAACGGGTCGCCAGGGAAGCGTCTTTACCCACCGTTGTCATCATCTTCGAACCGCAGCCGATCGAGTACTTCGCGCCGGCACGAGCGCCAAAGCGACTGGCCCGGTTCCGTGAAAAGATCGCCTACCTCAAGGCCCAGCAAATCGATTACCTGCTGTGCCTGCATTTCGACCAGGCATTGGCCGAGCAAAGCGCCGAGGCGTTCGTGCAGCAAATCCTGTGCGCGAGCCTCAACACCCGCCACCTCGTCATCGGCGACGACTTTCATTTCGGCAAGAATCGCCAGGGAAACTTCGAGTTCCTGGTACAAAATAGCGCGCGTTTCGGATTTACCGTCGATGAAACCGAGACCCTGATGGAAGACGGGGAGCGCGTCAGCAGCACGCGCATCCGCCACTGCATCGAACAGGGCGATTTTGAAAAAGCCGAGCAACTGCTCGGCCGCCCCTATTCGCTATCGGGTCGGGTCGCGCACGGGCAGAAACTCGGGCGCCAGCTCGGATATCCGACCATAAACATCAAAATGGGGGATAAAACCCTGATCGTTAAAGGAATATTTGCGGTTCGGGTGAAAGGAATAGATAATCGCGTGCTTGAGGGCGTGGCCAGCATAGGCACGCGCCCAACGGTGGCCGGCGTCGACACTATCCTCGAGGTATATATTCTGGATTTCGAACAGGACGTATATGGTTATAGCGTCGAGGTCGAGTTTTTGCACAAGATACGTGATGAACAGAAGTTTGATTCGCTGGAAGAGTTAACCGCCCACATCGGGCGGGACACCGAAAACGCGATCGCTTACTTTAACAGAGACCCAGCAGTTGGCTGATTACAAATCCACATTAAACCTGCCCGACACCGAGTTTCCGATGCGCGGCAATCTCGCCAATCGCGAGCCCGAGCGCCTGCAGAAGTGGCAGGACCAGGATCTGTACCAGAAAATTCGAGACGCTCGGGTCGGCCGCAAGCGTTATGTGCTGCACGATGGCCCGCCCTACGCCAACGGAGACATTCACATCGGCCACGCCGTCAACAAGATCCTGAAGGACATGATCGTCAAGTCCCGCACCCTGAACGGTGAAGACGCGCCCTACGTGCCGGGCTGGGATTGCCACGGCCTGCCGATCGAGCACCAGGTGGAGAAAACCATCGGCAAGGTCGGGGTCAAGGTCGAGGCCGACGAATTCCGTCAGGCCTGTCGCGACTACGCGCTCAAGCAAATCGACCAGCAGCGGGTCGACTTCATCCGCCTCGGCGTGCTCGGCGACTGGTACGACCCCTACCTGACGATGAAATTCGAGACCGAGGCCAACATCGTGCGTTCGCTCGGCAAGATCATCGAGAACGGGCACGTGACCCGAGGCGACAAACCGGTTCACTGGTGTACCGACTGCGGCTCGGCCCTGGCCGAGGCCGAGGTCGATTACAAGGACAAGACTTCACCCGCGATCGACGTGCGTTTCCCGGTCGTCGATGAGAAAGCCTTTATCTCGAAGCTGGAAACCATCGCCGACGGCCCGGGCGAAGGCCCGGTCTCGGTACTGATCTGGACCACCACGCCCTGGACGCTGCCGGCCAACCTCGCGGTGGCGCTGAACCCGGCGGTGGACTACGTACTGCTGCAGGTGGATAGCGAACAGGGCAAGGAGCGCCTGCTGCTGGCCGAGGAACTGGCCGCTGCGGCGATGAAACGTTACGGCATCGATGACTATTCGATCGTCGCGCGCGGCAAGGGCGACGCGCTCGAACGCCTGGTGCTGCGCCATCCGTTTTACGAGCGCGACTCGCTAATCGTCAACGGCGACTACGTCACCCTCGACGCCGGCACCGGCGCGGTGCATACCGCACCCGGCCACGGCCAGGACGACTTCGAGACCGGCCGCAAGTACGGGCTCGAAATCTACAACCCGGTCGGGGACAACGGCTGCTTTCTGCCCAGTACCGAGCTTTTCGCCGGCGAGCACGTGTTCGCCGCCAACGATCACGTTATCGAGGTGCTGAAGGAACATGGCGCGTTGATCCACGCCGAACCCTTCCAGCACAGCTACCCGCACTGCTGGCGACACAAGACCCCGATCATCTTTCGCGCCACCCCGCAGTGGTTCATCAGCATGGAACAGGCGGGCTTGCGCGACCTCGCCATGGCGGAGATCAAGAAAGTGCGCTGGGTCCCATCCTGGGGCCAGGCGCGTATCGAGAGCATGATCGAAAACCGGCCGGACTGGTGTATTTCGCGCCAGCGTTACTGGGGCGTGCCGATTCCGCTGTTCATGCATCGTGAAACCCAGGAACTGCACCCGCGCACCCCCGAGCTGATCGAGGAAGTCGCGCAGCGCATCGAACGGGAAGGCATCCAGGCCTGGTTTTCGCTCGCGGCCAGCGACGTGCTCGGTGACGAAGTCGACGATTACCTCAAGCTCAGCGATACGCTCGACGTCTGGTTCGATTCGGGCACGACGCACTACAGCGTGCTGCAGCAGGACGAAAAGCGCTTTCATTTTCCCGCCGACATGTACCTCGAAGGCTCGGATCAGCATCGCGGCTGGTTCCATTCTTCGCTGCTGGCGTCCTGCGCGATGCACGGCCAGGCGCCTTATCGCCAGGTGCTGACCCATGGGTTCACGGTCGACGCCAGGGGCATGAAAATGTCCAAGTCGGTGGGCAACGTGATCGCGCCCATCAAGGTCACCAAGACGCTGGGCGCCGATATACTGCGACTGTGGGTCGCGGCCACCGACTATTCCGGCGAAATGTCGATTTCGGATGAAATCCTGAAGCGTACCGCCGATTCCTATCGCCGCATCCGCAACACGCTGCGCTTTTTGCTGGCCAACACCAACGGTTTCGACCCCGCCGAACATTCGGTAGCGCCGACCGAGTTGCTGGCGCTCGATCAGTGGATCGTGGCCGAAACGCTTAAACTGCAAACCGAGCTGCAGCAGCATTACGAGGATTACCATTTCCACGTCGCGGTGCAGAAAATTCACAATTTCTGCTCCGAAACCCTGGGCGGGTTTTACCTCGACGTGATCAAGGACCGGCAATATACCACGCAGGCCGATTCGCGGGCGCGACGCTCCTGCCAGACTGCGATGTACCACGTTACCGAGGCGATGACGCGCTGGATCGCGCCGATCCTGAGCTTCACCGCCGACGAGGTCTGGGAAAACATGCCGGGCGAGCGCGACGACCTCGGCGTCTTCATCGCCGAGTGGTATGACGGCCTGTTCGACTACGCCAGTTCCGAGGTCGACGGCGCAACCTGGGATGCGCTGGAACAGGTGCGCGCCGAGGTTACCCGCACCCTCGAAGTTCTGCGCCAGGACGGTAAAATCGGTTCCAGCCTGGACGCCGACGTCACCATCCTCGCCGACCAGGCCCTGGTCGACCGCCTGCAGGTGATCAGCGACGAGCTGCGTTTCGTCATGATCACCTCCTCGGCGCAACTGGCGCCGCTCGATGCCTCGCAGGCAGACGGTGCGATCAAGTTGCGCGACGGCAACCGCGTGCTGGTGCAGGCTGCGCCCAGCGAACACGAAAAATGCGTGCGCTGCTGGCATCACCGCGCAGATGTCGGCAGTCACAGCGAGCACCCGGAACTCTGCGGGCGCTGTATCGAAAACGTGGACGGCAGCGGTGAACAGCGCCGCTATGCCTGAGCACCTGTGCCGGTGACCATGACCACGAACCACCCGCAGTTGAAATGGTTGTGGATCAGCCTGCTGGTCGTAGGGCTGGACCAGGCGACCAAGCTAATTGCCGAATCGCAGCTAACCCCGCACCAGCCGGTCAACCTGTTTCCCTACTTCGACTGGTACCTGACTTATAACACCGGCGCGGCCTTCAGCTTTCTGGCCAACGCCGGCGGCTGGCAACGCTGGCTGTTCACCATCATTGCCGTGGTCATCAGCGTTATCATCGTGCAATGGATTCGCAAGTTGCCGTCGGACGAAACCATGACCGCGGTGAGCTTGAGCCTGATCCTGGGAGGCGCCATCGGTAACCTGATCGACCGGGTTTATCTCGGCCATGTCATCGACTACATCCAGGTCTGGCTGGGCAGCTACCCCTGGCCCGCCTTTAATATCGCCGATGCCGCGATCTTCGTCGGCGCGTTCATGCTGATACTGACCAGCTTCACCGGGGTCAGCAAAACCACCACCGAATAGTTCGCATGAGCCAGATCGAAAGAAACAGCCTTGTCACAATCTATTACCGCCTCGGGCTTCCCAACGGCGATATCCTGGAAGACAATTTCGACGACGAGCCGATGACGGTGCAACTCGGCTGCGGAGAAATGGCCGAAGGTCTCGAACTCGCCCTAATCGGCTTACGCGAGGGCCAGGAAGAAACCATCGATATCGGCCCCGACCTCGCGTTTGGCTACGTCGACGAAGAACTGTTTCGCACGATTCCCAGAATCGACTTCGACCCCGAGATCGAGCTGGAACCGGGATTGATCATCGAGTTTGCGACCGAGGACGGCGAAACCCTGCCCGGCACGATTCTCGAGTTCAACGCGGACGAGGTGCGGGTCGACCTGAACCATCCTCTCGCCGGGCAAACCGTACGTTACAGCGTAAAGATCGTCGCCATCGACGACGGCGATCAATCCGCGACCCTGCACTGATGGAAATCCTGCTCGCTAATCCACGCGGTTTTTGCGCCGGCGTAGACCGTGCCATCGAGATCGTCGAACGCGCGATACAGTTGTTCGGCGCACCGATATACGTACGTCACGAAGTCGTGCACAACCGTTACGTGGTCGACGACCTGAGACAGAAAGGCGCGATCTTCGTCGATGAACTCGACCAGGTGCCCGACGATTGCTACGTTATTTTCAGCGCGCACGGCGTGTCGAAGTCGGTTCAGCGTGAGGCCGAGCGCCGCCAGCTCAAGGTGTTCGACGCAACCTGCCCGCTGGTCACCAAGGTCCACATGGAAGTCAGCCGCTACAGCCGCAAGGGTATCGAAACCATACTCATCGGCCACCGCGGCCATCCCGAGGTGGAGGGCACCATGGGCCAGTATGACCGCTCGACCGGCGGGGAGATCTACCTGGTCGAATCCGCCGACGACGTGCGTCGACTCGAGGTGCGCAATCCGCGCGAACTGCGCTTCGTCACGCAGACCACGCTGTCCAAGGACGATACCGCGATCGTCATCGACAGCCTTTTGGAGGCCTTCCCCGAAATCAGGGGACCGAAGAAGGAAGACATTTGCTATGCCACGCAAAATCGCCAGGACGCGGTCAAGCAGCTCGCCGAGCGCTGCGACCTGATACTGGTCGTCGGCTCGCGCAACAGCTCGAACTCCAACCGGCTGCGCGAGATCGCGGAAAACAAGGGCATCGAAGGCTACCTGATCGATAGCGAGGCCGATATCAGGCAGGAGTGGTTGCGCGACAAGACCCGGGTCGGGGTGACCGCGGGCGCTTCCGCGCCCGAGCTACTGGTACAGAATGTCGTCGATTACCTGCAACGAAACGGCGCCAGCAAAGCCACGTCGCTGGGCTTCACCGAGGATGTCATCTTCCCCCTGCCGAAGCCCCTGAGGAGCAGCGTTTCCTGAATCGCCGATATGCCGAAGCGCCGGCCTGACATTTACCTGTCATCCAAATCGGGTAGTATGGCGTAAATTCATCAGGTGAATCGATGAACACGACTCGAAATTTTTTTCTCGCGACTGCGCTCCTGTTGCTGCTGGGCAGCTGCAGCCTGGCCGGCATGGCTTACAACAAGGCGCCTTACTTCGTCGCCAGCGAGCTCGAAGACGCCTTCGACCTGGACCAGGCGCAACTCGATCAGCTCGATTCCCGGCTGCAGCAATTCTTTGCCTGGCACCGCGAGGAAGAGCTGACTCGCTATCGCGAGTTCCTGGAACGCGCCGCGGTCGCCACCGCCGACGGCATCACCGCCGCAGAGTTTCTGAGCCTGCAAAAAAACATCACCGACGCTCGCGACCGCTCGCTAGAAAAAGCCATCGACAGCCTGGGCGACCTGGCGGTAAGCCTGACACCGCAGCAGATAGAAAGCTACGAACAATACCACCGGGAAGGCTCGGAAGAGTTCCTGGATTACCTGGAAAAATCGGCCCAACAGCGGGAAATATATCGCGTCGAGCGCGCCTACAGCCGGCTCGAGAGCTGGTTCGGCGATTTCGATTATTTCCTGGAGCAAAAAATCAACGCGCGGTTGCGGACAGTGCCCGACATCTACCAGCCCTGGTTCGAGTTCCGCGAACAACGCCACCAGGCCCTGGTCAGGGCGCTACGGGATAATACGGGCAAAACTGTCGATCGACAGCGGCTGAAGGCAGTCATGCTGGATCCCGACACCGATTACGCCCGCGCTTTCGAGCCAGTGCGCCAGGCTTACTGGCGGGAATACGCGGCCGCGGTCGAAGAGATCAGTTCCTGGCTAAGCGACCGGCACCGCCAGCACGCGGTGACCCGGCTGCAAAAATACGCGGGCATCGTCGACAGCCTGGCCGGCCAGGGTTAGCACGCCAGCAATCGATTGCATTGCAACCAACCGCCAATCACAATGGCGACCTCGTGCTGTCAGGCCTTTGCGGGTGAGTCGAACCGATCAATGCGACACAAGATCTCGGGTGAAAAGGTAGGTAAAAGCTCGGCCTTCAAGTCTGCCAAAGACAAGGCCATCGAGTACGCGAAGAACGCCGCGAAATTAAACGCACTCCTCGACAGGGCCGCCAAAAAAGCGGTGGCAAGCCAGGGGCGGCTGGCGGAAGTCTGGGAGTCACTGCTGGCCGCCTTCAGGCTGCTGCGGGCCTACGCCAGCGGCCGCTACAGCAACATTCCCTGGGCCAGCCTGGTGTCGATCGTTGCCGCCGTGGTTTATTTCGTCATGCCGCTCGACCTGATTCCCGATTTCATCCTGGCGCTCGGACTGATCGACGACGTCGCGCTACTGGGCTGGATCCTGTCTTCGCTGAAAACCGATATCGATCAATTCATCGAATGGGAAAAAGACGACGCGCCGAGCGGCGAAGATCAACCCGCAGCGCAGGATTCGAGCAAACCGTCCGGGTAATTCAGCCAGGAGCCGCCAAGAGGCCGACCTGGATGTATTCGATAATTAATTTTCATTTTTCCAGAATCTCCAACCTGATCCGTAACACCCCGCTAAACCAGCTCTCGATACTGAGGCCATTGCTTGTTTCTTTTACCTCAAAGCCGGCCTGTTCTTCCGGCACCACCCGCTTAAGCCTGAAATCGTTATTCGAGTAATGAACCATCAGGCTCACATGGTAGGGATAATAGCCATCGAGGAACCTGCGATGGTAGGGTCCGTTCTCGATCACATAGGTTTTATCGGATAAGTGTCGTAACACTTTTACTTTCGCCTGCACGCACAGCACGGCGCCTTTCTCCACGCCCTCCAGTTCGACTCCGTGCTGTCCAACACGGGTTTGGGCAATTTGTTGTTTGCGCGTCACCTGCAGGTTTTTCATTTCTTGATAGGCATACACCACATCGGTCCTGTCCACTGCGTCCAGATGCCGGTAACACTGTTGCATTTTTACCCAGCCGGCCTGCTTGCTCTCCTTGGTTATCCACAGGTGAGTATCGGAATGTAAAATCGCCCGGCCATGGTCGGGAACAATAAACTCCAGCAGGCCTTCATTGACCTGGCGGGTGCGCGCTGCACCGTCGTCATCCGGCCAGCCTTCATCATCGGGCGGTTCTGCCGCCAAAAGCATGGCAGGCAATAGCAGGGCGCAAATCGCTTTAATTGAGATGCGTTTACCGGTGATAAACTTCATGTTTAACGCTAACAAATGACAGTTCGCCAGCATTATCGATATTTTACTTACCGCGGTCGAAATAAATTATCAGGCTCCGTCGCTGCCGATGCATGACGCCAGGAAAGCGTCTCGAGGGCAGGATAAAATCACTTTCAGATTTTCCCGGGCGGGGGTTTTCTGAAAAGCCCGTATTTCGCCAGCATCGACAAACGGCTAGAATATCGCTTCAAATTTCACTGTGAGTCGCGTTTTACATGGTCGATCATGATCTTTGCTATACCCCCGCCACCGAGCTGATTCGCAGGTATCATGCCGGGGAGATTTCACCGGTTGACGTGCTTCAAAACTCGCTTGCACGAATCGAAGCGGTGAACGAGTCGCTGAACTGTTTCTGCTTCGTCTACCCCGATGAGGCGCTGGCAAAGGCGAAGGCCGCCGAAAAGCGTTTTTCCGAGGGCAGCGCGCGCCCGCTCGAGGGGATTCCTATTGCGATCAAGGACTTCACGCCGACCAGGGGCAAGGTGACCACGCGTGGCTCCCACCTGCTGCAGGACTGGGTGCCGGACTGGAACCCGGTGGTGGTCGAGCGGCTGGAAGCGGCCGGCGCGATCATGGTCGGCAAGACCACGACGCCGGAATTCGCGACCTCGGGATTTACCGACTCGCCGCTGTGGGGCATCACGCGCAATCCCTGGGACGCGGCGCGCACGCCGGGCGGCTCTTCCGGCGGCTCCGGCGCCGCGGTGGCGTCGGGTTGCGTGCCACTGGCCGAGGGCACCGACATGGGCGGTAGCGTGCGCATACCCGCGGCGCTATGCGGTATCGTGGGTCACAAGCCATCGCTGGGACGTATTCCGATGGATATCATCGATACGGTTTACGACAATATTTCTCACTTTGGGCCACTCGCGCGCACGCTAAACGATACCGCCCTGTTCCTCGATATCGCCCAGGGAGAGCACCCGTGCGACATACAGTCGCTGCCGCGTTGCCAGCTGTCCAACCCGGTACCGGGCGATGTCAAGGGCATGAAATTTGCGCTCGACGTTACGCTTGGATTTTGCGCCGTGGACCCGGGTGTCGAAGCGAACCTGCGCGCCACTGCCGAGACTCTCGCAGACGCCGGCGCGGTGGTCGAGGAAATCGATCTCGGCTGGGACAGCGAGATCGTCGAAATGTGGAATGGCACCTGGGGTATTTTCATGGCCGCTGCCTATGACAGGCTTACCGATGTTCCGCTCGACGAAAATCGCGACCGCATGAGCGAAGGCCTGGTGAGGTGGATCGAACTGGGGCGGACGATCGATGCCGTCAGCGCGCGCAAGTGGGAGTTCGAGCGCACCCGATACTGGCACAAGCTGGGCGCAGTGCTCGAGCGCCATCATGCCCTGCTATGCCCGACCATGGCCGTAACCGCGCCGCCGGTGGAAATGCGCGACTGGGATTTCGGCGGAACCAACGACGCCGGCATGTTCGAGTGCATGGATATGACCGGAGCCTTCAACTACATGGCGCAATGCCCGGCGCTGTCGGTGCCCTCGGGATTTGCCGATGGCCTGCCGACGGCAATCCAGATCGTGGCGCGCCGCTACGATGACGCGCTCGCGTTGAACATCGGCGCGGCGATCGAAAAAGCGATGCCCTGGTCGCATCATCGTCCGCAGATTTAGCCCCGTCGTGCGGCCAGGCTTACCCGCGCTTGAATTTTCCGGTCTGCAGGTAGTGGATGACCTGCTCGATGACCTGCTGGTTACGCATCATGAAGGTATGCGTCACCTCCATTTCGATGTGATCACGCATACCTTCGAGCCGGGTGTTTTCGACCGAAACCTTGCCGTCGTCGACGCCCGGGATGATGCGTGACAGGAACAGGTTGACGCTGCGCGTGCCGGCGATAACGCCGAGGTCGAAATTGGCCTGACCGAGCTTGTTGGGCAGGCTGGTGGCGCCGGTACCGAGTTCGAGCCCCGCATCGCCGTGGATAAAGTGGAAACCCGGGAAATCGCGCAGCTTGTCGATCACCTCGCTGCCCTTGTTGGGCGGACCGAGCATCACGACCCGCCCCAGGTTGTCGATATCGTGGTTTTTCAGGTATTGGCGCACCAGGATGCCGCCCATGGAATGGGTTACGAAGTTGACCGTCGAGCCGTTCGGACACGCCGCCAGCGCCGGGCCGATCGCCTGATCGGCCAGCTTTTCGATGTTACCTCGGGTCGACTCGTAGCCGACGTTCTGTACGCAGTAACCCTGTTTAACCAGCGCCTTTTCGAGCTTCTTCATCGACCAGTCGCTGCGGGCCAGGCCGTGTAGCAGAATGACGCTCTCGGCAACGGACGACATCGGCAGGACGATCAGCGCCAGTATGAATAAGAGAAACCTAACCCTCGATTTCGTCGGTATCATACTGACCCGAAATTCTGCGGCGCACGTGCGACCAGGACATGCCGACCGCAAGCACAAAGGACAGCACGACCAGCACGACCCAGGTGATCGCGGTGGGATTGTCGAGATTGATGAGATCCCAATGGACGAGTAGCCAGATAAAAACGCCGAACAAGGCGGCGGCAAGGATCATACCGACCGCGCCGAGCGAATTCCAGGTCGCGCGCAGGAACATGACCCAGCCGATCAGCAGGACGATTCCGCCCGCCGCCACGTAAACCATCTCGACCTCCATTTTAAACAGGCCAATCCAGGAATAACCGCTGGGATTATAGGTCAGGAAAACCAGCGCCGTCGCGAACAGCAGGCGGAACAGGAAACTGACAAAGTTGAAATCGTTTCGAGGCATATTTAAGGAATTCACTATGAAAAAACGGTATGTTAACAGACATTCCCGGCAAGCTTCCAATTCACATACCCGGCCATTGGATTTAAACTCGGGACTGCCGGCGTGGAACGTGAAAACCGGCACCCCCACATCGTGATCAATAACTGGAGGAGTCAGGGATGCGTTCACTGACCAAGCCCAACCCGGAACACAACTACGACCCCCAGGTCGAAATCGACAACCTGCTGCAACACCGTGACGCGAAACCGGCCGCGGATCCCGGCAGCCGCCGAATTCCGGCAACCGGACAGCCCGGCAGGTTGCTGGTCGCCACCTGGAATATCGCCAACCTCGGGGTACACAAGCGCCGCACCAACGATCTCAAGGTCATCGCCGCCATCCTGAGCTGGTTCGAGGTCGTCGCGATCCAGGAAATCGCCGACAACCTCGACGATTTCCTCGGCTTGATCGCCCACCTGCCCGACCATTTCGACTGGATTTTCAACGATCGCGCGGGCAACGACGAACGCTCGGCCTTTATCTTCGATACCCGGCGCGTCCGCCTGAGCCCGAAAATCGGCGAAGTGGTAGTCGTCGAAAGCGACCGCAAGTATATTACGCTACCCGGTATCGAGCGCGATTTCGAAGGTTTCAACCGCAATCCCTACCTGGCCGGTTTTTACGTCGAAAGCGCGCAGATCCTGCTGGCGAACTGTCATTTGATTTATGGGCCACAGAGCTCGTCAGCGGACAGGCGGGCATCGCTGGAGCGCCGCCAGCTGGAGGCTTACGCGATCGCGCGTTGGTGCGATCTGCGGCGTAACGACAAGCATCGCTGGACCACCAACATCATAGCGCTGGGTGATTTCAACCTGCCGCAGGCGGAAACGACTGACGCGATCTACCGCGCACTGACAAAGCGTGGCCTGAGCCTGCCGCCCCACACCACGCGTATTCCGACCAACGTATCCAACACCGCCGACTACGATCAGATCGCGGTAACGCCGGGTCTCAAGTCAAAGATCCTGAAAACCGGTGTTTTCGACTTCGACGGCGCCATCTTTTCGGATATCTTCAATCCATCGACGCCCGGCTACTGGCGTACCTGCGCCAAGTACTACATATCGGATCATCGCCCGCTGTGGATGCAACTCGAACTGTGACGCAGGCGGGTTCGAGACGAGCCGGAACCCGAGGACTACATTACTCGTTGAGCGTCTTGATTTGCGCACGCCGATCGACGGCCCAGGCGTATTGCCGCGGCCACATCTGGTAATCAGGATCAACCCCGAGCGCCTCGGCCGCGTGTAGCGGCCAGAACGGGTCGTGCATGATTTCCCGGCCCAGCGCGACCAGGTCGGCACCGCCGCTCTGCAGGATTTCCTCGGCCTGGTGCGGATCGATGATCACACCCACCGCCATCGACTTGATACCCGCCTCGTCGCGGATGCGGCGGGAAAACGGGACCTGGAAGCCCGGCGAACGGGCCGAGTCCGCATTCAAGGGTTTGCCGGTATCGTCGCTGCGAAACCGCGGGGCGCCGCCGATACCGCCCGAGGAGCAGTCGATGACATCCGCGCCCGCCTCGGCCATGCGTTTGCCAAACTCGACCGAGTCATCCATGTTCCAGCCCCCTTCACGGCCGTCGATCGCCGAGATCCGCGCAAACAGCGGCAGTTCATCGGGGATAGCCGCACGCACCGCCGCGGTTACTTCGAGCGGGAAACGCATGCGCCCTTCGATATCGCCGCCATAGGCGTCGTTGCGCTGGTTGCTCAACGGCGACAGGAAACTGTGCAGCAGGTAACCATGCGCCATATGCAGCTCGAGCACGCGGAAACCGACCTCGACGGCTCGTTTCGCCGCCGCGACGAAGGCCTGTGTGACTTCCTGCAACCCCGCCTCATCCAGTTCAGCCGGCACGTGCCAGCCGTCGGCCACCGGCAAAGCCGAGGGCGCCACGGTCTGCCAGGGGGCGCCATCGGTGGCGCTGTCGGCCTCGCTGAGCGGGATCGGGCCCCTGGGGGCAAACGGCGGGCGCGTCGACGCCTTGCGCCCGGCGTGCGCCAGCTGCATGCCCGGCACGCATCCCATCGATTCGATGAAGTCGGTTATCGGCTGCAATGCCTGCGCCTGCTCGTCGGTCCAGATACCGAGGCAGGCCGGCGTGATACGCCCGCGCGCCTCGACCGCGGTGGCCTCGGTGAACACCAGCCCGGCCTTGCCGCGCGCAAAGGTGCTCAGGTGCGCGAAATGCCAGGGCTGCGCCAGGCCGTCGACAGCCGAGTACATGCACAGCGGCGAAACCACGATCCGGTTGGGCAGCGTGGTGCCGCGAATGGTGAGGGGTTCAAACAGTTTTACAGCATTCGACATTGGAATTCCGGTGAGATGGTAAAGGGCGCCATTATTATGATATGCAGCGCAGATTTCAAAAAAACATTAAGCCTGGGTATCAGGTCAGCTCGCCGACCAGCGCGTCGCCGATTCGCAACACGGCCTGCAGTAAACCATCGACCTGGTCCCGGTCGGCGCGGGCGCCGAGAAAACAGGGGCGCAGCGCCAGCTGCCCGTTGACTCGGGTCGTGCTGGGCAAAAATTCGTTTTCCCTGATCAAACGCCTGAACAGCTTTTGATTGAAGCGGTCGAGGTCGGTTACCTGCGGCGCAACGTACCGAAAACAGCAAACCGACAAGGTCGGCTCGAGCAGTAATTCGAGATTGTCATGACGGCGGCATTGCTCCGCCAGTGCTCGCGCCATGTCGTTGTGGCGGACGATACGTTCGCGCATGCCGTCGACACCGATCTCGCGCAGCAACGCCCATACCACCACGCCGCGGCAGGGTGCGCTCAACTCAACGCCATAGTTGAAATAGGGCAGGCCAAAATCATCCATCGAATGCTCGACACCACTGCCGCCGTCATCCGCCTGGTCGATCGAACCTTCCAGGTAATCGGAGGGTTCCTGGGTAAACGCGCGTTCCAGCAGACTGCGATCATGCACGAATGTCGCGGCCACACCCACCGAAGCGCCTAGCCATTTATGCGGATCGACGATAACGGAGTCGACCTGGTCGATTCCCTGGTAAAGATGGCTCAGGCGTTGATCGAGAATGCCGGGCAGACCATAGGCGCCGTCGACGTGCAACCAGATGTCGAACTCGCGCGCGATCTGGACGATTTCCTGCAACGGATCGATCGCGCCGGTATTGGTGGTGCCCGCGTTGGCGACGATCGCCATCGGTAAAATATTCGCAGCAAGGTCGACCGCGATCGCGTCGCGCAGGGCATCGACCCGCATACGCCCCAGGTGGTCGCAGGCAATCGGCTTGATCGCGCGCCGACCGATACCGAGCACGCCGCCGGCGCGCTGGATGGTATGGTGACATTCGCTGCTGGCATAAACGCTAACCGCTCGATTGACGCCGTCGCGTGCCGGATCGTGACCGATTTTTTCGAACGCGGATTGCCGAGCGGCTCCGAGCCCGACCAGGTTGGCGACCGAACCGCCGCTGCTGTAAACACCCTTCATCTGGCCCAGGCCGCACATTTGCGCGAGCCAGTCCAGCGACAGCTCCTCCAGCAGGTTAAACGCGGTGTTCAGGTAGCGCTGCGGAGAAGCGATGCTGGCAGCGGTCGATGCCAGCGTCGACGCGGTGGTCGCGCCGGTAGTAATAAAGGCGCTGAATCCGGGCCGGGTAACCGGGGAGCCGTTGGGAATGACCTGCTCGACCAGTTCCCGGGTCACCGCCTCGATACCCACGCCCTGCCGCGGCAACGCGGTCTGTAACGCCGCGGTCCACTGTGCCCGGCGCGCGAGCGCATCGGGGTGTTCAAACTTTAAAAACTCGTCGAGACCCGACCCGACGATTGACAGCAGGTTTTGCAAGTGGCCGACTTCGGCCCTGTCTTCCGGCATACGACTTTCCCGCAAAAAAATACAGGCGTATTGAATCGCAAAAACACCAGCATGGAAACCTCAACTTTCAGCCCGGGTGCTGGCAAATCGAATCCGGAACTCGGCGCCGGGCTCGCAGTTGACCACGTCGACCTCCGCTTTCATTGCGCTCGCCAGCTGTTGCACCAGCGCCAGGCCGATGCCCGTGCCGACGGTTTCGCGCGTGAGCTCGTTCTCGCTGCGGTAGAACAGTTTGAATATCTTCTTCATCTGGTCAGCTGCGATTCCGGGGCCGTAATCGCGCACCGAGAACTGGATGCGGCCGTCACCCAGCTGCCGGTACTCGATGTCGACCCGCCGCGTGGCCGCGTTGGCGGAGAACTTGACCGCGTTGTCGACCAGGTTGATGAAGATCTGCAAAAACCAGTCGATATCGATCTCGATACGGGCCGTCTCGACCCCGACGGGACCGTCAATCCGCAGTTCGAATCCGGAGGGCTCGAGCTGTGACTCGAGCCTTGGTTTTAACTCCGCCAGGGCGTCGCCAACGGTCATGGCGCCCAGGTTCACGACCTGCTCGTTGCGCGTCATGCGCGCCAGCTGCAGCACGTTGTTGATCAACCGCGTCAGGCGCTCCGCCTCGTGGTAGATAAAGTCATAATAAGACTTGCGCTTGCTCTCGTCGGCCCAGCCCTCGCGCAGCATTTCGCCATACATGCGAATCGAGGTCAGGGGCGTTTTCAGTTCGTGGCTGACCGCTGAGACGAAATCCTGCTGCTGGCGCGCGAGCTCGAGCTGGCGATGGCCCAGGCGCAACAGCATGATGCAACCGCCGACCAGAACGATCGCCAGCACCAGCGCCGACCAGATTATGACCTGGCCGCCGGCGCCAACCGGCAACCGCGACAGGGTGTAGATCAGTTCGAGGTCGCCAAACGGCGCGATCAAACGACCCTGGTACAGCAACTCGCTGGTTTCCTGCTCGGCGCCGGGGCGATACAGGCGGCTGTAGTCGGGGGCGAAGCTTTGCAGAATCCCGCCGCGGTAGGCGACGATCAGCTGGCTCATCGACGACAGGCTCGATTCCCGAAACGCCGGCGCGACCAGGCGCTCGATAAAACTGCCCTGATCGAACAGGATGCCCTGCACGTAACGTTCGTCCTGGTGCCAGACGCGGCGAAACAGCACGAAATGCCCGCTATCCAGCAGCGCGAACTCCATCGGTTCGACCTCGCTTTCGAAGGTTTCGATGCGTATCGCGCGCTGCCGCATGGCCGGCTCGGCGGCCGCGACTGCGGCGTCTTCGGCTTCGTCAGCGCCTTTCTTCAGTGTCAACGCTTCATAAAACTCCGCCTGTGGCAGGATTACTTTTTCCTTGCGCAAGGGCCTGGCTTCAGTCTGTTCCCCGGCTTCCCGGGCCGGTTCCGCGGGAACGTCACCGGCCGCGACCTCGTAACTATCCTCGAGCTTCAGATCCTTGACCTGGTCGACCGACGCGCTGCTTTGCGTCGGCGAGAACAGGGACTTGCTCGTGGTCAACTCGTCGAATGCCGCCTGCCCCTGGCGGTCGGCATCGTCCGCCGCGACACTCGAACCGACACTCTCGGATTCACTGGCCGGCAGCGGACTATCGACACGCGACTGCCGCGCGAGCCCTTCCTCGGCCAGGATCTCGCCGACCGCGGGGGCGGCCGCAACGTCGCGTTTCCTCACCAGCCGGTTCTGATCGAGAATGCCCCGAATCCGGCCTTCCTGTTGCTCACGCTGTTGCAGCTCGGTGTCCGGGATACCGTAGCTCGACGCGTCCGCGGGCGGCACGATCGGCGTCCTCAACTGGCCGGAGGCATCCACCTGGAAATAGCCGAGCAGGCCCGGCACCCGGGACTGCAGGGGAAACTCCGACAGCGGCGAGCGCTGCAGGAAGGCGGCGTCGTCGGACCCGGTCACGTTAAGAAATTCGTAGTCGCTGATCGGCCGTTTTTCCTCGCGCTCGATCAGGTCGCGAAAACGGCTATCGATGCGCAGGGTCAATTCGCGCGCCAGCCGCTGGTGCTGGTAAAAGGCTTCCCATTTCAACTGCCCGTAGGCCTGGTAAACCAGGATCGAGGTCGGAATCGCCAGCGCCAGGAAGAACAGCACCAGCAGCAGCGTGAGACGGCGCCGGGTCATTACTCGGCCAGCATCAGGCGGTAGCCGGCGCCGCGCACGGTGATAATCGCCGCCGGGCTGGCGGCATCGGTCTCGACCTTGCGGCGCAGCTTGGCAATGTGGATATCGACGGTACGGGTTTCGATTTCCATGTGGTTGGCGTATCCCCAGACTCGAGCCAGCAGCTCTTCGCGCGCCACCGGTCGATCCGATTGTTGCGCCAGGTATTGCAACAGGTCCATTTCACGGCGGGTAAACGCGATATCTCCCGCGCAAAGGTTCGCGGTGTCGATCACCAGGCCGTTGTTGAGCCTGATCTCGCGCGCCGCATCCTCGGCGAGACCGGAGCGGCGCAGCACGGCCTGCACGCGCAACACCAGTTGCGTTACCGAGAACGGCTTGGCGACATAGTCGTCAGCACCCAGGGTCAGGCCCTGCACGATGTCCTCGTCGCTGGACTTGGCGGTCAACATGATTACCGGCTGCTGCCGATCCTGCTGGCGAATGCGGTTGCAGATTTCGAAGCCGTCGACACCGGGCAGCATCACGTCGAGCAGCACCAGGTCGAACTTGCCGCTCAACGCCAGCCGCAGGCCGTCATCGCCGTTATCGGCGGTTTCGACCTCGTAACCGTGGTAGACAAACACGTCGACCAGGCCGCTGCGAATCGCAGCTTCGTCCTCGACCACCAGTAAACGCGCCTTGTGCGCCATCGGTTTCAACCTTCTTTAAACACGATTTAATCCTAGCATCCCCATTCCGCGGCCAGGTAAATTTTTTGTAAACACCCGCTGCCATGTTTTACCGAAGCCTGCCTGTTTTGATGGCTGTCGCTGACCCACAATCGATGCATCTTTCAGCGACAAGGAGCAGGCAACATGGCACTCATTACACGACTCTCGCGGCTGTTCGAAGCCGATTTCCACGCGATGCTGGATCGCATCGAGGAACCCGACCTCCAGCTCAGGCAGGCGGTACGCGAAATGCAGTTCGCACTCGACCAGGATGAGCAACGTCTAAAACTGCTGCAGCACGAGGCCGGGCAGCTGGCCAAGGCCACCGCGGCGCTGGTCACCAGCCTCGAGAATTTCGACGAAGAGCTCGATATCTGTCTCGCCGCGAACAAGGACGACCTGGCGCGCGACCTGGTGCGCCGCAAACTCGCCGCCGACAGGCAGCTGCAGGCGTTGAAAAACCAGTCCGCCGGTATCGACGCGCAACAGCAACGCCTGGCGGCTGAAATCGAAGAGCAAGATCAGCAGCTGGCCAGCATGAAGCAAAAACTGGAACTGCTGGTCGGCGAAGATAAGCCTCTCGCAGGCGAATTCGGTTCGGCGGATGCAATCCGTAACGAGGAAATCGAGATAGCGCTGCTGCGCGAAAAACAGCGGAGGGCGAAATCATGAAAGCGCCCGGAATCATCGACGGCATCATCGTCGCACTCGTGATCAGCCTGGGCGCGGCGCTTGCCAGCCTGCTGCTGGGTGGCTTTATCGGCTACGGCTCGCTGTTCAACACGATCCTGCTGGCGGCAACGCTGGCCTACCTGATGTACCTGTTCAAGCGCAGCAGCGCCCGCATCGGCCGCGTGGTCATGCTGGCCGCCTGGGGCACGATCAGCCTCGCCTGCTGGTTCTTCGACCTGCCACTGTTCGAACAGGTGCTGATCCAGGCCGGTTTCATCTGGCTGGTGCGCGCGCTCTACTTTCACGGTTCGCTGTTTGCCGCGGCGCTCGATTTCGCCCTGGTATCCACCGGACTCGCGGCGGGCGCCTGGGCCATGGTCAACACCGGCAGCCTGGCGGCGGCGCTATGGAGTTTCTTCCTGGTGCAGTCGCTGTTCTGCTGGATTCCGGACCTCGGCCGCAAGCAAGGCGGCGATCCCCGTCGCGGCCATTCCGAGCATGCCGCGTTTCAATCGGCACACCGCGTCGCGCTCGACGCCGTGCGCAAGCTAACCCAACCCTGAACCCGGAGATATATCGATGAAAAACTCAAACCTTAATCCCAGAATCATCGCGCTAGCGCTCGTCATCGCCACCGCGACCGGTATCGCACTGTTCCCGATGATCAAGCAGGCCCAGGCGATTCAACAGACCAGCACCACGCCCGCGGTGCCCGCCCAAAGCCATCGCATCGAGGTGGTGTTCATTCTCGACACCACCAGCAGCATGAGCGGGTTGATCGAGGCCGCCAGGGAAAAGATCTGGTCGATCGCGACCACGATGGCTTCGGCCCAGGAGAATCCGGACATCAGGATGGGCCTGGTGGCATTCCGCGACCGCGGCGATGCCTATATCACGCGCGTCTTCGACCTGTCCGAGGACCTGGACTCGATGTACGCCAACCTGATGGATCTCCGCGCCGAGGGTGGCGGCGATGGCCCCGAAAGCGTCAACCAGGCGCTGTATGACGCGATCCACAAGGTTTCCTGGAGCCAGGACAGCAACGTCTACAAGGTCGCCTTCCTGGTTGGTGACGCGCCCCCGCACATGGATTACCACAATGACGTCAAGTACCCGGTTACGCTGGCGGCCGCCAAACGCAGAGGAATCGTCATCAACACGATCCAGAGCGGGCAGCACCAGTACACACGCCCGGCCTGGCAGGAAATCGCCGCGCTGGGCCAGGGCGAGTATTTCCAGGTCGAGGATTCGGGTAACGCGGTTGCCGTGGCAACCCCGTTCGACGAAAAGTTGTCGACGCTCGCGGCCGAACTCGAAGCAACCCGGCTTTACTACGGTGACGCGGACACCCGTGAAAAGCAGCAGGCGAAACTCGATGCCAACGCGAGGCTGCGCGAGGAATTGTCGACCGAGGCGCTGGCCCGCCGTTCGGCCTATAACGCCACCGCCAGCGGCAAGAAGAATTTTCTTGGGGAGAGCGAACTGGTCGATGCCGTCACGTCGGGACGGGTCGAGCTCGACGAAATCAGGCGCGAGGATTTGCCGGCGAGCATACAAATGATGGCGCCGGCCGAGGCCATGGGCGTCATTACCGAGCAGGCAAAGCGCCGCGATGCACTGAAGCAGGAAATCAGGGCGCTATCCGAATCGCGTAACCGCTACATCAAGCAAAAGGTCGACGCCGAGGGCGGTGCCGATGATTCACTGGATGAAAAGATTTACCGCGCGGTAAAAGGTCAGGCGGCTTCGGTCGGGATTAACTACGAGGCCGATAGCGCGAAGTACTAGTCATAAAGGGTCATTCCCGGAACTGGAGTCGTCCCCGCGATAGCGGGAGCCTGGAGATGAACCGGTAATTCAAATCCCCGGAAACCGCTGACCCGGTTTCCGGGATGATTTCAAGATTTCCTCAAGCCCTCGCCCGCACTCGTTTAACGCACAGCTTTCAGCGGGCTTTTTTTGATTCCGCCGTCGCGCAGCAGCAGGTAAAGCTCGTGCACCAGGCGTTCGTTAGTCTGTATTTCGAGCCATTTTTCCTTGGGCACCCTGCGCTTGACCAGCTCGCGCACGACCTTGAGGGTAAACGAATCGCTCTCGAGGTTGGGATCGGGGTGGCCCGCGCTGATGTTCTGGATGGTGCGGCTGAGAATGAACGTGGTCGACTCGTCCGCATCCTGGTACAGGCGGGTTCGAATGCGGTTATCGGACAGCAATTCCTCGGTGGCGCGGCGTTGGTTACGCATCTGGAAAATCAGCAAAACCAGCAGGCTCAGGGTGAACAATGAAAGCAATGTTGCGACTAGGTTCATGACTATCTACATACGTGTTACAAGGTCTAAGATGCGAGTCTAGCAGCTAAAAATCACGCCACCGCGGATTGTGACCTGTGTCTCATTTTTAAGCAGTAATAGTTATACCAATCGGGCTATTTCCAGCATTGTGCGCGTCGATTATAGTCGCCGCAGGAATGACCCAGCCACTATCGAGGAACAGCGCAATGACTAGAGTCGGGAAATACATGGAAATCATCGCAATGGTCTTGTTACTCGGCCTGGCGCTGCCCGCGGGGGCCGCCGACACCGCCACGCGCGGCAGCATTACCGGGGGTGTCGCGCACGAGGCGCCCGGATGGTTCAAGGAAAGTTTCCTCGATATCGCCGACGATGTCGACGATGCCACCGACGCGGGCAAACACGTGCTGCTTTTCTTCCAGCTCAACGACTGCCCCTACTGCGACCGGATGCTGGAGGAAAGTTTCGAAACCGAGCCGCTCACCGCCTACATCCAGCAGCATTTCGACACCATCGCGATCAACGTGCGCGGTGACCGCGAGATCGCGTTCAACGAGGAAATCACGGTTTCAGAGAAGCAACTATCTGAAATTCTCAAGGTCGCGGCGACCCCGGCCATCCTGTTCCTGGACCAGGAAAACCAGACCGTGGTGCGGGTCAACGGTTACCGCGCACCCGAGCGTTTCAAACAGATACTGGAGTATGTCTCCACCCGGTCCTACCAGAGCACCAGTCTCGCCGATTACCTGCTGACCAACCTGGACCGCCAGGTTTACCAGCTGCGCCCCAACCCGTTGTTCAGCGAGGTCACGGACCTGTCCAGCGTCGAGGGTCCGCTGATGCTGATTTTCGAGGACGGCAGCTGCTACGACTGCAACGAGTTCCACGACGGTATTCTCGGTAACGAACTGGTGCGCCAGGAAATCGAACCCTTCACCATCGTGCGGCTCGACGCCGATTCGACAGAAACCATCATCGACGTTCACGGCAACGAGACTACACCAGCCGAGCTCGCGCGCAAACACGACGTAATCTACCGCCCCGGGGTGCTGGCCTTCGATGCCGGTAACCTGGTGCGCCGCCACGACAGCCTGACCTTCCCGCATCATTTCAAGGAAAGCATGCGCTTTGTCGCCGGCGGCTTTTACCGGAAAATCGACTACCAGACCTACTCGCAACAGCGCACCGAGGAGTTACTCGCTGCCGGTGTAGTCATCGACCTCGGCCGGCCGAAATAGCCACGGCTGTCATCCCTGTAGGTTTCCGCGTCGCTCCCGGAGAATCTTTTCGTGATTCTCGCGTAAGCGGCGGCCCGCCGCCCCGAGATCTCCCAACGCTGTCGCCACCGGCAGTTACCGGGGCAGTTCCCGCTCGAAACTTCCTTGCCGCAATCCTGTTAATTTGACCCAGGACAAATGTCATCGAGGCCACGGGGCGTATTCTTGTCGATAACTAGTAAAAGAGGCCTACCAGGATGCCAATCACCATTGAATTTACCGTTAAGGGCGGCGAGCAAACCATCAAGGAAGACAGCGTTTCCCTCGTCTCGCCCGATGAACTGTTCCGTTTTATTGCGCCGGGCGGCGATTGCGAAAAGATGCCGTCCGATTTGAGCGAAATTCAACTGATCCTGCAGTCACCCGAACATCCCAACGTGATCAACCCGCTGGCGGACAAGCGCGTGACCCTGCAACTGGGCCTGGTGCTGATCACCGGCCCGCTGTCCGAAATCATACAAATCTCGCAGCAACTCGTCGACAAGATGGGCCGCGGCGAACTGTCCGAAGCCTTCCTCGCCGCGGCCCACGTGAAGTATTAATCCGCCTTTCCACCCGGGCTCTACCCGGCACGGATTTATCAGGCAAAAAAGACCAATCAAACGGGTCAGTGTCGATTGATTATCAGGCCGATAATTCTTTTTCCATTAAGAACATGGTTGATCATAAATCTCGAAATTGCTAGATTTCCCATTAGGATTATTTGTACAAGGAGTGTACCGAAATGCCTCGTAAACCTCGTTTTATCCTGCCCGGACAGCCACTACACGTCACAATCCGAGGCGTTAACCGCGAACCCATATTCTACAGTGACGTCGACTACCGCTATTATTTAGGCCGGCTCAAAGAAGCGATCGAGCGACACGACTGCGCGCTACATGCATACGTTTTAATGACAAACCACGTGCACCTGTTGCTGACCCCGTCAACAGAACATGGCATTGCTAAGTCGATACAAATGCTAGGGCGTTATTATGTTCAGTATTTCAATGAAAAATACGGTCGAACCGGAACACTCTGGGAGGGCCGATATAAATCGACCCTGGTCGATTCCGAGGAATACCTGCTGATTTGTCACCGCTACATCGAACTCAATCCAGTCAGGGCAAACATGGTAGATCACCCAGCCGAGTATCCCTGGTCCAGCTATCGCTGCAATGCGATCGGGCAACCTGACCCGCTCATAAATAATCACGAAAGGTACAAAGAAATGGGCAATACTGATGACGAGCGAAGGCGGTCCTACCGCGCACTGTTCGACATTTATGTTACCGATAAACAACTGAACGAAATTCGCCAGGCCGCTAATCGGGAATGGGTATTAGGTAGCGATCGTTTCAAGGCGAAAATCGAACAGGAACTACAGCGAAGAGTATCGCCACTACCCAGAGGTGGAGACCGGAAATCCATATCATTTAGAAACCGGCATCAGATCAATCGAAACTGACCCCTTTGATTCGGTGCCATCAGGCGGCCGCTGTGTCGTCGCCTGATTCCCGCGCCTGTTCGCCGTTGGCGACGATGCCGAGCCTGGCGAACAGCTCGAGGTCTTCGTTCTGCTCCGGGTTCGGCGTCGTCAGCAGGGTATCGCCGTAGAAGATCGAGTTGGCGCCGGCGAGAAAGCATAGCGCCTGTTGCGCCTCGCTCATCTCGGTGCGGCCGGCCGACAGGCGCACGACCGAAGCCGGCATCATGATCCGTGCGACCGCGATGGTGCGCACGAATTCAATCGGATCGAGCTCTTCGCTGCCATAGAGCGGCGTGTTCTCGACCTGCACCAAAAGGTTGATCGGCACGCTTTGCGGGTGTGCGGGCAGGTTGGCGAGTTGCTGCAACAGCGCGGCGCGATCAGTGTCGGTTTCACCCATGCCGACGATGCCGCCGCAACAGACGTTGATATCCTCGGCGCGCAGGTTTTCCAGCGTGTCGAGACGATCCTGGTAGTTGCGCGTGGTGATGATTTCCTGGTAATACTCGGGCGAGGTGTCGAGGTTGTGGTTGTAATAATCGAGCCCGGCGGTTTTGAGCTTGCGGGTCTGCGCGCGCGTCAGCATGCCGAGCGTAACGCAGGTTTCCATGCCGAGATCCTTGACCACGCTGATCATCTCGATCACCTTGTCGAGGTTCTTGTCGGTCGGATTGCGCCAGGCAGCGCCCATGCAAAAGCGGGTAGCGCCATTTTGTTTGGCGTTCAGCGCCGCCGCGCGAACTTGCTCGAGCGGCAGCAGGCGTTCGCGCTCGAGCCCGGTATCGTACTTGGCGCTTTGCGGGCAGTAGGCGCAATCTTCCGGGCAGGCGCCGGTCTTGATGCTCAACAGGGTGCTGATCTGGACCGCGTTCGGATCGAAGTTCGCGCGGTGCACGGTTTGCGCCTGGAACAGCAAATCGTTGAAAGGCAGCGCGAAAAGCGCTTTAATTTCGTCCAGCGTCCAGTCATGGCGTACGGATTGCACTGCATCGGTCATCGGAAATTGGCCGTGTAATAGGAGAACGCCAAGTCTATTGCAAGACAGGGAATAGTCAATGTCAGGAAGAACTCTTCGGCGGCAAATCGCCGATTTTATCAACTACCTGTTCGCCCCCGGGCTATGCCTGGCCTGCGGCTGCGAACTCGATAACTCGGACTCGCTGTGCGATTGCTGCGGCGAGCGCCTGGAGCGCGTACCGAACCCATGCCGTTACTGCGGCCAACCGAACCCGATCCCCGGGCAGGTCTGCCCCGCCTGCCTGCTCAACCCGCCGCGCTGGCAGCGCCTGGTCGCGCCGCTGCAGTATCGCGGTTTGACACGCGACTACCTGCGTCAACTCAAGTACGACGAAGCGCGGCACCTGGCGAAAACGCTGTGCCGCCAATGCCTGGAACCTTTTCGCCAGGCTGCATCCAGACCCGAGGTTCTGCTTCCGGTGCCGTTACATCGCGAGCGCCTGTTTGAACGCGGTTACAACCAGGCCCAGGAAATCGCAGGCGTCTGGTCGAGGGAATTCGGGATACCGATTGAGCGCAAGGCGCTGCGCCGGACGCGGGCGACGCCGAGCCAGTCGGGACTAAGCGCGAATCAACGCCGGCAAAACATGCACCGGGCATTCGCTTTCAGGTCCAGACGCGAATACCGGCATGTCGCCATCGTCGACGACATCGTCACTACCGGGTCGACCGTCACGGAAATCACCAAAGCTCTGCATCGCGCCGGCGTCGAGTACGTCGAGGTCTGGGCCCTGGCGCGGGTTTACCGAAGGTAATCCGTCACTGCAGTCCGGGCCGCGGTCGATTTGGGCGTGGCTTCGAATCCGCCGGCCAGCCCCTGGGCCCGGCATTTAATTCTCGAGGCACAATCAGAATGGACCCCGGCTTTTTCCGGGGTGACGCTGGTTTCCTGTCATCCCCCTGCTTGACTGCGGGACCCGGCTAGATCGGGATATCCTAAAGGGTCTGATCCCGCGCTCAAGCGGCGGGCGACGAATTTGGAGCCGCGGGGTGGCGGGTTTACCAGAATGGCGCAACTCAGTCCGGGCGTTTAGCGGACAGGATTTCACCGAAGCTCGCATATTCGCCGGCGCCGAGACGCGACAGCGGCCGCACTTGATCGGCAAGAATCTTCAGGCGCCCCTTGTCGTTGATTTCGGTGCAGGCGTCGTCGACGTAAATCTCCTTAATCTCGGCGAACAACAGCGACTGCTGTTTCTTGCTGCCGATCATCTGGATGTCGTGCCGCTCGCAAAAGAAGGCGACCTTGCAGTCGCTGAGCCGCGGCATGCGAAAACCCTTGACCCGCGTCAGTTCCAGTTGATTAGCCTCGACTTCCGAGGCGCCCGGCGGCAGCGTGGCCGAAGACTGGTTCAACGGCGCCAACTGGTCGCTACTCGCAATATGGATGACGAACTCGTGACGCTCGCGGATATTACGGATCGAATCCTTGTCGCGACCGTCATCCTGCTTGCCGATCGACACGATCGCCAGCGGCGGATCGCTGCAGACCGCGTTGAAATAGGAAAATGGCGCCAGGTTGTAACTGGCATCCTCGTTTTCCGTCAGTAACCAGGCGATCGGACGCGGCAGTATGGTTTGCGTCATGGTGAAGTAAACCTGGGGCGTCGGTAATTCATCGAGTTTTATTTGCATGGCAGCTGTCCATTAAGTTAAGGCAATCATGAGCTCGCCTGTTACCTTCAAAGGGGTCAGTGTCGTTTGATCCAAAATGCTCCCGGATCTATCGGGCGAGGCAAGATCAAACGACACTGACCCCTTTGATTCTTTGGTTTTACGGGTTGAAGTTAACGACCTGCTGGCTGATTTTCTCGGCCCAGATCGCAGGCCCGGTCTGGTGCACCGATTCGCCGGTATGATCGACAGCAACGGTCACCGGCATGTCCTCGAGCTCGAACTCGTAAACCGCCTCCATGCCGAGTTCGGGGAAGGCGACGACTTTCGCGCCCTTGATCGCCTGCGCCACGAGGTAGGCCGCGCCGCCGACCGCCATCAGGTAAACCGATTCGAAATCGCGTATTGCCTCGATCGCGACCTGCCCGCGCTCGGCCTTGCCGATCATGCCGAGCAGCCCGGTCTGTTCCAGCATGGTACGGGTAAACTTGTCCATGCGCGTCGCCGTGGTGGGGCCCGCCGGGCCGACCACCTCGTCGCCGATCGGGTCGACCGGCCCGACGTAGTAGATAAACCGGCCTTTCAGATCGACCGGCAGAGTCTCGCCGCTGGCGAG